>OHSF01000020.1_pt1 | contig 116406 bp, 117 predicted proteins | sample 1578551 | NCBI WGS metagenome assembly OHSF01 (sample SAMEA3879601, study PRJEB24766) | human gut metagenome | biome: human-associated habitat; feature: feces | place: USA | collected 1985/1987
AACTGTTCTTATCCGCGTTCGGTGTCCGGGGACAGCTGCGGCGGACAATATACCGACTGCGTCTGTCCGGCCGGGGTTGACGAAGGGCCGTACGGCTGCGCCGAATATTATCCTTCTCCCTGTTCCTCGGTCTGCAAGGTGGCCTATTCCGACAACTGCCATATCCGGGAAAGCGTGAACGTTCCCTATTACTGCGAAAAATACTGGGACGACTGTCCTTCCAAATGTGAAGTTGCCGCTGCCGACAACTGTATCAACCGTACCGCCGTATCGACGCCTTACGGCTGTGAAAGCTATTACAGCGACTGTTCTTCAAAATGTCAGACGGCTTACGGCGACAACTGCCGGAACCGGAGCGACAACAGCTGTCCTTACGGCTGCCAGTCCTATTGGGGCGACTGTTCTTCCAAGTGCCAGACCTGCTATGCCGACAACTGCCGGAACAAAACGGCGGTTTCGGTGCCGGCCAACGCCCACTGCACGTCCTACTACTCCGACTGCTCCTCCAAATGTTCCGCCTGGAGCTGTGACTCAGGGTACTACAAGTCGGGAAGTTCTTGTTACAAGTCTTCGTCTTCCGGCGGAAGCTCCGGAGGTTCGACGGGAGGTTCTACAGGCGGTTCGACAGGGTTCAACCGCTGCGGCGGCGGCATTAAAGGCAGCCATTGTTACTGCACCGGCGGTACTCACAGCAGATATCAACCTGCACATCCCTGTATCCAGCAAATGCGTTGATAAACAAAAGGCTCTCTTTCCGAGAGCCTTAATTTTTACGCTTCGGTTTCTTTTTTATGAAAGTGCATGAATACCACCGGTTTGATGCCGGTTTGGTTATAGATACGTTTGCGGATTTTGGCACTGATATATTCCTTAACCGCGCTTTCCCGATGGTTGAGTTTGATTGCCTCTTCGGGAATCGCTTTCAGCATATCGGCGCGGATTTCTTCAGCCAGTTTCGTCCAAGTTTCCTCATCCAGAATATCTATCGAAGATATGTCCAAATACTCGGGCTGCCAGTTTTCATTCAGAACCGCGGTTATAAAGACGCTGCCGTTATAGGCGATGCGTTTGCGGTTTTTGACCAGCTGCGAATTGATTGAGGTTATCTGATTGCGGTCTACTCCCAAAATGTCAGTCGGAACTTCGCCGACAGTTTCGATTTTGTCGCCGTTCAAAAGCAAAACATCACCATTGCGGGGCATTACCACGTGACTGATGCCGCAGCTTTTAGCAAAACGGCTGTGCTCACGGATAACCCGTCTTTCGCCGTGCACGGTTATCAGGACATTCGGTTTGAGAATTTCGTACATCTGGCGGGTTTCCTTTTTGCCCCCGTGGCCGGAACAATGCACCAGATATTCTTCTTTGCTGATGACCTCTACGCCCTGATCGCGCAGTTTTTCCTGCATGCGTTCAATTTTTTTCTCATTGCCGGGAATAATTTTGGAGGAAAAAATGACCGCGTCGCCGGGACAGAGAATCATATCCTTATTTTCACGGTTGACAATGCGGGTCAGACCGCTGCGGTAATTTCCCTGCGAACCGGCGCAGATATACATGATTTCATCATTGGGAATTTCCGCCGCGTCCTTGGCATTGACGTACGGCGGCAGATTTTGCAGATAGCCGCAGTCTTTGGCCATCTTAAGGTTCTGATTGAGGCTCATGCCGGCGACAACCGGCGTGCGCCCGGCCGCATGCGCGGCAAGAATAAGACTCTCCAGCCGAACGACATTGGAGGCGAAGCAGGTGGCGACCAGTTTGTTCTTAAAAGTCGGCACCAGTTTCATCAGGCTCTCGCGCACCTGCATCTCGGTCGGCTGTTCCTCGGTGTCGAGCAGATTGGTCGAATCGCAGACAAAAGCCTCTATGCCTTCGGCGGCAAAATCCTTAAACGACTGATAGTCAAAAGGAAGCATGCCGCAGCTGCCGTCGTCAAAGCGCCAGTCGGTGGCATGGACGACATTGCCGTAGCGGGTTTTAATTAACAGCGCCGAGTTTTCAAGCGTCGAGTGCACCAAAGAAGCAAATTTGACCTCAAAATTCTGCAGTTTCACGGTTTCGCCGTCATTGACGACGTTAATCTGCGGCTCTTTTTCAAGCTTATAGTCCTTAAGCCGGGAGACGATATGCGCGGCAGCAAACGGCGTTGCATAGACCGGACACTTCAATTTCGGCCAGATGTGGGCAACGGCGCCGAAATGATCTTCGTGCGAGTGGGTAATGAACAAGCCCTCAATATTGTCAATTTCGCCTTCCAGCGCTTCCGGCGAGGCGAAGCCCAGCTCCATGCCCGGAAAATCGTCGTTAAAAAATCCGTATCCGCAGTCGACGACGATTAATTTGCCGTCCGCGGCGTAAACATACATATTATAGCCGACTTCTTCGGCTCCGCCCAAAGCGATAAAATACAAACCTTCCTTATCAAAACTACTCATTTATTTTCTTTTTCCTTCAAATAAAATATATCCCCGGCATAAATTTTCTCAATGCCGGACGGGGTTTCCAGCAGCAAAACGCCGTTTTCGTCTACCCCGGCAAATTTTCCGGTTTTCCGTTCCTTTTCCATATTGACGGTTATTCCGGCTCCCAAATTTTTGGCATGTTTCAGCCAGTTTTCCCGTATCGGAGCAAAGCCTTCGTTCTCCCAGCAATCCAGATTGCGGTCATACGCCCGGACAAAGGCATGCAAAAAGGCCGTCCGGTCGGTTATTACGCTGGCCTGTTTAAGCGAAACGACCGGATAAAGTATGCTGTCGCACTGCGGCGCGGCAACAATATTAACGCCGACGCCGACGACCAGATAGTTTCCGGCGGCCTTCTCCAGCAAAATTCCCGAAACCTTTCCGCCCCCGACCAACACGTCGTTTGGCCATTTCAGGCAGACATCAGCCTGCGGCGCGAGCTCCCTTACCGCCTCAAGCAGGCTTAATCCGACGACAAAAGTCATCTGTCCCAGAAGCTGCGGTGCGACTTCCAGTCCGAAAGAAACAAACAAATTGCCTTCAAGACTGACCCAGCCCCTGCCCCGGCGGCCGCGACCCGCATTCTGCCGGCGGGCGGCAACCATAAACCTTTTGCCGGAAGGCGCCGCGGCGCAAAGCCTTTTTACTTCATCATTGGTGCTGGAAGTTTCTTCCAAATCCACCCACTGCCAATTTGCAAATTCTGCCATTCCTCTTCCCTAAAAAATCGTTACCAGCATAGCTTCGACGTCGTTCATCAGATATTTGGGGTTCAATATGGAAATAAGCACCAGAATCAGATTGACGGTTAAACATATATACACCCCTTTGTCAACGCGGTCAAAGGTATTCGTACGCGTATCGAAATATAATGCCTTGATAACGTTCAGATAAGCGTAGACCAGCATCAGCACCGCCAGCAAAACGACAAAAATTGTCGTATAGGCGCCCTGAATGACCAAATTGTTGACTACCGAAAGTTTGCCCAGAAAACCCAGCATCGGCGGCGTCGAAATCAGCGAAATAAGAAAGACCAGAAAGCCGGCGGCAATGTAAGGGCGCACTTCTGACAGGCCGGATACGCTTTCCAGTTCCATCAGATAAACGCCTCGGCTCCGCATACCCAGAAACGAGGTGTATATGCCTGACATGGCCAGAACATAGACCAACATATAAACAAAGCTGCTTAAAACCGAGTTGTCGTCAAAAGCGGCCAGGGACAAAGCGATGACGCCCAGATGATATAACGTGCTGAAGCCGAACAGGCGGCGCATATTGGTTTCGGCATTGGCTCCGATGACGCCGAAACCGACCGAAAGCAGCGCAAAGACAACCAGCACGGGTTTCAATACCGGCCAGACCGGAAAAAACGCATTCAGCACCACGTCCGTCAGACAGGCGACGCAGGCAAACAGGGGAACAATGGTCAAAAAGCCGCTGACCGGCAATATTGCCACGCCGATAACGTCAATATACCAGAAATGAAACGGAACCAGCCCCAGCATAAACAGCAGCAGCAGAAGAACCATTGCCGCGGCGGCATAGTCGGAAGAAGACAATTGCGCCGTCCGGCTGAAATACTCATAAGCAGCGGCATATTCCAAACTGCCGGCACGCATAAAAATCAGAACGCAGCCGCAGGCAAAAAAAGCGGCAAACAGCAAAGCAAAGCACAAGAAACGCCGGGCGGCATCACGTTTTTTCTTTTCTTCGTCATCGCCGAGGCGTATGAGAAACCAGTTGAGCAGAAAAGCGCCCTGAAGCCCGACAAAGAGCGCCGCAAAGTTCAAAGCGGAGATTGCCAGCGACAAAAGCAGAACCTCCAGAAGGATGAGGCTGTAAAACGACCAGCTGGAATAGTTCTTGTTCAGAAACCATTTGCAGGACAAATATGCCCAGGCCAGCGTAAAAAGACAAATAATGATTTTAAACAGGCTGGTATAAGGGTTGTTTTCAAAAATCTGCGGCAGCCAGCTTCTGTTGTAAAAGACGACGGTTGTCAGCAGCGTAAAAGCCAGAAAAAATTTTCCCAGCGTATAAAAGGTTTTCGGCGTGTTTTCGCTCCGGAAAAGACGAACCAGCGCCATGACAAGCAAGCCGGCGGCCAACGAGATTTCGGGAAGAGCGGCAATATAATTGTGAATCATCAGTTTCCTCCCTTAACCACAAACCACAACGGGTTGACAAAGGTCAGCAGCAAGAAGCCGCAGACCAGCAGCAGAACGCCGTAAGCCCTGGCCGAGATGTCGGCGGCGCAGGGTTTGTCGGGAACGACACAGCTGTTGTCTTTCAGGCGATAGAGTTCCTGCAGCAGCGCCGCGGCAGTCACAATCAGAGAAAAGACGACCAAACTGCCCATTTTAATATTTTTATCCAGCAAATCGGCTACCAAAACAAAATTGTTAAGAAACATTGAAGATAAAGGCATGCCTACCGCCGCCAGCACAAAAAACGAAAAGACCAGCGACGCGCGCGGCAAGGCGCAGAGAATGCCGGCAGAGCCGATTTCCATACATTCCTGCTGTTTTTCCAAATGGTTGGAAAGCACCTCCAGACCGGCGGCGATAATCAGGAAAGAAAACAGGGAGTAGCCGATGTTCTGCAAAACCATGTCCGTCGGCAGAAAAGCCGCCAGCAGGTATATGATATAGCCAACGGTCATAAAAGAAAAAATCTTGTATTGAATATCTTTGTTTATCAGTCCGATTAAGGCGATAAAAACCATTGAAATAACGCAGACGATTTCAAGAATTATCATGAAATACGACAATACGCCCGGAACCGTCTTCGGCCAGAAACGGACGAAACCGTAGACCCCGGTCAGCGGTATGACGTTGGTAATGATGAAGACCAGCGGATTGCGCAAACCGGTGCTGATGGAAGAAATCCAGTAGTGAAACGGCCAAATCGGTATCCGGGACAGAAACGACACGAATATCGCGCCCCAGACGAAAATTTCCAGCCGCATGTTCAGGTTTACCAGGCTGACGGCATTCAGGGCGATATTGGCGCTCCGGTAATTGTACAAAATGACCGTGGCAAAGAACAAAAAGATGGCGCCAAGCAAATTATAGATAAAAAAGCGGGCCAGCACCCCCTGCTTTCTGATACCGCCGAACATGCCGATAATCATAAACAGCGGCAGCAGCATCGCTTCGAAAAAGATATAAAAAGAGAAAATGTCCGCCGCGGCGAAAAAACCGGTAACCATGCTGACAAACATCAGGGAAAAAACCATCAGCGCCTTGCCGTCTTCTTTGTTGTGTCTGGCGCCGAACATACCGATCAGAACGGCGGCATGCACGGCCGAAATTAGCAGCAGAGAGAAAACGTCCATTCCCAGAACGATGCTGATTTTCGGGTTTTCAAGCCACTCGTAGCGTTCAACCATTTGCAGCCCCGGCGCCGAAACGTCCAGCAGCGCAAACATCCGCCAAATAACCAGAAGATTGGTCATGATTGCAAAAACGCTGACATTGAAGACATTGCGCCCGTGCGTCTTCTCGTCGTCTTTGGCCGCCAGCGCAAACAGCAGCCCGATAAAAGGAATGGCAATAATCGTCGACAGAAAGTTAAAAGAAGCAGCCATCAACCGTTCACCTTTACATAAACAGCCGCCGCCGCAATCAGCAAGCCGGCCGAAACATACAAAAGACTTCCCGCCCAGGTGCCGGTATGCATCCGGTCCAGTATGCGGACGAGCAGTGCCGTGCCTCCGCTCAGGGAAGACACTATCGTCCGCTCAATAATCAGAAAGTCGATGGTCAGCCACAAAATGCGGCCGAGAATTTTAACCGGCGCAACCAGCAGCGTTTCATACATATCGTCAAACCAATCGGCCTCCTGAACGGTTTCCGAATCATAAAGCCGCCTGAGCCGACGCAGCGGACCGGAAAACAAAACCAGCAGAAAGGCCGCATAAACATACCAGCTTCCGACATGACAAAATCCGCTTTTCCAAATCATGAAGACGACGGCGGCCGCGACGGGAAGCAGAAAAAGCAGCGGCGGATTTTTCAGAAAAGCCCAAACCCGTTCGTCCGCATTCGTCTTGCCCAAAAATATCTGATACAAAACATGTGCCAACGCCGTCAACAATACGGCCGAAAAGACATAAATCCACCGTTCGTTTTGCGGTGCGGCTGCCTTTGTTATTCCCTGAACCAAAGCAAATACCAGCAACAATGCCAGCATAAAAACCGTTTTCAACGGACGGGCAAAGGCTCCCATGTTGGAAACAAAAAGTTCGTTTGAAGCCGAAACGGCAGTCATCATCCATAATATGTTCAACAGGCAGCCAGCCAACAAAAGGCCAGGCAGAAGCTTCAGCAGCGGATTCAGCCCCAGCGAGAGCAGTCCGACCATCAATGCGTAGAACATCAGGTTAAAATAAAGCGCCTTATCCTTGAGATTATCAATGCTTATGGCACCAACGAAGGCCCAAAGCAGCGTCAGGCCGCCAAAAAGCTCCAGCACCACCGGAGCATATGGGACGTTGCCCAACAAAGGATAGGCTTTTATCAGCAGCAAAATGCCGATGAGCGGCGTTGCGCAATAGGAAACGGAAAAAATACGGTTAAAGCTCAGGCCGGCAAGATTAAGGAAGCCGCCCTGAAACAGAAACATTCCCGATTTGATAAAGGCGCAGAACAACAGAAGACCGACGGTCAGTTCCGGATACTGTCCGGGCTGATGATAACCGGACAACGCCGACAGGCTGAAGCTGCCGGTTTGCTTCCAGATTAAGGCAAAGAGGGTAAACAGTCCCATATCGGCCAGCAGATTGTAAAAGACGTAGCGGCGCTTGCCTTCTATATCGTTAATCATAAACAGGCAGAGAACATCGGCAATGCAGACCGCGGTCAGCAGCTGCATGAAGTTTTGCGCGCAGATAACCAGAATAACCGCCGCCAAATTCAAAAGCAGCAGGCCGTTAAGGCGCAGTTTATCGGCCTCGGCTTTATAAAAGGTATTGTAAAACACCGATATTCCCGTCAACAGGACGAAAGGAGCAGCCAAGCCGTAAACAGCCGCGTCAGTATTCAAATTGACATCTATCCGCATCAGAGACGTGTCTATCCAATGAAACGCGAATGTTTCAACGATGCCGAGCCGTCCGTTTTCCCAGAAATTGAAACCCAACAGCGCCAAAATGCCGAGCAGCAAAAAAGACCACAACCGTTCATAACGGGCTTTGGCTGCCGCCTCGGCGGCAAAACCGGCGGCAATCAGACTGAAAAACAGGTTTGCAATCATTAAAAATCATCCATATAACGCTCAATTGCTGTCAATATAACAAAAAATAAGGGCATTTAAAGCCCTTATTTTACCTGCATTGTGTATAAGTAAGCGGCGTCAGGCGCTCTTGGCAGCTCCCAGAGATTCCAAACTGCGGACAATGCGCACCGGAACTTTGTATTCGCGCGCAACGTCGTCATCTTCAATCTCAACCATTAAAACTTCATCTACCGACTTAAGAGGCTGGCGAGCCGCCATATTAATGGCGTCAAGCAGGACCGCGCTCTCGCGGCTGCGGTAAAGCAGAGCCTGCGCGCCGCCGTCATAAACCAGACGCGGATTTTCCGGACCGCCTTCACGATACTTTATAATGATGAGAATTTCGCCGGCGCCGTTCTGTAAGATATCGTATCTGCCTTCCTGCTCTGAATTAATATCCTTAACCATATTTACCTCTAAACTCGTGTTTTATCAAAATTTAGGGGAATGCTAACATATAATTATTAACAAATAAACTACATTTTGAAATTTTTTAACTTTTTTTATTTTTTTTGTTGACTATAAATTTTTTATCGACTATGTATACTTCCGTTGTCGTAAACGACGGGTGCGTAGCTCAGCTGGTAGAGCATTTGACTTTTAATCAAAGGGTCTCGGGTTCGAATCCCGACGCGCTCACCATTAGAAAAAGCTTCTGTTTTTACAGGAGCTTTTTTAATGACCTTATGTAGCACACTGCGCGATTTTAGACTTTTAGTCGCTTCTTTTTAGACTCTGGCTTATCCTGTTACCAAGTTCCTACATGATAACAGGATAATGCTTGGTTGGCTAGACTGCTTTCTTTATCAAATCCGAGCCAGCAGCAAGATTGTACATATCGCTGACATTTTCCGTCGGATTGGGCAATACGTCCATTGTTGAAGATGTATCTGTTCCAAAAGAGTTCATCGCCTGAATCAACCGGTTTGCCAAATCAACTGTCGTACCATCGGAAAATTCCAGCGTTTCAATTGATTTATAGTTAAAATGAGCATCAATAAGCATACCTTCATTTTCATTTCCACCTACAGTAATTTTTAGACTGTATCCATCGGAAGTAAACGACAGATCATCAAACGTTATTCCTTCACCAAAAACTATCTTATCCCGACCGGCATATTCTTCTATCGTATCCAGACCGTCGCCCAGATTCCATAAATAACTGTCATCCCCATTGCCACCAACCAAACGGTCATCTCCCTGTCCGCCGGAAAGAATATCATTGCCGTCATCTCCATACAGGGTGTCATTTCCGGCTTCGCCATATATCGTATCATTGCCGGCACCACCATTTATCGTGTCATTGCCTCCTGCAGCATAAACGGTATCCCCGTTGTCTGTCAGATTGATTTTGTCATCTTTGTCCGTTTGATGCAATGTCAGCGGTATATCCGTCAACATTACCTTGCTGCCATCCGCAAAATGCAGTTCTTCTATCTGATTTTCTCCTACATAGTTATGAAACTGACTGGTTATAATAATCCCCTGTGTTTTGTCGCCTTTCACATATATGGCCAATCCGGTGGCTAGTCCCGTCCCTCCACCGGAATATGCCTCAAAGCTCAAGTCGTCAAAAGTTATCCCTGCCCCAAAAACTATCTTATCCCGACCGGCGTATTCTTCTATCGTATCCAGACCGTCGCCCAGATTCCATAAATAACTGTCATCCCCATTGCTACCAACCAAACGGTCATCTCCCTGTCCGCCGGAAATAATATCGTTGCCGGCATCGGCATACAGGGTGTCATTTCCGCCGTTTCCGATTAATACGTCATCTTTTGAGGTTCCGGACAAAGTATTGGCATTGTCATCGCCTTCGGCGATTGTTCCGCCGCCGGCGCTTGGGGTTATATTCCAGTGCTCGTCAATATAATTTTTATCCCAAACAGTTTCATCTTCATCAGAAAATTGTATTTTGTTGATTGCGGCGCTGGTTGTCGTTTGTTCGTCGAAATAACTGAGCACCCGCACGGAATCGACCGGCCGTAACGCATCAGGATAAGTTACTCTGACAATCAGGTCATATCCGTGACGCACCAAAGTGACATAAGAAGGCAAAATCCCCTCACCGAAACGGATAATATCCGGGTTTTCGTTTGAGACGTCATTATCCGTATTATCAATAGAATCGTTGCCACACCCGATGTCAAAGTGATAGATATCGGCTCCGTTCCCGCCAACCAGAAAATCATCGCCATTGCCGCCAACAATCAAGTCGTTACCGTCATAACCATAGATATAGTCATTGCCAGCGTATCCATTGAGATAATTGTCATCGTCCGTGCCATAAAGTCTTTCTGACAGGGAAGTTCCCTGACTGCCGAAGTTTCCAAAATTCAGCAAATCGGCCTCAAACGCCGAACCGGAAGAACTGCCGGCGGCAACAAAAGCGTCAATAACCTGCTCAGAAAAGCTGTCATAGCTTTTTATCATGGCATTAATGTCTTCAAGCAATGCCAAACTTTCCGTTCCGGCCGCCGTATACAGGTTTTGCAAAATCGGCAGAGCGGAACTGATGTCGACTGTCCAGCTCTGCGAAATGCCGTCATAAACCAATTTTATGTTATCCATCAGATTTTTATAATGGCTTTGAGCGTTAAGCTGATTTCCGGCATAATCTTTTAATTCTTCGAATGCCTGCAGGATATAAGGCGCCGCTTTGCCATGCGGGTTTGAATCTTTTTCACCCCAGCACCAGACGCCGACATAATCCTCGCCCAAAAACTCTTCCAGAGCTTCCAACTTACGTGAATCGCCCAAAACGTTATCATAGACCTGCGTTGGGTTTCGTCCGTCGGGATCCATATCCTCAACCCCTGCCCAATGATAAATCAGATTGGTTAAAATCGTATCGCGGGCGGCAAGATCTGTTTCGGCCATATACTGCTGAACCAACGTTTTAAGCTCACCGCTTTCATCAAGTGCCATTGCCATATGCAAATCGTGCACATTGCCAAAACCTTTGATATTGGGTAAAGCTGCTATATTTTCGGGTATGACGACATCTGTCGTATCTATCGTATCCGCCATATCAGCATCAAACCAGACATCGTGAACCGAACCGGTTGAACCGTCTGTTTTGATGAATGTGCCGGTTTGATTATGTTGGTTGCCGTTTTCATCTGTTGTTGTTGAATTTTCATAATCCAGATTAATTCCCGATACATTGGCCTGCTCTAATGTGAGCAACTCCCCCTCATCAACGAGGCCGTTGCTATTTGCGTCTTTCCAGACTTTAACCTGATTCCATGCCGTATCTGAACTGTTAAAGATACCATCGTTGTTAGAATCCAAATCTTTAAGTGCCTCGAAGCCATTGGCTGCTTTCTCCCCTGACGAAAGAACGGAGTTATTTCCAAACAACTCCGTTCCATCATCAATCTGTCCATTATTGTTCAAATCCCGAACCAGTAAACCGTCATCTTTACCCACCCAGCCGCTGTTTTCTGCAAAACCATTGTCATCGTGGTCAAAATAAACATTGCTGTTTGTTCCGATTGTTTCTACGCCGTCTCCGTCTAAATCTAATATCAATGGTGAACGTGTATTGGCCGCCGTCGTGAAACCTTCCCTGATTGGAGAACCATCTATATTTATAAATTGGTAAATTAACGTCATCGGAAGCGGCGTAAATGTTGCTATTCCCATTATCAGACTATTCAGTAATTCTTCATTGTTTGCGTCATACATAAGATTTCCTGACAAAAACGACTGCAATATCTGTAAATATTGTTCTGATATGTAGGGTTCTTCTTCCGTCAATATATCTTCAAGTTTTCCCTGCCGGCTTAATATTTCCACTATATTATTTATAAATTTTAGCTTCTGTGCCTGTTCATAACTGCCTGCATTGATATAATCTCCATCCTTGCCATAAAAATTTCCAGACAATCCATCAAATACTCCTCCATTTTCATATCCTGGAATATACTCCTTTGCCCAATATTGAGTCGCAGTATTGCATACTCGCGGGTCAAAAAAAGCATTATAATCTAGATCAATCTTATTGGTTAAAGCGGCCTCCAATTTTATTTTATTGAAAGCTTCTAGAGCAGTTGTTCCAGTAAGAATGTCCTTTGCTTCTGGTTTTCCTGTAGCAATATCTTCTTCACTTAGAGTTGTATCCCAGTATATCATTTGTCCATTGTTATTGATTATTGTATATACAGATGACTCTTTAATATTTATAGTTGCACTTTCTGTGTCTTCTGTAGAAAAATCAATTGAATACATCTTTTTGTTGCCGCTGTCATCAACTACAATTAAATCATATCCTGAATGTCGATAAGTACCTAATAAAGGAATATCTACATCAGATGCATGAATTCTTAAAGTATACTCAGTCATGTTTTTCTCCTTATTAAAGATATGTTACAGGATGGTTACTTTATAAAAAATTGTGGAAAAAAGAACGGAAATACAACCATATTTATTGTAGTTAGTATTATTATTACTGATAGTTTTGACTTCGTTATTTTTTGAGAATTTTTTATTTTAGAATTAAAGAAAAAAAATATTATTAACCAAAATCCTAAAATCGTTTGGTTGATAGTTGCATAAGGATTATCAAATAATATATTTCCACCAACATAGGATATGTAAAAAAAAGATAAATTATTAGGGATTTGCTTGAACGGAAAAAAATCATATGATTTTAATATTAAAAATAAAAACATAATTCCCATAAAAATACTTATTACATTAATTAATTTATTTATAGATATATTTTTAATTACATAGAATATACCTAAGCCATTTAATATAAAAAGAAAAACTAAATTTCGGTATAGAGAGGCTACACCATCCCTATAGATATAAAGATTTAGAAGAGATTTTGGTTCTTTTGTTTTTTCTACATATTGGCAGATAAGATGAAAGGAAGTTAAACTTCCCCAAATTGTGAAAATAAAAAGAGCCAAATAAAAAATCGCACTTTTAGGATGTTTACACATATTGTTCCAAATCTTTTGGACTACAATTGATAATTTGTCATTAATCATTTCTAAACCTCAATTATCCCATTTCCATACAACAAAACCTTTGCCAGACGAACGGACAAAGGTTTGATGATATTATTCAAAAAGAAAAACTGTTCTAAAGGACGGAAGGGGCTGTTCTTTAATAACATCAATCTCTCCTCTAAGTTTTATATTTTGATGTTATCACCCATACGTTTAATGTCAAAATAAAACTTTAGATTGTGAATAAAATATTTTATCAGGCCGCCATATCAGCATCAAACCAGCCGTCGCTATATTCGCTTTCGGTATCTATACTGCTTGCAAAGTTCATGTTGCCAAATAAAGATGAGGTGGTTACTTCTACTGTCTTCACGGCTACCGGATTTTATTCCAGCCTCTCCCATTAAGAGTAATTTCATCATAGTTTCCCACTATAATCTTATGCAAAAAAATTATTTTTATCGCCTTATTAATGTTTTGTTATTTTTCTTCTAAACCGTTAACAGTACTTGCATTACCCTGCAGATAAAACTTCAGATTATCCTCACAAAGAAACTATTTATCAATAAGTGTAACTTTTTGCTTTATTTTTTGCTTTCCTCTCTTTATGATGTTTTTATTAAAGCTTTGCAACTGATTTGTGAACGACCATGGATAATACTTCTTTTCAAAACATTGATACTGGGCTGGCCTGTTTTGCAATTTTGGCGAATTTTTTTGAAAAGCCGATTTCCATAGACCAGATTAAGCATAAATATGACCGGCAGAATTCGCATTTTGAAGAATATGAACTGCTGCAATTGGCCAAGGAATTTTCTTTCAAAGCCCGCTTTGTTGAGACCAAGTGGGAGCGGTTGGACAAGACTGCGCTGCCGGCTATTGCCCAGAGCAAAGACGGCGCTTATTTTATTATCGGCAAAGTTGCCGAGGACAAGGTCTTGCTTCAAGATCCGGCAAAGGGGAATCATCCCGAGGTTTTGAACAAAGAAGAATTTATGGATAGATGGAACGGCAGGCTCTTAATGATGACCTGCCGTGAGTTTATCAACGGCAAAAACCGCAAGTTTGACATTTCATGGTTTATTCCCGCGGTGGTCAAATATCGCAGGCTGTTCGGCGAGGTTATTCTGGCTTCGTTCTTTTTACAGCTGTTTGCGCTGGTGTCGCCGCTGTTGTTTCAGGTGGTGATTGACAAGGTGCTGGTTAACCGCGGACTCTCCAGCCTTGACGTGTTGATGGTGGCGCTAATCTGCATCGGTATTTTTGAAACTCTGCTCGGCGGGCTGCGGACTTATACTTTTTCGCACACCACCACTCGGGTTGACGTGGAGCTTGGGGCGAGTTTGTTTAAGCATCTCATTCGGCTGCCGCTGTCTTATTTCGGCGTGCGGCGGGTCGGCGACACGGTGGCGCGGGTGCACGAATTGGAAAATATCCGCAATTTTCTGACCGGTTCGACCTTAACCCTGATTATTGACTTCTTTTTTACCATTATCTTTTTTACGGTAATGTTCTTTTATTCCAAGACCTTGACGCTGTTGGTTTTGCTCTCCATTCCTTTTTATGTTTTGCTGTCCTTGTTTTTTACCCCGATTTTGCGCTCGCGGATTGATGAGCGGTTTCGCCGCGGGGCAGAAAACCAATGCTTTCTGGTAGAAGCGGTTTCGGGCGTGGAGACTGTTAAGTCTTTAGCCGTCGAACCACAGATGCAGCGTCGTTGGGAGCAGCAACTGGCGGCTTACGTCGGGTCATCTTTCCGCGCTTCGCATATCAATAACATTGCCGGACAGCTTGTCCAGTTAGTGCAGAAAATCACTATGGCGCTGACGTTGTGGATTGGTGCAAGTTTGGTCATGAAAGGCGAGCTGTCAGTCGGACAGCTGATTGCCTTTAACATGTTATCCGGTCGCGTAACACAACCGATTTTGCGCTTGGCGCAGTTGTGGCAGAATTTCCAGCAGGCTAAAATCTCTATTGAAAAGCTGTCTGACATTCTTAATAATCCGGCCGAAAATACCGAAACTCTGTCCAAAGGCTCGATGCCGGAGATTAAAGGCGACGTGGAATTTAAGGACATTACTTTCCGCTATGTGCCGAATGGGCCGGAAATTCTCAAAAAGATGAGTTTCAAAGTTAAGGCCGGACAGAAAATCGGTTTTGTTGGGCCGAGCGGTTCGGGCAAATCGACCGTCACCAAGCTGATTCAGCGTCTGTATATTCCGGAAAGCGGTAAAGTGCTGATTGACGGGATTGACATTTCCACCGTCGATACGGCATGGTTAAGGCGGCAAATCGGCGTCGTTTTGCAGGAGAACTACTTATTTAACAAGAGTGTGCGGGAAAATATCGCCCTGACCAATCCGGCAATATCCATGGACAGGATTATTGCCGCGGCCAAGCTGGCCGGCGCACACGATTTTATTACCGAACTGCCGGACGGCTATGACACGATTATTGAGGAACGCGGCTCATCGTTATCCGGCGGACAGCGGCAGCGGATTGCGATTGCTCGCGCTTTGGTCAACAATCCGCGGATTTTGATTTTTGACGAGGCGACCTCGGCGCTTGATTATGAATCCGAACGGATTATCCAGCAGAATATGACATCAATCTGTAAAGGGCGGACGGTGTTTATGATTGCGCACCGGCTCTCGACCGTGCGGGAATGCGACCAGATTATTACCATTGAAAAAGGCGAGATTACCGAAACCGGCACGCATGAGGAGCTTCTGAAACGCGGCGGACGCTATGCTTATCTGTGGAACAGTCAGACCGCGCCGATTGTGCCCGACAATGAGGAGAATGCGGCATGATGGAGCAGCTCAAAAGATATTGGGAAATTGCCAAGCTGGCTCTACTGCAGGAAAAAGCCGCCAAAGACAGCAAAATCAAAGGTATGAACGAGCATGAAAAAGAGTTCCTACCGGCGGTTTTGGAAGTTACCGAAATGCCGCCATCTCATGCGGCCAGGTTATTGACATACGTCATCATGCTGATGTTTACGGTGCTGATTTTGTGGTCGGTGCTGAGCAAAATCGACATTATCGCTACCTCGGCCGGAAAGCTGATGCCCGCCTCAAACATCAAGACCATCCAGACCCTGACCGACAGCGAGATTGAAGAAATCTATGTTCAGGAAGGGCAATATGTCAAAGAAGGGCAAGACCTGATTAAATTTAACCAGACCGAGGTTCTGGCGAACATTAATCGAGTGGAAAACGAAATGGAAGCTTTGGAAATCGCGATTTCAAGACTGAAAGCCCTGTTATCGGATGATCCGGAGAAGAATTTCAGCTATAATCCAGATATTGACGAATATTTAATTAAAATGCACACGGATTTGCTTAAAATCCAGATGACCGAGAAAGCGGCCAAGATTGAAGTTCTGAATGGGCAGATTACCAAGGCTGAGAAAGAAAAAGAAACTATTCAGGCTGATTTGATCCGGATTGAAAAACTGCTGCCGAGTGTACAGGAGCGGATTGAGAAAAAACGGATTTTGGTCGATAAGAAACTTTTGGCGCGGCTGACTTTTCTGGAGCAGGAAGAGGAATTAACCAATTTGCAAGAGCAACGTAACGTACAAGCCAAGAAAATGGCGGAAACCGAGGCGAATATTGAATCGCTCAAAAAAGAACAGCGGCAATATCTGGCCGAGTTTGACAAGAACATTATGCAGGAGTTGACCGAAAGCCGCGAAAAACTGGCGTCTTATCAGCAGGAACTGATTAAATATCAAGAAGCTTTGAAACGCACCATTGTTAAAGCACCGTTGTCGGGGTATGTTCAGCAGCTGGTTTATCACACCAAGGGCGGCGTAGTTGAAACCGCCAAGCCAATTATGAACCTGGTACCGGAAGATTATAAGCTGGAGGCGGAAGTGCAGATTTTAAACAAAGATATTGGTTTTGTGCGGCCGGAACAGGATGTGGAAATCAAAATCGACAGTTTCCCGTTCACCAAATACGGCACGATTAAAGGCAAAGTCCGTAACATCTCCGGCGATGCGATACAGGACGAAAAGCTCGGGCTGGTGTTTAATGCCCGGCTGACGCTCTTGGATAACAAAATAAAAGCCGACGGACAGATTATACAGCTTAAACCCGGCATGAGCGTGACGGCGGAAATAAAAACCGGCAAACGCCGCGTGATCGAATATCTGCTCTCTCCGGTGATGAAATATCTGAACGAGAGTATGCGGGAGAGATAAAGAATTGGCAACTCATTTTATAAGAATGAATTTGGAGTAAATGATATTACTTAATACTACACGATATTTTGTCTTCTAACTGGTGCCGTTTTTCAGGAAATTTTAAAAGAGCAAAAACATTTGTAATTGTTTGTGATGCCCATTGGGGTACGGCATCAATTGAAATGTTATCAGTCCATTGGATAAGAGATGCATTGTTACCAGAACCTCTCAAAAAATTAAGTTTTTTATTGTTAATCAAATCGTATTTAAAATTTTTTCCAAAATAATTTTGGCAACTCTTAAAAAAACAAGTATCCTCACCCAAACTGACTGGTGGAATTCCACCAAATGCTTCTACCGATTTTCGCCATAACTGTGTGGAAAAGACATGCATAGCCCCATCATATGAAATTGGAGAAAAAGCTAAATTTTTAATTTTTGAATAATGTTCCTCTACGGAGAAGCCGCAAAAGTTAATATTTTTTGAATTAAAAAGAGTATCACTTTTTCTTTTTTGTAAGCTAAAATAGCCATTTATATCTTGTTTAAATGAAATATTATGAATACCACATATTGGATTATTAGGATCAGAATCAAAGCAACATGTCAGCCATTTTGAAATTCTAATAAAATCATTATCCCGTAAAAAAGAAGCCATATCATTGAAATACTGGGCGGCTCTAAAATCATCATCATCTGCGTAACATATCACATCACCATCGTTAAATACTTCATCAAGAGCCGCAATTGCTATATTACGTTTCATCCCTATTGATGGACGTTTTTGTAAAAAGTGGCTTTTCAGTGTCCCATGGTTAGGAAAATCTTTATCCCACGGAATAAAATTACTCCACGAAGAGACTCGTTCTAGTTCAGAAGCAAAATTTTTGTGTTCTTTCGTTATACAAAAGTCAACCGCTTTGGGAACAATACTGGAATATTTTTCAACCATCTCCTTCTTACTTGGTGCATGTAAATAAATAATATTGTTATTAATTACCGGCTTGTTCTCAAAAACACTGAGGGGTTTAGAACTAGAATCAACTATACAAAGGCGAATGTTATCTTGACGCAAAACACTTTTAATCAGAAACAGAACTCCTATTTCTCTGAAAGAATTTTCATGTCTTTTTCTATAGGTGGGGCAAACAACATAAATATTTTTCACCATCTTTTAACTCCTTCTGTATACCATAAGGTTTATATTAGAATTTATGAGGTTGCAATGTTTTTTATTTTTATCACAAAACGACCTACGCCTCCGCTGTTTTTAGGAGGAGCAGAAATTACTCACAATTTTCTGGCTCAAAATTTAACAAAGATGAAACACAGAGTTCTTTTTGTCGGTAGTATAGAAAATCCGACTTTTCCGGCTGAAGAAAGACAGGCTCTATACAGGAAACTTCTGAATGATATGCCTGCTATAGAAAATATCTCTTGTTCAAATGAAAAAATTACTTATACATATTCAGGAATAGAATGTTACTTGTTTCGTCAGCATGATTTTAATAAACATTTGAAAAGTTTATTAAACGAATATAATAAACAAATTACCGTGGCCATTCTATCTATGGAAGACTCTGACGAATTAACTCAAATTGCGAAAAGATATATTCCATTCACTATCGGTTGGCTGCATTCTGCCAATAAGGAAGGAATGGCTGTGGCCGAAGGAAAACCAGATATTTTATTCAGCACGTCTAAATTTATCAAAAATTTGTCCAGTAAATGGTATGATATACCTAATATTGTTTTCTACCCTTGTTTTAATCCTGAGAAAACATGTGTTAATTTTGGAAAGAAAATTACATTTATAAATCCCGTAAAAGAAAAAGGTTCTGATTTTGTTTTAAAATTAGCAAAGGAAATGCCTCATGAACAGTTTATAGCTGTCGAAGGATGGTATAAAAATGAGGACTTTTGTGACTATATGTCTTCCAATATTACATATTACCCACTTCAAATGGATATGAATAATATTTGGAATGAAACTAAGTTATTGATAGTACCTTCTATTGTTGAAGAAGCCTTTGGTAGAGTTATTGTTGAGGCATCTATTAGAGGAATCCCCGTTATTGCACACAACAAAGGGGGAATTGCTGAAGCCTTAAATGGATCCGGAATTTTATTGGATAATTTGGATGTAAATATCTGGAAAGAAGCTATAAACAAATGCAATAATATAAACTTTTATACAAAGCTCCATGAACAAGCGTTGCAAGGCAGTAAAAAGTTTATTCGAGATATTGGGAGTGAATTTATTACAATCATTAAGAAAAGATTATCTCTTTAAAATCTTTTTGAACACCGCCAATTCTTTCTTGAATAAAATTATCGTTTAAACAGGCAAATTGGCTCTTGTATAATTTTAAATTATTAACTTTTTTGGCAACTTCTTCCTTATTCAATTTAATAATTTTAGCTGTCAAACCATATTGCTGAAAGAATTCATGCAAATATTTCATCCTATTTTGATAGTTATTTTTATAATATATATAAGGAATATCTGCGTAAAATATTATTTTAAAGAATTTAGCTAGGTGGGAATAATTTTTATATATGATGTCAAATGTTTCCAAGTGGTTATAATGTTTGCCTATGCCTAATGGACAATAAACATGTTGGTTATCAAAAGTTCTTAAATTCATTAAATTATCAATTAAGACCCTTTCTAATTCTGCATTTCCCTTAATAGTATGAAAAAAAGAAAAGGGTGTACCAATTAAACTCCGATCCTGAAACCCAAGTTTAATATATTTCAGGCCATTTTTTGATATAAAGTCTTGTTCTTCCTTTTCTCTTAATTCGGACACAGACATTGTTAAATTCATATTTTTATTTTCTATGTAATTAGATTCCGTAAAAATATTTATTATAATATCATTCTTATGAAAAAATGAGCTCAAAGAAAATGCAATATCATCATAGTGTGGAGATAAAAAAATATCTTGCATCTGTAATCCTGTACTATATAGTTAAGCTTATTATATATAAGATTTTTAGGAAAACAATATGAAAAAGCAAAATATCTTTATCGATTTTGACGGAACTATATGTTTTGATTATTTCTGGAGAAGTGCTCCTGATGCATTTAAACAAAAATTTGAGCCATTCTTGTTTCGAGATAATGGAAATATTGTTGAAGATTGGATGCGTGGAAACTTAACTTCTGAACAAGTTTGTCATTTTATTAGCGAAAATCGCGGATTGAATTATGAAGATATTTTTGAGATATTTGTGAATGACTGCGAAACGATGATTGTAAAATCAGAAATTTTAATGGCTATAGATAAGTGCAGAAAAAATAACAACGTCTTTTTAATTACGGATAATATGGACAGCTTTACCCGTTTTACCGAACCTAGATTAAAGTTAAAGCAGCATTTTGATAAAATTTATAATTCTGCCGACTATGGAAAATTAAAAGATGACTCTACAGAAGAATCTTTGTTCACAAAAGCACTATCCGATAGTAATTCAGACATCAAAAAATCTGTTTTACTCGATAATTCAAAAAGAAATTGTGACATATTCAAAAAATTAGGGGGAACAAGCTTTTGTGTTGAAAGTGCAGAGCATGTATTAACATTATTAAAAATGTTGGAGTGAAATATGATTATTGCATTAGAAGGTGGTATATGTGGCGGAAAAACGACTCTCGCAAAAGAATTGACAAAATATTCTTATCTGATGGTTCCAGAATACATGGATTTTATCACTCCGGCGGAACAACAGCAGCTAGATAATCTTCATAATGCTGGCCAGAATGCATTGGGGTTATTACTTAAAATAGAAAAGAGAAGAAAAGATACATATCTTAATAAATCATCAAATATTGTTTTGGATAGATCTTTTTTAACATTATTTGCTTACGAATATGCGATGAACAATGATGATTGCAGCAGATTTTTAGCGGATAAAGAAATCATGAGCCGGGTTATACAACCTGACCTAGTTGTCTATTTGGATGTAAATGGTGATACTCGTAGACAAAGATGTTATGACCGAGGAGATTTTGATATGCCGGAATTTTATTTGGATGAAAAATTCAATAATAAAAATAAAAATTTTTTTCTAACAAAAACAAATTTTCAAACATTATTTCTCAATACTGATAATCTTAATGCTCAAGAAATGGCAAAACAAATATTGAAAATTGATACAGCTACCACGGCTCATTTACGTAACTTCTTTTATAATCAGAAATTATCCAGATAATTTTTCAGATATTCTTTCCAATCATCTTGTTTTTGTTCTTCAAAAAACTGATATAAAAAACTGACCATAAATTGATGTCTGCTGTCCGCTTCTTTTTTGCCAACTTCTGTCTGCATGGCTTTTTTTAGTTGTAAAAGTTTTTCAAAAAAATGATTTATAACATGTTTTTTATTATTTTCAGCACAGGGAAATTCATTACTATTAAACAAAGGTTGCTGCCGCGAATTTCCAAAACAAATAGCCCTACAAATTCCGATAGCCCCCATGGCATCTAATTTATCGGCATCTGATAACAACTTCATTTCTAATGTTTTAAAATTAGGATTGCACCCGCTTTTGGAAAAACTAATAGCACCTATCGTTTCGAGTATTTGATCTATTATTTTATTTTCAAGTCTGATCTTACGTAAAAACCTTTCTGTATTTTTACCATCTGTATTTAATTTGTGATCATCTACATCATGCAACAAAGCACTCATCTTAACAATAAAGTTATTTGCATTTTTCTCACTTTCAAGCAACTTATTTACGTTTGCATAGACACGTTTTATATGTTCAAAATCATGTCCAGAATTATCTGAGGCGTGATATTCCTCTGCAAATTTATACGTCATATTTATGATCTCGTGCTCTTGCATTCTAAATGCCTCCATAAATTAGTAGATTTTATTTTGTTTACAAAACAATCATTATCATTGTTACTTTGTATTTCATTGAAAAAGCGAGAAATTAAACTTTTTTCTTCGCGATGAGATAAAGTTTTTATCTGATTCGATGCCTTTACCTTTTTCCTATCTAATTTTACAATACATGTAATTAAAGCCGAAAATGTAAGATAAATATATGGAAATAACATCTGAGTACATTTTTCCGGATATGTAAAATTTATTGCATTTCCGCCATTTAGAAAAATGATATCATTAAGCTCCGAAACTTCCGTTGAGAGATCAAACTCATCATCTTTGGATGTGCATGATGATATGATACATCCCTTTTTAATATACCTTAAATCTTTATCTGTTATAGACTTATTTCCTGTAGCACAAATTAATATATCTGAAGTTTCAAGTAATTTTCGTTTTGATATGACCACAAAATTACTTATTTTTGCAAGCTTTCTAACTTCTATATTTTTATCATATATACTAACTTTTAGTTTTTTATCTTCTCGCAGATAAAAAGCACTCCCTCGTCCGACTTCGCCAAACCCGATTATTCCGATTTGAGGAGTAAAATTCATCAAAAATTTTTCGTGTATCTTATCAATCGTTGCTTTAGCAATAAAACGACCTACTAAGTAATCTTCAAAATCTTTAGCACGGCTACGGGCTATTGAAACGATTGGAATATTATTTTTAGAAAGGGTATGTAGCGCTTTTTCATATTTTTGAAAGCCATTTTCTGTATCTTCAACAATTCCAGCAATACAAGAATATGAATTCAGCACCTCTAATGATGGAGCAAAATAACCTCCGGTATCAATAATTATTAATTTCTCATCCTCTTTAACTAAGGGAATAATTTTCTGTTTGACCGTATCTTCTAAGCGTAAATCATCTCTTGCTACATTAATAAAGGGAATTTTTTTTGCTCTCATTTTAGAAAACGCAGCATGATCAACAGAATTAGGTTTAGCAATAACTCCAGCTATTCTTCCCTTAGAAGCCAAGACCTCTAAAAAATCTATACTATTAGAAACAACATGCGTAACAATAATAAAACATCTTTTACTGTCAGTAAAATCTTTAGCATGAGTTTTTAAAAAAGTTATAATCTTAGAAGTTGTTGCACTCATTAGTCACCTTTATTCATTACTTCTAATTTAAGTATACTAATAAAATATTTAAAAATCTTCTAATTAATTTACATAAATAGATATCAACAAGAAGAAAATAATGCCAAATGACCAAGTCAGTATTAATACAAATATGTTTAGAAATAATAGGAATATTCATATTTACTGGTATAATGAACAATCTAAGACGTATTTAACAAAAACAATGCTTGATGTGTTTGTAAAATATATTTTACATTTATCTTGATTCTTATATTTTTGTAAATTATAATTTTATAAAAGATAGGAGAATAAATATGTTACAAGGGACAGAAAAAATAGTTGATAGACCACAATATATAGAACAATTGAAGAAATGGCAGAGCCAGACGGATTTGATTAAGATCGTCACAGGAGTTAGACGTTGTGGCAAATCCAAGCTATTTTATCTCTATCAATTTGATCTGATTGTTCATAAGATTGCAGATGATAATCAAATAATCAATATCAATCTTGAAGACCGTATGCTAACCCAAAAAATTGGACTGGAATATGATCAGGAAAATTTTTTAACCGGTTATGATAAGCTTCTAGACTATGTTATAAAACATCTTAATCCTCAAAAGATGAATTATGTCTTTATTGATGAAATACAGTTATTGAGGGATTGGCAAATAGCTGCGAATACCCTGCGTTTGCAAGACAATGTGGATTTGTATTTGACCGGGTCGAATGCCTATATGTTCTCCAGCGATTTGGCCAATCAATTAGGTGGTCGGTATGTCGAGATAAAAATGCAACCATTATCCTTCAAAGAATATTTTGGGGCATATCCTGATTTTGCTCAACACTTTGTATTCACTAAAAAAGATATTTTGGGATTAACTACTACGATGGGAATTTATTCGCATTATATCAGAGAGAGTGGTTTCCCGCAAACATTACGTTTGGTCTATGACAAGCAGCTTATCAGCGATTATTTGTTGGATACGGTATATTTAAATACAATTCAAAAAGACGTTGTGAAACGATTTAATATTGCTGATACCAACAAGCTGGATGCAGTGGTTAAGTATTTATTTGACAATATCGGTTGTGAAACTTCCGTTCGTAATATTGCGAAGTGTCTGGAAGCCAGCGGGCGTAAAATATCGGTTCCAACCATTGATACGTATATTCAAGGTTTGGTGGACAGTTTCCTGCTGTATAAGTGCGAGCGATATGACATTAAAGGAAAACAGTATTTGGACAGCAATGCCAAATACTATGTCGCAGATATCGGTTTACGAACGGCTTTATTAGGTATCAAGGATATGGACGCCGGGCATATTCTGGAGAATATCGTTTACTTAGAACTGATACGGCGCGGTTATGAGGTATCTGTAGGTAAGCTCGTTAAAAGCGGCAAAAGTATAGAGGTTGACTTTGTTGCCAGAAAAAGTGGCGGACTGGTTGAATATTACCAAGTAGCCCTAAATGTTCTTGAACCTCAAATTTTGCTGCGAGAGCTGGCGCCATTGGAAGCAATTGATGATAATTATCCTAAATTTTTGCTGTCAATGGATTATGGTTCGGGAGAAAATAACGGAATTAAACGCCTGAATGTGTTTGACTGGCTGTTAGGACTAGAATTGTAATTAAATTTAAGAGAAAAATCTATGAGTGACGACAATTTAGCTATTAAATATGATGAAATTTTTGAAGATGATAAATTAGGCATAAAATCATCTGTCATTGATTTTGCCCTTTTAATTGAGCAAAACACCTATATTGAGGGGGGCGTTTCTAAGGTTTATTCAATTTCAGCGGATTTTGGAACTGGAAAAACCTTTTTTTGTGAAAAATTAAAGAGCGTCCTTGAAAAAGATGGCGTACAGACAACCAAAATGAATATCTGGGAGATGGATTTTTATGAAGATCCGCTCATGCCAATATTGGCAAACTTAAATGAGATTTACCAAAAAGGTGGGGAAAAACTGCCAACAAAAATTATTGATTCTACCTTAAAATTCTCTAAAAATTCGCTTTCGTTTCTATGTGGTACCGTCATTAAAAGCATATCACAGGAAGCATTGAATGTTGATCTTATTGAGGAATTTAAAAATCATTTTTCTTCAAAATCACTCTATGATGATTTTAATCAATATCAAAAATCTCTCAAAGAACTAAAAGAAGCATTAACTCAATGGGCAAAAACCTCTGACAAACCGATAATCATAATTATTGATGAATTGGATCGTTGCAGCCCGGATTATGCAGTAAGAATCTTAGAAGTGTTAAAACACTTTTTTGATGTGTCCGGATTTGTTTTTGTGCTGGCAATAGATGAAAATCATCTTAAGAACTCAGTAAAATGTTTATTTGGAACTGAAAATTTTGAAGGATATAAGCGAAAATTTATAAATAATACATTTTTATTGCCTCATCCGGATAAAAAAGCATTTGCTGAATTCTTGTATGATAGATCCGGTATTGATAGTATTATAAAGAAAATACAGGAAGAAAAACGAGAGTTAGTATTTCTGATTGATATCTATAATGTATTCCGCTGCTCATTTTCATATAGTAGATACGGCGATGGAGCCGGAGAAATTGAAGCAAAAAAATATAATGTACTTCAGACGTCAGAGAATATCATTAAACGTTATTTTGCGGCCTATAGTATTTGGTTTAATTTTTCACTAAGGCAAATGGAACAAGTTTTTGACCGGCTAATTATGTTTATAAAACAGATTGCTGCCGGGCATGAGCTTTTCTCGCCCGATTTAGCCGTATTCTTAGTATGTTTGCATGAATTTGATGTGAAAGTATACGACGCGTTATGCCATAGTGATGAAACATACGTACACCCAATTACTAATATGAATAAAGATGATCCTGGGGTATTTTATTTTACAAAACAAATTTATGGTGACAGAGTTCATGAAATGCTAAATCAGATTGATCGGAGTATTACTCCAGAACTATTAGAAATAGGTTCATTTTCATATTTCTTTTTGGATGAAGATATTAACGAAAAAATATTCATTAAAGATAATATCGATCGATTCTTTTATGCGGATGCACAGATTTGGCTTTATGAACAATATGCCATTAATACACAAAATGTGCTTACACCTAAAACAAATTTTAATCTGGAAAAATTCAAGCAAAATTATTTTGATAAAATGGATTTTTTATCTCGTTTTGAGTAAAGTTATTCTTCCGTATTTAAATTATCGATATCAACGATGCTTTCCAGGTGTTCCAAAATATCGGGATTATTGATCCGGAGATAGCGGTTTACACGTGGATTCATTACCAAGGTTTTGACATATCCTTTGACTAACGTAAAATTTAGGACATTCAGACCGTAATTTTCCTCAATTTCCTCATATTCGCCGTGCAGCCGGTTGATTTCCTCCTCCAGTTTGGTAAAATGGCTGAAGTCTGTTACAACCGGCTTCTGCTGCCGCCGGGGAATGGCAAGCTGTTCATCAGACGTAGCGAGCCAGATGGAACGGGCAAACGATGAAGTAAAAGTTTTGCTTTCGACCATAATCTTAGTCGCTTCAATCTGGCGCTCCGGTTTCATTTTACTTAAATAATTGAAAACCTTAGAGCTCACGATTTTGTCCTTCAGCATTTCTACTGCTTCTTCGCAAATGCCTTTCAATAGATTTTTCTTCTGGCGAATGTTTTCGGGCCTCATATCCAGAACTTTTGCCAGCCGCTCGATGGAAACGCCACGATTTATGGCTTTTTCTATCATTTTCTGTTCCTGGACATTGGAGAGCCGATTGACATGTTTGTTGTAGGTAAAATTTTCATTATCGGTAGAAACAAGGCAATCTACTTCCTGTATATCCAAGTCCTTAAGTGCATTCAAACGCAGATGGCCATCCAAAAGCGTATAACCGTCATCGCTAAAGGTTACGATCGGCGCTTCAATCAGGCCGATTTCGCGAACGGAAGAAACAATCTGGGCATATTTTCGGGAAGCAAATACATCCTTATTTATCTCTTTTGAAGGAGATATTTCTGAAAGCTTTAAGCGAATGATTGCCTGTTCGAAAGCTTTATTTAATTTTTTATCCATGAATCTGTAACCTTTCAGCCAAGTATTTTGGCAGTTTTTCTAATTCTTCTGCCTTCAGCAAATTATAGAAATTTTCATTGCCAAGCAGGCTTTTGATGCTTTGAGTAACAAAAATCAACGAATTTTCAACCCGGTCATTCTTTGCAATAATCAGCTTCGTTCGTTTGATTTCCTGCTCGTAAAGAGCCTGAACATCCTGTGCCGTCAGCTGCTTGGCACTACATTTTTTCTTATAAATGCTTTTACCTTTCTTAATTCGCCGTTCAATTAAATCCTTTACAAAAGCTAATTTATTACCGCGAATCTGTCCGGCTTCGTAAGCTTCACGCAAGACATTCTGAACATCCTTGTCATCTGCATCCGAAATATCAATTGCTACGTTTAGCGGAATACGATCAGTATAGACGGCATTAATCAAGCGTTCTTCCCCTCGAAACAACAGCTTGCTGATTTGATTAATATATTCGGATGTAAAGCCTGTTTTTCGGGCTATCTCGGCCGAGGAATAGCCTTTGTCCTTGAGCTGTTTGATTCCCTGAAGCAGTTCGGTCGGGGAATAATTCCGCCGTGCGATATTTTCGACAAGGCTCATAATCAGGGTTTCTTCCTCATCGGCATCAATGACAATCGCCGGAATCTCGGTTTGATTATTGGCGATATAGGCCTCCAGACGTCCTTGGCCGCAGACCAGATCATACTCTTTGCCATCCGTAAAATCTAACCTCCGGGAGACAGTAATCGGACGTTTCAGGCCGACATCTTCAATGTTTTTCTTAATTTCGTTGGCAATTTTACGGTTACGTTCCCGCGGATTAAGAATATTAATCTTTTCAATTGGGATGTTTTCCAAACTTTGGCGGCGGTTCATTATGCAGCCTCCCAATAGCGGATAGAGTTACGGCGTGCCATTTCAAACAACTGGCTTAAATCCGGGAAACGGTAAGAATCAAGAATTCCTTTATTCTGTTCGGAAAGCAATAGCTTAGGATCCCTAAAATCCAGAGCCGGCAGCAGATAATAGTCCAAGACGTTTTTATTATCGGCGGACATGCGCACGGCAATGGTTATATCCGGGAAAAGGGAAGTATCAAAACGGACTTTCCAGCGGAAACCATCATTAGGCAATTGCTTACACCGGCAAATGACAATGGATGCCGAAAAATAGTCGTTGACATTTAAGAGGTCATTTTCGGCATCAATCTTAACGTCCCCGCCGATTTCTTGGATTTTACCAATTGTCTCCTTAAAAATATTTTTATGCAATTCGCGCAAGAAGCGGTTAATTTCAATAAAACTGTAATCCCGTTCCGGATCATAACCGATGAGTTGATAAGCCCGTACCAGACTGCCAAAGCGGCTGGAATAGATGGAACTTGACGGCATATCGGGGCTTTCGTTGATGATAAGGGCAGACAGATAGCCTTTCTTGGCTTGCAAATCCCTTAATTTCTGCAAAAGCTCATCATTGGAGAAACGTCTGGCACGGGCGTTAATGATGCCTTTGGCGATATAAAAGACGCTCGGATCAACGATTGCCTCAAAAGCTCCTTCTTTGCGAATCCATTCACTTTCCGGATTAACCACGCGTTTAGTCTTTAATTTAAAAGAAATGCGGTTGGAAACATTGTTGCCGATATATTTCTCATTGGTTAAGACCTGATTGACCGTTGCCTTAGTCCAGGTACGATTTAAATCAGTGAGGACTCCCTGTTGATTAAGGATATCGGCGATTTCCTGTTCGGTTTTCAGTTCCTCGGTAAACATTTTATACATCCAACGGACAATTTTTTGTTCCTCTTCCGGACCAGGCACAAGAATAACTCGGTCAGTAGCAATACTTTTATGCTCTCCGGCAGCAAGAATTCCCTTGTGTTCGCCATGTTCGTTTACCATCATACGCCGCAATCCAAAGCCTGCGAAACCGCCCTGACGATAACCTAGATTAATTAGACGGCACTTACCCGCAAAAACCTTGCAAGAAAGCTCTCGGCTATATTCGGCCGCCATTGTCCGTTTGACGCCTTTAACGATAGTTGCGACAGGGCTGCCGTCATTATCAAACTGCTCGTTACAATATTTTACCGGTGTTCCGGCTCTTTTACAGATGTACTCGTAATATGCACTTTCATCGGCATCCTGAAACCGTCCCCAGCGGGTAACGTCCAAAACAAGAATGGCTTTATATTCAGCTTGATGGCTTTGAACATCGCTCAACATTTGCTGCAAAGCAGCGCGGCCGGCGATATTCAAACCACTTTTGCCGCCATCGGTATAAGTTCTGATAATTTCATAATTATGGTGGTCTGCATATTCACGAATAGCAGCCGCCTGATTTTCCGGAGAATACTTCTGATGTTCTGTCGACATCCTAATATACATGGCTGCCGGAATTTTATCTTCATTATTTGGGTACATACTCATTCCCCTTCTTCTAAACAATTCTCTTTATAATGTTCGTTATGTCTAATCATCATCGGCGAAAGGGAAGTGAATGTCTAATAGTAAAAAGCACCAGATTTGGTGCGAAATAGGTGTTGACAAATTTATTATTGAAAATAATAAGGATCTTACAAAACTTGTGATAAAGTGTTTATCTGCACATTACAAGCGGCAAATTTATCAAAATGTAGCTCTCAAAATAGACGCCAGCCTGTATTTAACCCGAAATTGGTTTCAAAAAGGCACACCTATCAGCGCTTATCATCTTTTACTTTTGATGCGGGAATATGATTTTATTAAGGAAATCGTAGAGGAAATGGTTATACAATGAGAAACGGCTGGAAAATGCCAGAATCTGCTTGAAAAACAGAATAATCACGGTAAAATTGATTAAATTTAGCAAAATTTAATGTGAAAGTCTATGAACGAAAACAATAAAACAATTGCAAATGCTCTTTCTTTGCGAACACCGCAAAGGAAAAGCCTTGATTTGCTTGAGCAAATTGTACAAAAGATTGATCTGAAACCGGATGCCGACCTCAAGGAAGCCTTGGCAGCCATTCATGAAATTGCGCCTAAGATAGAGGATTTTGAACGAAAATTTCCTTCTGTCTGCTTTGCCCTGGCAACCGGTGTCGGTAAAACCCGCCTCATGGGAGCGTTTATTGCTTACCTGCATTTGGAAAAGGGAATCAAGAATTTTTTCGTTTTGGCTCCAAATCTGACGATTTATAATAAATTGATTGCAGATTTTACCCCGAATACTCCGAAATATGTTTTTCCGGGTATTCAGGAATTTGCAATGAATCGGCCGCAGGTTATTACCGGCGAGACCTACTCGCAAGTTGGCGACTTGCTGGATAAAACGAATCAAGACCGGGTTAAAATCAATATTTTCAACATTTCAAAAATAAACTCTGACAAAGACAGCCGCGGAACGCCCAGAGTGCGTGCTTTTTCGGAATACCTCGGACAGTCATATTTTGATTATCTGGCCAGTCTTGATGACTTGGTCATTGTTATGGACGAAGCACACCGGTACCGGGCAAGTGCCGGAATGAAAGCTATCAACGAGTTAAAGCCTGTTTTAGGCTTGGAGTTGACGGCAACACCGAAATCTACTGGGGCTAGAGGAGAGAGGTTTAAGAATATCGTTTATGAATATTCATTGGCAGAGGCGATCCGTGATGGATATGTGAAGAAACCGGCCATTGTCGGGCGTTCCAATTTTGATACCGACCGTTATACTGAAGAAGCGATCAATGAAATTAAAATCAAAGACGGCTTACAAATCCATGAAACGATTAAGGCTGAGTTGGAAGTTTATTCGGCCAACCACAATGTTCGCAAAGTCAAACCTTTTGCGCTTATTATTGCCCGAAACATTGAACATGCGCGGGAACTTAAGACCTTAATAGACAGCGATGACTTTGAAGACGGACGTTATAAAGGAAAAGTGATTGAAGTAGATTCCCAGGCCAGCGGCGCAGAAAAAGATGAAACGATTGAAAAATTGCTGCGGGTCGAAAAATATGACGAACCAACAGAAGTTGTCATTCACGTCGATATGCTGAAAGAAGGCTGGGACGTCAATAACCTTTACACAATCATTCCGCTTAAGGCGGCTGATTCCAAAATATTGGTGGAACAGTCCATTGGTCGCGGATTGCGTCTGCCGTTTGGCGAATGTACCGGAGTTGATGCGATTGACCGGCTGAATATTATTGCCCATGACAAATTCCAGGCAATTGTCAAAGCAGCGGAAGACCAGCAGTTCGAATTCCAGAAAATACAATTGGAAGAAGATTCTGCGACAGGAAAAGTCAAGGCTGTTGACAATGTTTCTCTTTTGGAACAGCAAATAGCCCGGATTATTTCCGAACAAATCGTTTCTCCGGCAGAGAAAAAGACGAGCGAATCTGCCATAGAAGCTAAAAAAGCTACGCTGGAAACAGTTTCAATTCAACCGGCCTTGGATGTTTACAAATCTAATAAAGTCAATGAAATTGCCTCAGCAACACTGGATGTTATTGAGGACTTCGGGAAAAGAGTCAGTTCATCCAAGGATTTGGCCACCCCCGAGAATAAGGCTCAATTGGTAGAAGAGGTCAAAGCTGTCCTTGCAGCAAAAACAACTGAACCATCCCTGCAGTTTGACACAGAACAGGTAGACATTGATAAAACGGTCGATGCTGTGGTGGAACAATTTATCAATTTCAATATAGATATTCCAAAAGTAATTGTCAGTTTCAAATTTAAGGAACCGGGGTTTACTTTCGGACATTTTGATGCGGACGTTAGTAAATTTGCAGAATTAAAGGCAATTACACAAAAAATTCTGGTAAAAGACCTTGTCTCCGGCAAAAGAGAAGAAAAAGGCGTGGCTAAATTTCAAAAGCTCTATGATAACCTTGAAGACTATGTTCTTGAACCGTTATTAAACAATCTGGAAGTTAACTACGATACTGAGAGTGATTTACTGTACCACCTTATAGGACAGGTAATTGAGTATCTTCGCGGTTATGCTGAGGATGAGGAAGAATTGGAAAAAATCCTGTTCTTTAACGGGCAATACATCTCCGATGAACTGTTAGTCCAGATGAAACAGCACTTGATTCCGGGAGAATGCGAGGTTGCGACCACTGTCGGCAGCGCATATGCTTCCCTCAGAACTTATAAAATTATTGAAAACGAACAGTTTCCGGCGGTTTCTTTCCGCAATAAGCCTCAGGATAAAACCAAGATTAAATCAATGGTGTTTGAAGGCTTTGAAAAATGCCTGTTTCCCAAACAGAAATTCGACAGCGATACGGAACGACAGCTGGCCTGTCTCCTAGAAGATACGCCGAATGTCCTTAAATGGCTGAAACTCAATGACGACCGGGCAAAATCAATTTTCACCCTGCGTTATACTGACCCTGACACCCGGGAATTAAAAGGGTATTGTCCGGACTTTGTTATTGAAACGACTGATGCCAAATACATTGTTGAAACTAAGGCCCGCAATAAAATGAGCGATGCGGCAGTTTTGGCCAAGGCAAAAGTTGCCAAACAGTGGTGTCAGACGGCAAACGATTTTGAAAGCAAACATAGCGGAAAAAATTGGATATATTTGCTTGTCCCGGACGATATGCTGTTTGATGCTACGCTGACATTTGAAAAATTAACCAGTATTTGTATTGTGAGAGAATGATGGAGTTACCTGTAATCAATATTTATTGTGACGAATCTTGTCATTTAGAAAATGATAAGCACACTTCGATGGTTCTTGGAGGTGTATCTTGTCCGATCAGTAAAGTGAGAGATATTTCTGTAAAAATAAAGGAACTCAAAGAAAAATATGGAATGCCTAAATACCGAGAAATTAAATGGGTTAAGGTTTCTCAGGGAAAAGCAGATTTCTATCATGAACTCATTGACATTTTTTTGACTAACGAATGTTTACGCTTTCGTGCAGTAAAAGTTAAAGATAAAAGCTGTCTCTCTCATGCTAAATTCCATCAAACCCATAATGAATGGTATTATAAAATGTACTATACCATGCTTCGGCAGGTTATTCAGCCATATAAAAATTATAATATTTATATGGATATTAAAGATACAGTTGGCGGAGAGCGGGTTGCAAAATTAAAAGAATTTTTAAACAATTTGAATCCAAATAAAAATACTAGTGAAATACTTAAAATCCAACAAATTCGTTCGTTTGAATCTGAAATTATTCAACTAGCAGATATATTAATTGGGGCTGTGGGATATCAGGATAGGCTGCCTGAGATTAAAACAGCACCTAATGCAACGAAATTAAGTTTATGTAAAAAAATTGAAGAAGATTTACAGATTAATTTTAACAGTAAAACTCCTTATCTTAACACAAAATTTAATTTATTGATTTGGGAAGGGCAACAATGAGTCTGGTTCTCCCTGATTTAATAGATATTGACATCAATAAATATACAGAAGAATTGGAAAATCTGTATAGAATTTATTTGGATGAATTATATATACCACAAATTGAAGTTTTAGGAAAACCCATAACCTGCCGTCAAATTCCTGAAGACGCAGGAAAACATGAGTGTTTTTGGCATTTGATAACCGAAGGGGATCCTGAAAGAACACCTGATTTTAATCGCATCAGGAGATTACATTGGTGTGCTTATATTCTTTTACATTATACTGACAGAGAAATAGTATGTTGGGAGAAAGAATGTACTACCCATAAAGGTAAACAACGCAGAATATTCTTTTGGCTACCCAACGAAAAATATTATGTTATTCTTGGTGAAAATAGAGCAAAAACATCTTTCGAGTTAATCACAGCATACTGTGTCAGCTATTACGGTACATTAAGATGCATTCGGAGAGATATGTCCTCTTGTCCTGATCCTAGGTTTTAAAAAAGCGGAGACCGCTCAAGAGAACGGTCCCGAAAATCTTTCTACAACATGGTAGATGATCAATAATTGTATATTACATTTAGTATTATTATTGTCAATATGTAATATTGCTATATCCTCTCAGTAACTGATAATTAGAAATTCTAATTATCAGTTACTGAGAGAGTTCTACTATTACTATGTAATATTTAACACATTTATTTTAATTTGTCAATACTATCGCGCTATTTTTCAACAATTTTTAAATAAAAAAGAGGTAATGCAGTTGAAACCACCAGTAGCAGTTTCTCAGCTGAACCTCTGTCTGAGAGTAAAATACAGAAGCGATAAAATGTCAAGAACAGATAAAAATAAAATAGAGAGATACTAATAAAATTCATTGTAATTGTTCTTTAGTTTTTTGACTTTTTAAATTTCCTCCGATATAGTGTGTAAAAAATAAAATATGAGGGATTTTATAAAAGATGCATACTTCATGGGAATGGTGGAAAGATATAATAATTCCTGCACTGGGAGCTATTTGGATACCTATTATAGTATGGCTTTTGACTAAACATTATGGAATGGATAAAGCTGAAGAAAGAAAACAGAAGCAAAGTATTAGTGATAATGCTAATTATTTATTGGCCGTTTTGCATAAAAGTATCTTTGATTTTAAGGAAATTACTGAACAGACAAACGATGAGAGCCATTTTGAAAATTTGCGTAATAATCACTATACAATAACCTATCATGATACTTGTACACAAATAAAGGCAAAAGATTTTATTTCTTTCCTACCTTATGATAATAAATTTCTTTCTGTACTTTTGGATGTTCAACGCGATTGTGAAATTTTAATAACAACACTAGAGGGATACCATAATAGTTTGCCAGGGGTAGTAAACCCTTCTGAAAAACCTGAAATACAGAAGTATCTTAAAGATATAAATCAACAAGCGAACAATTGCGCAAAAAAATGTTTGGCATTTATAGAAAAAATTAAGGCTATTGATAGTAAAAATGATTTTATCAAGTTAGTTAATATTCCTTATACAGAGTATGAAACCAAACTACTTAAAGAAATTAACCGTCCTAGTGTTGAGGAAATAAATGTCAGATAAATTGCAGAGATTAGAGTTAGTATGGCCGGGAAAAAATGAGCGCGTTGACGTTGAACCGCGGATTTTAATTGAGGATGTGGAAAAATCATACTCGGCTGATCCTAAAATCCAGGAAAAAATAAACCGGCAGCTTTTTAAGCAAGAACCGGAAATTGCTCCAACCTTTGACAATATGCTTATCCACGGTGATAATTTATTGGCATTAAAAGCTTTGGAAGCCGAGTATTCAGGCCAAATTAAATGCATTTACATAGATCCACCATATAATACCGGTAATGCTTTTGAATATTATGATGATGGATATGAACATTCCATTTGGCTGTCACTAATGCGAGAGCGATTGGAAATTTTACAAAATTTGCTAGCAGATGATGGAAGTATTTGGATAACATTAGATGATAATGAGACCCATTATTGTAAAATATTATGTGATGAAATTTTTGGAAGAAAAAACTTTATTGCTGATGTTATTTGGAATTCTAGAAAATCAATATCCAATGATGCAATTATTTCCCTAAATACAAATCACATTTTAGTCTATGCAAAACAAATCGATATTATTCGTACCAAAGCTAAAAAAAATGAGTTATTTAAGGGAGAAATTGATAAGACTAAATTTGATAATCCCGATAATGATCCGAGAGGAAAATGGACTGCAACGCCTTTTGATGCTCCTGAAATTCGAGAAAATTTAATGTATCCAATAAAAAATCCTAATACGGGAGAGATCTATTTGCCTCCTTATGGCAGACATTGGAGAACAACCCAAGATGAATATGAAAGATATCTGAAAGAAGGACGTATCGTATTTGGAAAAAATGGGACATCAAAACCTCAGCTAAAAAGATATTTGAATGAAGCAACTGACAAAGGACAGGTATTAACAACACTTTGGAACGATGTTGACACGACAACAAATGCAACAAAACACTCTCAACAATTATTTGGAAAAAATCCGTTTACTAATCCTAAACCAGAAAACCTTATTGAACGTGTTTTAACTTTAGCCTCCAATCCCGGCGATTTAGTCCTTGATAGTTTTTTAGGCTCTGGTACAACAGCTGCGGTCGCTCATAAAATGGGGCGGCGCTGGATTGGGATTGAGATGGGAGACCACATTTATTCCCATTGTTTGCCGCGATTGAAGAAAGTTATTGATTGTGAGGATGCCGGTGGTATTACGAAATCAGTTAAATGGCAAGGCGGTGGCGGTTTTAAGTTCTATGAACTTGGCTCTACCCTGATTGTAACGGATAAGCACGGACGGCAGGTTATTTCGGACAAATATAATCCGGAAATGTTGGCTGAAGCTATGTGCAAGCTGATGGGATACAAGTACGCTCCAGATAAGGAAACTTATTGGAAACAAGGATACTCCAGTGAAAAGAATTTTATTTTCACAACAACGATGAATGTTGAGGAACAGCTATTGGCGGAGATGTCTCAAGCCCTGGGGGACGGCAACCTGCTGATCTGTTGCGGTGCTTTCACCGGTAACAAAACGGCTTATGATAATATTACCATAAAGAAAATCCCGCAGGCAATTCTTAAGAAATGCCAATGGGGCTCCGCCGGTTATCCGTTACCGATCCGGGAAGATTTTTCTGATGAAGATTTTGAATTTGAGGATGAAGAATAGAAATGAAAATAGACTATGATTTCTTGAAACAGATTTTAATTGTAATGGTTGATAATGACAGCTATGAAATTGATACGGAAAAATTAATGGAAAAACTAGAAATTGATGAAGATAATAAGCAAAAAATAGATAGTTTTTTGGGACATTTGTGTATTTTAAATGATAATAACTGCTTAGACTGTCGAGATGATGATTTAGGAATTATTAGTAGAGGATCCGATGGGGAATGCTGCTACACTGTGGAATATTTTCGCCTAACTGCACAAGGATATCAATTTCTAGATGTTCTGAAAAATGATACGATTTTCAGCAAAATTAAGGATTTTAGTGTTTCAACTGCTATTGAGGTTGGAAAAGCTGCTTTGATAAATTGGGTGGTAAAATAAATGACTAATCCAGCAAGTAATAATTGTCTTTCTTTATCAGAAGAATTAAATCTGACATCAAAAGAGGAAGAATGTGTCATTTTAAAAACAGTTCTAGATATGATTAACGGTATGGTTAATTATGAAATGATGGATTTTTATGGCACACCTTTTTCTGAAGCTAGAATGAAGTCATCATCTCATCAAAAATTATTTACAATTCTTTTAATTGATTTTCTTTCCCCTACAAAAGATATTTTGAAAAAACGAATATCCTACTTAGATCATTTAAAAAATATTTGTGAAAACCCTTTGCTTTCTGATAAAATAACCTCCTTAAAAGCTACGGTTACATTATTTGAAAGATGGTTATCTGAACAAATAGTAATCAAAGATATTGATATCGCGGATAAAAGAGATTTTTTTGATTTGATAATAAGTAAAAAAGATCTCATACAGATCTGTGGAAACATTAGCAAACATAATATTACTAATTTGTCTTGGAAAATATCTCGTTTAGGTAAAATAATCCGAAAATGCTATAAAGAAGTTCCTGCTAAAGATATTATAATTGCCTTAGATGATTTATTTGAAAGATTTGAAAGTGATAATCTAATTTTGCAAACTACAATACTGGCTGAATTTTTAAATAATATAAGAATTGGTATTTTAGAATATTTAACTCCTTTGTATGAGAAAAGTATAAAGTATGATCCAACGATACGGGGTAAATATTCCTATATATATCCGGAAGAAATTTGTTCAGACCTTGGAAAGAATTATTTTTGGGAACTTTTAAACGATGTCCGATTGAAATTTTATATTCATGATTTTAAAACCGATGAAATAATTTGGAGAGCATCCTATAAAAAAGTGGTAAAAGTGCAATCAAAAACAAGCTCGGAAGAATAATCAAACTTAAGAGCCTTCTTTTTCTTCTCTAAAAGGCGCTTATAAGCAAGATTTATTGCTTTTTCCTTGTCCAGAGATGCAAAGTTACTCATTTCGTATTTTTCCTGTAGATGAGCAATCTTCTTGCGGAGAGCCAGTTTTCTGCTGATTATTTTTTCCGTAAACAGCTTTTTATGCGCGGCATCGATTTTATTTTTTATCTTGGCTACGCCTAAACGAATACCATTAACTTCATCATATTGCCAACGGTTCAGCTTTTCCGTTTCTTCCTGTAAAAGCTCCGTTGTTGCTTTTTTATCCTTGTCTGCGGCGGATTTTACATCATTTTCATGCAAAGAGATTAACAAATCGGCAAAACTATAATCACGAATTGGCTCTGTACCGATAATATTATCAAAAAATATTTCCGGAGAAATATCCAGCTTTTCACCTTCATGGCTAATAAAAGTACAAATAAGGCGCTGGTTGATATCCGGAGCCGTTTGCCTATACAGACTGACTCGGACACGCCCCTGTAATCCGGCTTTAAGCTTGGGTGTTTTTATAATCAGATGCGCCGGTGGTGTTTTAAGCTCCAAAGCGGTGGCTAAAACTCTTTTTCCGAATGCGGATTGAGGGTTATATGCTGCAGGTTGGCGGCGAAGCGCTTTTTTATCCTTGTAATACATATAAGTCGTATCGCGCTTAGTATAATCCAAACGATGGGAAAAATTGACGGCAAAATTAATCTCAGAATGAACATTTGGAAAGACCTGAGCCTCAAATTGTCCGAAAGTTTTTGTATCATCATTGATAAAAAAGTCCGGTTCAATGATTTTGAGAATATTTTTCGTCAGATTCCAGAAAACCTGCTTGTCCCGGCTTAAAAAGGTCTCAACACGTGTCTGAGTTACATGGAGCTTTTCCTGCAACGTCGGATTCAAATTTTCCAAAACAAGCTGTTTTGCCTGTTCAATACCTTGTTCCCTCTTAAAGTTCAACATTTCCTGTAAAGCATCAAAGGCTTTGGTTATTTCTTCTTCTGTCCGGCATTCATCTAAGATTTTAGCGACGGCTCGCTCAAAGTCGACACCGTCAAACATGGAGCCGAGAATTTCGTCGCTGGCTCCGAAAACACCATCAAACAGCTTAAATTTATATTGCAGGATATCATATAAACGAATATCGGCCAAATTTTTCTTATTAATGAAGTTAATGATGACAACATCCTGTTTCTGCCCATAGCGGTGGACACGTCCGATCCGCTGTTCTATTCGCTGCGGGTTCCATGGCAGATCATAATTGATCAAAAGCGAGCAAAACTGTAGGTTTAATCCTTCCGCGGCTGCTTCCGTTGCAATCATAATTTCTGCGTTATCCCGAAAGTGACTGACGATTGCTTGCCGCATGTCTGTTGCCTTGGAACCTGTTACTTTTCCGGGATACCGGCGGCAATAATCCTTGTATATTCTATTATGCAGCGGAGAGTTATTATTGCCGCTAAAGGTAATAATTTTATCCCGAAAGCCGTTTTCCGTCAGGAAATCGAACAAATATTCCAAAGTACGATAACTTTCGGTAAAAATGATGACTTTCCGCTGTTTCTTCTTTGCAAAACCTTCTTCTATGGCTGAAATCAGCTTCAAAGTCTTGCCATCAACCTTAATGCTGTCAGCAAGAGCAATCAAATCGTCTAATAACTTTCCTTCCGGATCTATTTCCATCGGATTAAGTATCTTCCCGCGGCCTTTATAAAGCCTGTTATAATTCTTAATTTCCGGGTCATATTGTGATGTCATGTCGTAAATGTTTATGAAATCGGTCACATCTTCGCCGTTGTCCATAAGTCCCTGAAGCATGGAAACCTTATTTCTTATTCCCTCTAACGTACCTTTGACGGCAGCGGTAGAGGAACTCATGAGCTTACGAATCATCATGATAACTAAATTACGGGCGTGACTTTGTATCCCGAATTTCGCATGAAGTTTAATATACAATGAAACCTGATTATATAATGCCTCTTCTTCCGGCGTAGGTTCAAAAGCTACGGTCATGGCTTCGCGGTTCGTATAACGAATATACTCCAGAACATCTTTGCGCAGTGTACGATGCAGAACCGATTGTAACCGCTGGCGAAGTTCCTGGTGTTTTCGTTCCGTATACATATAGGTTTCAATAAAAGAATCCTGATTGCCCAGAATATTCGCATCAATTAGTGACACCAGTGAGAAAATATCCATCAGGGAATTTTGGATCGGCGTCGCCGTTAACAGCAATTTCTTCGTATTTGCAAAGGTTTTATAGATAATATTAGCCGTTTTATTATCCCCTTTATAAAAATTCCGAAGTTTATGAGCCTCATCAAAAACCACTAAATTCCATGGATACAGGCTAAAATCCTTAGTTCCTTGTACAACGAAATTATAAGAAACGATAGTTACACCTTCAAAGTCAAATGGGCTGACACCTTTTTTGCGGTGGGGCTGCTGCCAAATGCTGCCATCAACGACTTGAGCAGGGAGATTAAATTTTTCCTCAAGCTCGTTTTTCCACTGTGTTCGTAACGAAGCTGGAGCAACCACAAGCAGATGTGTTTTGCCTCGTGTAAAATATTCCGACAGGATAATTCCTGCTTCAATGGTTTTACCAAGACCTACCTCGTCAGCGAGAATGGCCCCCTGGGAAACAGGGGATTTCAAAGCAAACAGGGCTGCATCAATCTGGTGTGGATTAAGATCGATATTGGACGTTACCAAAGAACCGGATAATTTGTTAATATCCGTATTATTGGCTGATGTTTGAACCTCTAAGGCCCAGTATTTGCTTTGATAGTCTGAATTCATAGCGAAATGTTATCCAATAATATTTTAAGATTCAATGAAAAGCTTGAGGTAAAATGCAAGATTTGATTGAAAAATTAATAAAGTAGCGGCATAATTAATTAGTTTTCTGTATCTATGTGACAATTGTTTTTTTATTGTCAGTATTATTTGTTTATTAATATATTGAAAAATAAGCACATAATTTCTCCATTAAAAAATGCGCCAGGAACGTAATTATTTTTATTTATAAATAGCGGAGTGTGACATAATGAATAGAAGCGAACTACATTGTTATATCGAGGACAATATTGTTGTGTCATCACGGCAAATAATACATTATTTTGTATTGCGAGGCGAAACAAATACTTCCGTCAGAAAAGCCATATCACGTTTAAAAGACCCATTTCTTTCTATTTCCAAAGTTCATTTAGCCAATAAAGCTAAGATATTCTATCATAAAGCTTTTTGGAAAACACCTGATTACTGCGAAAGACTTACTAAAATTTTACTTGAAGAACGTTCTGTTTATGGCTGTGCTTTAGAAGCTTTGAGAGCAAGAAGTGGCTTCATTGCTGAAAAAGATTTTCCTATTATTTGTGGTTCGGGAAATCAAAAAGGCCATATTCCTCCGGAACTGATTAAGCAATACCTTTTAAATTTGGGGCTTCTTTCATCTATTAATATTGAAACGATGGGTACTTTTTTATACTTACCAGTTTATAATAGTATCTCAGTTCATGCTGATGAAACTATGAGAATAATTCAGCTTAAATTATTACAGGATTGGCTAAAAAAATTAAATTTTGTTTCTTTTAAAAAAAATATATATCGAACCTCTTTAGAAGGTTCTCCTCCTCAATTTGTCTCGACTTTTTGGGATTTGACAGGCCCTTCATACCTTTACCCATTACTTGGTAATAAAATACCCAAACAGGGATCTATTGTTTGTGACTTATTTTTAAATTCAATAGTTTCTTCGTCACAAATCCAATATTATTTAAATAAGTTGGAAATGTTAAAGAAATGCCGTAATGTACCGAAGTTTCTGCCTATAATTTTAGCTCCTTCTTTTGAAACAGATACATTTAGTATATTGAGAAATAAAGGTATTATCGTTGCCACTTATTCCAATTTATATGGGGAAGAAACTGCAAAACTATTTGCTGAATTATATACAAGCCTAAAAAATCTAGCAGCAGCAATAACTAAAGATCCTCAAAAAATGTATGAATTATTCGATAAATTATCAACCTTTGAAGGGATTTCCAATCAAATTCGAGGACCTCTGTTTGAAATGATTTGTGTACATTTGGCACAAAATACTTTTTCAGCACAATTCATAGAAAACAGTAAGCATATTACTTCAAATGATAAAGAAAAAGAATTAGATGTTTTTGCTCAAAATTCTAGTGAATTTATTATTATAGAATGTAAAGGATATTTACCGAATCATAAGGTTAACGCAGAGGAAATCAGTGAATGGCTGAAAGATACGATTCCTTTTGTCAGGAAGACTTTATTGCAGAAAGATCCACAAAATAATGGTAAAAAATTTCTATTTAATTTTTGGACTACTAGTGATTTTGACGAAAAAGCAATTGAATTATTGACTTCGGTAACGATTAAAAATAACGTGGAAATACACTGGAAAAACGGAAAAGATGTCCTAAAATTAGCCAAAGAGAAAAAATTACATGGTGTCATAAAAACCTTGAATGAATATTATTTCAAAAACTTTTTAGATAAGATGTTGTATTAATATACAATATAATTGCAGATTATATTTTTTATCATCATTGATTTTTTTATGAAGGTATGTTAACGATAAAATAATTATTTTTTCTGGGGATAGAGTTATGGTGGCTGAATTTGAAATTGCTTCTATCATCAATGATGATCACACAATGGATGCATATATAAAAGGTAATGCTTTTGAAGCATTAACCCAGATTATACATAATTCACTAGATGCATCAGCAAGCCGTATTGACGTATCAATAAAGTATAATTTATTGGGCGTTATTGAAACAATAAGCGTTTTAGATAATGGATGCGGTATAAAAGCACCGGATAAAAATAATGAGTGGGATCCTTTCCTTCGCCGGGGGTATTCTGAAAAAAAGATTGGACAAACAAATAAGTTTAACCGTAATTTACACGGAAAAAATGGGGATGGGCGTTTTAAAAGCTATGCTTTAGGAGCTGTTGTTGAATGGAAAAGTAAAACAGCGGAAACAACTACAATTATTGTCGGAAAAGAGGATGCGCCTCAGGCTTTTCAGTTTAAAAATGGCGACAAATTAGATGAAATAAATACCCCGACGGGAACTTTGTTTACAGCATATGCTAATGATCGTAATATTGATCTTCCTGATGGTGAAAAACTAAAAGAAAATTTGGAACGGCATTTTTTAACAGTCTTAGATGTTGATAAAAAAACAAATAATTCTGTATCAATTTATTTGAATGGCGAGAAACTTTCTGTTTCTGAACACATTGACGCCTCGTCTACAGAAACATTAAAAGCACCGTATGATGATGTTAATGTCAAAACAATTATCTGGAAACAAAATTCAGCAGATAATAATAGATTGTTTTGGTGTGATCATAGTTACAATATATTAAAAGAGGAACGTTTAGATAGCTCTGTTCAAAAAACAAATAATTCTTTGTATATTGCATCTAAGCGAGTAGAAGAAGCGAAGAATAATAAAACACTTGAATTCTCAGAAGAGAATAAAGATTTTTCTGAAATAGAAAAGCAAGCTAAAGAAATCCGAGAAAATTTTTTAATTTACCAGAAAAAATTAAAAACAAATGATATTATTAAATCTCTTAAAGAACAAAATCTTTATCCTTATAATGAGGAAGATCTTTCTCCATCTGAAAAAATCAGCCAGCCTCTTTATGATAATATTATCATAAAGATCAATGAGAAAAAACCAGCTGTTTTACGGAATCCATCTACTCGAAAATTTATTGCAGCAACAGTTAAGGTGCTTATTGAACAAGAGCCAGAGCATTTTGTAAATATTTTACAAAATTTGTTAGAGCTTACGAGTGAAGAAACGATTGAATTTTCGAAATTATTAAATGAAACTCCTTTACCGGCGATGATTAAAACGACTAAGATAGTATCAGATCGCCTCAAATTTTTATCAGGCCTAAGATATATGGTTTATGGAGATTTGGCAAAAACTATAAGAGAACGTTCTCAATTGCATAAAATTTTGGAAAAAGAACCTTGGATATTTGGAGAACAATTTAATTTGTCCTTTTCTGACCAGAGTTTTAATACGCTTATTAATGAAATCCGTAGTCAAATTGATGGATTATCTATTGAGGAAGAATTTGAAGGGGGACATAGAATTCCAGATTTATTTTTTACAAAAAAGCAATATTTTGAGCAAGATCCTTGGGCTCTTATTGTAGAATTAAAAAGACCTAAAGTAACTATCGGTAAAAAAGAAGCCCAGCAAATTCGCGATTATTATGATATTATAAAGGATTGTCCCGAGTTTCAAAATTGGAAAATTGATCTGATTATCATTTCTTCAGATATTGAAAAAAATATTATTGATGGAGATATAGTTGATACAAAGTCAGGATTAATGGGATACTCCGAAAAAAATCCACTGAAAAAAATTTACATAAAACGGTGGGGTGATATTTTAGATAAAAATAGTTATGCCATGAATATGTTAAAGCAATCTTTGGAAATAGACTTATCCAGTAATACTGGAGCTGATTATGTAAAAAATAAATATTCTGAAATTTTGAATATATAATATTTATTTCGCTATTGACAAAGAAAAAAACGTGTATTAAAATTTAGACAAGTTCGAGAAGTGAGGAAAGTGCTTCTAATAAAAAATCGGTTGATTCGCAGAAGCCAATTCCTTCTTCAAAGCGTTTACACGCAAAGGTTTGCGGCAGGTTAGACCAGTTCGCGATGATTGGAAACCGCATCACCATTAAAAAAGCTTCTGTTTTTACAGGAGCTTTTTTTGTATTTTAATCTCGGGATTCGAACCCAAGGGTTCGGTCAATTCCGACTATAACTTTTGTTCGCGGCGCTTCGCTTTCTCCAAAAGTTTAGTCTCATTGCGTCTCCTGGTAAAATCTGCCGCCGGCAGATTTTACGGCGGCCGTCCGACGCGCTCACCATTAAAAAAAGCTTCTGTTTTTACAGGAGCTTTTTTTGTATTAACAAATACTGTGTGGTTTTATTTTCCGCGTTACGTCATCAGCAGCTTGCAAATGAACTATTTTTCATCGGCTTTTTAACTATCTCCATAAAAAATCATATCTCCGTTAAACTTGCGCTTGCAAGTTGCGGAAACATAGGCTAGACTGGCAGTGTTTGGTTGTTGGAGCTCGCCAGCTCCACTATCAAGGAATATTTATCTTGGCGGAACGATATATTCCGTCAGCCTTTGAAAGGCATATATCTCGACTTGATGTAAGGTCGGGATGCTTCCGACTATACAACAGACGTGATGTCGGAGGTTCTGCCGACGATATTACGTTAAAGGTCTGAAGATCATTTTCCAAGATAGTGATTCTGGCGACATACCCGACCACCTTTCAGGTGGTCTTTTTTTGAAAGGAAATGTCGTGCAAGAGCTGTTAGATTTTATTTCCAAAGAATGTCAGATAAAACTGGGCGAAAACCTGCACTGGGCCAGGAGAGAACAACTGCTGGACATTGAAGACGCCGCGGAAAAAGCCGGATGCAGTGTGGAAGACATTGACGCGCTGGAAACCGGACGCAAAGGGCTTGACCTGACGCTGGTTTGCAAGCTGTTGCGGCTTTATAAGGAAAGGCTGTACATCAACGTGGAGAGTTACAATGACTGATATGCCGATTTATCATGCCAGCGAACTCAATCCGGACACATGCCTCGAAATTGCCATGTTTCTTTTTGCAACCCGGCGAAACAGCGGACTGACAATCACGGAAGCGGCGGTGCGTACCGGCCTGTCCGTTAAAGATGTGGACGAATTGGAAACGCAAGCCGGGCAATATGATTTTGCAAAAATCGCGAAGCTGTTGGATTTATACAGGGAAAAGCTGCCGATGTCGGCAACGGGTTTGAAACGAATGCCCCAAACGCCGGCAGAGAGATATTTTGAGGGTTAAAAGAAAAGCCTCATTGCTTTTGGGCAACGGGGCTTTTTCTTTGAAAGGTTTAATAATTCTGATTAAACGGATGCGTGGGATCTCCCGGGTTATAATCCTGCGGTTCTCCCTTAATACCCAGTTTTCTGGTAACCCAAAGAACCGGATCAACAACAACGGTTCCTACTAGACCAACGCCTATGCACCATCCACGTTCCAAACCAGACATGTCATTTCCGGTCAGCCCTTCTTTGAGAATATCAAAGCAGTAGCCTCCTTCATCATCGTCATGTTTTCCCATACCATTCAATTTTAGGGGTTAGACAATCAAATTATATAATAGAGATAATCATTTACAGATACATAAAATTTTATCTCTAAAATATACATTTGTCCGCATAAGTCAACAGAAAACGCCGAAAGCAAGACGCGACACAGCCGCCCTGCCCTGTGCGGGGCGGCCGTCCGAAACCGTTTATTTCAGATTGTTTTTAAAGAACGTTTCAATTTTATCAAACGGGATAATATCCGTCCGGTCGTACAAATCCGTATGATTTGCATTTGGAATAATCATCAGTTCCTTATTGTCGCCTTTCAGCTTTTTATACGCGTCTTCGCTGAAGTAGCGGCTGTGCGCCTTTTCGCCGTGAATCATCAAAACAGCGCTTCTGATTTCATCGCTGCGCGTTAATATCGGCATGTTGATAAAGGACAGCGCATAGGTCATGTTCCAGCCGGTATTGGAGTTTTTGGAACGCTTGTGATAACCGCGCGGCGTTTTGTAATAATCATAATAGTCCCTGACAAACTGCGGTTCGTCTCCGGTCAGTTTGTCCGGCAGGCCGGCCTCGGCCGCATAAGTTCCGTTTTTAAAATCTTCGGTACGCTGCGCATTGAGTTTCCGTTTCAATTCATAACGCTCGTTTTCGCCCATCGCATCGAAATAACCGTTGGCATTCACTCTGCTCATGTCATACATGGTTGATGTAACCGTTGCCTTGATTCTGGTATCCATCGCCGCGGCATTCAGGGCAAAGCCGCCAAATCCGCAAATGCCGATAATGCCGATTTTGTCGGCATCGACATCCGGCCGATTGCTCAGGTAGTCGACCGCGGCACTGAAATCTTCGGTATTTATGTCCGGAGAAGCCACCAGACGCGGTTCTCCGCCGCTCTCGCCCGTATATGAAGCGTCAAAGGCCAGCGTGATAAAACCGCGTTCGGCCATCGTCTGGGCATACAGCCCCGAGGACTGTTCCTTTACGGCGCCAAAAGGACCGGAAACAGCTATCGCCGGAAGTTTCTCCGCCTTTTTGCCTTTCGGCAAATATAAATCTCCAACTAAAGTTATACCATAACGGTTTTTAAAACTCACTTTCTGAACGTCAACTTTTTCGCTTTTGGCAAAAACCTTATCCCAATTTTGTTCTGTCATCTCTGCTCCTTCGGCTGCCGAGGTTAAAACAAGAAGTCCGCACAAGGCCGACAAAACCGGCCTCATAAAACTCGCTGCAAAAAATTTCATCTTTTTCGTCTCCTGTCAGATTAAGATATAGTATTTGTTTTCGTCAACTGACAGAGCCAGCATAATTTTTAGAGTATACTCCAGGTCAAATCATTTCGTCAGTTATAAACATTTTTGTTTGCAGGATGAAAAAAGGCCATTTGTTTTCTTAACGATAATTTAAATGATTAAGCGGTATTTTTTATAAAAAAGCGGAGTAGTGTGTAATGTTTGACAATATTATGTTTGATGAAGAAATTCTGTTTACCTACATCGGCTATGCGGCCGGTCTGGCAACGATTCTGACTTTTGCCATTCAGATTTTGCGGATTATCGAAACCAAAAACGTCACCAACCTGTCCAGCTACATGTACATCATCTACAGTCTGGGGCTGGTCTGCTGGTTTGCCTACGGCGTTTACATCGATTCCTATATTCTTCTCTTTTCAAACCTGATTACGTTTTTCTGTACATTTATCATTCTTATCCTCATCATATATTATGACGCGGAGGACAAGATTGAAAGAGAGCGCCGGGACGACATCACAACGGTTTACAACCGCAAATATTTTGAGCAGGCCGTTCCTGAAAAAATTGCGCAGGCTCTGGTCGCCAAACAGAATTTTGCCCTTGTCATGCTGAAGGTCGACAATCTGGCCGAGTTTCGTCAGAAATACGGCGACAAGACGGCGGACAAAGCGCTCAAGCAGGTCGGCGGCGCCTTGGAAAAAGACTTGCGCGGAACCGACATGGTCGCCCGGTATGACAATGAAAAGTTTGTTATCTTTCTTGCCAATTCCGATGAAAAAGGCACCAAAACCGTCGCCGGACGTCTGAGCGAAAACATTAAAAAACTTTCGGTAAAAATCAACCGGAAACAAAATCTTGACCTTACGGTCAGCATGGGCGCCTGTTCTTCCAAACACGCCAAAGCGCTGACCGATTTAATCAGCGGCGCAAACAAGGCTCTGGACAACATTCCGCCGCGGAGCAAAATAAAAATCCAGTTCTGCAAGAACAAATAGCGACAAGGCCCGGCAAACGGGCCTTGATTTTTGTTTATTTGTGAAAAAAGGCTTGACTTAAAAGCTTTCTCAAAGCTTATACTGTAGAAAAACAACCGCCGAGAAAAGAATGTCCGAAGCAAAAAAAACATATCTGAGCAAAATCCAGCTTAAAGCGGAACTTGACCGTTGTCTGAACTGCAAAAACCAGCCCTGTATGCATGCCTGTCCGGTCAACTGCAATCCTCAGGAGTTTATTAACCACGCCAAGCAGGGCGCTTACGGCGAAGCGGTCAAGACCATTACCCGCACCAATCCGATGGGGCAAACCTGCGGCCTTATCTGTCCGGACAAATTCTGCATGCAGGCCTGCACGCGCAGCCGCATTGACTTTGCCGTCAACATTCCCAAAGTGCAGGCGACAATTCTGGAAAACTTTCGCAATGACGGCGAAGACTATTCGCAAACAAAGCCCAAAGGCAAAAACGTTGCCGTCATCGGCGCCGGTCCGGCGGGAATTGCCGCCGCCTCGCTGCTGGCAAAATCAGGATACGAAGTTAACATCTTTGAAGCGGGAAATCAGATCGGCGGCGCGTTGAACATGATCCCCGACGCCAGACTGCCGCATGACGTTATCGAAAAAGACTGGAAGTTTATCAGCAATACGCCGCTGATAAGGCTGCACCTGAACGCCCGGGTCGGCGACGTCCGTCCGCTGCTGATGCAGTATGACGGCGTTATTATCGCGACCGGAGAACCGAATACGGCGCAATTGAACATTGAGGGCGAAGAACTCTGCCTGTCGCATATGGAATATCTGCATCATCCCGAAAGATATGCCACAAGCGGCCGGGTTGCCGTCATCGGCGGCGGCAACGTTGCGGCAGACTGCGCTTTTACGGCGGCACAAAACGGCGCCGAACAGGTAGAAATGTTTGTCCGGCGAAGACTGTCGGACATGAAGATATCAAAAACAGAATATCTGGAGCTGCTTTATCATCAGATTAACATTTCGCCGCTGTGCAGTCCCGAAAAAATCGAAAAACGTGATGACGGCCTGCTTTTACAGACACACCGCAACCGTTATGACAACGGCAAAACGGACCCTCTGCCCGACTCATCGGTCAGACTGCCGGGTTTTGCTCTGATTATCAAAGCGGTCGGAAGCTATGCCGACGACAAAATCGAAGACGAGCGGATTATCTATGCGGGCGATTGCAAAACCGGCGGCTCGACGATTGTCGAAGCGATAGCCTCGGGCCGGACGGCAGCGGCAATGCTGGCCGAAAAGCTCGGCTGAGCGGTATAGTCAATAACAAAACGGCCCATGGTTACGGCAAAGCCCTTGAAAAAGAAATTTATGCCGCGGGACGGAAGATGATTATGGATAGTCTGACCGCGCAGAGGCCGTAAGCTGACAAAATCTGTTTACTATTCGGCCGTTTGTGTTATTTGTATAGAAGACACCGTTTATACAAGGAACCGATTATGAAAAAAATTCTGACGACCGCGTCTTTGACGCTTCTGCTTGCTTCCTGCGCAACGCTCATCAGCGGAAGCAGGCAGGATATTTCCTTTGACTCCAATGAAAAACATACCCGGATTTTCATTGACGGCAAAGAAGTCTGCCAAACCCCCTGTATTGTGAAAATCGACCGGGAAAATTCACAGGTTATGGTACAGGCGCGCAAGGACGGTTTTGAAGACAAGACAATTTTCATCAACAAAGGCCCCAATCCGATGACAGCGCTCAACGTCGTAAGCACCGTTTTTTCAACTTTCGGCCTGACGACGGACCTTAGTTCCGGCGGTTTCTGGGAATATTCGCCAAATTCGTTTTATGTAACCATGCAGAAGGAGCCTAAGACGGCCGCCGAAAAGAAACAGCGCGCCTACGAAAACAAAATACGCCATTTTGTCCTGCAGAATTACGGACAGTTGAAAACCGAAGTTTTCAGCAGCGACGGCAATCGCGAATACATTAAGACCCTGGCCGAAATGACCGGCCTGCCGAAAAGCGACGTCATTTTCACGGTTCAGGATACGGACAGCGAAGGAGAATGCGCCGAGAAAATCATTAACGCCTATATTTCAAAATAAGAAAAATCCCGGAACCGTCCGGGATTTTTTTCTTATTGCCGGCTTACTTTACGCCGCGTCCCATTTCATACGCCTCCTGCATGGCCGGGCTCGACTTTATGTCTCCGGCCTGCCAGGCGCCGACGCCGTAAACGATGCCTTTTTCCCTTGACCCTTCAAGACAATCGTCGGCAAAAGCCCGAAAACCTTCAATTGTTCGGCGCATATTGTCCCGATTGTCATCGGCGGCCGCGACAATGTAATAAAAATCCTTGCCGCGGATTTCTTCATAGCGGGGAACCGTGCGGTCAATCAGGGTTTTCAGCTGCCCGTTCATCGAATAAAAATAAACCGGCGTTGCCATGACGATAACATCAGCCGCAACCATCTTGTCCAATACGGCGGCCATATCGTCGTTTTGCACGCATTTGTGCGTCCGGTTGCAGACGCCGCAGCCCCGGCAATAGCCTATGCGCATATCGCTGACATAAATTTTTTCCACTTCGTTGCCGGCTTCCCGCGCGCCCTGAATAAACCGGTCGCAAAGCATGTCCGAGTTTCCGTGTTTGCGGAAACTTGCCGACAGAACCAACACTTTTTTAGTCATCTTTACTCCTTTGCAATTTCGTTAACGGCAGCTATGGCATTCAGCGAACGCGGATAGCCGATATAAGGCAGCAGCACGGTCACGGTGTCCAGCAGAACCTGACGGCCGTTGCCCATATTCAGGTTTCCCTGAACATGCGAACGAACCTGACTGTCAACGCCGCCAAGCGAAATCAGCGTTGCAAAAGTCAGCAGTTCGCGGGTTTTCAAATTCAAACCGCCGCGGGTATAATAATCGCCGAAACAATTGGCCGAAAGGTAATCCTGAATATGTTTCAGTTCCGCGGGCGCCGAAGCGCGCATCTCGTCTATATGTGAGCCGAAGATTTCCTTTTGGGCGGCCAGTCCTTTTTCCAGACGATTTTGCGGCGTCGTCCGCGACTGTCCTTCCAGAGGCAGTTGAATCCCCTTTTCGGCCATGACCTCGTTGGCGGCCAGAACAAAGTCGTAAGCTTTGGCCATGCCGACATAGGGAATTGTCTGATACAAGGCCTCTTTGGCCTCGACCGGACTGACCCCGTCGTCCAGCGCCGCGGCCAAAACCAACCGGTATTCGTTCGGCGACTGGGCGGCAACATGCCCCGCCAGCAAAATCAAATGCCTGGTTCTTGCATCCAGACTGCCGTGCGGCCGGACATCGTTATCGACAAAATTTTCCCAGAGAGCGGCCAGCTCAGGATCGGTTGCTTTCAAATTCCGCATTTTTACTTCCTCCCTTGCAGAATGCGCATGCCAGCCGGCACAGACCGAAGCGGCAATCAGCAACACCGCCAGCAAAACGCGTTTCATTATTTATACTCCGCAGCGGTTACCGGTTCAAGCCAGGTCGTTTCGTTGTTCGGCAAATTGGTTTCCACCGAAATATGCGTAAACCAGGAATCGGGCGCAGCGCCGTGCCAATGTTCAACGTTCAGAGGAATGCGCACAACATCGCCCTTATGCAGAATCCGGACCGGTTTTCCGCGTTCCTGATACCGTCCCTCGCCGTCCAAGACCAGCAGAATCTGTCCGCCGCTGTGTTTATGCCAGTTGGTGCGGGCGCCGGGTTCAAACGTGACGTTAGCCAGCGACGAATGCCAGGTTTCGTCATTGGCACTGAGACGCTGCAAATAGGTTTGTCCGGTAAAATATTTTCCGTAGGGATTCGGTTCTCCCTGTCCAAAGACGGTATCAAGCGGCGCTTTTTTCATTTCCTGTGCTCCTGCTAAAGTTGAAAAGGTTAAAATCAAGGCACTCAGGCCAAACATCAGTTTTCTGCTTATCATTTATTTCTCCTGTTTTCGGGGGTTAATCTGAGAACGGTTATTTCCGACGGCGCGAGAAAGCGCATTTGCGGCCCCCATTGTCCGGCACCGTTGGAAACGTAAATTTCGGCGCCGCCGGGCATCGGATACAGGCCGCTCAAATATTTGTTATGCAGCTTGGCAAAAACATGGAACGGAAAAATCTGACCGCCATGCGTGTGACCGGAAACTTCCAGGTCAAAATCGCGCCCGGCAAAATCCGACGGCGAATGCGACACCAACAGGCGGTAAGCTCCCTTTCCGGCTTTGGCAAAAGCGCGGTTCAGGTCGGGCGTTTTGCCATAGGCCGCTCCGGCAAAAGTATCGGGAACGCCGGCGAGATAAAGGTCTTTGCCGACGGCCGCGCCGTCGTTTTCCAAAAACATAAAGCCCAGATTAGCCAATTCGCGGACAGTTTCGTCATAACCGGCGTAAAACTCATGGTTTCCGGTTACGAAATATATCCCTTTCGACGCTTTTAAACCTTTCAGCAGCGCCGTAATTTTCGAAACTCTGCGGACATCATCGTCAATGATATCGCCGGCCAGAAGAACGACGTCGGGATTCTGTGCGTTGGCAAGGCTGACAATCCGTTCTATTTTCTGCGGACTAATCACGCGATGAATATGCAGATCGCTCAAAACAACAACCGTATATTCGCGAATCAGCTTTTCGGAAGAAATATGAACATTCTTTACCACGGGTACTTTGACGCCGGCATACAGCGCCCCTGCCGCAAACAGCAGGGACAAGGCCAAAATTCCCCAATTCAGCCATCGGCAGCAGAAGGAAAATTTCGTCAGCAGCGGCGTAAAGCTTAACAGCCAAAACAAAGCGTCGGCAATCAGCGTTACCGTGAAGAGGATTATACAACCAATAAAAATAAAATACAAACCGTAACGGTAAAACGGATAAAAAGAACCGAAAACGTTTTCCAGACGGTAAGAGACCAGCAGCGGGACACAGCCGGCAACCAAAAACGGCACAAACAGCAGCAGGCGCGGCAAAAGGCCGATGTTCAGGCACAGGGTATAGCGGAAATAAAGGCAGGTTGTGACCAGACAGCCCAAAAAAGACGTCGTTACAGCGCAGGTAACCATTAAAACTCTCCCGAAAGGTTAAAACGAATCTGTATCGTTTTGAGCGTAACATTTAGAGGTTACTCTAAGTCAAGCGTTTTTATTTGCATTGAAAAAAATTTTTTCGGCATTAAAATATCGTCGTTTGGGAGAAACGAAATGACGGAAGATATTCTGGACAGACTGGCAAAATCAAAATTCCGCAGTTCTTTCCGGCTCAGCAAGAAATACCGCGATTACGCGGCGGAAAAAGGAGCGGAAACCATCCGCCGCCATGCCGAAGACTTTATCGCGGCACGGCTGGCACCCGCGGTTATTGCAAACGACGGGCACCAAACGCCGATGAAAAACCATCCGGTGTTTATTGCCCAGCATGCCACGGCGACCTGCTGCCGCGGCTGCTTTGAAAAATGGCACGGCATTCCGCCGGGAACAGAACTTACCCCGGAACAGCAGAAATACGCCGTTGACCTGATTATGCGCTGGATTGAAAGACAGACAACCGTTTAAGGCATTATTATATCGGCCGTCACGCAGCCGATAACTTTCCGCAAACCGGCCAGCGAGGTTTCGACCTGATAACCGACTTTTCCGGCGCTGTAGATAATCGTTGCATAATTTTCGGCGCTGCTGTGAACGACGGTCGGAAACTGTTTTTTCATGCCTATCGGCGAACAGCCGCCGTGAACATAACCGGTTAAGGGCAGCAAATCCTTTTGTTTGAGCATTTCGACATCTTTTTCGCCGACGGCAGCCGCAGCCTTTTTCAAATTCAGTTCGGCCGCAACCGGTATCATGAAAACATAATACCGGCGCGACTTGCTTACCGTTACCAGAGTTTTAAACACACGGTCGGCATCTTCTCCCAAGGCCGCCGCGACTTCAATTCCGCTGACCGCGCCGGTGCCTTCGTAACAGTAATGGTTATAGGCTATTTTCTGCCGCTCCAGAATGCGCATGACGTTGGTTTTAACTTCGCTCATGGCTTAAAGTCCGTTGACAATGCTGATGGTCAGGTTCGGATTGACGGCATTGTCCGTTCCGAAATGGGAAAAAACGATATCCCGGGCTTCGTCAACTTTCAGAACGGATTTGAACGGCGTGCCATATCCGTAGAAATTTTCAAAAGAATAATGATAATATGATGTCGGCGTATCGTTCAAAAGCAGAAAAGCCTTCGGTCCGAACGGCAGGCGGCTGACGGTTATGACACCGCCTTCGGCCTCCGAGACAAGCACGACTTCAACCGCGGGGAAAAGCTCCCTGACCTGAGCCGGAGACAATTCAACCTGTTCAAATTTTCCGTCGCGGTAAACCACTTCGAAAAATTTCAGTTCGTGCTCGCTGTAACCGATGAGCCGCCCGGCATAAAGAAACTCGTAAGTCGAAGAAAGGTAAAGGGTTTGAACATCGGAAACATATTCGGAATAGCTGCCCGAACCCGGAGAAACATGTTTGGTAAAGACAATGCGGTCTTCGGCCATGCCGCCGTTGTTCCAAACGCCGGCCGACGGCGAATAAACGACCTGATAATTTTCCCGGACGGCATCTTCCGTTACCGCTGCCGGAAATTCACAGGCGGAATTGCAGGCTGCCAACAGACAGACCAGACACAGAACAGCCAGATTTTTCATACCTATTCCCTTCTTTTTGTTTCAGAACGGAAAAAGTTTAGAGCCAAATTACCATTTTGACAACCCGCTTAACGCATTTTGTTGTCTTTTTCCATGCGGATAAAATGGCATTGTCCGTTCAAATCCTTGTCCGCGCCAAAATTCAAAGTGCCCCGGGTAATGAGATTAATGACTTTCGGACTGTTGTCATATTCGGTATGGGCAGCCACAGGATCGACGACGCCGAAGCCGAAAGCCGAAATTTCCGGGGCAACGTTTACCGATACATTGGTTACCCGAGGACAAATGCGTGAATCGAGGTATTTGTCGGCAAAAGTCTGCGGTATGGCATAGCTCAGGATATCGTTGGGATCGGAAAAAGCGACGATGTTTACGCCCTTGAACAGCCTGCGGCCGTAACGGCTGCCGCTTTTGAAACAATAAGCGTCCGTCTGATTATGGATTTTCGGCAGCGGGTGGCCTATCTGTAAAATCGGCAGCTGATTGGCCAGCATAAAAACGGTTATCTCCTTCTGCTGCAGCTTTCTGACGGCAGCAAAGCGCCCGGCGCGGTTCCCGGCAGCGGCAACCTCGTCGGCTTCGGCGGTCAGCGTATCCATCAAAATTTTACTGCCCAGGGAATGTGTAACAAACATCAGGTTCTGCCCGGCAAGGCCGGCAATCCGTTCCTCCGGAGTCAGGGCACAAACGGCTTTCTGACCGTCGGGAACATCATTCCAGCCGGTTTTGAGCATCCAGCAGAGCGACTGCTTGCCTGATTTCAGAATCAAATCGCTGCGGTCAACTTCATAAACCAGCGGATCCGGCAACGTGTTATCCAGAAAAACTTTCATCGTATTGTTGAACGGCACCCGGAACTTTGAATAGCGCTCTTCGGTATCAAAGGCAATAATCTCCTTGTCCGGCGCCGTTATCATCGACCAGGTCAGTTCGTAAAACAACATCCGTTTGCCGCTTGCCTTGTTTTGCCAATAGGTAACACGCAAATTGCCGATTTCGGTTTCGCCGTCGGCAGGATCAAGCAAAGTGACGTTTTTGGGCAGACGACTCACAACATTGAAGCCAATATTGCCGGCAAGGTTTTCCTGAAGACGCATGGAATAGCCGGGATGATGCGTGCCGACACCGTGAATCATCAAAAGTTTTAAGACCTGCCCGCCGTCCAGCGCCGAATCAACCCCGCCGTATTCAAAGCCTTCGACTTCGCAACGGTTGAGACTGACTTTGCTGGTGTCCACAATATCTTTGACGAGACTGCGTTCCAGCGAAGCGCAGCCGGCGACCAACAGCCAGGACAAAATGATGATGATTTTTTTCACGGCCTTTTCCATAAACAAAAGATTACAAAACTTTCGGTCTATATAATCGCCGTCCGAAAAAAATAAAGCGGAGCCCAGAAATTTTTATTGAAAAGCGGCCGGAGAATATTATATCAGCCTCAGACAAGGGACACAAAATGGTTTTAAAAAAATATGACATGGGACTTATCAGCGTAACCGCCATGGGAATCGGTTCGGTCGTCGGCGCAGGTATTTTCGCCCTGCTCGGCGAGGTTATTCTGCAGGCGGGCAACCTGAGCTACTACTCCTTTATCATTGCCGGCATCGCGGCGATGTTTTCCGGTTATTCCTACGCGAAACTTTCCGGAAAATATCCGGATTCCGGCGGTCTGACCGACTATTTTAAAATTGCGTTCAAATCAAGGGCTGTTTCGGGAACATTCACGCTGATTTACTACATTACCTCGTTTGTTTCAATTTCAATGCTGGCGAAGTCTTTCGGCATTTATGCCTGCAAGTTTCTGCACGACGCGGCCATGGAACCGGTCTGCGTCAACTATTTTGCCTCGGGCATAATCATTGCGCTGGCAATTCTGAATATGATGGGGGCAGACAAAGTCGGCAACGCCGAGACCCTGATGGTCGCCTTTAAGTTTTTTGTTCTGCTGTCGCTGATTGCCGGCGCGTTTATTGAACTTGACGTCCGCTCCGACAAGGTCGACTTCATGCCTACGCCCACCGCTTTTCTGGGCAGTATCGGCATCACTTTTTTCGCTTATGCCGGTTACGGCATCATTACCAATGCCGCAGCCGACGTAAAAAATCCGAAATTTACGATTGCGGCGGCCATTTATCTGACGATCATAATCGTCGCCCTGCTCTATACCAGTCTGGCGTATATCATTCTCAAATACATTCCCGAAGCCGATCTGACCGCCAACGCCGACACGGCCATAACCATTGCGGCCGAAAAACTGTTCGGCAAGTGGGGATACGGCATTATGTTCGCCGCGGCGATTATCGCCTTCATTTCCGGCATCAGCGCAACATATTTCAGCGTTTTCCGCATTTCCTACGCTTTGGCCGAACAGAAAATCATGCCGAAAATCTACCACAAAAGATTCTGGGAGCACGGCACTTACGGCAACGCTTTGTCCGTCGCTGTTCTGACGCTGGCAACCATATATTTTGATTTCAATTCGATTGTCAATCTGGCAAGCGGAGCCTATCTGGTCAGTTATCTGGCGGTATTTGCCGCCAGCTGGGTGCTGCGCAGGGAAACGGGGGCTTCGCCGGTTCTAATTCTGCTCGGTTCGGCACTGATGGTTTTCATTTTGGTTATGTTTCTGGCCAACATTTACTGACCGAGCTGTTCCAGCCGTTCGGAAAGTTCAAGCCATTCTTCCTCATATTCGCCTAACACAGCGGAAATCCATGCCAGTTCCTTCTGGCTGCGGATAATTTCCTCAGAAGTCAGCGGTGTCTGAAAAGCCGCCTCAATCGCCGCCCTGTCGGCATTGAGCTTTTCCATCTCCCGCTCCACGCGGCGCAAACGCGCGCTGACGCTTTTCCTTTCCTCGCGGACATTTACCTTCGGCACTTCAGGTTTCGGTTTAACTTTTTTCTCCGGTTCGGTTTTGGCAAGCAGCAGTTTTCTGTAATCGGCCAAATCGCCGTCATAGGGTCTGCAACAGCCGTCTTTTACCAGCCACAGGTTATCGGCTATCAGTTCAATCAGATGAATGTCATGGGTAATGAGAATCACCGAACCGTTATACTCGTTGAGCGCATTTATCAGCGCTTCGCGGCCGTCAATGTCCAGATGATTGGTCGGTTCATCGAGAATGAGCAGCTGCGGCGCGTTATACGTCATAGCGGCAAAGAGCAGCCGGGCCTTTTCTCCGCCGGAAAGAAGCGCAATCCGCGTCAGGGCCTTTTCCTGTCCCAAACCGAAACGGGCAAGGTGCGCGCGAACCTTCGGCTCGGGCAAATCGGGCAGCAGGCGCGCCATAAAAGCGCAGGCCGTTTCTTCCAGAGGCAGTTCTTCGGCCTGGTGCTGAGCAAAATAACCGACCCTGAGTCTGGAGGAACGAATATCGCGGCCTTCCATCAGCGGCAGGCGTCCGGCAACCAGTTTGGCCAAAGTCGACTTGCCGTTTCCGTTGGCGCCGAGCAGCGCAATGCGGTCATTGTCAACAACCTGAAAATTGAGCTTTTTCAGCACCGGACGGCCGTCATAACCGACGACGCCGTTTTCTATGGTAAGCAGCGGCGGCGGCAGCTCTTCGGTCTCGGGAAAACTGAACCGTGCGGAAGCTGCGTCTTCCATCAGCGTTACGCTTTGCATCTTTTCCAGCATTTTGAGGCGGCTCTGCGCCTGTTTGGCTTTGCTTGCCTTATAGCGGAAACGGTCAACAAAAGACTGCAGGTGGCGGCGCTTCTGCTCCTGCTTTTCCGCCTGCTTTTGCAGCTGTTCTTTCCGCAGGGAACGGGTATTTTGAAAAGTATCGTAATTGCCGGAATAAGTGACCAGTTTCAGATTGTCAAAATGAACGATATAATCGCAAAGCGCGTTGAGAATATTCCGGTCATGGCTGATGATGACCAAAGTACCGCGATATTTCTGCAAATGGTTTTCCAGCCACATTCCGGCTTCCAAATCGAGGTGATTGGTCGGTTCGTCGAGCAACAGGACTTCGGACGGCTGAAACAGGGCCGCAGCCAAAGCCAGACGCATGCGCCAACCGCCGGAGAACTCCCTTATCGGGCGTGACAAATCTTCGTTTTTGAAGCCGAGGCCGTGCAATATTCCGGCTGCCCGCGCCGGCGCCGAAGCCGCTTCAATCATGTTCAGGCGCTCGTGAATTTCGGCAAGTTCATCGCCGGACGCGGTCTCCAGCCTTTGCAGAAGTTCGGTGCGCTCACGGTCGGTCGAAAGCAGAAAATCCAATATCGGGACGTCAATATCCCGCATTTCCTGCTCAACAAAAACCACCCGGTAACTGTTAGGGAAAAAGACCGAACCGGTTTCGGTTTCCAATTCGCCTTTCAGCACGCGGAACAGCGTTGATTTTCCGCAGCCGTTGGCGCCGACCAGACCTACTTTCTGACCGTCGGAAATATGCGCGGAAGCATGTTCCAAAAGCACTTTGGAACCAATGCGCAAGGTTATGTCGTTTATCTCTATCATTCTTCAGGCTTGATAACACAGAGATTGGCGCCGCGCAACACAAAATTATCTGTATCTTCGGAAAATTGCCATGGCAAAAATATCGGCCGTTTCAGAAGACTAATGACCACCGCCGACAAGCAACGACGTCGGCAGCCGGTGCCGACGGGCGTAAAAAAGATAAAACAGCGCAGAAAAAACCACCGGTATCAATGTAAACAGGTACATGTTCCGATAACCCCAGCGGTCGGCGATAAGCCCGAGGACAATAACGCCGATGCCCATGCCCAAATCAAGACCGGTAAACAACGTGGCGTTGGCGGCGCCAAGACGGTAATGCGGAACATCGCGCACGGCCATGGTCTGAATGGTCGTCTGCAACGCGCCGAAACCGATGCCGTAGATGACGGCAACCAACAGAAACTCCTGCAGGACCGAAGCTGCCGACAAAATGACAATTGCGACAAACAGCAGCATAAAGCCGGGGATTATGGCAACGTCAAAGCCAAACCGGTCAACGGCTTTGCCGACCAGCGGACGGGTAATCAGAATGACAACCGCATAAACGGAAAAAAAGACGCCGATGCTTTTTATCCCCTGCGAATAGGCATATAAAGGCAGAAAACTGATAATTGACCCGAAAGTGAAAGTCAGGCAGAACATAAGCACGGCAGTCGGAATAACCGACTTTTCGTAAATTTCAACTTTCAGACGCTTGGACAGCAGCGCATTTTTGCGATGACTGCATTTGATGAAAAAACCGATGCCAAAACTTACCAGGGCAATGGCTGCGGCAATAAGAAACACACTGCGCAGGCCGCAAAGGCCGCCGAGATAAATGCCCAGAGCCGGCGCAAAGGCCATTGACAACCCGTTGGCCAGACTAAACCAGCCCATTCCCTCGGCAAAACGCGACTTAGGTATGATTTCGGCGGCAATGGTGGCCGTCGCAGTACCGGCGAGCCCCCAGCCCAGGCCATGGCCGAGGCGAACCAGAATAATCAGCGCAATGCTGCCGACCATGCCGTAGAGATAAACCATAACGGTAAAAACGCCAAGACCGCAAAGCAGCACTTTCTTTTTGCCGATACGGTCAAGCAGAATGCCGGCCGTCGGCCGGGCAATCAGGGTTGCGGCCGTAAAAATACCCATGACAAGGCCGATAACGGCGTCAGATCCGCCGAGACTTTTGATATAAAGCGGCAGGGTCGGAAAAATCATCTGAAAGCTCAGAAAGACAAACAGATTCACAAAACTGACGGCAATAAAATTACCCGTCCATATCGGTTCGCGGCGCGACGGCATCGGTTCTCTCCCAAAGGCAGCAAATTAACAAGGAACCGCAGCGGAAAAAGCCTCCAGACAAACGGTATCGACGGCCGTCCCCATATTCTGCGGCGAATAAACCCGGTGCGAATAGATCGTAAATAAGATAGCCATTACAATAACGAATCCAAGAAGTCCGAGTTTAAAATGTTCAATCAGAATCAGCAACGTCCTAAACATTTATCCCAACACTTTCAGTTTTTATATTCCGGTCTGACATTTACAGTATAGTTGTACGGAAAATGCCGACAAGCATATAATTGATTTAGGCACAAAAAACCGCCTTTGCAATATTTGGCACGCATTTTGCATATAAACATATAAGTTTAATGTGATTTTTGCGGAGTTTTTGCGTTATGAATGCAAAGAAGTTTAAGAAAACAGCCACTTTCACACTGGTTATGCTTGTCAGCCTGCTGTTAAGCCTGCCGGCATTTTCGGCATCGCGCATAAAAGATATTGCCGATTTCGAGGGCGTCAGAGACAACCAACTGGTCGGTTATGGCATGGTTGTGGGCTTAAACGGCACCGGAGACAACATCAAATCAATCAATTTTGCCAAGGAAAGCCTGGTTTCGCTTCTGGACAGCGTCGGTATCAACTCGCGCGACGGTCAGCTGAAGTCAAAGAACATTGCCGCGGTCATGGTTACGGCCAATCTGCCGGCTTTTGCCAGACAGGGCAGCCGAATTGACGTTATGGTTTCGGCGCTCGGCGACGCCAAAAACCTGCAGGGCGGCACGCTGATTGCCACGCCGCTGGTCGGTGCCAACGGCGAAGTATATGCCGTGGCGCAGGGGCAGGTTGCCGTCGGCGGCGTTTCGGCCCGCGGCGCAACAGCTTCGGTCACCAAAGGGGTTCCGACTTCCGGACGCATTGCCAACGGCGCGATTATTGAAAATGAAATCCCTTTTTCGCTGGAGAGCCTGGACACTATCCGCATTGCCCTGCGCAACCCCGACTTTACGACAGCACGGCGGGTTTCGGACGCTATTAACGCCTTTTTGGGAGAGCAGACGGCCAAAGCGACCGACCCGGCAACCATTCAGCTGGACGTCCCGGATCAGTACAGGGACAAAATCGTCGACCTGATGACTAAAATCGAACAACTGCAGGTGCAGCCCGACCAGACGGCAAAAGTTGTCATTGACGAAAGCTCCGGCATCGTGGTTATCGGCAAAGACGTCAAAATCAACCGTCTGGCCATTGCCCAGGGCAACCTGACCATTAAGATTACGGACATGCCGATTGTATCGCAGCCGCTGCCGTTTTCCGACGGCACGACGGTTACGGGCGTCACTTCGGCGATTGACATTAACGAAAGCGTCGAAACCAAACTCAGCGTTCTGGATACCGGCGTCAACCTGCAGGAACTGGTAGACGGCCTGAACGCTCTCGGCGTCAGCCCGCGCGACCTTATCAGCATTTTGCAGGCCATTAAGGCCAGCGGCGCCCTGCAGGCAGATATTGAGGTAATTTAAGATGATGAGCCCGGCATTACATACCGACTACAGCGGACTGGCCATTGAGCGCCAGAAAAGCCTGATGGCAAGCGCCCAAAACGGCGGTACCGAAGAAATCAGACAGACGGCCGAGGACTTTGAGGCCTTTTTCCTGAGCCGCATGGTCGAAACCATGTTTGAGGGAATTTCGACCGACGGAATGTTCGGCGGCGGCAACGGCGAAAAAGTCTTCCGTTCGCTGCTGATAAACGAATACGGCAAGGCAATGGCCAAGACCGGCACCGTCGGGGTCGCCGACTATGTAATGAAGTCCATTCTGGAAATGCAGGAAGTTCAGTCTCAGGGCTTTATCGACGGAACAAAAAACAAAGAGGTGTAAGATGGAAAACCTGTCGCAGAAAGAAGAAATCAAAGCCAAAGCCGCGGATTATCTGGACATTGTCCGCAGTTTCTCCGAGCTGCTCAGAGAAGAAAACGACGCTCTGGAGAAGTTCGAGACGGACAAAGTCGCCGCATTATACGAGCAAAAAGTCAAACTGGTTACGGCCTATCGTTCCTTTGTGGCCTTTTTTATCAAAAATCAGGAAGGACTGAAACTGCTGGATCAGGAAGACAAGCTGACCCTGCGCGAAGAAGCGCTGAAGCTTGACGAACTTCAGCATGAAAACAGCAAGCTTCTGCAAACCAGAATGAAAGTCAGCCAGACGATTATGGATTCCATTGTCAATCTGGCCAAAAACCGTACCAAGGCATGCTCAACTTCGTACGGAAGCCAGGGCAAGTATTCGCCGCTGGACAACAGTAAAAACGCAATAGCGATAAACAGAACTTTATAGGAGTTTTTACCATGGCATTATTATCAGGATTGCAAACTTCCCTTACCGGAATGAAAGTGGCGCAGCAGCAGCTGGACATCATCGGCCGCAATGTCGCCAACGTGGATACGGAAGGCTATACCCGCAAGACGGCGGCGCAGAAGAACGTGGTTCTGGCCGGACAAAACGCCGGCGTCGCCCTCGGCAATATTACCCGCACCGTCAACGAAGGCCTGCTGCGGAGTTTTCTGGCGGCAAACAATGCCTATGGTACGGCCAACGGCAAAAGCCAGTATCTGAGCAAGACGGAAACCCTGCTCGGCACGCCGGAAGGCAATGATTCCATTTCGGCCAGCGTTGCAGACCTTCAGGCGGCTTTCAACACCTTTTCAACCGACGTCACTTCCGCGACCGGGCGTTATAATCTGTTAAATGCGGCGAACACGGTCACTTCACGCCTGAACTACCTTTCGGAAGAAATACAGAAACTCCGCGGCGATGCTGACATGAGCATCAAGGAAGACGTTGACCAAATCAACAACCTGCTGGACGAACTGAAAACCCTGAACGACAAAATCGTCAAATATCAGGTCTTGGGCTATGACGGCGTTGCCGATTTGGAAGACCAGCGAGACTCTGCCCTGCGCGATCTCAGCGGTCTGATTGACATCAATTATTTCAAACGCGAAAACGGCGAAATGGTCATCCAGACCAAAAACGGCGTAACGTTGCTTGACCGCGACGTTCACAAGCTGAGCCACAACTCGGTTGCCCAGGCCAGCGCGACAACTTCCTATGCCGGCGGCGGCATTTCCGGAATTTATGTTGACGGCGTCGACATTACCAACCAGATTGCCGGCGGCGAAATTCAGGGGCTCATCGAAATCCGCGACGTTACCCTGCCCTCGCTGCAATCGCAGCTGGACGAGCTTGCCGGCGTTCTGAAAACGCAGATTAACGCCATTCACAACCAAGGTACGGCTTACCCGAACACGCCGTCGTCGTTGACCGGCACCCGCAGCTTTATTGACCCTAATGCGCAGCATATCAGTATTGAAAACGGCGACGTCCGTTTCATCATCTTTGACTCAGAAGGCAATCAGGTTGCCACAACCAACCTCAACGGCGGTCTCGGCTTTACCGAAGGCACCGTTGCCGAGATGACCCAGCGCATCAACGACTGGCTGCAATCACCCGACGGCGCCAATCTGCCGCAGGCCTCCGCGGGCTTTGACGACGACGGACATCTGGTTATCGACACCGGCGACAGCGAATACAGCATTGCCATTATGGACGAGGCCAGTTCGACCGTCGGCAGCGAACAGAGCAGCGTCAGCATCAAGTTCGACGCCAACGGCGACGGCACTTACGACCGTACTGCCGAAGGTTTCTCAAGCTTCTTCGGACTGAACGACTTTTTCGTCAGCAACACCAACGAAGCCATTTATGACTCAAAAGTTGTCAGCAAAGGCATGAACCTGGGACTGAAAAACGTCGTTACCCTTAACTTCTCGGATACGTCGCACGGTCTGAACTACGGTTCCATCAACATTTATCCGAACGACAGCCTGCAGACCATTGTTGACAAAATCAACAGCGATCCGGTCTTGAACGAAAACATTCAGGCCTCGCTGGTTCCGAACGGCAACGGCTATGTTCTGCGAATTGTCAACGCGTCCGGAGAGCAGATGGAAATCAGCGAAAGCGTAGCTCCCGGCGGCCAGGGCGGCGTTATTGAAAAACTCGGTCTGGCGCCTTCGAATGCCGGCGTATCGTCGTCCATCAGCGTCCGCGAAGAGCTGCAGACGACCCCGGCCCTGATTGCCAACGGTTCGCCGCAGTATGACGTTGCCAGCAGCGAATACAAGCTCAACCAGGCATCGAACACCATTGCCAATGAAATGGTCAAGGTCTTTACGGAATCGCAGTCGTTCGGACAATCGGGCACTTTGTCGTCAATGTCAACCACCCTGTCCAACTACGCATCGACCTTCGTCGGCAACATCGCGTCGGAAACCAACGAAGCATCCAAAACGCTGGCATATCAGCAGGAGCTGACAAATTCGATTTCAACCAAAGAGGCGCAAATAAGCGGCGTTGACATGGACGAAGAACTCAGCCAGCTGATTGTCTTTCAGCAGAGCTACGCGGCCTGCGCTCAAATGTTTACGGCGTCCAAAGAAATTCTGGACATGCTGCTGAATATGGTTAACTAGGAGGTATTGCCATGGTAAGAGTTCCAACTTATTCAACTTACATTAACATGATGAACGGCGCGCTTAAAAACAAGCAGCTGGTTGATCAGTACAGTTTTCAGTCGATTACGGGCCTGAAGTCGCAGACCTATTCTGGCTACGGCATGAGCGCTTACAGCATTGTCAGTCTGGAGGCGGCGCTGACCGTAAACAACAACTATATGGAAAACAACAGCATTCTTGAGGTAGAACTGAACACCATCAACACATCGCTGGAATCCATTCAGTCGACCATCAAGGACTTTAAAAGCATGCTGACTTCTTTCAGCGGTTCGGTCAGCGATACGTCGACCCAGAAAGACCCGGACAAGACCGGCGGCGAAATCACTTTTACCAGCGACAACAAGGCCGATTATCTGGGACGTTCGATTACGATTAACGGCACCACGTACACCTTTGCGGAAGACGCCATCGGCAACAATATCGACATCAGTGCCGCAACTTCCGCGCAGGACGTGATGGACGCGCTGGAAAACAAACTGCCCGCCAATGACAAATTCACGTTTAACGGCACGACTTTTTCCTACCCGCTGTACACGGTTGACAACACGTCTTCCATCCTGAACGCGAACGGCGTCAAAACCGGCACGCCGAAATCGGAAAGCAGCGCACTGACGGGAAACCTTACGCCTGACTATACCGGCGGCGAAATCAGTTTCTCAAGCAACGACATTAACGACTATCTGGGCAAGACCCTGACCGTTAACGGTACAACATATACCTTTGCAACCAACGGCGACGGCAATAACATCGACATCAGCGGCCTGACCAGCGCCGAAGAAATCATGAACGCGCTGAAGGACAAGCTGCCGAGCAATCCCGAATTTAAGTTCGAGGGCACCAAATTTTCTTTCCCGCTGTACACCATTAACGGAAGTTCAACGGTTCTGAAAGCCAACGGCGTTACGACCGGCGAGCCGCACACGATGAGCAACGACCAATATCAGGAAATGAAACAGTTGCAGACAACCGCATTTTCGACGCTGAAAATGCTGGTTGACAGCCTCAATACCTTTGTTAACGGAAAATATCTGTTCGGCGGCGGAAACACGACCCAGACGCCGATTAATTTCCCGTTCAACTCGCTGGAAGACTTTCAGAACTATTATGACGGCATCAACATCAAATTTCCGGAAAGCGCCGCGGCTAACCTGACCAACATGTCGATGGACGGCAAAAGCGTCGGCGACCTGACAATTGCCTCAACCGGCGGCAATACGGCCACCCTGACGGCCGGAAACGCCGGCGGTTTTCTGAAAGAGGGCATTACCGCCAACGACCGCACGACCGGCGACCTGACCTTTAACCGCGAAAACGGAACAATCAAGGCTACCCAGCATGGCGCGTTTTCTTCCCTGAAAGCCGGTGACACCATCGTCATCGGCGGCGACGGCGCCGGGGCAAACGCCAAAGCCTATACCATCAAGTCCGTTTCTTCCGACGGCAAAACCATCACGGTTGACGAAGATACGCCGATTATGGAAAGCACAACGATTTCGCCCAACGACGACGTTACTTTCTCGACCTCTTTCCCGGTCGGCTCGGTCATCAACATGGAAGGCTTCGGCAGCAACACCGTGCCGCGGGTTCAGGTTACGGGCATCAGCGACGACGGCACGACGCTTTATGTAACCGCCGATCCCGGATATCTGCCGGCCGAAGGAAACCCGCAGGTTATTGACGCTTCGGGAAAATGGAGCATGGAAACCCAGTCTTACTATCAGGGCGGCACCCTGTCTTCCAGCAAAATGATTTCCGACAACCAGAGCCTGACTTTTGACATCAACGGGCAGGACGCGGTGTTTGAACAGATGTTCCGCGCCCTCGGTCAAATTGCCCAAGGTAATCTGGTCGACACGCGCAATCCGGCCGACGGCACGGACAGCCTGATTAACTCCGATCAGGCTATGGATCGGGTAATGGGCTCGCTTGATTTGATTCAGAACGCCCTGTTCAACTCTTCGGCCGATACGTCCACTTCCAATCCGGATTTATATTCAATTCTGGCCAAAACCAATTCAAACACGGTACTGTTAAACAACGTGACGGAAAACCAGACGTTGGTAAAAAACAATCTGGAAAACAACATTTCGTCACTGAAAAACGTCGACAAGACGGAGGCTGCAACCAAACTGCTGCTGGCGGTAGAAAACCTGCAGGCTTCCTATTCGGTCATGCAGACGACCATGAGCTTGTCGATTTTGGATTACCTCAAGTAGAACGCGGAGGTAATCGGGGCAGAGAAAAGGCCTTTCCAGAACGGGAAGGCCTTTTCCTTTAAGCGGGTGCCGGCTACCTCTCGCGCCGGATGGCCCTGATATTGCGGATATAGGCAATATCGGTTTCAAACTTTTCCAAATCGACCGGAAGCTTGCGGCGCCAGTTCGGATGTTTGTCCCGGTCAACGCCCGGAAGGTTCTGCATTTTTTCAACATGAAAAATGTCTTCCGGCTGCGCCAGAAAAACTTTGGAAACCGAACGGGCGGCAAAACGGTGAACCGCCTCTTCTATTCCTTCGGGATAGGCTTCGCCGTAGATATAATCGCCTTTGCGAAGATTGTCTTCCGGCCAGACGCCGTTAATGTCCAAAACGTGAAGGAGCTTCCAGCGATCGACTTCGCGCTTTTGGTAGGCATGGGACTGTGTCTCATCATTGTCAATAATGTTCAAGCTGCGCATGAGAGCAATGTCATATCCGAACCACCACATCCGCAACGGCGCCATGTCGTGGGTACCGATTGAAGTAAACGCATATTCGGGATATTGCTGCGGACTGCGAAAATCGCCCCAGCCGGCGTCAAAACGCTCAGCCCAGAGGACGCCCAAAGAATAGACATTGCGGGCGCGCAGCGTGTCAATGAAACCGTCGGGCACGTTGCCGATGCTTTCGCCGACAATCATGCACTGGTTCAAATGGCTCTCCAGCGCGACGATATTGAGCATATCGCGGAAATTGAAATAAAGGTAAGTTCCGGCAGTGCCGCTGTCGGGAATTATGTACAACCGCATCAATCCCATAACATGGTCAATGCGCAACGCGCCGGCCGAACGCATATTGGCACGCAGGATTTTGATAAACGGCTGATAGCATTTTTCTTTGAGGACAAAAGGGTTAAAGGTGCCAAGACACCATTTTTGTCCGGCGGGAAAGAAAGCGTCCGGCGGCGCGCCGGCGCCGACGCCGGGAATAAACAGTTCCGGATCGCTCCAAACTTCGGTGCTTTCAGAATTGACGCCGACCGGCAGGTCACGGTAAAAGCCGAGACGCATGCCGCATTCTACCGCGGTCTGATGCGCCAGATCAAACTGCCGTTCCGCTTCGAATTGCATAAACTTAAAGAACTCTACGCGTTCCTTGTGCGAAGTTATGTATTTTTGAATCGCCTCGGTGTTGAAATTCTGAAACTCTTTTTCCCATGCCCGCCAGCCGCCGCACCATCCCGACGCGCATTTTTCGTCATACAGGCATTGGAAAACGGCCATCTTGTCCAAGTCGACGCCCTTGCTTTCGCAGAAACGCTGATAATCCGTCTGGCGCTTCTGGTCCTTGCCGAACTTGAACCGTTTGTAAAATTCGCCCAGCAATTTTACCTTAAGGCGATAAACCTCGGTATACTTAATCAGTTCGCTGCCGCGGAGTTCCTTAATCAGCTCCAGATTATCCTCCCGGTCGGACGGCATAAATTCCGGCACATTTTCAATGTCGATATATATCGGGTTCATAAACAGGCGGCTCAGCGAACTGTAAGGGCTGGCGTCTTCCGGATAGGTATGATTCAGCACGTTGAGCGGATTGAGACCGATGACATTGGCGCCGCTGCGGGCGGCGATTTTGACCAGTTCGGACAGATCCGTAAAATCACCGACACCCCAATTGCGTTCGCTTTTCAGCGAATAGAGCTGTATATTGAAACCCCAGACCTTGCCGCCGGACAAAGCGGCATTTTCAAAACAGCGGCGGGGCGCCACGGCCAAAGTCGAAAAGAAAAGGTCTTCATCCATCTTAAAGGTCAGGCTGTAATAGCCGAAACTCAGCGTCGTATTGATGCGCACCTCTATCCGGGCCAATTCCGTACCGTCCAGAACATAGCGCTCGCCGGTATCACTGACGCGAAAAGACAGCTGACCGAAAATGCCGGGGCCGGAATTCTCAGGTGCGGCAATAATATCAAAGGCGGCACCGAGACGCGAAACGGGAACAACCGCGCTGAAACCGACATCACCTTCTTCCACGACATAAATCGTATCCAGCGTTCGCATCCAGCGACAGCGTTCTATTTCGGCCAGCGACGCATTGACATCGTCTGCCGTCCAGGCTTTAAATCCCAGACTGTCGGCAATAAAGCGGATAACGTCTTCGCTGACTTCATAATCTTTTTTAATCAGTCCGGCGTCGGAAAAGCGCACCGAAAGTCCTAACTTTTCCGCCAGAAGCCTGAGATTTTCCTCCATCTGATTTCCCCTTGTTTTCTATCGTTTAATTTCAAAAACCAGCACGCTCCAGCCGGGAACCCTGATTGTTTTGTCTGAGGCCGGCACACCGGTAAATTTGGAAGAACTGTCCAAAAGCAGATTCCAGGTCATCGTATTGTCAATATCGGGAAGCTTCCAGCTCAATTCGTTGAAGTCAGCATTAAAAATGCACATGACGTAGCGGCTGCCGCCGTAAACACAATAAGACAAAGACTTGCGGTTTGCGTCATGCCAGTCCGCTTCGGCAAACTCGCAGCCTTTTTCCGTATACCAGGTAATATCCTTGACGCCGCTGCGGCTGACCGGACGCCCGGTAAAGAAATGACGGCGTTCGAAAATTCTGAGCTTCTTGCGCAACTGCACCAGTTTTTTGACAAAGCGGGCAAAACTCCGGTTCTCGTCGGTAATCGCCTCCCAGGCAATCCAGGTCAGCACGTTGTCCTGGCAATAAGGATTGTTGTTGCCGAACTGGGTATGCGCAAACTCGTCGCCGGCCAGCATCATCGGCGTCCCGAAAGACAGCAGCAGCGTCGCCATCAACGCCCGGCCGCGGGCGTAGCGGTTGGATGTGACGGTTTTGTTGTCGCTCTCGCCTTCGGCGCCGGAATTCCAGCTCCAGTTGCTGTCGCTGCCGTCACGGTTTTCTTCGCCGTTGGAGTTGTTGTGTTTGCCGTTATAACTTACCAAATCGCGCAGTGTAAAACCGTCATGCGCCGTGATAAAGTTGACGCTTGCCCAAATATCGCGATTGTTATAATTGAAGACATCGGACGACCCGGCTATGCGGCTGGCAAGTTCGGGCGTCTGGCCCAAATCGCCTTTCCAGAAACGGCGCACGACGTCGCGAAACTTATCATTCCATTCGGCCCAGCCCGGCGGAAACCCGCCGACCTGATAGCCACCGTAACCGACATCCCAGGGTTCGGCAATCAGCTTGCTCTGCTTCATCAGCGGATCCTGCAGCGTGGAATATAAAAAACCGCTCTGCTGGCTAAAGGCCAGATTATGACGGCTGACCGTCGTTGCCAGGTCAAAACGGAAACCGTCCACATGCATTTCCTTAACCCAATAACGCAGCGAATCCATAACCAACGTTAAGACATTCGGATGCTGAACGTTAAACGCCGCGCCGCAACCGGTCGTATCAAAATAATAACGCCGGTTTTCGGGATTGAGAATATAGTAGGATTCATTGTCGATGCCGCGATAACACAAAGTCGGACCGAGCTGGTTGCCCTCTCCGGTATGGTTGAACACAACGTCGAGAATAACTTCAATATTGTTCCTGTGGAGAGTTTTGACCATATCCTTAAATTCGCGGATGTCGTCACGGCTCAGGTAAGACTGCTCGGGAGCAAAGAAGGTAAAGCTTTCATATCCCCAGTAATTGTCAACAATATAGCCCTTTTTGTGCCGGTTGCCGAAGAAGGCGTGAATCGGCAGCAGTTCAACCGCGGTAATGCCCAGCCACTTAAGATAGTTGACAACCGACCGGTGCGACATGCCGGCAAAAGTGCCGCGTTTGGCGTCGGGAACTTTCGGATGCAGGCGGGTAAATCCGCGGGTATGGGTTTCGTAAATTACGGTATCTTCAAAAGGACGGCGCAGCGGTTCGTCGCCTTCCCAGTCGTAGGCATCGTCAACAACCACGGACTTCGGCACATAGGGTGCGCTGTCCAGTTCGGAGAAAGACAAATCCTTGTCCGGGCTGTCCCAGTCGTAGCCGAAAATGGCCTTATGCCAGATGAGCTTGCCGACCAGCTGCCGGCCATAGGGATCAATCAACAGCTTGTTCGGATTAAAACGCTTGCCCTCTTCCGGCTTGTAAGGGCCGTAAACGCGGTAGCCGTAGACCTGCCCCGGCTCCAGTCCTGGCACATAGATATGCCAGATGCTGTTGTCGTTTTCGGTTATGGCGTAGCGCTGCACCTCCTGCGCACCGCTTTTGTCAAACAGGCAGAGTTCAACCTTTTCGGCATGAGCGGAAAACAAGGCAAAGTTAACACCCTTGCCATCGTAAACCGAACCGAGCGGATAGGATTTTCCGATTGTAGGTTTGCTGCCTGCCATTGTTTTCCTCCCTTATGTTAAAAATCAGCGTATCGGCTTAATTACGATGGTCGACAGAGGCGGAAGCGTTATCCGGACGGAATAAGGTTTCATATTCCACTCCTGTTCCTGCGCCTCCATAAAGCCTTCGTTTTTGACGCCGCTTCCCCAGTAGTTTACATCGTCGCTGTTAAAAATTTCCTGATATTTGCATTTTTCCAGAACACCGACACGGTAATCCCTGCGGACCACCGGCGTAAAGTTGCATATGACAATCAGATAATCGCCGGGCTGCGTTCCTTTGCGAACATAAGAGATGACGCTGTCGTCAGCGTTGGAATGTTCAATCCATTCAAAACCGCGGTAGTCGAAATCGACCTCATAAAGCGCCGGATTTCCCTTATACATCAGGTTAAGGTCGCGGACACAGTTCTGCATGCCCTTATACATCGGATATTGCAGCAGATGCCAGCGCAGGCTTTCTTCGGCGTTCCATTCCCAATCCTGCCCAAACTCGTTGCCCATAAACAGCAGTTTCTTGCCCGGATGGGTAAACATGAAGCCGTAATAGGCTCTCAGGTTTGCAAATTTCTGCCACTCGTCGCCCGGCATTTTGGCCAGCATAGAGCCTTTGCCATGAACCACCTCATCGTGTGAAATCGGCAGAATAAAGTTTTCGTTAAACGCATAGAGCAGACCGAAAGTCAGCATGCCGTGATGATATTTGCGGTGCACCGGATCCTTGCTGATATAGCGCAGCGTGTCGTTCATCCAGCCCATGTTCCATTTGTAACCGAACCCCAGGCCGCCCATGGAAGTCGGACGCGAAACCATCGGCCAGGCCGTCGACTCTTCGGCACAGGTAAAGGCGCCTTTGTTGTGGCCGTAAACAAGCTCGTTCATCTTGCGCAGAAAAGATATGGCCTCAAGGTTTTCGTTGCCGCCGTAGATATTGGGAATCCACTCGCCGTTTTTGCGCGAATAGTCCAGATACAACATGGAAGCGACCGCGTCGACGCGGAGGCCGTCAATGTGATATTCCTTCAACCAGTAGAGCGCGCTGGCGCAGAGAAAATTGCAGACCTCGGTACGACCGTAGTTATAAATTTTGGTTCCCCAATCGGTGTGTTCGCCCTTGCGCGGATCGGCATGCTCGTACAAATGCGTGCCGTCAAACTCGACAAGGCCGTGACCGTCTTTGGGAAAATGCGCCGGCACCCAGTCCATGATAACGCCGATGCCGGCCTGATGGAATTTGTCAATCATATAGCGGAAATCGTCCGGATTGCCAAAACGGGAAGTCGGCGCGAACATGCCGGTAACCTGATACCCCCAGGAAGCGTCCAGCGGATGTTCGGACAGCGGCAGAAACTCGACATGCGTAAAGCCCATATTGCTGACATAGGGGACAAGATAGTCGGCAAACTCGCGGTAAGTCAAATACTCCTCGCCATGTTCGCCCTTGCGGCGCCAGGAACCGAGATGAACCTCGTAAACGGACATCGGACGGTCGAAACTGTTAGCCTGCTCGCGGTAGTTCATCCAGTTTTCGTCTTCCCAATGATAATTTTCGATATTGTAAACGACAGATGCCGTATTCGGTCTTTTTTCGGAATAAAAAGCAACCGGATCCGACTTAACCAGTATGTAGTCCTGCTGGGTTTTGATTTCGTATTTGTAAAGTTCGCCCTGCCCGATGCCGGGAATGAAAATATCCCAGACGCCGCAGGTCGGATGTTTGCGCATGACGTTGACGCGTCCGTCCCAGTTGTTGAAGCCGCCGACGACGGAAACACGCTTGGCATTCGGCGCCCAGACGGCAAAACTTACGCCGGCCACGCCGTCCATCGTCATCGGATGCGCACCGAGTTTTTTATACATGTCAAGATGGGTGCCTTCGGCAAAGAGATAGGCGTCGATGTCGCCGATATTCGACTGAAAACGATAGGCGTCTTCGGCCATATAGGTATTGCCCAGGTCGTTTTCGATTTTGAAACGATAGGCGAAATTTTCCCCGACGCCGAGGTTAATCTGATAGAAGCCGCGATCATCAAGTTTGGTCATCATCCCCAGCGACGTGCCGTCGTTTTTCAGGACCTCAATTGAACGCGTATTGGGTTGATATGCGCGGATAAAGACCTCTTTGCTGCCCTTATCGCGATGAATTCCGAGTACGGCAAAAACATTGCCGTGGTCGCCGTTGATTACAGCCTGCATTTCTTCTTTAGATAACAGATATTCCATATAGCCCCCTATAGCCTTAGACATAATTAATTTTGATAATAGTTCAGCCCTTTAAAACCTAGATATAAATTCTTATAATATTAAATGCAAGCAAATTGAGAGGCTGTTATCTTTTATTTTGCAGAATCAATATTATCACTCGATTTGTTATTGACGTATAAAATTTTGAATGTATATTAGAACGTGTTGAGCAAACATTTTTTATTTTTATTTGGAGTTAGTTATGGTTAAAAATAATGAAAATGCAATCAAAGAAGCTGCCTACTATCTGTGGGAAAATGCCGGCCGCCCGATGGGTCAGGACGAGTATTTCTGGTCTTTGGCCGTAGCTCAGTTTTCTAACAACTGCAAGTCTTCTTCCTGCAAGTCTGCCACTTCCGGCAGCGCCAAGAAGGCCACTGCTTCTGCCAAGAAAACCAGCAGCAAAAGTTCTTCCTGCAAGAGCGCTTCTTCGACCAAAAAATCCGCAAAATAATTGCGTTTTTTTGAAGTTGAAAAAATGAAAAAACCTCTCCGAACAGAGAGGTTTTTTTGTGGGCGGAATCCGCTTGTCAGGCACCTTGTTTCCGCGCGGCAACGACATATCCCCAAACTTCGGAATTCCCCTCGTTGCGCAGCTTTTCCCTGCTGATTTTTTCCAACTCAAAACCGGTTTGCAAAAGCAGTTTTTCAATATATTCGCGGCGGTGCAGAAAACGTCCGGAAATGTGCAGAAACCAGTCGGAATCGTTTAAGGAATTTTCCGAAACGGTAAAGATAACGCGGCCGTTTTTTTTCAGTGCCCCGAACAAAGCGGAAAACAGGTTTTCAAGGTCGCCGATGTAGGTAAAGACATCGGCGGAAACCACCAGTCCGTAACGCGCTTTCACATTGTTCAGCCAGTCGGTAATCTCTCGGCAAATCAACTTGTTATAAACTTTTTTGGCCGCGGCCTCCCGCAACATTCCGGCCGACAGATCAACGCCTTCCAGACCACGAAAAGAAGCATATTTTTTCAGGAAAACCCCGCAAAGCCCGGTACCGCATCCGGCATCGAGAATCCTCATTTTCGGATGTTTTTTTTCGCCGTAAATATCCCTGAGGAATCCGAGAATCAAATCCGGCGCACGATATTCCAGACTATGCAGAACCTGCTCAAAATCGGGGGCGAAAACATCAAAAATATCGCGCACGTAGCCGGGCGGCGCGACCGGTGCGGAACGCCCGTCGGACAAGGCTTTGCCCATATGCCGCACAACCGGATTTTCAGGATATTTCTCCAGCCACTTTCGGGCATAAGCGCCGCAGAGGGAATCCGCCTTTTCCAACGAAGCTTCATAAAGAAGGTAGCCGAAATTTATGTGGTGCGCTTCGTCGCCGCCGCTTTTTTCCACAGCCTGCCAGCCGTTTTCGAGCGCTTCTTTCCAGAGCGATTTTTTCTGGTAAGCCTGCGAAAGATAATTGTATATCCAGGGATCGGAAGAATCGATTTCCGCCGCTTTGGCAAAAGCGTCCAACGCCGCGTCAAAAACGCCGTTTTCCAGCGCCGCATTTCCCAGCAGCGTCCAGGCTTGCACCGATCCGGAATCCAGAGCGGCAGCGCTTTCAGCATGTTTTGCGGCGGCGGCATAATCCCGCAGTTCAAAATATGTATTGGCCAGATTGATTTCGGCGACGTAATAGCCGGGACGCAGTTCGGCGGCCTGCCGATAATATTGCAGCGCGGCGGCATAGTCTTTTTTGCGATAAAGAACATTGCCGAGATTTATCAGCGCCGGCAGACTTTCGGCATCAAGTTTCAGAGCCTGACGCGAATATTTTTCCGCCGCTTTCAGATCATCGGTTTCATAACAGGCGATAGCCAGATTGGTCAGCGCCGGCAATGATTTTTTGTTGACCTTATGCGCCTTGAGATAATATCCGGCAGCGGCCTTTTTGTCGCCCAGCGCGTCAAAGCAGTTGCCGCTGCTGACGAGATAATCGTCGCGCCTGGGAAAATTCTGCGACAGTTCAAGCCATGCGGAAAGCGCCTGCGCGTATTCTCCGTTTTGGTAATGGCTTCTGGCTGTTTCTTCAAGACCGGACAATTGCGAATCCTTTATAATGCTTTTTCGGTTATTGATATAATCAGCATTTTTTAGTAAAAAAACTATTGACGTTGCGAGATAAATAATATATTTATTTGGGCAATGACGGGGGTATGGCGGAACTGGTAGACGCGCTAGACTCAAAATCTTGTTCCCTCTGGGAGTGTCAGTTCAAGTCTGACTACCCCTACCAAATTGAAAAGACTGGATATTTTTCAGTCTTTTTTCTTTTTAAATCCTTTTTCATTCTGACTTTTAAGCGCAAATTCCCTCATATAAGAATCAAATACTTAGCATATGGAGTCAGAATGGATTTTCTCAAGAAAATCGTTTTTTTATCTTGTTTGCAATAATTAAATTTGCAGCCTATATAGTTCTATGTAACGATTGAAAGGGTGCTTTATGAAAATAGATTATGAATTATTAAAAAGTTTACTTACCATCCTTGAAGAAGATGAAAGGGTTGAAGTACGGACAAATGATTTAAGAACGAAATTGAATAAAAATATTACAGACGAACAATTTGTCGGCCATCTCCTTGAACTAAACGATAATGGTTGTTTTGATTGTCAGGTTAAAAATATGGGTTTCATAAAAAAAAGATCTGAAGGATACATGTCTGGTAATGCCTCCATTCGATTAACAGCGCAAGGGCGGCAATTTCTTGAAGCTCTCAATAATGATACAGTATTTAACAAATTGAAAAATTTTTCGGTAAAAACAGCTATTGAAGCAGGAAAATCTTTGTTGAATGCCGTAATTACCCAAGGTTTTCAATAATTCAACCGATATTCAATCAGACAAAGTCCGAGTTCTTCCGTCGTTGCTGTCGGCTTATTCATAATATCGTCGTAGCATGTTATGACTTTTTTGCTTTCATTTGCCGGCCTTACGCATGAGCAGCTTAAAATCATCAGGCACAGGCAAATCAGCCCAATGGCGATAATCAGCTTTTTTATTAGCGTAACTTTCTTTTTTGAGTTCAGATAACCTCTTTGCATTTTCGTTTTCCTCATTGCGTTTTTTGATTAATGCCTCGTGCGCTTCCTTTTCCGCTTCATAAACAGCCTCAAAAGAAGCACTTTTGTTATAAAAATGCTTTGCCACCGCAATCGCCAGCAACAAAGCAAAGACCAAAATTGCTATAAATTTCTTCATTTCTTCCGCTCCGCCAAACCGGCGCCCAGCAATGACAGGCCGCTGCCGCCCAAGAAACACACCGTTTCAAACGGATAATACAGAAAAGCCGCTGTAATGCAGCTGACGCAAAAAATGCCGCCGAATACCCGCTTCGCCGACATCTGTCCGTTCCGTCCCTGAAAAATCTCTAAGAATCGATTTTTAGTCATTTACATACCTTTTATACGCCGCCATAAACTTTTCCGGCGTACCCTTCCCTTTGCTTGTGTTATAATATTTTTTCCAATACGCCGCCAGTCCGGCCAAGTCCGTCGGAATTGCTTCCGGCGACCGGTAATAAATCAGGCGGCAGACAGCAGCCTGAAACATCAGATTGCAGGTTAAATTTTCCTCGGCAGACATTCCTTCGCAATAAATTGCCATCAATTTGGCTTTAAGCTCCGGCCTGTACTCCAGAAAATTACATTGCAAATCATGATACGTCGCTGGCTCTATTTGGAAGACACCTAATGCCGGACCTGTGCCAATCTGCTTAATATATTCGCCGCATTGGCTTTCAACGCATGCTGTACCTAAAACCAGTTTAACAGCTGCCGGCGTACAAAGCTCAATCCTCGCCAAAGCCGGAACGATTACCTGCTCTCTTAACTGTGTTGCTTTCATTGTGTCCCTCTATCAGAGTATCAATTCGTGCCGTGTTTTCATTAATACGATGATGTGCAGATTTGCAGGACTGCTCCACGATTGCCATCCGTTCGATTAATGAATTGTGTTTATCTTGTTTTTTTTCCAGATTTGTCAGCTTTTCTTCAAAAAACCGCTGATTACAGCGAACCGTAACAATGACGGCGGTAATTGACACGGCCTGAATGACTATTTGAAAAACGATTTCATAACTTAACCCGTCCATGATAATATCCTTGATTATGGTTTGCGCCGAAGATACTGAAGCTTTCCATAGCCGTTAACGGCACCGGAACCGTATCCGTTCCATACTGAGGCACCATATCCGCCACCGCCGCCGTTACCGTTTGCTTCCCAGTCATCAAAGAAAGTGTTAAAGGTGCTGGAGCGGTTGACCGTAATCGTGCCGACGCTGCCGCGCGGGTCTGCCGACCAGTTGTCTTTACTCGACGTTGCAACAACCAAATCATACCATACGGACTTATCGCCCCAAACGGCCACTTGCAGCTTGCTGTCTTCACGCTGGCCGCCGACGGTTAAACGTAAATGGCACTTTTGTTTAAAATATAATTTGCCGATGAATCCGGCACCGCTGCCGGCCGCATTGCATCCTATGTAACACCACTTATAAGAATTACCGCCACTGACAAGCCACAAGGCCAAAACACCTTTTTTCGGCATATCGACTTCAACCGTCTGCGATGCCGCCGGGTTGTCTATTTCACAAATAATCTGATTTTTTTCGTAAGCGTCTTTATTTCCGCCGCCTAATGGATGATTTTCAGTCCGATTTCCCATTTTACCTCCTTTTTCTATAGACCTTCATAACGAATTAATAATTCACCATCTCCGCCGATACCGCCTTTACCACCAATTCCTGATGTTCCACCACCACCGGCACCCCGGGTTGTTGCGTTGCCGCCACTAGCTTCACCACCTCCATCATTAGTTAAAACGCTGTTACCACCAGTTTGTTTTGTACCTGACTTACCATTTGATTTCACGCTATAAGACTTTATGTAAAAAATTTTGTTGAGATTGCTGGTGTCAATTGTAATTACACCTCCCAAACCACCAATATCAGGAACGCCCCCTTGATTAGTAAAACCAGCCTTACCACCATCAAGATTTATAATATTTGAAATGAATGTTGCCGTTCCATCTGTTGCTGAAATTCCTGCTTTACCCGCAGTTACAGTTACCTCCACTTTTTTTAATATCTTGATATATCCCTCAAATCCGGCACCACTGCCAGCACCAGTACCATGCCCCCACGGATAAGCATAATTACCACCACCAGCGCCGGCGCCCTGCCCTCGGATATAATAAATGCCCGGATAAAACGTAATTATTGCCGACTGTCCGGCGCTCAAGCTGCAGAGGACAGTTCCCTTTTTATATCTTCCTTTACGGCTCCCGAGCGGTTTTATTGCTGTTCTAATCCCCATCGCCAGCCTCCCGAATCCGACTGACGCGGATGTTTAAATGTTCATTTAAGAGGACTCGGCAACGCTCCCCCCCCTAGATTTCCGCCATTTTTAAGCATTTCAACCTCCGTTTTACTTCCACTTTTTGAATAATTGATAAGCTTCAACACAAATATATACGATACCCGCCTTGACCGCTCCCAGCCCGTTTTCATGCCATAATTTAACCAAGACTCCGGTTGCATAGCTGCGTCGGTAGTCCTGTTTGTGCTTGCACATCCAGTCGTGAAAGCAGCTTGCTCTGATGCCTTTGCGCAAATCTTTATTGCTGAATATGACGGTAAACGGCGCCTTTACGGTAACACCGTCAAAGATGAACCCTTTGGGTACCTCGATTTTGTCATATTTAAGGGCTTTCAATGTGACATATTTGTCCTGCCAAACCGCAAAGTCGAGCGAATCCAGAAAAGGATAACTGATTACTGTTCCCATGACACAGCCTCCAGCTCCGTTTCATCGTCGGCCGCCAGTATGGCTTTTTCAAGTTCATAATAACGGAACTCCAGCGCCTTAATTTTATTGCTGACAGCCAAAGCCACCGGCTTGAACTCTTCCAGCGTGAAGCTGTGAACCGTTCCGTCAGCTTCGCAATATTGAATATCGCCGCCAAGTGTTTGAGCCAGCACCACAACCGAGGTCAGATTCTGTTTGGCGGTTTCATGAACAGAGAAATGCATTCCGTCATATTCTGCCGTTTCTGTTGTCCGCCTGCGATAAAACTCCTGCTGAATATCCATCAGTTTATTCTGTCGCAGGGCCTCAAAATCGACAGGTTGAACAACTTTTTCCCAGAATACAACGATTTTATTATCCATAATCTGATACTTTGGCAGATAATCGCTGCCCGGCTGCGGCGTTTCGTCAACCGGCAGATAACCGTCGGCCAGCAGCATTTCGCTGTTCAAGTCGCTGTCGTAGTTAAAAAAGACTCCGTCTTTGACATTCGGAGCCGGTTCAATCGTGTTTTCGTCAATAAACTTTGCAAACATCGTCTTTTTCCTTATAAAGTGAACATGCCTTCGTATGAACCGCGCCAGGTAACGCCGCCGTCGGTCGTCGTCAATGCGATCCAATATTCGCCGGGTTCGCTGAAATCCGGGACATCGTCATTCATCCATTTGCCCGGATTACCCAAAATCGCCGCCAAGCTGACCGGCAAAACGGAACTCATCCGCAGAATCAGGTCGATTGTCATGTCCATGTCTTTTTGCTTGGCCCCGGACAGGTCAATCGTGTAGCTGTCGCCCGATACAACTTCACGGAAATATCTAACCTTTCTCTCATTTACCGGAATGACCGTGCTTGTTAAAACAACTCGTCCCTGATAAATTGACTGCGCCGCAACATCGGTTCGGTTGTATATTTTTTCGGCCTCTTCTTTCCAATACTTTGCCGAGCCTGACGGCATTTCCTCAAGGCTGCCCTGCGCATATTTCCGCGCCAGCTCGGCGCTTGCATCGACTGCCGCCTGCTTTTTCGCCGCATTGTCGTCAAAATCCCCGGTCTTTTCCGCCGCATGCGCATCAAAACCGTTGACGGTATCTGCGGCCGATTTTGCCGAAGCCGCTGCTGCCGCAGCCGAGGCAGCGGCAGCATCCTTTTGCTTTTCAGCCTCGTCCAGTGTTTCCTCGCTGGTTTTGACGGCCGCTTCCTGCAGCTCGCGGGCATTGGTTAAAAGCCTGTTGACTTCGTTCAGATATTCTTTCGGATCGGCCTCCGACCCCATACTGGTGGAAACCGCCCGGGTCAGCTTTTCGTCCTGTTCCTGATTTTCCATTGTCAGGCGCTCAATTTCCTTACTGATGGTTTCGGCATCAAACGTCGTGGTATTCTGCGGGTTATAATCCGTTGTCCGCGGCGTTTCGCGATAAATAACCAGTTTGCAGCCTTCTGCCAGCGCATCCCCGGTCAGCGGATAAGTTACTTCGCCGCCGGTATCCGTCAGCCTGACTTCATACTCCGCCGCCAAAAGGTCGGTTTCCTCCCCGCTCGGCAAAACATACAGACATTTGACATCGGCCTTGTCCATTACCGGAAAAGTGAATGGAAAGACCTTATTGACCCCGTCAGCCAGTAAAGTGTCCTTAACATGCGTTACATTGATTCCCATACGCTATTCTCCCAATAAAAAAGTTAATCCAAATCCCTGAGCGCATAAGGCGACCACCCCAGCCAGAGCAGCACTTCCTTGCCATATTCTCCGCCGTCTGCATAATCTCCAAAATTTTTAATTACATCCAGCGGATATTTGACCGGGATTCCGCTTAACTCGCCAACCGGCTTGGCAAATGCCTTAACAACGTCAAAATAATCTTCTGTCGTAATGCCTTCTTCGGCAAATTTGACAAACTGTTTTTTTAGTTCCTCAACACTTCCCCAAAAAGGCACAACATCCTTAACTTTCACATCAGACGTGAAAGTGTTGCCATCACCCAAAGTCACGTCGTAAAGTTTACTTAATACGGTATTCAGGGCAAATACACCGTTCAAAGATCCTAATAATGCGGCTTTAAGCTGCGCCTTATCGTCCCAGCGGAAACCATCGGCTGCCCATTGAAACAAACACGGCAACAAAACATGATAAATAAACAGCGTTTTAGCTGCCTTATCTGCGCCTTTAGTCTGGGTTTCAATCGCAAAACGGGTGTCTCTTTCATCAAAGCTGACCGGTACGGCATAGACTTCGCCGCTGTCATCGTCTAAAACCGTCTGTGACGGAACATTAACATCTTCAAATTCCCAGCGCTGCGCCGGAGAATTGTCCTGCTGCGGCTGGTTAACACTCAAATCCTCAAATTCCCAAGCCATTAATTTTTTCCTCCATAGCTTTGATAAACTTCTCTGCTGACCTCTTTTATAGTTCCGTCTGCCATTACCAGCCCATACTTACCGCTGGCCTTGTCATAAGCAACCTTAACAACCCGGCTTTCGGACAATGGTTTTCCAACCTTTTTTTCCTCCGGCCGATTTGAAATCTGAACCATACCGTCACGGTTGTTCAAAATGTAGGTAGGATTAACGCTCATATTGCGTAAAGATTGATAACGGCGGACGGCAAAATCCTGCATGACGCGTTCCTGTACATGCCGATACACGGCCCGGCGCTTATTTTCCGACAGGTTCAAAACATCTTTAACCGACGTCATTCCCGGCGTTTCATTGACAACATCCTGCAAATATTCATAATAAAGCTGATAAGCCTCAGTCTTGACCCGATCATTGGCCGCATTTAATACCTTCTGTCGTTCTTTGCTCTCTTTCTTGATTATCTTATCGTCGGTTAAATAATTTTCTTCCAGCCAGTCATTCAGCCCGCTGACACCCAAATCAGCTTCAAACCAAGCATTGTCGCTGTAAACCTCAATCTTGTCTTTCCATTTTTCCATCAACGGACCGGCAATATTATTCAGAAGTGCGGTTCCCTCGCTGTTGGACAAGGCTTTTTTATCCAGTCCTTCAAAAATCAGATTCTGCATTTCCTGAAAATCTTCAATTTTTGCATTAGCATTGGATGTGACGGTGCCGATAGTTTCATATATTTTCTGTTTCAGGTTCAGTTTTTCCGAATCGTCCAGCTTGGTTAATCCCGTCTTATAGCCATTCATCTTATAAATCAGGTTCTTGAAACTGACGCCGGCATTGGCAGGCATTGCCGCTTCAATATCTGCAACAGACATCTGCCCGCTTTGGGCTTTGGCATACAATTCCTGACAACTTTTAGAATCGCCGTAAATGCACATCATCGCCGTTTTTTTCAATTCTTTTTTAACGTTTTCGGCCTGAAACTGTTTACGCTTTTCTATCAGATTTTCAATCGCCTGATGTTCGCTGCCGGCAATTTGCGTCTTATGTTGCTGATAATAGGCGGCCGCATCAGCGGCATCATTGTCGGCCCGGCGTAAGGTCTGCGTTTTATAAAAATCGCTTTTATACTCCTTTTCCTTGGCTGACAGCAAATCCGGCCGGTCGGCATAATTGACGCGCAAGGCGGCAAGCCCGGAGTTATAAGCCTGTGCCACCAGTCTGTCATCCTTATAATTTGCCAGAGCGTCGTCCAGCGCCGATTTCAACCGGTTGGCAGTGTTTTCTTCATAATAGCGCTCTTTTTCCTGCGCTTCGAATCGGGTCAGTGCGTCGAGCGTGGCTCCGTTGCGGCGGCGGTAGATTTCGTCTAAAACTTTCTGATCGTAATCGTTGGTAACCAGCTCTTTTTGCTGATTATACCATTCTTCGGCGTCTTTTTCCCATGCTGCCGTTGTACCGAGCGCCGCCTGCCCTTTGCGCGTTAGATAATCGCTGTTTACCTTTTCGCGGCGCAGTTTATCAAAAGAGTTTTCAAACTGCATCCCCTTGTTGACGGCGTCTTTCTGCTTCTGCCGGTCAATTTCGGCCAAAGCCTTGTCTGCCACGTTTGCCATAACGGCACCGGTGCGCTGCAAAGCTCTGCCTGCACCGGCACCGAAAGCCTCGGCACTGGCAAACGGTGTCGGCAGTTTGGAACGGACAACGATTTTATCGAAACGCGTTTCAACCATTTTCTTTTTTACTCCATAAAAAAAACCCTGCCAAATAGCAGGGTTTGAATAAATTTCAATATTATCAGTCTTCTTCGTTCAGTAAATCATCCATTGCTTCCTCAACAGTTTCAAAAGCTCGGAATCCATTCCGGTTTTTACCGTCAATATAATCCTGTGCCCGTTGGGCTGCCTTAATCACTTCATCGTTATAAACTTTTGTATCGTCAGTTTTACTTTTAGCGAATTTGAGAGCATCCGTCAGACCGTTCAAAATAGACATCTCTGTGTCATTCAGTTTATCTGCCATTTCCCGTCTCCTGTATCTCTATTTATAATGGTATCGGCAGGAAATAATCTGCACTTCATTATCAACGACACGATAAACCAAGCGGTGCTGCTGGTTAATTCTTCTCGACCAACAACCGCTTAAGTCAAACTTAAGAGCTTCCGGCTTGCCTATTCCTTCAAAAGGCGTTTCCATAATGCTGGTAATCAATTCTTTAATTTTGTTTGCCAGCTTTGGTTCGCGTTGCTTCATCAGCAAATAATCGTCATAAGCTTCTTTGGTAAACTTAAAGCTCGTCAATTTTGACATCAACAAATTCTCCGTTGTCCGCCTGTTCAAGGCTTTTTCTCAAATGTTCGGCATTGCAGGGATTAGACAGCAAATAACAGGTCTCCATCCAAGAGTTATAATCATCCAAACTCATCATTACCGCAGATGGCTTGTTCGTCCGGGTAATAATTTTAACCTCGCTGTTATTGCAGACATCGTCTAACAACCTTGCCATATTCTGCCGCGCACTTGTGTACGTTACAGCTTCCATATTCATCCCCCTTCTGTTTTCAAGTACAATATCCTGTACACTTATAATGTACAATATATTGTACATAAAAACAATAGGTATTTTGTTCATATCCGGCAATCATTGCCAGATAATACATATTACCAAGTTCTACTCCCCTGATATATCCCGTTGATAGTAGCAGAAGAAGTTCCTCCGCCTCGCTCTGTTACCCCGTTGCCACTGCTTCTCCCACCAGACCAACCTGCTTGCGCCCCCATAAACAGCAAATTACTGCCACCGCCGAGAATGGTGGAAATGGTGTTACGTTTGGCGGCCTTTTTCGCCTGCTTGGCCGCCATGTCATACAAGGTTGCCTGCGTATTATATCCCCAAACTTCGCGATTTGTGTTGTCAATAATCGTCTGCCGGTCTTCTTCGCCAAACTCGGCCGTCTGCGTAAACAATTCCATCGGTGTTGCAGAACTCAAATCCACCCCGTTGGCGGCCATCATCGCCCGCTGCTGGCCGAGAAGCTGCTTATTCTTCCGCGCCGCCGATACCTGTTCTTCCAAGCCTCGGGCTTTGGCGTCTTCGGCCTGCTGACGCATAATCGCGGCATTGTATTGATTGGCTTTTGATTCGGCTCTTCCTTCCTGCTTAATCCCGTTTACCGACATGATAGTACCGGCTAAACCAAGAGTACCGGCAGCAATGGATAAAGGATCACACATTTTCAAACCTCCTTTTCTTTATAGAAATGCAAAAAACGGGCTTTTTCCGGCCCCCAGACAATTTCTTTGTCTTCAAATTTAAATCCCAGCCATTTCAGCCAGCGAATCGAAACCTTATTTTCAACCCAGACAAAATTCTCAACTCTATTTGCTCTTTTTAATATTTCAGCAAGAAAATCCCGACATAATTTGCAGAAATCTTTTGCATAGCGTTCAATATCATCGGTTCCGAGCAGCCAGCAGATTCCGCGGCTGTTCATATTATCCAGCGGCACCAGACCGAGAATCGCGGCCGGACGGCCGTTAATCTCAATAACCCGGCAATAAACCGAATGACTGGCTCCCTGTGTCAGACATTCAAAGGCGTCATGATTTCCGGCCAAGCGGATTTCTTCGGCATCGACGGCGCGCATGTTGGCCGCAATATACTCTATGTCGCCCGCTTCGCATAATCTGAGTTTAACCGCCATGCGCCACCACCGCCGTTATGGCATTAATGGTTAACGGGGTCGGCGTGTCTGAGATAATCTCGATTTCGCCGTTGAAATTATAGCCGCCTTCCAAGTCAACGCGACGTGTTCCGCTGACAAAGTCGTACCCTTCGCCGTAATTCTGATAACTCATTGCCGGCCGGACGAACTGATTTTTGTCGTCCACCTGCGCAATTTTGAAGCTGCCGGAGTTTTCAAGCATAATCCGGGCGCCGCTGATTCTCTTATACTGTCCCTGTGAAGACGTGCCGTTGTTCAGCGGATAGTCAATGCTCAGACTGTGATACAACGCGTCGTAGAGTAAACCGACTTTGATATGCTTTCCGGACGTCTCAAAAGAGATTTTGCCGTTTTTAACCACTTTTTCGCCCTGATAACCCCCGTCCACCATCACGCCGACGGTGGCACCTTCAAGATAATCAAGGCCTGTTACCTCGCTGGTCGATTCGTCCAAATCTGCCCGGGCGGCGCAGTCCATAAACAAATAATCGTCTTCTTTTGCTTCCGAATCCTGATTAATCACAAAACGCTCAAGAAACCGTTTCGGCGTCCCGTTAACATTGCGCAGAACCACCGCGTAAATGCTTTCCACCCCGTTTTCCTTAACCGAACAGATGCTTTCAAACCAACCTTCCGTAATATAGCGGGTATAAGCAACCAGCTGCTGTTCCTTAATATAGGTCAAGGCCACCGCACCGCCGTCGGCAAACACAAACCAAATCAGGTTCGCCGAAGAACAGTAATCCCAGGCAACCAGTTGGCGGCCGTCAAACAGATGCGTCGCCAGAATGCTGATGTCTTCGCCGTCATAGCCGTCACTGGTTAGCGCATAGCCCAGCGTGCGCACATGTCCGTCGCTCATAAACAAAGCCTGATTGCCGATTATCAGCGGTTCAATGTTATCACAGTGATAGACGTTCTGCTGCTTGATTTTCGGCCATTTGCCCGACAAAAAGCCGGTATCGCCGGGCATCACTTTCCAGACGCCGTTCGCCGTGGTAATCAGCAAATCGTTAAGCGAGATTAAATGATAAATAGTGTTGATTTGCTTGCCTGTTGCCCGAATCGAGAAAGCGTCATCGTCCTGCAGCGGATTGGACATTGTGAAGTTGTTATAAGTTCCGGCGCGGGACATTTCGATTAATTCGTAGTCCTCATAAGTCGCGGCCATCGCCATACGCTGTTCATGAATGCCGCAGACGGACGGATATTTGTTCGGGCCGTCAAACGGATTGCGCTTAATCGCCGGGGTAATGTTGAAGTCCGGGGCAACATTATCGTCGCTCATGGAGATTGTCGCCGCGTCGTCATCGTCAACAACGGTGGAAATCCAGCCATACATACCGGCCGAAAGGCGATAGACATTATATTTTTTGCAGCCCTCAACTTTGTTCCATGTTAAAGTAATCTGTTTGGTTTGTGATAATTGGTCGCTTTTGACTTCGACCATGGCCGTCAGGCTTTCTTCGCCGGTTTCCTCATTAATCGCCGACACTTTATATTTATAGGTCTGGCTGCTGCCGGAACCTTTGGCGGTTAATCCGGTCGGGGTCGGCGTTTTCGGCACAAAAGCCATGTCCTCAATCGTCCAGTTGTCATGGTCGAAACGTTTTAACATCTGCGGCAGATGGCTCGGGTGGGTAATATAAACCACGTCGGCCGACTGCTCAAATTTCATCTGCCAGATTTCGTCAATATCGAAAGGAATATCAAGCTCAAAAATGCTGCCGTCTTCCTTAACGACAAAGCCGCCCTCGGAAATGACGCGCATTTTCTTTTCACTAAACTCTAAGGCGTATCCTTGGCCTTCGCTGAACTGAAATCTTTTTAGTCGGGAGGGTTTGCTCTGATTATAGGCTTCGCCGATGTAATATGACCCGGGACGCTTGTTCAGACCGCCCTCTTTCATAACGTACATATTAGCGATAACCTTTGCGCCGCTGGCGTATTTTTCCAAATTGACGCGGGAATACAGCCGCGGGCTGAGTTCGCCGGCATTAAAAGCGGATTGGGTAATATTTAAGTCAGACATTAAAATATGCTCCCGTCATAGCCGCGATAATTCTTAAACGGATTTTTGTCGTAAAATTTCATCTCTTCGCGCACATCGTCATTCTTGGCGACGGCTATACCTCCAGCAAAATCACGGTTAAGGCTTCGTTCATTTCCCGGGTTAAAATTTCTTCCCGTTCGGTTGCCATCTTTCTTTCCTTTTTAGACTGCCGCAATGACGTAAAGCAATGTCTGAAAGCGACATTGCTTTACATTGCAAATCATTTATTTCAAATCGATTGACTTATTATAGGTATCGTAAACGAAATTAACTTCCAAATCCCGCATACCTTCCTTAAAGCTGCACAGTTGAAAGATTTTACGCAGCAGAGCTTTGTTCAAATCTTCTTTTTTCACGTCAGCATAGACAGACGTAATGTCCGCTTCAATATCAGCCCGCTCTTTTTCGTTGTCATAAAGGCGGCTGATATTCTCGCGGAGCTTTTGCTCGCGCTCTTTGCGTTTTTTCTCCTCTTCCACCGCGTCCAGTTCCTGAACCGGTTCCATTGTCATTTGTTCGGCTTCATCATTCTTTTTGCGTTTCCACATTTTTTTCACTTTCAAGCTAAAGGTTAATAAAAAGGTTCGGCATTACCGCGCTTTTTTATGCTGGCGGTAATACTCTTTTTTCATCCGCTGATAATAACTGCGGGTGCAATCCGGCGCCAATAAGAAGGTCTTCGGATTGTTCTTCCGGGCACAATAGGCGGTTTCCTTCGCGCCGACGGTGATTCTTCTTGCCATTTCTCGCAAGGCTCTTGCTTTTTTGCCATTCATTGATTGTTCCTTTCGTTAAGATTTTCGAAGCCTCGGTCGCGAAGTTCCTGTTCGCTGAGGCTGTATTTTGAATAAGGCCGCCAGATCCAAAACCGGCTCAACCAGTCCCGAACCGCTTGGCGATTTCTTTCGCGGTCAATAAGCCGCTTCACATATCTTTGCCAGCAATCGTCCATCAGATTCCCTGCGGTTTTAAGATAGCGCGGCATACTTCCATCATTCCGACGGAAAAGCTGATTTTGGCTTCATCCAGCCACCGCTGATTTGCGCCGGATTGTTCCAAAGAGCGGAGCATCATATCCAGCAGCTCATCCGTCTGGCAGACTTTGCTGAGGGCTAAGCAACGCAAATAAAGCGGAAACAACCAAAATCAGAGATGAATATTTGAAATCGGCCAAATGCCGGCTTATTGGTAAAATTGGCATTACCCACCGCATTGAGGGCAATAGACTGGTTGAGATTCCCCGAGAAGATTTAATCGTTGATGATGTCGTTGAATATTTAGATTTTGACAGCTTCACAGTTAGGGCTGTTATTTGTGCCGTAATAACCGCTCTTACTGCCGAAGAAACTCAATACGCCTTTATAACCGAAACCGGACAAAGTGAAGATACAACCCTCTTTGATAGAGAAGAAATCGGGGAAGATAGCGGAACTTTTACATACACCCCTAAAAAAATCGGCATCTTTGGAGTAACTCACGAATTTGTAAACGATAGAGAGGCAGAATAATGAGTTTAATGGATGATTTTAACGCTGGTAAACTTTACGGTTGGTATTTTTGCAAAGTTTTAATTGACAACAAAAATCATGTTTGCCCGGTTTTCGTTTCGAAAAATGAAAACGACTTTGAAATTGGAGAAGTACTCGCAGCTTGTGATTACAACCATTTTGTTGAACTCACCAAAAAGGTTAAAGAACTAAAAAAAGAAGTCGCCAAAGGAGAAAGAATAATCGGCAAGCTACTTAAAGAGGGGGATGCCGCCATAGAGAAAAACAAACAGTTCAGCGGCCTGCTGAAAGAATGCAGAACTTTATGCAAAGAGATGATTAAAGTAAACCGCCTTTACATACAAGGAAAATGTATTTGCCCTTGTAAAGAAAGTATTACAGACATTCTAACCCGTATCGACGCTGTTCTCGGCGAAAATGAAAGGCCTGACAATGATTAAGAAATTCAAATCTCCTCAGGGCTATACTGTTCTTAAAATGTCGTTATTTGAATGTACATCCATTTTCAAAGGCGGAGCCGGAATTTGCGACAACTGCGGACGTGCCGTTTTGGAAGGTTATTATGTCCCGGTACTTAACCATTATCTCTGCCCGAAATGCTATCAGGATTTTACCCAGCGCACCCCTTATTACCCGGAAGACGCTCATTTTGAAAGTTACTGGCTGGATTATGTTTCAAAACGCATAAAAAAACTCGGCCTTTCCCTACAACAAACGGAGACAGAATAATGTTAAACAATCAATATATCTTGATGGACACCAAAACGGAGATTGACGTTGTCTTGTTCTGCGGCGGAGGTGGTGCAGACACCGGCATTGAACAAGCAACCGGAACCCCCGTTGATATTGCAATAAATCACGACCCGGAAGCAATCGGCATGCACGCGGCCAATCATCCACAGACTGTCCACTTCAAAGAAGACGTTTTTGCCGTTCATCCGCTGGTGGCTACCCGCGGCCGACAGGTGCGCATTTTGTGGGCATCGCCTGATTGCACCCATTTTTCTATTGCCAAAGGCGGCACGCCCTGCAGCAAAAAAATCCGCTCGCTGGCTTGGGTTGTCATTAAATGGGCTAAAACCGTACGCCCGCGCATGATTTTTCTTGAAAACGTCAAGGAATTTCAGACTTGGGGACCGTTAGGATCCGACAACCGACCAGACAAATCCCGCTCCGGCGAAACCTTTAACCATTGGATTGCAGAACTGCGCGGGCTTGGTTATCAAGTCGAATGGCGGGTTTTGTCAGCCTGTGACTATGGCGCGCCAACCTCACGCAAACGCTTATTTCTGATTGCCCGCTGCGACGGTCAGCCGATTGTTTGGCCGGATCCGACCCACGGCGACCCCCAAAGCCCGGAAACAAAGAAAAAGAAACTCAAGCCGTGGCATACAGCGGCCGAAATTATCGACTGGTCTATTCCCTGTCCGTCAATTTTTGAGCGCAAAAAACCGCTATCAGAGAATACGCTGCGCCGGATTGCCAAAGGAATACAGAAGTTTGTTTTGAATAACCCGAAACCTTTTATTGTCAGCATTGCCAACTGGTCGAGCGATTCTATTAATCCGGCGGATAAGCCTTTAACAACCGTAACCGCAAATCCCAAAGGCGGGCACCATGCTCTTGTTGTCCCGACATTGGTTCAGGTCAACCACACCGGAAACGACCACCGCGGCCAAACGCCGGACAATCCGCTGCCGACATTAACAGCCAAGAACGGCCACGCTATTGCAGCCGCGACTTTAATCAATATCGGCTATGGCGAAAAACCGGGACAAAATCCCCGAGTTCCGGGACTGGACGTCCCGCTTGGCACGGTTGTTGCCGGAGGAAAGAAACACGCGCTTGTGTCGGCCTTTCTGGCGCGACAATACGGACAATCTGTCGGCACAGCTGCAGACGCGCCGCTCGGTACGATTACCCGGATAGACCACAGTCAGGTTGTAACCGCCTTTTTAGCCAAACACTACACCGGCGCCACCGGTTCGGAGATGAACAAGCCGGTTGACACTATAACGGCAATCGACCACAACAGCCTTGTTACATCTCATCTTGTCAAAATGCGCGGCACCAATGTCGGCCAAAGCGTGGAAGAACCGTTGCAGACCATCAGCGCACAGGGCAAGCATTTTGCCGAAGTTCGGGCTTTGCTGGTTAAATATTACGGCAATGAAAAAGACGGTCAACCCGTCAATGAACCGTTGGACACCATCCCGACCAAAGACCGCTTTGGCTTGGTAACAGTGTATATTAGCAACGAACCGTACGTTATTGTCGATATTGGCCTGCGTATGCTCCAGCCGCATGAACTCTATGCCGCGCAGGGCTTTCCTGCCGACTATATCTTCGACCGTCAGGCCGACGGTACCCCGATAACCAAGACGGCGCAGGTGCAGAAGTGCGGCAACGCGGTTTGTCCGCCTGTTGCCCGGGCCATCGTTGCGGCAAATCTGATTACACCGAATTTCATGGAGAAAGCGGCATGATCTCTGATTTACATAAGCAAATAAAAGACTACGAAGACACCCTTCGTTATTATGCACGGAAAGAAATGTATATTGAAGAATTTGCCGGATATGATTTGGATACCACCGTTTACGATACAAAAATCAATCCCAACAACAAAGCCAAGAAGGTTTTAGAAAAATACGGGAAAGGAGTAGATGATGAACGATAACGGATATATGACACCCGCAGAAATGAAGAAAAAGCTCGGGTTAGACCCCTACACCGACAATCGAACTCTTAACAAATACGTCCGGCAGGGCCTCTTGGAAGTCAAACCTTACTCTCGAAAAACGAAAGTTTATCGGGAAGTTAACGATAACAATAAGTCCAATCCTGAAACTGAAACCAGTTTTGCTAACGATGACTGGATAATTGATGAAGCGATCGCGCGATAAAATACCTTACCTCACGGCTAAGAAGATAAAGGGGGGCAAGACTGCCTATTATTTCAACCTTCCGAAACGTTTAATCCCGGAAGGCTGCGATATGAAGCAGTCTTATGCCCTTGGCTGTGACTATTTATCCGCCTGCGAACAAGCCATTAAATTAAATCGCCAGCTTAATGATTTTCGCCAAACATCGCTGAATTTAACCCCTAAATCGCTTCTGGATATATGGCAGCGCTTCATTAAAAGTGACAAATATCTAAATTTATCAAAGGACACAGCCGCCAGTTACCGTTATTCTTATGAATTTTTATGCACGATAAAAGCGCAGCATTCCGGTAAATTTTTCAAAGACATACCTTTGGACAGCTTCACACATAAGGCGGCAGAAAAGTTTTACAAAAGCCTGCTTAAGACAACCGGCTCCATTTACAAGTCGAATTATTGCATTACCGTCTTAAAGCTTTTGTTTAGCTTTGGTATTTATGAGGATATTTTCAATATAAATAATCCTTTTGTCGGAATACGACTTGAAAAAACAGTCCAGAAAAAAGAAATCTATTCCGAAGAATATATCCGGGAATGGGTAAAAAAAGCGCGTGAAGCCAAATATCAGCATTTAGCTTTGGCTGTTGAATTAAACTATATTATCGGACAGCGCCCGGAGGATGTTGTTGCTCTTCATTCTGACATGATTATTAAATATAAGAATTTTTACTTTTTTGAAATTGAACAGCAAAAAACTTTCAAAGCAACACAAAAGAAAACTTATGTCCCAATCCCCGAATATCTTTGGGACGAGGTATTAAGCAAGCAAGGATACATTATTCAAGATGAGTTTGGAAATTTTACAAGAGAACGGTTGTCCCGGCATTTTCAAAAATGCAGCAAAGAAATCGGCATGAAATTAATCTTCAAACAAATTCGTCACTCAGCCAGCACCGCATATGCCGAAGCAGATGTTGCGAGCAATGCAATTATCTCCATAACCGGTCATACAAACGAAACAACATTTGAAAAATACTATAAAGCCAACACGCCCGAATTATCACTTTTAGCCTATAAAAAGAGAATCGCTAAAAACGAAAAGTCAGAATAAGGAATTTTTAAAGTCAGAATAAAATCATAATTTTATTATTTTTCAATATGTTGCGTAGATATAAAATCAGACTCAAAATCTTGTTCCCTCTGGGAGTGTCAGTTCAAGTCTGACTACCCCTACCAAATTGAAAAAAACCTTGATTTATTATCAAGGTTTTTTCTTTTTTTGATTTTTCATTTTAATTTCCGGCACAAAAATTAAATTTGTTCCTCTTGCTCCGCATTAACGGCGGTTTTGGACATGGCGACAATAAATTCATAGAGGTGTTTTACGGCTTTGCGATTGGGAAGCTTATAATAGGCTTTAACCAGCTCAATCGTTTCCTGACGCAACATCGGGTCGCTTGGCTCTGCTTCGGCCTCTTCCTTCAAAGGCGGACAGCCGCCGGAAAGCTGAAACATACGCGGCGACTGTCCGGCCGTCGCTTCGTCCATATCCTCAAAAAAGAAGCTTATCGGCACACCCAGAACTTTGCCCATATCCCACAAACGGCTGGCACCGACGCGGTTCATGCCCTTTTCATATTTTTGAACCTGCTGAAAAGTAAGCCCCAATAAGGAGGCCAGTTTTTCCTGACTGTATCCCAAAAGCTGGCGGCGCAGCCTAATCCGGTTGCCGACATGCGTGTCTATCGGGTTAGGCCCTCCGTCCGGGGTACGGCCGCGGCTTGAAATTTTTATTTTTCTGATTTTGGAAACCTCTGCCTGCAATCGTTCGGTTTTGTTCTGCTTCATGTAAAAACTCCTGTATTTATAAAAACAATCTCCACCTTTTTAGAAGGTGGAGGAGTTTTCAGTACACAAAGTCAGTGCAGTCATTATTCGTCATGCATGCACGCTTATTTTTGACACTCCTCCGTTTAAAACATTGGATGTGTCAAATTTTTTGCCACCTAACAATTTGACGGTGTTAAGACTTTAGGCACTGAAATACCTCGTGGTCTTTATAATAATATGGTTGTTATAACGGCGGATAACCCGCACGCTGCAAGTATAAGCAGAAATTTGCCGATAATCAATTAAAAAAAAATCCGCTTTTCCAAACAGAAAGCGGACAGATTGACAATTTTGCGGACTACTCAACGGTTTCGATAAACTTCGAATAGCGCCCCCGGCTCTCTTCCGACTGTTTAAGGGCAACGTCGCTCATAATCTTGTTTTCGTAAAGTTCCGTAAAATAAGGCGTCGGTTCGACCGTCAAGATTGACGAGGCCTCGTCGTAAGACAGTTTCAGGCCGATGAGCGGCGCGGTAATTTCGTTATTGACGATCCGATTATAATATTCCGGCGCAATTTTAAACTTTGCCGCCGGCGGCACTTCGGCTCCGGCTTCGCGGCTGCGCACATACAGCGACGCGGTTTCAAAGCGGATAAAATTTTCAATCAAAATTGGAAAAAACTCATCTAAAACCGGATTTACTTCACTCATGACATCCTCTTGCAAAACTTATTCCGTTTTTGTTTTAGCCTGCTCCGGGCACAGAGTCAATACATCTATCGGAAAGCATTGCCGCGATTAAGATTGATTCCGCGTTCAGACTGGGAATAGACGAAAAATTCGTTGCTGTTCATTTTGCGCAAATCGTCATAAAGGTTTTCGTCATCGTTGGCGCGGCCGGTAACCTTAATGATTTCCAGGTCGGCAAGATAATTGTCATAGGCCCTCTGATAGCGCGGCTTGACGGTTTCTTCAAATTTGCGCGCCATGGCTTCGGCATCGGCGACACCCGCTTCGTGATAACGGCGGGAAACCTCTTCGGCACTTTCCTCCGCCGCTGCCGGCAGGCTGAAAGCCAGAGCGGCACAAAACATACATAAGACTATCCTTCGGCTCATTTTTCCTCCATACCGTTTACAGGTTAGTAAATAAATTTTAACAAAGGGATAATAAAATTGTTTCAGGTTAAACGTTTTGGACAACAAAATGAAAAAATCGGCAATACTGGTTCTGATTTGCGTCTGTTTTTTCACGGCAAAAGCGGCTGCCTGGAGTTATGGCGAATTTGTGTCCTGCGACGCCATCAATCCAAAGCCGAAAATTACGTTTTTGACCTCTTACGGCCAGCTGATACACGACCTCTCGACCCCGCAACGGGAAATTGAACGCATGGCCGGCGGCGCCGAAAAAGGCTTTTTCGTCGTCGGACTGGCAACGCTCAAGCCCCAGTATCAGATTTGGATCAAGGACGTTTATGTTAAAACTTTAGATCAGAATCATGCCTGTCTGCTGCCCAGCGAAATTGAGATAAAGTTCGGCTACAACGATCCGCTGATTTATGTGTCAAAAGAGATTGACCGCAACAGCTGCAAATTTTCGCAGGTTATCCGTCACGAACAGGTTCACCAGCGCATCAACATTCTGACCCTGGAATATTTTCTGCCGCTGATTGACGAGACTATTCGCAATGCCATAAGCGAAGTTCGCGCCATTAAGGTTTCCGGCACCAGCGACGCGGAAATCCGCGCCGGAATCGACCGGCTTTATAAATATTACACCGCCCGGCTGAAACCGATTATCGACGAATTTCACAAGGCCAGAGAAAACGAACAGCGCAAGCTCGACAACATCGTCAATTATACGATGGAATCGGAATTATGCCGCGAATTTGACCGCGAAAGACCCGACAAAAGACTCTGAAATCCAAAAGAAAAAACCGCGGGAAATGCAAGCGGAAAAGCGGTTCATTAACATAGACTTTAGTTCTATAAACCTTTGAGTTTCAATTATTAACAATATATTAACGCAGGTTAATCGTTCATTATAAAGGAGATGTATAATGAAAGCTAATGTTGCCAACTACATCATTCAGGAAATGTCAAGCCGCTTTCCGATGCGCAGCGAAGACGTCGTCAACGCCGACCTGATTGATGCCGTGATTGACGACTGGTCGAATAACCGTTTCAGAGCCTATGGCAAAGACTTCAAATTTCACAGCGAAAGACTCTCCCCGGAAAAATATCTGATGTAGGAACGGCAAAATCCTTATGTACAAAGCATAAGAAAATTTTTATAATGGCTGCATCTTTTCTTTAACCGCGCAAGGAGAACATAATGACCGACACATTGGAATATAAAGGCGTTAAAATCCGGTATTTGGGACACAGCGGCTTTATCATTGCCAAAGGAGAATACAGCATCGTGCTGGACCCTTTTCTGACCGGAGCGCCGATGGCCGTCATGAAACCGTCCGACATCAAGGCTTCGGACATTCTTCTTACGCATGGGCATCAGGATCATCTCGGCGACGCCGTCGAAATTTCCAAAAACAATCAGGCCAAAATTACCGCGGTTATGGAACTGGCGGAATACTGCACCGAACAGGGGGCCGAAACAATCCGGGTACCCATCGGCGGCACCTGGCAGTATCCATGGGGGTCGGCGCAGTTCCGCTATGCCATGCACAGCGGTTTTCTGCCCGACGGAAGACCTTTCGGACAGGCGGCCAGCATTCTGTTGAATATCGGCGGCGTCAAAATTTATGACCTCGGCGACACCGCCTTGCAGCAGGATTTCAAGCTGGTGGGCGAAATATACAAACCCGACATCGCGTTTATTCCCATCGGCGGACGCGCCAACATGAACATCAACGAAGCGCTGGTTGCGGCACGCTGGCTGGGCGCGGGCATTGTCGTACCGATTCATTATGACCTTTATACGGAAGGCAGCGTCGACCCGTTTGAATTTAAAAGCAAACTGGAAAGCACGACCAACATTCAGTGCATGGTCATGCGGCCTTAGGCGAATCCGTTCCGGTGCGGGCACCGGATATTTTTATGAAACTTTTATTCTGTGTACTTATTTTTCGTTGCCTGAAGACATTTTTTACAGCCTGTACAAAAAAACGTTTTGCGTTTAGACTGTATACAGACTTCAGGAGACCGGACTGACGACACATATTATCAAAACAGTTAGAAGGAAAAGACTCATGAATAAAGAAACTATTTCGGAACGTGCGGACTCATCGGAACAGGACATTGTCCTAATCAGCAAAATTTACGAAAGTTTTGAAGCTTTGGAAGAAACGCTCGGAAAACTGAAACTGGAAGAGCCTCTTTTTATAACCCACGTGGCAAAAAAATCCTTTGCCGACACCATCTTCAGTACGGTTCAGAAAAATAACGACAGAAAAAAACTAAAACGCCTCAAAAACTGACAACTCCAAAACAAAGCCCCGCTGTTGCGGGGCTTTGTTTATCAAGCGTCTTAAAATTATGCGCGCTTCCAGGTCGTGCCGGACGGAGTATCTTCCAGAACAATGCCGGCGTCTTTCAATTCGCCGCGGATTTTATCGGCAAGCGCATAATCCCTGTTCTTTTTGGCGGCCAGACGTTCGGCGATTTTGTTCTCGATATCGGTTTCGCTCAGACCGCCCTTTTCATCGGACACGCCCTTAAACCAAACTTCCGGATCCTGATACAACAACCCCAGAACTTCCGCCGAAGCAATCAGTTCCGACTTGTATCTGACTTTGTCGGCTTCGGTTTCCGACTTATTCAGATTATTGACAATTTCATGCAGTACCGAAAGCGCCAGCGGCGTATTGACGTCATCGGCCAAAGCATCCATCAGTCTGGCATTCGGCGACGCTTTTTCAACCTTTACCGCCGCATTTTGGCGCAGGGCGTTGTAAAACCTGTCCAATGCGGCCTTGGCCTGATTCAGCCCTTCAAAAGTGAAGTTGAACGGCTGGTGATAATGCGTGGTCAAAAACAGCAGGCGCAGCGCCTCGGCCGGATATTTGGAAATAATCTCGTCAACGTTGTAAAAATTGCCAAGCGATTTTGACATCTTAACACCGTCGACCATCAGCATGCCGGCATGCACCCAATATTTGGCAAAGCTTGATCCAGGGTGTGCACAGCAGGACTGGGCGCATTCGTTTTCGTGGTGCGGAAAGATCAAATCGGAACCGCCGCCGTGAATGTCAAAAGAATCGCCCAACAGCTTGGAACTCATGGCCGAACATTCCAGATGCCAGCCCGGACGGCCGTAGCCCCAGGGGCTGTCCCACCCCGGCTGGTCCGCCTCGGACGGCTTCCACAAAATGAAGTCGGCCGGATTTTTCTTATAATCGGCAACTTCAATGCGGGCACCGGCCAGCATTTCCTTCATCGAACGACCGGACAGGAAACCGTAGTCCGGCATGGAATCGACGCTGAACAAAACATGGCCTTCCGCCTCGTAGGCATGACCGTTTTGCAGAAGCAGCTTAACCAGCTCGATCATTTCCTGAATATATTCGGTCGCGCGCGGACGGTGGTTCGGATTTAACACGTTCAGTTTTTTCATGTCGTCCAGATACCACTGAAAAGTCTGTTCGGTAATTTCGCGGATAGACTTGCCGGTTTCCTTGTGTTTGTTCAGAATTTTGTCGTCAACGTCGGTAATGTTGGAAACGTAGGTCACATGGTCCTTGCCGTAAACCTGACACAGAAAACGATACAGCACGTCAAACACGACCGAAGTTTTGGCATTGCCGAGATGGGCGCGGTCATAAACGGTGGGACCGCAGACATACATACGCACGTTGTTCTCGTCAATCGGGGTAAATTCCTGTTTGCGGCGCAGCAGCGTATTGTGCAGGCTGATTTTCATTTTCTCTCTCCTAATCTCTTATTCCGTTAAGGCGCTTATACGCCTTTTCCCTGCCGATAAACGGCAGCAGGTGTTTCAGTTCCGGCCCGTCGGGAAGCCCGGTCAGCGCCATCCGCAGCGGGTGAAACAAATCGCGTCCCTTTTTGCCGGTCTGTTTTTTGACAGCTTCTATCCATAAATTCCAGGTTTCGCCGTTCCACGGTTCCGGCGGCAAAAGTCCGGCGGCCGCAACAGTCAGCTCATTGTCTTCAAGCACAGGCTCAATTTTTTCAAAACAGACGTCATGCCAGATTCTGACATCGTCGACCCGGGTCAGATTGCCGCGAACCGCATTCCAGAAAGTTTCGCCGACGGCGGTACGATCTTTGACATTTTCATAAGGCAGGCCATGAAGATAAACGGTATTGAAACGGCGAAGTTCAACTTCGTCAAACTTAGGCTGCGAACGTCCCAAGCGCCCGAAATCCAGCGAAGCGGCCAGTTCCGCCAGCGAATAAAACGGCGTTATGCTTTCCGAGGTGCCGATTTTGGCCAGAAAAGAGCAAACGGCCAGCGCTTCGACGCCTTCTTCCCTCAACTCGCGAACGCCCAAAGACCCTAGACGTTTGGAGAGTTTTCCCTCTTTGCCGGTCAGCAGCGGCAAATGCGCGAACTGGGGAATTTTGCCGCCGAGAGCCTCAAACATCTCTATCTGAACAGCCGTATTGCTGACATGGTCTTCGCCGCGGACAATGTGGGTTATGCCGAAGTCGACGTCATCAATGACCGATGGCAGATGATACAAAAAGCTGCCGTCTTCGCGAATGACAATCGGGTCGCTTAATTTGCCGGCGTCATATCTTACTTCGCCGCGCACCATATCGTGCCAGCGGATTTCGCCGGCAGTCAGGCGGAAGCGGTAATGCGGACGGCATCCCCGCATACGGCGCACAACACATTCCTCGTCGCTCAAAGCCGAAGCGTCGCGGCTGTAAATCGGCGGCAGGCCTCTGGCAATAAGGCGCTTGCGCATCAGTTCCAATTCTTCCGGCGTTTCCCAGCATTCATAAATCCGTCCCTGCGCCTTCAGCTTTTCGACTATCTCGTAATAGCGTTCCAGACGCGCCGACTGGCGGGCTTCTTCCGTCCAGTTCAGACCGAGCCAGAGCAGAGACTCCCGCAGAGAATCTTCATATTCCCTTTTGGAACGTTCCCTGTCGGTGTCGTCGATGCGGAGCATAAAGCAGCCGCCGAGCTTTTTGGCCAGAAGCCAGTTAAACAGCGCAGTGCGGGTATTGCCGATGTGCATATGGCCGGTCGGGCTGGGCGCAAATCTGACCTTGATGTTGTTCATTGTAAAAAAAATCCACTACGGTTTTGCAAAACTATAGCGGATAATATAAGTTTACGACAATAAATTCAACAGATTTTTAGAGGTTTTGTCCGGTCAGCGTCATTTGATTCTGCTGTTCTGCGGAAGAAGTAATCAGCTCCAGGTCCTCAAGAAACCACTCAATCTCGTCGTCATTGCGGCGCAGCATCTCGTAAAAACGGCCGCGATACGAGAGAATCAGGCTGCTTTCGGCCAGTTTCAGGTCAATGATTTTAAGTTTGCCGCCAACCTTGTGAATGCGAAAACCGACCAGGAACTTTTCCGCCGGCTGCCCGGGCTGCTGCCGCCCGTCAAGCGAAATGTCGGCGGTAACGTCGGCGTAGTCCCGGTCCAGTTTGACGCCGGTAATCTTAAAGTTTATTTTGAAATCGAAGCTGAGCGGAAAGTTCTTATACAGGCTCAGGGAATAGCGCTTGAAAAGAGGAATGTACCTTTCGCGCTGCTCCGGCGTCATCTGCCGCCAGTATTTGCCGACGACGAATTTGCCGACATATTCCAAATCAACGTCGTTCAAAAACATTTCGTCAAGTTTGGCGTATTTGGTTTTGACGTCCGGTTCCGAAAAGGTATCGAGCAGCTGCCGCCCCTTTTGGTTCGCCCAGACCTCAGCCTCGGAAGCCGTTATCTTTCCGGCGGCGGCCGCCGGTTCTGAAAAGCATGCAAAACAAAATATGATAAGTTGCAAAAAAATCTTACTTTTCATGAAAAATCCCTTATTATCACTTCATCTTATAACAGTATAACATCATTTGGTTAACAAAATGAAACTTAAATTTGCGCTTTGCTGTCTTTTTTTTGCTTCGGCCGTTTCCGAAGCGGCAGCCGCCGACGCCGGACTGCGTTATATTCAGACGCGGGGCGGCGTGCGCTGCGGTACGGACCTTTCGGCCAAGACCTACGCCTATAAGGACGCGGACGGCTACTGGCGCGGCATTGACGCCGATCTGTGCCGGACGCTGGCGGCGGCCGTTCTCGGAGACAAGGAACGAATTGAAATGGTCAACGTTACGACCAACATGGTGTCAAAATATCTGACGACCAACAAAATCGACGTTATGCTCGGCGGCGCCCCCTACTCTGCCGGCATGGAAATAAGCTCGCAGGCAACGCCGATCGACGTCATCTACTACGACAAGCAGATGTTTCTGGCTCGAAACGCAGACAAAGCCGGCTCGATGGAAGACTACCGCGGACAGAAAGTCTGTGTGGTCAACAATTCGGAAGACCAGTATAATCTGGAAGAATACAACGCCCGTTACAATCTTGACCTGAAGCCGCTGCCCTTTGCCAGCTCGCAGCGCGCAAAAGAAGCGTTTCTGCTTAACCGCTGCACGCTGCTGACCGGGAACGCCCTGTATTTGACCAACACGCTGAAATCAGCCAATATTAAAGACGAAAACACCCGGGTGTTGCCGGAAGTCATCAGCGTCAAACCGGTTTACGCCTTTGCTTCCAAAAACAACAACGCTCTGCGGATTTCGGCCAAATGGATTCTGAACGCGCTCAAACTCGCCGAAGACATTGGCATCAATTCGTCAAACATCGACATTTTCATTGGCGTGGAAGATACTTCGACCAAAAATCTGCTCGGCGTCAACGATGCGCTCTGGAACAGGTTTAAGGTTCGTGACCCGCAATGGGTACGAAAAGCGCTCAAAGAAATCGGCAACTACGGCGAAATTTATGAAAAGAACCTCGGCAGGGAATCCGAATTTAAGCTGGAAAGAGAGCAGAACCGGCTTCTGAAGGACGGCGGCCTGATTATTCCGCAGCCGTTTCTTTAAACCTTGAGCGAAGATAGGCTGCCGCCGCATCCAATGCGTCTTCGGTTACGCGATGGCGCCCGCCTTCAATGACGTAAGTCTGCACGTTGCAGCCGAGACGGCGCAGGTTACGTTCTGAAAAATCCAAAGCCTCAAACCGAACCAGATTGTCGTCATTACCGTGAATGAGCAGCATATCCGGCGCGCTGTTGGCATGCGCCAGCAAATAGCTGCTGGGCGCAAAAATGCCGCTGAAACTGATACAGCCGCCGATTTTTCTTTCGCGCATCAGCGAAATGTATATCGCCAGCATGGCGCCCTGAGAAAAGCCGCAAAGGTATAAATCACGATCTTCCAGCTGATATTCGTCCAGACAGCGGTCAATATAGGGATTGATATAGTCGAAAGCTTCACTGTATCCGGGCGACATCCGGTCATAATAGGCAACGCACTCTTCCAGCGTGGGGACGGTTTTGCGATCGTCGTTGGGATCAAAGCGGTGCATGGAATACCACTGGCGTTTGTTCGGATGAATCTCACAGGTAAACGGCGACTGCGGCACATGAACGGCAACGTCGTCCAGACGCTCGATCAGAGGCGCAATCGACTTGTCGGTCGCCTCGGAAGAATCTATGTATCCGTGCAAAAAAACGACCAGCCTTTTAGGGTATCCCTTAATATGGACAATTTCTTCGGTAATTAAATCCGGCACCGTGTTTGCTTTCCTTATTTATCCTCTTTCAAAAAGCTTTAACCAATAATTCTTAAAATAAGTTAAAGACAGATAAAAAAACCGGATTTTCGCACAGATACTATCGACAAAAAAATTGACTTTTCGTCAACCGAATGTTATGGGTAAAAAACTTATTTATGAAATTGTTTATTACGTTATCAAAATACTTATTATGTTATGGAAACAAAATTTGAAAAATTGGAAAAAGTTCTTTCGGAACTGAACATCAGCGACAAAGAACTGATAAACTGGGTTAACAACCGCAGTAAAAGTCCTGCCGGTTTGATACCGACGGAACTGCCATTGGTGTATCGCCGCGGCAATGAATTGACGGTTGAAAACGGATTGAATTTGAGCCGCAAGAGCGAGTTATGGGGAATTCAGCTGTTGTCCGGCGTGATGGTCGCCTTGACATGCGGTTCGGGAAACAATGTTTCAGAGACCACATGGGGAAAAGTCAAAAAGTTTGCCGAAAAAATGACTTTCAACGGCAAGCCGGGTGTTCTTCCGTCCAAAGATGTTTTGAAAAAACATTGGGGCAATAAGGAAGAAGCAAAATTTGCGGCAACGGTTGAAGTTTTGGAAGAGAACGAAATTGAAGCCGACGGTTACCGGGGATGCATTTGGTGCTCTGAGGTATATTATCCGGACTATGCCTATTATTTCAGTTTGAAAAATGGCATCAATGATTGGAACCTTAAGACCGATACCGGCGACGATGACCGTGTAGCGTTAGCTTTCAGCTAATATCGTAAAGAGAAAACAGCGTTATCTTCTGATAACGCTGTTCTTACATTAATATCCCGGAGAAATCCGGAGAGAAGACGGCTATTCTTTCGGATAGCGGTTTTTGATTTCCTGCCATTTTTCGATAACGTCTATCAGTTCATACGGCAACTCGCCGCCGTCCTGCAGAACCATATCGAAAGCCTTAAGCACGGCGTCAAGCTGATCGGCCAGAGGCAGTTCTTTTTCGTAAGCCTTGCGCCGTCTGTCACGATAGGTCATTTTGGGTCTGGGCATTTTTTTCTCCTTTATTTTAAAACTTTTCCGGCAGCGGCAAGTCCCGTATCAAGCAGATTTTTGCGGTACTTGAGATTAAAGCCGTCAGCCTTGGCATCCTGTTCGGCCAGAAAAGCCATATTGTCGTTTTCAATCTCGTCGAAAGCTTCGTCAATAAGCCGATTATTGGCCGCATCGGCCGAAGCCGACGAACTGATGCCCATGTTGGCCATCCGGGCATGCCGGGTTGCCAACTGCTGTTCCAGAATATTTTTCTTGCGCTGCATATTGGCATATTGCAGAAGAAAAGAATTTCGGGCCTGTTTTTTGGCCGCCTTTTTCGAATCGAACATGTTTTTCACGTCAAACGCCATGCCCATCGGCCCCAACATCGACGTGGCCGAAAGTCCGGATGCTCCGGCTTTCGAAGCAAGCAACGCCGACATTCCGGCAGCGCCGGCAAGTCCGGCCGAACCTGCGGTTCCCGCTGTTCCGGCCGCTCCTGCGGAACCGGCAGCCGCAGCCGCTGATAATCCTCCCATAACATTTCTCCTTTCTAAAAAAATTAACCTTTGATTTTAACTTCAAGAACGACCGAGAGCAATGTAAAAGCCAACGGCTCGTCTGATTTGACGCTCCAAAGCGGAGCGTCCATTTCCCTTATCCACCCAAGGGCGCGCAGCTTTACGTCACCGCTGTAAGCGCTCGGCGGCGCATCAAGAATTTTGTCTTTGAACAGCCTTTTTAACGGAACCTGCAAATAACCGCCGCCCATGTCGATACAAAAACATCTGGTGTCAAGGATACGGAACAGGCCGCTGATGACGCGAAGCGCCTGCGGCGAATAGGGTCTTGCGGCATCGGCAACATACGGCAGCGGTTCAATAACATGTTCATAGGGAAGACCAACCTCCAGTTCCGAGGCTTCTTCCAACAGCGTTATCCTGCCGTTAAAAACCGTATACTTGCCGACGCTGAAACCATCGGCAAGCACCGAAACCTCATATCCTTCCAAATTGTCCAGTCCCGACCACTCCTTTTTCGGCGTTTCGGAACTGAGCCTCACGGCGCAGTCGGCATAAAAGCCGTTGCTCATTTTTTCGATAAAATAAGCTTCGCCGCGTTTGACGCAAAAATAAATCTCGTTGCCGATGACGGCGACAGACTGGAAGCTTCCCGCCGTTTTCAACTTGCTCCAAGCCGTAACCTCCTCGGTACGATAGGTCGTCAGACAGGAAACCGTACCGTCCGCCAACACTATGTACAAAACGCATTCGTCCCGGCTGAAATCGTTGTCGACCGGACAGTTTACGATATCGCCGGACATCAGCGTCAAATCTTTGGACTGGTAAGCCTGTTCGGTATCGGTATACAAAAATTCGCGCAGCTGGTGTCCGCTCTGCGAAACAAAGACCGTCGCACCGTCTATCTGTTGCGGATAAATGCTGCTGGGCGCGTAGCTTCCCGTACTGGTCTGCCGGCTGAGCTGAATGCTGGTCGGCGTCAGCGGATTGCCGCTGACCATCCATTCGGCTCCGGTCGTGAAGACCAGCAGATGCCTTGCCGACACAACGGCCTTAATGACATTGACCTGATCCGACAATATGCCAAACTCAATTGCTTCATCATCCAGACCGGTACCGATGTCAAAATTGAACAAATCTGCCGATTTTGAAAACCACAACCGGTTGGGCAGACTTTTGGAACCGCCGACAACCAGACGGTTTTGATGAAACGTAACCGAATTCGGCCAACCGCGCTGCGGCGAAAAAGCGGACTCTTCCCAGTCGACGGTCTCGCCGGTGGACGACAGCCCCTTGTTTACCACCGCCTTTACTTCCGAAGCGCTGACATATTCGCTGATTTTGATCTGTCCGCCCCTGACATTAATCAGGCTGCCGACAGACGCCGGAACAAAAACCTTTGAAGAGGACGTAACGGTTATAGTCCCGCCGGTGCCGCCCGGACTGATTTTGGCTTTGTGGTTGTAATAGTTGTAAAAGGGGCAGAAAACCCTGCCGTCCTTGGTATAATACTCCCACTCGCCGATTTTCCAGTCCTCGTTGTCGCCGCGGGTTATCTGCCGGGGCGAAACGTCAGGATGGACCACCAGCAGCGTATCGGCACTCTGGGTATAGTTAAGCGAATTCAAATGCTCTTCCCGCCAGGGAGACGGCAGCGTTTTGATACAAGCGCCGTCCCGATAGACGCGGACTTCATCGGCGCTGATACAAATCAGATAAGTCTGCTCGGTGTTAAATTCAAACGGAATCAAGCGGGCTTTCCTGTCTATACGGTCAATATAAGCCAGGCCCCTGCGCCGTGAAACGCCGCCTGTCGGATGAATAATTACGTTTTCCAGCGTGCGGGCGCCGTTTTCAAATATGCTCAAATCGCCGCGACCGTACAAATTGCGGCCGATACAGCCGGCGGTAAAATTGGTTTTGACCTGCAGCAGATTGCTCATTGTCTCGCCTCCACCAGACTGAAATCTTCAAAACGTTGTGGGGTCGACTGCTGGGCATCGGTCAACCGCGTCCGTTTTTCCAGCTCCTGAAAAGTTTTCTGCAGATATTCCGAACGCGTCGTGCTTTCGGTCAGCGGCAAACAGAATTCCGAAGCCAGACGGGCAATCAAAAGCTCGCAGAAATAGGCCGGAAACAAACTTTCGTGCGGACGGAAAATATAGGTCAGATTGACTTCCGACGCGCCGGTATGCAGGCGGTTTTCCACAATACGGTATTCGATGCCGCGGCCGCTGCGGCCGCTGCCGGCGGAAAGTACGCGCAAAAAGTCATTGGGCAGCCGGTAGGCGTAGCTGTAATCGGCCAACGGAACGCCGGCCAGGCGCGGCAGGGATTTCTGCCCAACGGCAAAACTCCACGGATAAGAAGCCAGCAATCCGTCCCGTATCATCGGATAAAGGTTGGCGGCAACTTCCGCTTCCGCGGTACCGTCCAGAAACGAGGTTATGCTTTCGGCACCGATTTTAAGCAGAGCATTGGAACAAATGCTGATGTCGGTATAAGCCATTTTTATTCTCCATAAAAAAGAGGAACCGTCCAAAGCGGTTCCTCCGGTATCATTTGCCAATAATGCGGTTATTTTTCCTATGCGGCTTCTTCTTCCGAAGATTTGCCCTGAGGAATGACGCCGGCAACGGTAACCGAACCGGCGGCAATGTCGGAAACGACCAGAATTGCCGGCGCAACAGCAGCACTGTTATTGGCAACGGTCAAAATCATGTCGCCTTTGCGCGCAAAAGCCGAAGCTTCGTTAAAGTAACCGGAAGCGGTTACCGTTTCCAGAGTGTCCGGCGTCTGATAGTTCCACAGCGTAAAACCGTTGGCATAAGCCATGACGCTAAAATTTTTTGAATTAAAAGCCATTTGTTTTTTCCTTTCGTTTGCGGGTTAAATTGAAGCTTCTTTGCATTTGATGCGGACAACGCCGGTCTCGTCAATCAGGCAGGCGCCCTGGCTCATCATATTGTTGACAAAGTGAGCCGCATGGTCGCCGTGCCAGCTGATATCGGACTTTACTTCCTGGCCGCAGGCATGTCCGACCGCAGTTTTGTGAAAGATAAAACAGTCACGGCTGGTACCGTCCAGCGGCAGCCCCGTGTGCATAATCCAGTTGATGCCAAGCCATTTGCGACTTTCGGTGCCTTTCAGAAACGGCAGGTTGTCGCCGGCATAGTCGGAGTTGGAAAATTCCTGGATGTTGAGCAGAGCGTTCCACTGATGAGGACCGACCAGACCAAAACGCTGGCCGTCGTCCGGCACGTCGTTTTCGTTCAGTCTGGCAAAGGCGTCGAGAATATCCTTCTTGCCCATGACTTCGGCATAATCGCCGACATCATTGGCCGAACCGGCCTGGGACAAAGCGCCGATAATCAGTTCGTCGGTTTTGCGTCCGAGGGCATAAGCGCCGGAATTGGCAATGACGCGGCGTTCGTCAATGCTCAGTTTCAGTTCGTCGAGCGCATCGACCCAGTCGCCGGCATAGTAATCCTGCAGTTCGCATTCAACCGGCGAATGGTCCAGACTCATAACCGGCACCAGTCCGTGGCGCGCCTTCTGCGAAGCAATGCCCTTGCCGACCTTCTGAAAGACGGTCGAAGAGCCTTTAACGCCGTTTTTGTAGCGGACGGTATTGCGAAGCTTGGAACCGTTCTGCTGGTAGCACAGGTGCACTTCGGCTTCAAACTGTTTGATAAAAGATTCGCTTACTTGTGTAGACATTTTGTTTTTTCTCCATAAAATTAAAAATTTGGTTGTTTATCAATAAAAAACCCCGAGGTTTTATTTTTCGGGGTAGAGTTTTTCGAAGCCTTTGGTAATTCTGGCGATGTAAGAAGCGTCCTTATCCCGCCAATATCTCGGGTCTTCCATCATCTTACGCAGGCTTTCCTCGTTAAGTTCGCCGCCGAAGTCACGTTCCCGACCGAGGGTCGGTTCGTTGGAAGACATCATTTTGTAAAGGGCGATGACGCCGTCGGCTGTCGAGGCCAGCGCATCGTAGACGTCAGGCTGAAGGCTGCCCTTTGCCCAGACGGAAAGCTGGCGGCAGACTTCGTTGAATTTTTCTTCCGAACCGAAGAAACGTTTGAGCTTTTCCAACTGCCTTTCCGCTTCATAATCGGAAGCAAGACTGTCCAAAACGGGAATAACGCGCTCGTTGGCCAAGTCATAGACAAGCTGCGCCTGTTCGTTGGTAAAACCGTTTTCGAAAAAGCGCCTGAAGATTTCGTCGTCCCGATCAAGCAGCGGATGGGGAAACTTTACCTCATACTTGTCATAGCTTTCCGGCATGCGGCGATTATGGCTTTCAATCTGATTTTCGTCGCGGGAAGCCATGCTGTTGTAATCTTCAAGCAGAGCTTCCAGATTGATTTTACCGCTATTTTCGTCCCAAAACTTATCCGGAAGCCCGGCCGGTTTGCCGTTTTTGGCTGAAGGGGCCTTTTCGGTCAGGTTTCCTTCGTTGTTTCTGTTCATTATTTTTCCTTTCAAAAAAACAGGTTATTATGTTATCTGTTGCCCGAGAGCGCCAGAACGGCACTTACCAGATGCCGCTGTCCTTCCATATGGCGAAGCTCTTCGGAAGAACTGTCCGGTCCAAGATAGCGCTCCAGGGTAATTCTGCGCAGATGAGAGAGAACAATCCGTCCCTCCCGGGTCTGAAAACATCTGGCATAGGCGGTGCGGATTTCCTCATCGCTCATCTGCCCGGTGTCATAATATTCCGACATTGCCCGCCTCCCTGCCGCCGTTTCCGACCGGGGAAAGCTCCAGAGCAGCTCCCGTTGTTTCGGGTTTGGTTTCAATAATCAGAGAAGCCGGAACATTCAACGTACGTCCGAGCCATTTGGAGGCTTCGAACATATTGACGGCGGCCAGACCGTCTGCGCCCAGCGCGGCCGCCTGCGTTACCCATTCGGTAACGTTGCCGACATCCTTGCGTGCCTGTGACAAAGCCAGGGGCGACTTATACTGGAGGTCGACAATTTTGCCGTCGAGGTCGAAATTCATAATATCGCCGCGACGGCGCAGAATGCAGAAAGCGCGTTTTAACAAAGGTGTCAAAAGCTCAGACTGCAACCGCCCGAAACTGGCGCCCAGAATGCGGGCAATCTCGGCAGAACGCTCCAAAACTTCGGTCGCGGTCATCGCCGGCGTATTGATTTCCGCCAAACGGTCAGCCAGCAGCGCATGGTTGATGCGTTTGCGCAGATCCTCCAAAACCAGCTGGGAAACGTCAAATTTTCCGGGCGCTTCAAGCGGCGTCAACCCTTTGGAACCGACTGCTTTGGGAATAATTGCTCCGGGCACCAGCCTGACATTGGCCGGATTCAGCACGCCGTCGTCATCGGCCTGCCAAATTCCGGTTACCGAAATCGAAGCATTTTTCAAAATCAGTTCTACAACCTTGTTGGCGGTTTTGATGTCCGGCAGGGCTTTCATGACCGGCGAGCGGCCGTATACCTCCCCCGGTGCCTTAAGCCAGCGGAAATTGATAAAGGGCGAAGTTTCAAACACGCCTTCGCGCAGAACAAATCCGGCATCGCTGCCGAATTCGCCGTCCCAGACAAAGGCCGTGTAATCGTAACCGCAGGCGCCGCAGCTGTTGTTGCGGGGTATTACGGCCTCAATCAGCTTTATCTTGCAATCCGGGTCTTCCTCACATTTTCGGGCAAAGGACGACGGCAGTTCACATTCGGGAAACCGTTCGCGAATTCCCCCGAGATTAATGCGCGAACAGCGGAAAGTCGTATCTATTTTTCCGGCCGCGCTTTCTTCAATGGCAATTTCGCGCAACGGCACGGCATAAAAGCGAAAAGCCGTCGCCTCGCCCAAAGGGGCCTCTTCAAACATCAGGCAGGCGGTGCCGGCCGTCACCAGATCCAGATAGCATTGATGTATCTCCACCGCAAAATTCGAATGTTCAAAGTTTTGCAGCATAACATCGGTCGTTTTTTCCAAAACCGGGGCAACCTGCGCGCGTTCGGTCTCGTTCAGCTCACTGCCGGCCCTGAGACCGAACCATTTGGCCCAGGCCGGCGTCAGTTCGGCCAACAGCGACGAAGCCAGCTGATCAACGGCGTCGGGCGCGGTACCGTCATAAAGATGCAGATTTTTTTTGGCGCCGCTGTTTTCGCAAAAACCTTCGCAGCTGACGTTTTCCCGTTGCGGAAAAGCATATTCGTAACATTCGCGCCAATGCTCTCCCCAGCTGTCTTTTTTTTCGGCCGCCTTCTGATAGCGTCTGACCAGTTTTTCAAGTCTGTCTTCCGCCATGGCTATTCTCCGAGAAGCTTTTTACGGCCGGTTTCCGGCTTGGCCTCGTTCTCATCCTCCTTTATGCCGGTATACGAGGTTTTGACCAAACTGTCATAGCCGCGATGCTTGCGCTCAAGTTCCTCTTTTCTTTTGCGGTCCTGTTCCATGGCCTGCAAAATCAAAAGTTTGCGAGACGGTTTAAATCCTCCCATTGTTATTTTCCTTTCAAAAATTTTCGTTATTTTGTTTTCTTTTTTCCGTTTCCGGCCGAACCCGGTTTTGCCGTTCCGCTCCGAACCAGAGCAATGCCGAAAACACCGAGCGCCGTTCCCCACAAGGGAGTGGCTTCGGCTAAAGCCATAATAATTTCAGGCGCCTGCGGGCCGCCGCCGACGGCAACCAAACAAAAAGCGCCGGTCAGCATCAGCAGGGACGCGGACACGGCCCAGCCATAAACCGCCGCACCCAAAACAGTCCGGCTTTTTCCGCTCCGAAGCGTATGGCTCAAGCGCCTCAGCAGCCGCAACGGCAGAAAAAAACTTTTCATCAGGACGCGCATCTTATGCCTCAATATCATTATAAAAGACATGGCTGCCGATTTCGGCGCAGGGAATTTTGCCGACCGACCATTTTGGCCGCAGGCTGCGGGTATGGTAATGCGTCGCGCCCGAAGTCCGGTCCTCCAAAAGCCCCGACACCGCACGCAGAGCGATGCGTTTGCAAATGCAAAAACCAATGTCGGCATCATCGGCCCGTTCGATAATCTTCCGGTTGGGATCATTTTTGTTCCAACAGGAAAACTGCCACGGCGCAAGGCAGACGCCGGCAATCGTATTGCCCCACCAATAACGGCCGCGGCTTTTGGCAATGGCGACCCGATTTAAAATGACAGAGGCGATTGCCTCCTGTCCGGAAATGCTCTCGCCTCTCGCTTCGCCGTAAATCGTACGGGCCAGAATGTCGGTATCGCGGTTCATCGGCTTCGCCTCCCCACGCCGTCAAGTTTTTTCTCTATGCGCAGCAAATGGTCGGTAAGCCTGTTTTCAACATCTTTGAGATAGTTTACCGACACATAGTTGCGCGCAACGTGAAGCTTGAACTCCGCCAAAGCGTCACGGCAGAAACCAATGGAATTTTCGCAGTCCCTTTTCTGTCTGAAAATAATCCGGAACAAGGCCGCCAAAAGCGGAATTTCTATCATTGTTACCCAATTGAAAGTGTCTAAAAACATGTTCATTTTCCTTTATAAGTTAAAATTCGTTTCGGCGGCGAACTGTTCCGACGCTCCCTGCCAACCGGCCTTAGCCAGAGGAACGCCGTCCGAACGAAACGCTCCGATACGCACCGGCTCCGAGGCCAGACAGCCGGCTACGGCATCCAGTGCGTCGTCATGCGCAGCGCCGTCAACACTCCATTCGCGCATTTCCTCAATAAACGGCGTGGTCCAGATTTTGCGGCTGACATGCAGCGCGCGCTCGGCAAGCAGAACGTCAAAAGCCTCCAAAATCCGCTGCTGCTTGTTTTCTTTCGAATAAGCTTCCAAAACCGCGGCGCGTATCCGGCGGCCGTGCAAAACCTGTTTCAGTATTCCGGGCAGGAAACGTCCGATGCCGTTAACCTCTACCCGTACGGAAGGCAGGCGGTTGCGAACCAGAAAATCGGCCACCTTCTGACATTGCAACGAAGCGGCATTATCGGCATTTTCAACCGGCACCCGGATATATTCGAGATCGTGCAGCCAGTATTTTCCGTCTTCGTCGGCAAAAACGCAGGCGATTACGCTGTTGTCACCCTTTTTGCCGGCGGCAAAAGAAGGATCCCACCAACAGGACGCCGACAGCATTTTCCGGCCGCCGATTTTCAGAATCTCGCGGCCATTGGCAAAGGTTACGGCTATTTCGCCGTCATAAGCGCAAAGCCTTGACGGATCAAGAAGGCTGTCCCGGAAGTTTACCGGTTCCAGCATCATCTGCGACAAAAACTTGTTTTCGCCGGAACGGATGCGCACCAAGGCAATTCGGTCTTCGGAAAACCTTTCCGGCCAGGCGCTTCTGCCTTCTTCGTCCAAAATCGGAATCAGCAGTTTTTCAAATCCCTGCAAAAACGGTTCGGTTTCCGGTTTCTTCGGGTCAAACGCAGTTTGATAAATCGTATAATAAGTATGCGGCGTACCGATATATAGCTGCATGCCGCCCGGAGTCAGAATATAGTCAAGTTCGTTGAGCCTTTCGCGCATTTCCTGACGTTTCAACGGCGTATCGCAGTTTTTGGGAACTTCGACATCGTCGCAGATAATCAGGTCGGCGCGCAGGCCTGTAATATTGGCGCCCAACCCCTTGGCCAGCATGGACGGATCGCGAAGCTCGGCCGCCCGGCTGACCGTAAACTGGTCTGAGGCCCATTGGTCGAGCCGCGGCGGTTTCAACTTTTTGGTCAGCGGGTGCTGCTCAATGATACGCTTGACATTGCGCACCATTTTCCTGGCCAGAGAATGGTCGGCAGCCATTACCAAAATCCGCGTTGACGGGCTGCGATACAAAACCCATGCGCAAAACAGCCCGACAACGGTCGATTTTCCCGAATTGCGGAAGGCCATCAGCAAAGCCTGGCGCTCGCCGCCGCGGCACCAGAGGCCGGAAAGCCATCGGGCAATCTTCTTTTGGTGCGACGGCACTTTCAACCCCTGCAGTTTGAACCAGACGTACATAAATTCAAAAAAATCAATTTTCATCATCGCCATTCAATTCGTTCCGCGCTTCGTTCAGCAGTTCCAATATTTGTCTGTCCCCGTCCGCGGATTTGTCCCATTGCGTTTTTTCGTCCGTCCACTCGGCAAGTTTCAGCAGGGTTTCGGCATGTATTACCGCCGACTTGCAGGCGGAATGATGCGCGCTGAAACCTTTGGCATCATCAGGAACCGGCTGTTCGGAGAAATTCTCGTAACTGTCGATTACTTCCGAAATTTTTTCCGGCAGCGTTTTCCGCAACCGGCTTTTCAACGCTTTGAGCGTTTTTATTTTTTTGCTTGTCATTCTTGTAAAATCCCATAAAAAAAAAGACCTCGATACGGAGGTCTGTTTTTTAATGCTCAGTTTATTTTGGATACACTACCAGCAAGTGATGTTTGTTGTGTAGCATAAAAAAAAACGTATGTCAAGAGTTTTTTCCTACAACTTTCAATTTTTTATATAACTGATACGGTGTTATTACGCGAAAATCATGTATTCCCAAGACTCTTTTGACCATCTCGACACAGGTAAAAAATCCCGGCGGCGCGCATTTTCGCGGCGCATTTTTAATTTTTACCGGGAAAATCAGGCTGTTTTCATAACAGCGAAGAAGCATTTCTTCCGGCTGCGAATCGCCGAATTCGCACAAGGAAACCGCTATCTGGTCCGAACAGGGATTAAGCTCCAGCCAGCAGCGGCCGCCCCGCCCGGACAACAGCAGGTAACAATGCCGAAAACCAGGTTTAAGCAGACGCAGCCACCACAAATCCGTATTGTCGGTAAAAACGACATAAGCTTTTTCGAACCGCCGCGTTATATGTATGTAACCTTTCATCTTACAGAATCCCCTTGGTTTTCAGGTAAAAGTCAAAGATGCCGATGCCATATTCCCAGAGTCTTATTTCGCTTCGTTTGGCTCTGCCGTCATAATACGGCGGCGTGCCAAGCATCCCCCATTTGGACATGACGCGCAGACAACGGTTGGTTATTTCGCCGCGGGCGCGCATTCGTTTCAAAATCCGCGAAACGTCGCCGATTTCGATGCTGCGGCACTTGCCCGGATAGTCGCTTCTGGAACGCAGCCCGTCCCCCCGGGCATCCAGAGAGCGGCAAAACCAGAACCATACTTCTTCCGCATTGTCGAAAGGTTCATAAATCTCCCTCATTTTTGGTTTCTCCCTTCTTTTCAACTTAACTAAATGTTAACTTTTAAAAGTTATATATAAAGTTGTAGGAATTTCAACATAAAAAAAGAATTGATTCCTACTTAAAAATATTTTATTATCGGCTTAAAGTGAGCGAATCTTTTGATTTCGAGGAGAGAAAATGAAATACGAACAAGTCTGGGAAGCTGTTGATAAGTTGGCAAAAATTAACGGATTGTCCCCTTCCGGACTGGCAAAAAAAGCCGGTTTGGACGCAACGACCTTTAATAAAAGCAAACGCACCCGCCCCGACGGAAAAAAAAGGTGGCCGTCGTTGGACAGCCTGAACAAAATCATTGAAGTCTGCAACATCAGTTTTGACGAATTTTTTGCTCTGGCCGGCAACGAAAACGAAGACAAAATCGTTCACTCCATTCCGTATATTGAATGTTCGCGCCTGCTTGAAGGCGAAAAAACAATCTGCATCGACTTCAGAAAAAACAAATGGCAGCGGATACGCTTTCCCGACGGGCATGACAATCTCTATGCGCTGGATATCAACACCGATCAGTTTGCTCCGTTTTATCGCAACGGCACACTGCTGATTTTGTCGCAGGAATCGGAAATTCGCCGCGGCGACCGCATTGCGGTTTTCATGTCTGACAACAGTATCGTTATTCGCGAGTTTGTCCACCGGACGGCAACAACGCTTGAACTTAAAGACGTTCTTTCCGCAGACAAAACTTCGGTCAATGTCGAAGACATTCGCATTGTCCACCGCATTGTCTGGGCCAGCCAATAGGAAACACGATGAACTTACATAAATATTATCTGCAAACCGAAGCGGAAAAATTAGAAGCAGCGGAAAAGAAATTTGACTTTATTCCCGATTTGACCAATCATGCCGCCGCGCGTTCGCTAGACAGTCTTTGCTACCGGCAAACGCGTGAAATCAGCCGGCAGCGCAGCCGCGGCAAAGACGGCGGAATATCCGAAAAACAGCTGAGAGAGTATCGTGACTATGCCATTCGCCTTTACGGCAAATAATTTTAAAGCCACTCATTTGAGGGGCTTTTTTTCTTTGTCACATTGAGCTTGTGAACCGGACATCCATAGTTTCCCCGGTCAAGCCGGGGAATGATAGAGGAAAGAAAAAGTGCACGGGAATGACAAGGAAAGTACTTGTCATGTTCAGGCTTGACCCGGGCATCTTTCTCATGGATTGCCAAATCAACTTCGGCAATGACAATATTATTTTTTTATGCTTGACTTGCTATATCGTTGCTTTTTTTGCCGAAAATAAAAGTGGTTCCATTAACGGTAGACAGAAAAATTTGTACTCTCATTAATAGTTGACTCTTTTGACAAATAAGGTTATGCTAATCTACAGGTGTGGATGTTAGACCGCGGCGGGGTGCCGTCGGCGGGTATGTGTCGGAAGAAGTGTCTGCGGGAAGTTTCTTTTCCCTCATTTCTCTGTATCTTCAGGCGTATCTTATCCTCATCTGTTTATTTTAACGGGCTTTGGTTCTAACTGTTGTGAGGTGATACCATGATGAAGAATTCAATATTGTTTTTCTCTTTGTTTGCGGGAATGTTCTTATTTCCTCCGAACGGTGTGGCCTCATACAAGTCAACACACACAAGCACACCCAAACCAGAGCCCGCCTTTCAGTTTGAACAACCCGACGAGGCCTATAAGACGGCTGCGGTGTGTTTTCTGGGAGTTGGCGACTGCGACAATGAAATCTCCTACGGCAAAGGCGGCGACGGCGAAGACTATACCATTGACACCGCCGCGCAATGCAAAAACGAGGGGTT
>OHSF01000064.1_pt1 | contig 70383 bp, 63 predicted proteins | sample 1578551 | NCBI WGS metagenome assembly OHSF01 (sample SAMEA3879601, study PRJEB24766) | human gut metagenome | biome: human-associated habitat; feature: feces | place: USA | collected 1985/1987
TCCGGGCTTTGCGCATAAAAAAGGTTGTGCCAACGTTTTGACACAACCTCTTTTTTATTTGCGGATATTTTAGTTTAGTTTTTGAATACCAGTCCTTCACCACCGGCATCTACTATGATTGGTTTACTGCGGTCTACTTCTTGAGCGAGCAGCTTTTTCGACAAGTCATTCAGTAAGTAATGTTGGATGGCTCGTTTCACCGGACGGGCACCAAATTCCGGATCATATCCGACCTTTGTCAAGAACTCTATAGCTCCATCTGTCAATATCAGTTCCACACCATTCTGGGCCAGCATCTTTTGTACACCTTTTATCTGGAGTACTACAATCTGCTTGATTTCGCTTTCATTCAGTGGCAGGAACATGATTGTCTCATCAATACGGTTTAGGAATTCCGGGCGAATTGTCTTTTTCAACATATTCATCACTTCCTTCTTCGTCTCTTCAATCACTTGTTCTTTGTTAGTACCATTCAGCTTTTCCATCTGACTCTGAATGTAAGCACTTCCCATGTTGGACGTCATAATGATGATGGTGTTCTTGAAGTTTACCATACGTCCCTTATTGTCTGTCAATCGTCCGTCATCCAATACTTGCAGCAAGATGTTGAATACATCCGGATGCGCCTTTTCTATTTCGTCGAATAGTACGACTGAGTATGGTTTGCGGCGAATAGCTTCAGTCAATTGTCCACCTTCATCATAGCCTACATATCCCGGAGGCGCTCCAACCAGGCGTGACACACTATGCTTTTCTTGATATTCACTCATGTCGATACGCGTCATCATGCTTTCATCATCAAAGAGGAATTCAGCGAGTGCCTTGGCAAGTTCCGTTTTACCCACACCGGTGGTACCGAGGAAGATAAACGAACCAATCGGACGTTTCGGATCTTGCAGACCTGCACGACTACGGCGTACGGCATCGGCAACAGCTTCAATGGCTTCATCTTGTCCGATGACACGCTGGTGAAGTTCATCTTCCAGATGCAACAGTTTATCCTTTTCGCTTTGCAGCATCTTACTGACGGGGATGCCTGTCCAACGGGATACTACATCTGCAATGTCTTCGGCATCTACTTCTTCCTTAATCATGGCTTTGTCGCCCTGCATGGCATGAAGCTCCTTTTGAGTATCCTCAATCTCCTGATTCAAAGCCTGCAACTTACCGTAACGGATTTCGGCAACTTTACCGTAATCTCCCTCACGTTCAGCTTTGTCTGCTTCGAATTTAAGGTTTTCTATTTCAACCTTATTCTGCTGGATTCTGTTGACCAATGTCTTTTCACTTTGCCATTTGGCTTTGTACGATTTTTCCTGTTCTTTCAGTTCGGCAAGTTCCTTACCGATTTGTTCCAGTTTCGGTTTATCGTTTTCGCGTTTGATGGCTTCGCGCTCAATCTCCAGTTGTTTGATCTTACGTGAAATTTCATCCAGTTCCTCCGGTACGGAGTCTACTTCCATACGTAACTTGGCAGCAGCTTCATCCATCAGGTCGATAGCCTTATCCGGCAAGAAACGATCTGTAATATAGCGGTTGCTCAGCTCTACGGCAGCTATGATGGCGTCATCTTTAATCCGTACATGATGATGATTCTCGTAACGTTCCTTCAATCCACGCAGGATGGAGATGGTGCTCAATGTATCCGGTTCGTTCACGTATACAATCTGGAAACGGCGCTCCAGTGCCTTATCTTTTTCGAAGTATTTCTGATACTCGTCAAGAGTTGTTGCACCGATGCTTCTTAACTCACCGCGCGCTAATGCAGGTTTCAGAATATTGGCAGCATCCATGGCACCTTCACCCTTTCCGGCACCAACCAGCGTGTGAATTTCATCAATGAAGAGAATGATATCTCCTTCTGATTTCTTTACCTCATTGATAACGGCTTTCAGACGTTCTTCAAATTCACCTTTATACTTTGCTCCGGCAACCAGCGCACCCATATCCAATGAGTAAACTTGCTTGTTCTTCAGATTTTCCGGCACGTCGCCACGCAGGATACGATGGGCAAGTCCTTCCACAATGGCAGTCTTACCGGTACCCGGTTCACCTATTAATATAGGATTGTTTTTGGTACGGCGACTCAGGATTTGCAACACACGACGGATTTCTTCATCACGGCCGATAACCGGGTCGAGCTTTCCGCTTCGGGCAGCTTCATTCAGGTTGATGGCATACTTTTCCAGTGACTGATAAGTATCCTCGCTGGATTGTGAAGTAACTTTTTCTCCTTTGCGCAGTTCTGTGATGGCTCCTCGGAGCTCGTGCTCCGTCATTCCCGCATCTTTCAGGATGGTGGCAACTGTGCTTTTTACAGTCAGCAATGCCAACAGCAAATGTTCCAGTGAAACAAATTCGTCACCCATCTCTTTGGAATACTGGGTAGCCTTTTGGAATACTTCGTTCGTTTCACGACTCAGGTAAGGCTCTCCACCCGAAACTTTGGGTAATGAATCTGTTTGTTTGTCAAGGACGAGTGCGATCTGCTGTCCGTTCATGCCCAGTTTCTGGAAAATGAAGTTAGTGACGTTTTCGCCCACCTTCATCACTCCCTGCATAACATGAACCGGCTCGATAGCCTGCTGTCCACGGCTCTTGGCCAGGTTCAGCGCTTCTTGCACCGCCTCTTGCGATTTAATGGTAAAGTTGTTAAAGTTCATATCTTATATCTCCTTTCTATTTTCATTTTCAATAACACTTGAATGGGCGCAAAAGATTTGCCAATAGCCTGTACCTGACAATTTTACAGTTAAAAGATGAAAGATAATGCCAAAATGTCTTTATTGTGCCATGCTATTGATATATATATGACGCATCGGACGTATAGATTCCACAATAGAATACTTAGAAACAATAAGTAGAATGTGAAGGAAGTCGTATGAAAACCACGCTTTGCCTTATTGTTTTCGTTCTTTTGCCCGTAGCAAAACTTCGTCCCACAGTTGTGGGCTATACGTTTTCCATATGGGGGCTGTGTAGCCCGCAATTGAGGGCTACACAGCCCTCAGCTGGAAAACAAGGTTTTGCTTATAGCATAATGACATTAACCTTAAGGCTTTAAGGGGAAAAGGAAGGATCATATCAAGTTTCTCCTCTGTAATATCTGCTTTCTATATAACGAGATAATGGAGTATAACTCCTTAATTCCTAACGAAGTGATACTCCTTTTACACTTGCGATGAATAATTCAGGCTAAAAAAGGAGATATTTGCATCAATTCGGCCAAGGTTTGCATAATGCATATTAAGGACTTGTGAATTAGTGAATTACAAACATAAAAACGCTCTTTTTTTCTGTTTTTCGGTGTAGGATGCAACTTTCCTACACCTTCCTACACACCTTCCTACACCACCTATCTATTTGATAACCAGATAAAAATAATAGCGGGTGTAGGATGTAGGAAATATTGATATAAACTCGACAATATGAGTTTTCCTTTCAGCGATTATCTTTTTATGAAAGAGCAGTGACGAAATTCCAGAGAATCTTATTTTCTAAGCATTACTAAAATATACTAATGTGTAAATTTTGAGTAAAACTAGTGCAGGGCTGAAAGGAATATTGTATCTTTATCCCTCAAAAATAGAATAGAATAGATTATGGCAGAAAATGTAAAGCTCGCAGAGAATGTGATACTGGTGGACGTAGCATACTTTAATGACGTAGTTAAAGATCTGAAGAGATATTTTGAGTTGCAGCTGGGACGTCCGTTGCAGAATATTTATGTAGAAGAGTGGGCTTCTTATCTGGCACTCGACTCCGGTGTTCGTGATAAGGATAATAACATAGAAGTACTTTTTGTACATGACAGTCAGACCAATAAGTTGCTTCACTGCGATCCGTCTGATTTGAATAAAGATTTGAACGGGGTGGGCTATACAAATCAGTTAGGTGAGTTTACATTTACTTCTGTATCTTCTGAAGGATTGGTTCCACGGGCAAATCTCTATCTTGATCTGCTGAATATAGCACTTAACTCTGCCGATGTTAAACGGCTTATGCTGGTTCCGTTTATTGATGATTACGGTGCTAAATTAATGGAAGTTTTGGATGAGTATTTAAGAAATGCTGATACTGAAAACTCAAAAAGATTGTTTCTTTTCAATATGGATGAACCTGCGCATCCCCTTGGTTGCAAATGGGATTTACTGGGTTACTCCATGATGCGTGCATTGGGCATCAAGGCCGAAGAACTTGAATAATACCTGTTACTTATCACTAATCGCTAACCTTTAATCACTAACTCCCGTGTCTGATTTTCGTTTAAAAGTATTTCAGTCTGTAGCGAAGAACCTGAGTTTCACGAAAGCTTCGCAAGAGTTGTTTGTCAGTCAGCCTGCCATAACAAAGCATATACAAGAGTTGGAAAGCACTTATCAGGCGCGTTTGTTTGACAGGCAAGGTAGCAAGATTAGTTTGACCGAAGCGGGAAAGTTACTTTTGGAACATTGTGGCCGTATTCTGGAAGATTATAAGCGATTGGAATATGAGATGCATTTGCTGCATAATGAATATACCGGGGAATTGCGTCTGGGTGCCAGTACTACCATTGCCCAATATGTTTTACCTCCATTGCTTGCCAGCTTCATCAAAAAGTTTCCGCAAGTAAATCTTTCATTGATGAACGGCAATTCACGTGAGATAGAAGCGGCTTTGCAGGAACACCGCATAGATCTTGGGTTAGTGGAAGGTGTTTTCCGCTTGCCAAATTTGAAATATACTACTTTTTTGGAGGATGAACTGGTGGCTGTGACACGTACGGGAAGTAAACTACAGGTAGGTGAAGAAATTACTCCCGAAGAGTTGCTTCATATTCCTTTAGTGCTTCGTGAAAGAGGATCGGGCACCTTGGATGTCTTTGAGAAGGCATTGCAACAGCATAATATAAAGTTATCGTCTCTTCAGGTATTAATGTATCTGGGTAGTACGGAAAGTATCAAACTTTTCCTGGAACATACTGACTGCATGGGGATCGTTTCCATTCGTTCTATCACCCGTGAACTCTATGCCGGACAACTGCGTGTCATTGAGATAAAAGACATGGTTATGCTTCGTGATTTTAGTTTTGCCCAACCTCAGGGACAGGAGAGCGGGCTTTCCCAGGTCTTTATGCAGTTTGCTGCACATCATAACCATAAGTTATAGCGTATAAACAGATACAATTGGTGTATATAGGTAAAGAAGCCTACCTTTGCACCCGGAAATCAGAAATAATATAAATATTGATATACAAGAAAAATTATGGCTTCAATTCAAACAGCGAGTGTAAACACTCTGGCGTATCTTCAACGGAAGAACAAAATTACTTATGTGTCTTTAGTGGTGCTTTTATCAATCTTCTTATTATTGGATTATATCCCCGGCTATTCTACTTGGGTGACACCTCCTGTCGCTTTGTTCCTGGGATTGATTTTTGCTTTGTCAAGCGGGCAGGCACATCCGAAGTTTAATAAGAAAGTATCCAAATATCTTTTGCAGTATTCAGTGGTGGGATTGGGATTCGGTATGAATCTTCAGGCATCTTTAGCCTCGGGTAAAGAAGGAATGGAGTTCACTGTTATTTCAGTAGTGGGTACTATGCTTATCGGTTGGTTCATCGGGCGTAAATTCCTGAAGGTAGACCGTGATACTTCTTACCTCATTAGTTCCGGTACAGCTATCTGTGGCGGTAGTGCTATTGCGGCGGTAGGTCCTGTGTTGCGGGCAAGAGATACAGAGATGTCTGTAGCGCTGGGTACTATCTTTATTCTGAATGCTATTGCACTGTTTATCTTTCCGGTAATTGGCCATGCTTTAGATATGAGTCAGCAAGAATTCGGAACATGGGCGGCAATTGCTATACACGATACCAGTTCGGTAGTGGGCGCCGGTGCGGCTTATGGTGAAGAAGCTTTGCAAATTGCTACGACCATTAAATTGACACGTGCCTTGTGGATTATTCCTTTGGCTTTGATTACTTCTTTTGTATTCAAGAGTAAAGGACAGAAGATAAGTATCCCCTGGTTTATTTTCTTCTTTATTCTGGCTATGGTATTCAATACATATGTATTAAATTCATCGGAAACCGGTATTATGATAGGAGAGGGAATTAACAGTCTGGCCAGAAAGACACTGACTATCACTTTGTTCTTTATCGGTGCTTCCCTTTCACGTGATGTATTGAAGGCAGTGGGCATCAAACCACTTATTCAAGGTGTGTTGTTGTGGGTTACAATTAGCGTGAGCACGCTGGCGTATATTTATTGGTTCTAAAGAAAACACTTATTAATATAAGGTATGCGGCAGAAGAAAATTTCTTTTGCCGCATTTTTGTATAAAATTCATTTTCTTTGTAACAAACTTCTGTCTCTTTACGTCTAATTAATAGATACAACCAATAAACAGGATTGAGATACAGAAAAAGCCCATGGATGCTGAAAGTTTTAAAAATGAGTTTCTGCCCTACCACCGCAAGCTGTACAGTGTAGCCTATCGGCTGCTTGAGAATGCGGCAGATGCGGAGGACCTGGTTCAGGAAGCCTATCTGAAGCTATGGGATAAGCGGGAAGGATTGATGGTTATCAGCAACCCGGAAGCGTTCAGTGTCACTTTGGTAAAGAATATGTGCTTTGATTTGCTTCGCTCAGGGAAGTATGTCTTATCCAGGCAAACTGTGGAATTGACTGCTGTACAGGATATTTCTCAAGCTGATAATCTGGAGGTACGTGACGAGGTAAGGCAAGTAAAAGATATCATTGCCCACTTGCCCGAACAGCAGCAGCGGATTGTGAACCTGCGTGATGTCAAAGGCTGTTCTTACGAAGAGATAGAACAAGTGACCGGGTTGAACTCTACAAATATCCGTGTACTGCTGTCCCGGGCGAGGAAAAGAATACGTGAGGAATTTAATAAATGGAATAACTATGAAAGTCGAGGAAATTGAAAGGCTGCTCGCCGAGTTTTATGAGGGGAACACTACCGAGAGCCAGGAAGAGGCGTTGAGAGATTATTTCAGAACAACGGAAGTGCCCGAACATCTGCAAAAGGATAAAGAAATTTTTCTTAGCCTTAACCAGGGTGCAGATAGAGATGTGGAAGTTCCTGCGGGCTTGGGGGATAAACTGAGCCGGCTGATTGATGAAAAGGCTGAAGAAGAACAACGTTTCTTCCGGCCTAACAAATCCAGACGTAACTGGCGCTGGATTGGGAGTGTTGCAGCAACCATACTGGTAATTATAGGCATCGGATATGGTGTGGAAAATCTGGGAAAAGATGTGTGTCCGCCCACACCGCAGGATACATTCTCTGATCCGGAAGAAGCTTATCAGGTTTTGCAAGCCACTTTGATTGAAGTTTCCACCAATCTGAACCAAGGCATTGCCCAGGTGAAGGAAACGCAAATGGATATGAAAAAAGTTAATCAGGAAGTAAAAAAAGAAATGCAAAGATAAACGATTATGAAACTCAACAAGATTTTATTGGCAGGTGTGCTGCTGATGCTCCCCCTGCTCTGCCAGGCGCAGAAAAATATATTCAATACGTATAATGATATGAAAGGGGTTTCCTCTGTTTATATCTCAAAAGCGATGATTGAAATGAACCCCAATCTTTTCACGAAGGATATCTATATTGGGAAAGTATCCGGTAAGCTGGAAAGCGTACAGATCGTTTCTACAATGGATAATAATATCAAGAAGGATTTGCGGAAAGATTTGCGTACACTGGTACAGTCGTCCAAATATGAGCTGTTGATGAAGCAGAAAGGGAATGTCTCCAGTTCCGAATTCTATATTAATAGGAAAGGGGATAAGGTGAAGGAACTGATTATGATTATAGACGGCGCTGCTAACTTGAAGTTCGTTTATCTGGAAGGAGAAATGACTTTGAAAGATATTCAGAATATCATGATGTATCAAAATACCAGTATGAATGTGGGAGGGAATGTATATCGTATCGTAGACGGTACTCTTGATTTGGCGGATTTGGGCGTTTTGGACGGTTTGAAAGGATTGGAAAGCTTACAAGGCTTAGAAGGTTTGAAGAGTCTGGAAAGCCTGAAAAGTCTGGAAAGCCTGAAAGGATTAAAGAATTTGAAAGACTTAGGTAAACTAAAAGATAGCGAATATTTAAAGAAACAGATGGATGCCGATTCCTGGAAACGTTTTGAGGAGAGCATGGAGATGCTGGAAAAACGCTTGGAAGACTTGGAATGAGGCTGTCTGCTGATAGGTGTAAATAGTTTGTTGAGAAAGGGGAACCGATTCCGGTTCCCCTTTTGTTATGAGTGAAAATTGGATTACTTGTCTTTTCTTAAAGCTTCGAAAATCAATCCTTCCAATTCTTCTGCCAATTCCGGATTGTCAGCAATAACTTGTTTGGCTGCGTCGCGGCCTTGGGCTATCTTGGTATCATTGTAGCTAAACCAGGAACCACTCTTTTTGACGATACCCAGTTCGGCACCCAAGTCAATGATTTCTCCGGCACGGGAAATGCCTTCTCCGAACATGATATCAAATTCTGCTCTGCGGAAAGGAGGTGCCACTTTGTTCTTTACCACTTTTACTTTAGTCTGTTTACCCAGCACTTCGTCACCATTCTTGATAGCCTGGCTTCCGCGGATATCAAGGCGTACGGAAGCGTAGAATTTCAGAGCGTTACCACCAGTGGTTGTTTCTGGATTACCGAACATTACACCGATCTTTTCGCGCAACTGGTTGATAAAGATACATGTGGTGCGTGTCTTACTCACGGCTGCCGTAAGTTTACGCAATGCCTGAGACATCAGACGTGCCTGCAAACCTACTTTATTATCCCCCATGTCGCCTTCGATTTCGGCTTTTGGAGTCAAAGCGGCAACAGAGTCCACAACGATGATGTCGATTGCAGAAGAACGGATCAGCTGTTCTGCAATTTCCAATGCTTGTTCTCCATTATCCGGTTGAGAAATCAACAGGTTGTCTACATCTACCCCCAGTTTTGCCGCATAGAAACGGTCGAAGGCGTGTTCAGCATCAATAAACGCGGCGATACCACCTGCTTTTTGTGCTTCAGCAATGGCATGGATAGCCAGAGTTGTTTTACCGGAAGATTCCGGGCCATAAATCTCGATGATACGTCCGCGGGGATAGCCGCCAACGCCCAGTGCTACGTTCAGTCCGATAGAGCCTGAGGGGATTACTTCTACTTGTTCAACGCTTTCATCTCCCATTTTCATGATAGAACCTTTGCCGAAGCTCTTTTCTATCTTGTCCATAGCTGCCTGTAACGCTTTCAGCTTTTCGCTTGATGCCATATTGTTTTCGTTTTCAAAATTAAGTTCGTCTTTCTTTGCCATATACTTGCTGTTATTAGAGTTGACAAGCTAATAAGATATCAATTGATAATGAACTGACTTTTTATCTGTTTGTCAACTTGTCTTCTTGTTGATTATAATATTTGTGCGGCGTGGTCTTTGGTTTTCACCTCCTTGGGGGGGATGATTCTTTCTATCACTCCTTCTTCATTGATAATGAAAGTGGTGCGGAAGGTTCCCATATATTTACGTCCGTACATACTTTTTTCTCCCCAAACACCGAATTGCTCCACGAGTTTCTTATCCGTATCTGCAATCAGCGGGAAAGGTAAGTTGTTTTTCTCAATAAATTTTTGGTGCGACTTTTCATTATCTACGCTTACGCCAATCACTTCGTAGCCGGCTTTGCGTAATTCTGAATAATTATCGCGCAGGTTGCAGGCTTGTGCCGTACATCCTGAAGTCATATCTTTGGGATAGAAATAAAGAACTATCTTCTTTCCTTTATAATCGCTGAGGCGGATTTCTTCGCCTTTTTCATTGATGCCCAATACTTCGGGCGCTTTATCTCCAACTTGCATAATCTATAATTAAATTAAAAATGAAGAATTATACTTCCAAATCTTTATCAAACACTTCATGCCAAGGCAATCCCTGTTTGTTCAACTGTTCCATGAACGGGTCCGGATTAAACTCTTCCACATTCCATACTCCCGGTTTCTTCCACAATCCTTTGAGGAACATCATGGCACCTATCATGGCAGGAACTCCTGTTGTATAGCTTACACCCTGCATACCTGTTTCCTTGTAGGCTTCCTGGTGGCTACAATTATTGTAAACGTAGTAGGTGCGTTCTTTACCGTCTTTCAATCCCCGGATGCGGCAGCCAATGGAAGTTTCTCCTTCATAATTTTCGCCCAGATCCTGCGGGTTAGGCAATACGGCTTTCAGGAATTGCAGCGGAACGATTTTCACCCCGTTGTAATCCACTTCATCGATACGAGCCATACCGATGTTCTGGATTACTCGCAGGTGAGTCAGGTATTCCTGACCGAAAGTCATCCAGAAACGTGCACGCTTGATGGTAGGGAAGTTTTTCACCAAAGATTCCAATTCTTCGTGATATAACAGATAGGAATCACGTGGTCCGATATTCGGATAAGTCAGGTCCTTATGGATTTCCAACGGTTGGGTGGTTACCCATTGGCCATTCTCATAGTAACGTCCGTTCTGCGTGATTTCACGAATATTGATTTCCGGATTGAAGTTCGTTGCAAATGCCTTATGATGATTACCTGCGTTGCAATCTACGATATCCAGATATTGCATTTCATCGAAATAATGTTTGGCAGCATATGCAGTATAAATACCACTTACCCCCGGATCGAAGCCGCAACCAAGGATGGCGGTCAGTCCGGCATCCTCAAAACGTTTCTTATATGCCCATTGCCAGCTGTATTCAAAGTGAGCCACATCTTTCGGCTCATAGTTGGCAGTGTCCAGATAGTTGACTCCGCTTTTAAGACAAGCTTCCATAATGGTAAGATCCTGATAGGGAAGTGCTACGTTTATGACGATTTCGGGTTTGAAGCTATTAAAGAGAGCAACCAGTTCATCCACATTGTCGGCATCTACCTGTGCGGTCTGGATGTTAGGGTTACCGATTGCTTTTACGATAGCGTCGCATTTGGACTTTGTGCGGCTGGCAATCATGATCTCAGTGAATACATCCGGATTTTGAGCCACCTTGTGCGCAACGACGGTACCTACACCGCCTGCACCGATAATAAGAACTTTACCCATTTCTTTTAATAACAAATTACGAGTTACAAATTATAAATTATCCTTCTTTTTTATTGGTGAGCAAATATAGGATTTAATTCGCAGATAAACATTAAAATCCTACTAAATACTTTTTATAAAAAGCTTCTATTTCTAAACAAACTGCTTGTATTTGGGTTATTTTGTATATATTTGCCCCGCGAAAATTAACTTAAACAACGAATAACAATGAAGAAAGTAATAGTTTCTCTTTGTATGGCAGGAGCTTTGATAGCTCTGTCATCTTGTCGCTCTTCCAAAGATGCTGCGACATTATCTTCCATCAATGGTGAATGGAATATTATTGAAATAAACGGCGCTGCCGTAGTGCCTGCTCCCAATCAGGAATTCCCTTTTATCGGTTTTGATACGAATACCGGAAAAGTATTCGGTAACAGCGGTTGTAATCGTATGATGGGTTCGTTCGATGTGAACGCTAAACCCGGTACAATTGATCTTGGAGCTATGGCAAGTACGCGTATGGCTTGTCCGGATATGACGCTGGAACAAAACGTGTTGTCGGCTTTGGGACAAGTGAAGAAGTATAAAAAGTTAGGTAAGGAGAACATCGCTTTGTGCGGTTCATCCAATCGTCCTATCATTGTATTACAAAAGAAAGCTCCTACAGTGAAACTATCAGATTTGAGTGGTAAGTGGATTATTTCCGAAGCCGGTGGTCAGTCCATTCCCGAAGGTATGGAGAAACAGCCGTTTATTGAGTTCAATCTTTCTGAAAAGAGAATACACGGCAATGCCGGTTGTAATCTTATTAATGGCGGATTTGTTGCAGACAACGAGAACAGTTCTGCAATTTCTTTCCCGCAACTTATCAGCACTATGATGGCTTGTCCGGATATGGAAGTAGAAGGTCGTGTGATGAAAGCACTGAATGAAGTGAAGTCTTTTGGTAAACTGGCCGGTGGTGGCATCGGACTTTATGATGCGGATAATACACTGGTGATGGTACTGGTAAAGAAGTAATCCAGATAATTCAGAATATAGAAAAACAGGATGTCAATATCAATTGGCATCCTGTTTTTTTGCTTTAATGAGATACTGCTTTCAAACCGATAATCGAACCTATCAGCGTTGCAATAAAAAATAACCTCCATATAGTGGAAGGTTCCTTGAAAATCAGTATGCCCGCCAATACGGTTCCTACCGCACCTATTCCTGTCCATACAGCATAAGCCGTACCAATAGGCAGGGCTTGCGTTGCCTTTATCAGCAAAAACATGCTGATACTCATAGAAATAATGAAACCGGTGAACCACCAGTACATTTCACTGCCGGTTGTTTCTTTAACCTTGCCCATACAGGAGGTAAACGCTACTTCGAACAATCCGGCCACAATCAAATATATCCAACTCATAACTTTTATTTTTTGTGTGCAAAGTTCATGAATTAGTTTGACTTCTTATTTAACAAATGATAAAAAGTGATTTATCTGAATTTTGCCCGAATACGGCTTAAACTGACCTGTGTAATACCAAGATAGGAAGCGATATAGCCTAATTGTACTCTTTGCAAAAGATCCGGAGTATGATTCATCAGGTCTCTATAACGTTCCAGGGATGTCTTGAACTGTCGGCCGATAAACCTTTCTTCTGTTTTGAGCAATTCCTTTTCTGCAAATTCTCTTCCCCAGTTGGCGATGTGTATATCCTTGCTGAATAATTCATGTAAGGCTCGTTTCCTGACTTCATATAGTTCACATTCTTCCAGAAGTTCTATATTTTCATAGCCTCTTTGGTTGGACACATAGCTTTTCATGGATACCACCGTATCGCCTTCGCGTCCGAACCAGAATGTTATTTCGTTGTCAGCTAACTCGGTATAGGCACGTACAATGCCTTTCTTGATGAAGTATACTTTGGTTTCTACTTTGTCCGCCCTGAATAGGATATGTCCTTTGGGGTGAGTGACTTCAGAGATGATCTCCTTCAGCGCATTCTTTGACGGCTCCGGCAGCTTGCCTATATTATCGATAATCTGATCTAAATCCATGTTGAGTACTGTATTATGTATCTTTCTTATGGTATTTGCACGGCATTATCTCCGTACTATCTCCGTAGCATTTCCGTGCTATCTCCGTACCGCCTCCGTATCTGCTCCGTACCATCTCCATAGTTATAGGTATAGGTTTGGTACGGAGCAGATACGGAGCTGACAGATTGTGAAGCATAGATTCTGAAAAGGGAATGGATGTATTGGGATGATTTATTTCCTTCTCTTCAGCCCTGCCCGTATTCTGCTCAAAGATTGTGGTGTAATATATAAATACGATGCTAAATGTTTTAACGGAACATATTGCAACAGTTCCGGATTTTCTTCCATCAAGGTCAGATAACGCTCTTTGGCACTTGGGGTACCGTATGCCAATGTGTAGCTATCAATAAATAAAATTTCCTGTTCAAAGATTTTTCGGCCGAAGTTGGATAACTCTATAGAACTATTGAATAGTTCTTCTAAATCCGGTTTGGCAATACCATAGGCAATACTTTCATTTACAGATTCAATATTCACTTGTGAAACTTCATTATTGACATATCCCCAGGAGGAAAAAGCTATTTCTCCTGTTCCGGCAAACCAGAGGGAACTTTCAGTACCGTCTATCATATAATAAGCACGCCAGATACCCTTTTTCAAGATGTAGAAGTTACTGTTACGTTCTCCTTCTTTCACAATGGATTCCCCTTTACCGAAATGATATTCTGTCATGTGTGACAAAAGTTCATGCAGGCTTTTTTCCGGGAGTCTGTATCTTTGGCAGAATTTCTTTATCATCATTTCCATGCTGCAAAGATACTATATTTTTTTTGTGCTTTCTTTTTGCTTTTATATAAATAGTAAGTATGAAAAGGGTGGTCAGTAGCTCAGCTAGAGGGGTTGCCAACCAGATACCCGGATTACCAAAGAGTAGGGGAAGTCCGAAGAAGCACGCTGTCAGTAGGATGAAACCACGCAACAGGGTAATGATAGTGGCATAACGAGCCCGTTCCACACTTTGAAAATATCCGATGGAAACGATATTGACAGCGAAGAAAATAAAGCCGGTGGCATATAGAGGAAGTCCTTTGCTGGCTATTTCATAGGCCGGATAACTGCGGTCGATGAACATGGAAACAATCTCCGAACTGAAAAAGATGGTGACCAGAGCGAAGACAGTACCACAGCCGATGGCTGTTTTCAGCGCCAATAAATAGGCACGACGTACGCGGGTTTCTTCATGAAGTCCGTGATTGTAACTGATAATGGGTTGAGCGGATTGTGCAATGGCGTTGTACACCATAAATATAATAGGGAAGAAGTAACATGCAATGCTGAATGCTGCTACACCTTCTTCTTGTAAATAATGTATAAACACGATGTTTCCGACAAACATCATGCAGGCAATAGCTACTTCACACAGAAAAGCAGAAGACCCTAGCCGGCACATATAACCTATATTACGACGCATCAGTTGCATACTTTTGCGAGTGAATTTTACGGAGTAAAAGCGTAGAGCGCATTTGCGGCGGGAGAGGTAGATGATTATCATCAATGCTCCCACCGTAGTACCGATGGCACTGGCAATAGCTGCACCGAACATGCCCCAACCGAAAGGAAAGATGAACAGGTAATCGAGAATGATATTCAGGACGGCAGCTACTATATTGCACATCATGGCAAAGTTAGGTGATCCGTCCAGGCGCAGGAAGAACATCCCTGAGTTAAGCAGGGCGGTAAACACCGAGAACGGAACAAACCATATCATATACTCTACAGCCAGTGGAGTCAAACGCTCGGAACCGCCCAAAAGATGTACTACCTGTGGGGCGAACGAACAGAATAGCGTGGAGGTACCTATCAACAACAATGAAGATACAACTATAGACTGAGTAATATTGATGCGGGCAGCTTTTACTTTTCCATGTGACAAGTGGATGGAGGCTACAACAGATGCTCCTACACCAAACATCAGTCCGATGCCCGTAGAGAATAACCATAATGGCGCCACTATATTTACTGCTGCAAGTGCATCACTGCCAATACCTTTTCCTACGAATATTCCATCCGTAATGACAAATAATGCGGAAAATATCATTCCCAGTACAGTAGGGAGTAATAATTTGCGGAACAATGCCGCGATGTCTGTGTTTTTAAAATCAATGCTATCTCTTTCCATAATTATATTTAGTTACGAGCTACAAGCTACGAGTTACGAGTGGCTGCGCTATGATGCCGAAAGGTACTCGTAGCTTGTAGCTCGTAGCTTGTACTCTACTGCTTTTTCGTCGGCAAAATTACTGCTTTTATGTGGGAGGGCGATTAACAAATGGTAATTTTCGACAGAAAAACAAAGAAGAATTCTGCCAAACTGACAGCCTTTCTGCCAACCTATAAAATTACAACCTCCCTGAACATTTTGGCACGACGTTTGTCTTTTTATTGGCGTCTGCTGCTGATGCAGGCGACCGAAACTTGAATAATAACAAATAAAATATTAAAGATCATGGGAAAAATTATTGGTATTGACTTAGGAACTACAAACTCTTGCGTTGCTGTATTTGAAGGTAACGAACCTGTAGTAATTGCAAACAGTGAAGGAAAACGCACTACTCCGTCTATCGTAGCATTCGTTGACGGCGGTGAGCGTAAAGTGGGTGACCCTGCAAAACGTCAGGCTATCACGAACCCGACAAGAACCGTATCTTCAATCAAACGTTTCATGGGTGAAACTTGGGATCAGGTACAGAAAGAAGTTGCCCGTATGCCATATAAGGTTGTAAAGGGTGATAACAACATGCCGCGTGTAGATATCGACGGACGTCTGTATACTCCGCAGGAAATTTCAGCTATGATTCTTCAGAAAATGAAGAAGACTGCTGAGGACTATTTGGGACAAGAAATTACGGAAGCAGTTATTACTGTTCCGGCTTACTTCTCCGATTCTCAACGTCAGGCTACAAAAGAAGCCGGTCAGATTGCCGGTCTGGAAGTGAAACGTATCGTAAACGAACCGACAGCTGCTGCTTTGGCTTACGGTATCGATAAAGCGAACAAAGATATGAAGGTTGCCGTATTCGACCTTGGTGGTGGTACATTCGATATCTCTATCCTGGAATTCGGTGGCGGTGTATTCGAAGTATTGTCAACAAACGGTGATACTCACCTGGGTGGTGATGACTTCGACCAGGTAATCATCACTTGGTTGGTAGATGAATTCAAGAATGACGAAGGCGCTGACCTGACTCAGGATCCGATGGCTATGCAACGTCTGAAGGAAGCTGCTGAAAAAGCTAAGATTGAATTGTCTTCTTCTACAAGTACTGAAATCAACTTGCCATACATTATGCCGGTAGGTGGTGTGCCTAAGCACTTGGTGAAGACTTTGACTCGTGCTAAGTTCGAAGCTCTGGCTCACACTTTGATTCAGGCTTGTCTGGAACCGTGTAAGAAGGCTATGTCTGATGCTGGTTTGAACAATGCTGATATTGATGAGGTAATCCTTGTAGGTGGTTCTTCACGTATACCGGCCGTACAGAAACTGGTTGAAGATTTCTTCGGTAAAGCTCCTTCTAAAGGTGTGAATCCGGATGAAGTAGTAGCCGTAGGTGCTGCCGTACAAGGTGCTGTGTTGACGGATGAAATCAAAGGTGTGGTATTGCTGGATGTTACTCCGCTGTCTATGGGTATCGAAACTCTGGGTGGTGTAATGACAAAGTTGATTGACGCTAACACTACTATTCCGTGCAAGAAGAGCGAAACATTCTCTACTGCTGCTGATAACCAGAGTGAAGTAACGATCCACGTATTGCAAGGCGAGCGTCCGATGGCTGCTCAGAATAAGTCAATCGGCCAGTTTAACCTGTCAGGTATTGCTCCGGCTCGTCGTGGTGTTCCTCAGATTGAGGTAACGTTCGATATTGATGCTAACGGTATCTTGAAGGTGTCTGCTAAGGATAAGGCTACCGGTAAGGAACAGGCTATCCGTATCGAGGCGTCCAGCGGTTTGAGTAAAGAAGAAATTGAAAAGATGAAAGCTGAAGCTGAAGCTAATGCAGAAGCTGATAAGAAAGAGCGTGAAAAGATTGACAAGCTGAATCAGGCTGACTCAATGATCTTCACAACTGAAAATCAGTTGAAGGAATTGGGAGACAAGTTGCCGACTGATAAGAAAGCTCCGATTGAAGCTGCTTTGCAGAAACTGAAAGATGCTCATAAAGCACAGGATTTGGCTGCTGTTGATACTGCTATGGCAGAATTGAATACTGCATTCCAGGCTGCAAGTGCTGAAATGTATGCACAAAGTGGTGCTCAAGGTGGTGCACAGGCTGGTCCTGATATGAATGCCGGACAAGCTGGCGGTGCTCAGGATAGTGGTAAGCATGGTGATAATGTGCAGGATGCAGATTTCGAGGAAGTGAAATGATTCCGATAAGGAAATAGATAACAAACAATAAGTAAAAGCGTGCAGCTCAATGAGTTGCACGCTTTTTGCGTTTATGGGGTTCATGGTTGCTATGTGTTTTCTATGGGCTTTTTTATCTCTTATTTGCGACATGTTTGCGACACGTCTTATTTGGCGATAAGGTACAACTTAGATTGATATAAACCATTTAAAACGAGAAGAATATGCCAAGAGGAAATTACACCATTCAAAGAAGTTGCGAGGAGTGCGGTAAAATCTTTACTCCTCCGACATTAGTGTCGAAGTATTGTTGTCCGGCTTGTTCCAAGAGGGCATATAAGAAAAGACAAATCGCAAAAGAGAAGGAAGCGATACATCAAGCATTAATTAGACGGATACCATCCGGTAAGGGATTTCTAACGGTTAAAGAAGCTATGCTGATTTACGGTATTAGTAAGGATGTACTTTATCGCATGATACGACAAGGCTCGATACCATCATACAATTTTGGTCAACGTCTGATACGCCTTAGTCGGCAGTATATGGATGAACACTTCAAAACAAAGGCAGGGAGTAGAAAGAGAAAAAAGGAGGCATTATCCTTTGAACCCAAAGATTGTTACACCATCGGAGAGATTGCAAAGAAGTTCCATATCAATGACAGCAGTGTATTTAAGCACATACGCCGTCATTCTATTCCTACACGCCAAATCGGTAACTATGTTTTTGTTCCCAAATCTGAAATTGATAAATTATATAAGTCGTTATGAAGAAAGCATTACCTAATACCAAAGTGACCGTCAAGCTCAGAAGGTCGAGCTACAAAGAAGAGTGGTATCTGATTATAGAGTCGTACCCAGTGTATAAACGAGGTTCAACGCGTGCAAGCCGTGTGGTGGAATCCATTAACCGGACTATATCCACACCCATTTGGGACAAATCGTCCATAGCACGTATCTTACCGGATGGAACATTCAACTATAAGCCTAAACGTGATTTGAATGGAATTATCCAATGTCGTTCAACGATAGACCAAGAGGCTTGTATCTATGCCGACAATGTGCGGAAGTTACGCCAACACGAATACGATAGTGCCATCCTTTACACTGATAAGGAAAACGAAATCGCTGCACAGAATGAGCGGAGCGAACAGGATTTTATCAAGTATTTCAATCGTATTATAAGCACACGTCATCCCAACAGTTCCGATTCGATTATAGTCAACTGGAGGCGTGTAGGTGAATTATTGAAAATGTATTCACAAGGACAACCAATTCCATTCAAGGCGATTTCCGTTAAACTGCTTGAAGATATTAAGATGTTCCTTCTCCGTGCTCCAATGGGAGGAAATAAGAAAGGTACTATCTCACAAAACACGGCATCGACTTATTTCTCTATACTCAAAGCCGGATTGAAACAGGCGTTCATTGATGAATATCTGACCGTTGATATAAGCGCGAAAGTAAAGGGAATAACAAACATTGAGAAACCTCGTGTTGCGCTTACCATGAATGAAGTGCAAATGTTGGTTGATACGCCGTGCAAGGATGATGTTTTGAAACGTGCGTTCTTGTTCTCTATTCTCACTGGATTGCGGCATAGTGATATTCAAACTTTGAAATGGAAACAAATTCAGCAAACAAGCAAGGGCACATGGCAGGCAGTCGTAATTCAGCAAAAGACAAAAAGGCCCGATTACAAGCCTGTCATTCAACAAGCACTTCAACTATGCGGCGTACGTCCAAACGATGATGAAACACTTGTTTTTGAAGGGTTGACTGATGCCTCTTGGATTTCTCGCCCGTTGAAAGTCTGGATAGAAGCATCCGGTATCAAGAAGCACATCACCTTCCATTGTGGCCGCCATAGCTACGCTTCGCTGTTGCTGGAAAATGGAGTTGACATATATACCATCAAGTCTTTGATGGGACATACTAACGTCAAAACCACGCAGATTTATACGCATATTGTAAACGAACAAAAAGAGAAAGCCGCCAATACACTGCATATAGACAATTTGGATTTATAGGTTGTGGTGGAGGCTCCCACCTCTGAGCACCAACGACTTATGTGATACCTATCATGTATTTACCACCGTTTACCCTTCATGAAGCATCGGCTTTTTGAGGGGTATTTTGTAGTATTGAGGCTTTCGGTAAGGAATGTGTTAGTCCCAATAGTGGTTTATTCTCCTTTTATTATGGCTTCCAATAAATTCTCGTATTAATGAAACTTAAATCTGTCAGTGGTAAATGAGCGGTTGATTGGTGGTGGTCAAGCACCTATTTAGCACCTATAAGCATCCCTATACTTTTGCGGCATCAACTTTAATACGAAGAAAAAAATGGCTTATAAAGTAAATTCATTGGAGGAAATGCCGAATGCATTGTCCTACCTGATTGAGTCTGTAGAAGCACTGCAATCCAAAGTAAATGCCTTGCAACATAAGCAGGCAAGTAATTCACCCAAGTGGATGGATATAGACGAGCTTTGTGCTTATCTACCATCGCATCCAGCCAAGCAAACGGTTTATGGATGGGTATCAACCAAACAGATTCCCGTACATAAAATAAATAAGGCATTAGCTTTCTTGCAATCGGAAATTGATGATTGGTTGAAGAATAAATCGCATAAGACACAGGATGACTTAATGGAAGAAGCCAGACGATTTGTCGAATCTAAAAAGATTATCAGATGATGGAAACGACAGACTATTGCTTTTCGTTCTTTCGCAAGCCTATTCAAAACATCGAACCGATAAGGGCGGTAGGCATTGTGGATATGTATCGTTATATCATAGGGCATTATGCCCAACCACAAACCGAAACCCTGCGTTTGATGCTATCTTCTCCCGAAGCCAAAAGATATAAAGCCACTCATTTTGACTATTGTACTTTTTCGGGATTATTCCGCAAGCGTAATGAGAAGGAACTGATTATGCACTCAGGACTGATGTGTTTAGATTTCGATCATGTGGATAACATAGGGGAGTTAAAACAGCAACTGCTCAACCATGAGTATTTTGATACGGAACTGTTATTTGTCAGTCCATCCGGTAATGGATTGAAGTGGATAATACCTGTTGACTTGAAAGGCTGGGAACATTCCCGGTACTTTAAGGCTGTTGCCAACTACATCAAAGCAACAGGTTTGCCATTAGTAGATATGTCCGGCAGTGATGTGGCTCGTTCATGCTTCTTACCCTACGACCCACAAGCATATATTAACCATAAATACAAAGATGATGTCGAAGAAAATATTTTCCACCCAAGATTGGGAGAATGTCCCTTCTGAAATACAACAGGCACATACACCAAGTATTGCCCCTATATATAATAAGGTGGAGGATGATGTGGAAAGTGTTGTTCGGGAGATAGAACAGTGTGCCATTGATATAGCCCCTCATTATAAAGATTGGGTGGAGTTGGGCTTTGCGCTTGTGGATGGATTGGGAGAGAACGGACGGGAGTATTATCACCGTATCAGCAGGTTTTACCCTACCTATCAAAGGGAAGAAACGGATAAACAATATACGTATTGTCTGCACTCCAAAGGGCAAGGCATTACTATCCGTTCTTTCTTCCATTTGGTAAATCAAGCTGGAATCTCATTGGCTCCGTTCAGTAAAGAGCGTTTATCCATTTTGCCAAATATCCAAAATGGTAAAACGGGTAAATGGATAAAATCAGAAGAAGAACTTCCTGTATTTCCTGAATGTGTGTTTGAGCATCTTCCTCCTTTTCTAAATGAGGTTGTCAATAATTCCATTTCGGTAGATGACCGTGATACGATACTGATTGGGGCTATTGTGTGTTTGTCGGTATGCTTTCATAATGTTTGTGGTGTGTACGATGAACGTATTGTTTATCCGAATCTATATCTGTTCGTTGTGGCAGATGCAGGTATGGGAAAAGGAGCATTGACTTTATGCCGAGAACTTGTAGCTCCTATCAACCGCCATTTGCATGAACTTTCAAAACGATTGGAACAGGAATACAAGGAAGCGATGAATGCTTATATCAAAGGTAAGAAAGATAGTGGAATGACTATGCCGGTCGAACCGCCCATGCGTATGCTTGTCATTCCAGCCAATAGCAGCGCAAGCTCTTTCTTGAAGATATTGGGAGATAATGACGGAATCGGATTGTTGTTTGAATCGGAGGGCGATACATTAAGCCAGACTTTGAAGTCGGACTATGGCAATTATTCTGATGTGTTGCGAAAGGCATTTCATCATGAGCTGGTAAGTTTGAGTCGGCGCAAAGATAGGGAGTACTGTGAAGTCAGCAATCCAAGAGTATCAGTCGCTTTGGCTGGAACTCCCGAACAGGTAAGAAGATTGATACCTGATGCGGAGAACGGATTGATGAGTCGCTTTTGTTTCTATATCATCCGCTTCAAGCGAGGCATAAGAAATGTGTTTGCCACAAGCGACATTTCTCAATCCAAAAATGGAATGTTCAAACTATTGGGAGATAAATTCTGCCATTTGCATGAGGAATTTGTACGACAGGGAAATTATACATTTTCTCTTCCCTCCGATTTACAGGAACACTTTATAGAATATCTCAGTCGGGTGAATGAGGAATGTTGTGACGAAGTGGATAACAAAATGCAAGGTGTAGTCAGACGGATGGGACTGATTGCTTATCGTATAATGATGGTGTTGACCGCAGTCCGACATTTGGATAATGTAATTTGCGAATCTTATTCAGACGAGGCTGTACCATTAGTTTGCCATAAGTTTGACTATTCCATAGCTATGAGCATTTGCGAAACCTTGCTCTGTCATGCCGTATTCATCTATCGCAATTTGTCAAGAAATCACTCCAAGCAATTACAATCCGCTTCACAAGAAACTGGCGTTTATGCACGAAGGAATACCCTTTATAATATGTTGCCCGAAACATTCACTAAAAAGGATTATGATGCGACAGTTTTAGCTTTGGGCGAGAATGGGAGTACGGCAAACAAGTGGATAGAAGCCTTTATCAAAGATGGCAAACTAAGCCGAATGGAACAAGGGAAATATAGGAAGATTTTTTGAGTGGCAAGTTTGTGTTTTAGTGCCACTAAAACCTATGCGGCAAGCGATAGAACTGCCACTCAAAAAAAAATAATTTATCAATATTGAGAATCAATATGAGTATAAAGGAAAAGAAACTTGGTGGCCGCCCAAAGTTGGCGGGTTATCAGAAACGTACCAAATGTTTTCGGGTAATGTTTACTGAGAACGACTACATTTATATCCAATCCAAAGCGGAACAGGCAGGATTGTCTGTCAATGAATTTTGCCATCAGGCTGCAATGGATTGTCAAGTCTGTCAGCGTATCAGTCCGAAAATGGCATCGGCAATTCGTGACCTTTCCGGTATCGCCAATAACATCAATCAGATTGCCCATCAGATGCACATCTATGGATTGGAAACAGTCAAACAACAGTGTTTTTCGATTATCTCGGAAGTTAGTAGAATTATCACCCAAGTAAAGAATACCTGTCATGATAGCGAAGATTAAAACAAGAGTTGATTTCGGAGGTATTGTAAACTATGCCAACGACCAAAAGAACAAGAAGAAATGCGCTACACTTTTAGCGCACGAAGGAGTATGTGCCATTAACAATAAGTTGATTGCCGATTCTTTTGGTCTTCAAGCATCCATGCGCCCGAAAGTAAAGAGTCCTGTGAAACACGTATCACTTGCTTTCTCTTTGCAAGACATTAGCCGTTTTCCCGATAACGAAGAAGGAGATGCGCTGATGGTAGAGATTGCCAAGAAATGGATGGAACAAATGGGTATTCGTAACACTCAATATATCATAGCCCGACATCACGACACGAAACATCCTCATTGTCATTTGGTATTCAATCGGATAGACAATGAAGGCAATCTCATTTCTGACAGCAATGAAAGAATATGTAACACTAAAGTCTGTCGGGCTTTAACTAAAAAATATGGACTATATTTTGCCCCTAAAAATAGTAAAGTCAAAAACAAGAGTCGTTTGCGCCCTTATCAATTACGGAAGTATAATCTACGTTCTGCAACTCTTGATGCACTGGCTGTATCTCGTTCATGGAATGATTTTCTTGGCGTTCTCAAAGGTCAGGGTATAGATATGCGTTTTAATCGTGCTGATAACTCTGATAAAATTCGTGGTATATCATTCTGTCAAAATGAGTACAGTATAGCTGGTTCTAAACTTGACCGTGATTTAAGTTTTAGCAGCCTTTGCATTACGTTGGGCAATGTGGTATCGGAACTGATTGTTCAACCTCATCAAGCTATAACTTCCGGTGGAGGTGGAGGAACAAATAATGAACAAGGATGGCGAGACAACAAAGATAAGGACAACCAAAGAAACGAACCTTTTTATAAACCCTCAAAACGTAGAAGATAATGAAAGAAGATGTAGTAGCTGCAAATCTTGCAAATTTGCGCCAAAGTATCAACGAGCTAAAAGAGTGTATTGAAAAACAGAATACTACAGTTCCTAAACCAGAGCAATCGGTAAAAGTGGACTTTGATGAAAAGACCATTTATAATGGAGTCGCCAAAAGTTTCTGTACTTGCTGGAACGATGCGTTATCAGTGGTGAAGAAACATGTGTGGAAACAGCAACCGGACACATTGCCGTTTTCCTTATGGTTCCCGAAACTCATTGAATTATTCAAGCAGAAGTCTAAACTTCTTGAATATCTTTATCGGCATGTTTGCGATTACAATTTGAATCGTATGACTATCGAAGCGAATACCTCCAATATATTAAGACGGCAGGATGAAATACTGGCAAAAATTCATGAGCTGAAATATCCTATAACCATTATTTCACCCAATATCAATGGGATGTTTATACGTGGTTATCATATAAAACTCCAGTATGTTGTGACTTTTATTGCCGTTATTATAATGTGGGCAATTATTGCTTCTGTTAGTAGTATGAAGTATAAGGAAGAATCCTTTGCACATTATTCGATGTATCGGGCAGTAAAAGAGCAGCATCAGTACTTGATAGAGAAAGTGGGGGTAAGACAAAAGAGAAATACGGAATAACCACTTGGTTGCTTTTTCATTAGCTTAGTTACTTTTGACAGTAACTAAGTTACTGTCCGGTTGAGCTTGGTTACTTTTACGTGGTAATAAAAATCAAATATTTAATGAAATGGAGTGAAGAATGAACCATGAAAGGGGCAGATGTTCAAATATAGGGTACATCAGGTTCTGCAGCCATGAGGCTGTCATTGCCGTCCTCCATCTGATAGGTCTTGATTTTCCTGTCTTCAAGAAAGATATGATTTAATGTATAAGCTAATGATTCAAGGGTTTGCATACGAATTTTAGGTCTCAGTTGACATTCCCAAATCGTGATACAATGCCAGCCCATAGAAGCAAGCTGGCATTGTTCTTTCTTATCACGCTCTTTGTTTCTTTCTATTTTCTTTTGCCAAAAGTCAATGTTTGTTTTAGGTAGGTGAAAGTATCTGCAATTTTCATGACCATGCCAAAAACAACCATTCACAAAGATAACAGTTCTATATCTGCGAAGCACGATATCAGGATGACCGGGAAGACGCGTATGATTCAGCCGATAGCGGAAGCCACGGCTGAAAAGGAACTTTCGAACTAGTAATTCAGGTTTTGTGTTCCTTCCACGTATAGCAGCCATATTACGATGACGTTGCTCTTTGGTCAGTACATCTGCCATTCCTATTTAAGCTTATCTTTGCAGTCTTTGTACAATTGTATCAAATGATATATAGACATATCTATAAGAGGTTCAAACATAAAACTATTAACATGGATTAATTCTGGGGTCATCATATTAACGCGTTCTATAATACTATAATGAGGATTTCTCGGACATACTTTTTTAAATAGACCTGTCCATTTACCTGTTTGATTACCTGTCACAACTAAATCTTCCTCACTTTTACCTGTATCTATTATTTGGTCGTGCATATAATTCTCCGCTAAGTGTCTTATGGCAATAGATAAGCATACCTTATTTTCAATTAGCACTTGATTAGGATTAGCTTCTGTTATGATTTTATCTGCAGTTTGCATAATCAGGTCGTAAATTTTATCTGCTGATTTAGGGCGTTTCATGCCTTTTCCTTGTGTAAAATTAGTCATGATATTTATTAACTGCTCAACTGTTATAGTTCGTGTATTCGCTTTTCTATGGAGACATTCCGTTAATGTTATGTAATCAGCATCACTTTCCCCTTTAGTATATTCTATCAAATTTCGAACAAAAGGAATCATACTTATAAATATTTTATCGTCATTATCATGATCGATGAAAGCATTAGTATATACATTACTTTTGTATTGACCTTGGTTGATAATTACCTTTCCATTAGCTAAACGCTCTGCCATCCATAAATTGGGTTGGAATAGACTAAGACGAGATGACAATGTTCTATAGAAATCATAGTTATGAGTTAACACGAGCATATAAAATTTATTGCTATTGTCTACAACAATATCCTTAATATATTCTACTATCGCATATTTGTTTTGATAGTCAAAAGAATCGGCTATATCGTCCATAACTAGGATCGTATCATGTCCAATTGTCTTACGTGCTTCCATTTCAAAGAGAAATTGTAGGATAATGAAAGCGCGTTTTTCGCCTCGACTAAGAATTTTATCTAGGACATCTTTCTCTACTTTTGTTTCTGTACCTGGAGTCTCAATGTAAGAAAACTGTAGTTTCGCTGCTTCTTGTTTGAGGATAATATCTTTTTGATTGGCTATAGAAACTTTTATTGGCACATGAAAACGTGCATTATAAAGAGCAATAATTTGTTTCCATTTCTCTTGTTGAGAATTGGCTTCTTCTAAGACTTGTTGTAATGCCTCTTTATTTTCATTATAAACTTGTATATAAGTGTCAAACAAAGGCTTTATATCTTTGTCTGATAAATATCCTAACCAAACTTTCTTACGGAACACTTCGTAATTGATGATTTCAGGTATCCATTCAGGGTGATTGTTCAAAACAGATTTAAAACCCCTCAATTCGGCATTTTTGTCAATTGCTTTTGTGATTTTATCGAAGGCTTTCTTTAATTTCTCATCTTTTAAGAGGCGTTGTTGTTCATTATCAACGAGTTCTTGCAGTTCTTCCTCGGATGATAATTTCGTATTGTCATGAAGTACAATTTTATGATTGACACCGAAAAATGAACCATCAGAAACATACTGTTGTAATTGCGCTACATGATATGTTCCAAATGTATGATCTGCTACAGTCCGGAATAACTTGGAATCTTCTAAAAGTTTATTATAATTTTCGATATACACATTTAGATTTTCCTTATTAGCCTCTATGAATTTTTTAACATTTCCTTTTGTGTCAAATACATCATTATACCTAAATTCAAACTTTGGTAAACCTGATTTTACTTCGCTGTTTAAACGTTCAAGTATGCTAAAAATAGTATCAATATCACTTTGTTTGAAAGTACCGAAGATTTCTTTTTCACAGTCAGAACTTAAAGATGAACTTTTTAGTTTACTCATCAGGATGTCTTTCTTCTCTGACAATTGTTGATATATAGAATCATATCTGTTTTTAAGTTCTGCGCTTGCAAGGAAATTCACAAACGACTTGGAACAATCAATATCATCATCTCCATTTACTACGAATATATTTTCTTTAGGAATATCCACACCATCTGCTTTTAGCATGAAGTTAGATTCATCCATATTGTGGAGTTTATCACATGGCTTTTCCTTAGATTGTCCTGATAGATAGCGTATGGTTTTGGCAAAGGATGTTTTCATCGATCCGTTAGGAGCATAAATCAAGTGTATCTGCTTACCTGTAGAAAACTTGAATTCATGATTGAGTTCTTTAATTCCATAGCAATTCTGCCAATTAAGTTCTATTTTTTGTATCATAATGAATTAACGCGAATTATTTAGAATTTTCTATTCTATGACTTAGTGAATATTGTTCCCAATTTATAACTTTGAATTATATTCGTTGCTCATACAATCTGACCATCAGTTCATAAGAAATCAACTCTCCCGGTTGCATTTTAGTGCGATAAATCGGGACTCTGTTTTCTCCTAATGAAATATAGGTTGAAAGGTTGAGTTTCATACATGGCTTACTATGCTGTGAGCCAAAATAAACTTTCTCCACTTTATAATAGCCGTCAATACTTCCTCCGACCATTGGAAGGAAATACTCAATATCCATCATGTTGATGGATGTCGGTATTCTTTCCATTGTATATGTTTTGGCTGTATGGTTGTAAAAGTTTAAGAAATCTGTATCTTTTTTTCTGACTAATCCAGTCAAGATGTTTCTTATCTCCTGTTTTGGCAGCCTATTTAATGTTCCGATATTATCAATATTGTTCACATGAAGCTCTGACTTAAGTTCAAATGGATTACTGACATGAAAATGAGTTTGAAGAGCATCCAACAAATCCTTATTTTGAATTGCCTCCTGTTTTACTGTTGCAGATTTGACTTTAAGCGATTCCCATATACCACACTCCTCATCCTTCAACAAGGCAAGCACTAAATAGTTACTATCTGTTTTGGGACGATACAACTTACCATTCAGACGTTGAAAATTATCTTGTATAAACTGATAACAATCCATTCCTTCTCGTGGTTGGATAGTTCTGAATGTGTATAATCTGTTTAAGGTGTCTTGTATCTTGCTTCTGAACTCCTTGCGTACATATTCTCTCCATGCCGTTTGTGTACTTTTGTTGTTACGTCCATACAGAGACACAACATATAGGAAGTTCACGTCATAATGACATAGTAACAGCGTATCTCTATCAAACAAGCGGTTTTCAAACTGTCGGTTTAGCTGGATTCCACCATCTTGCGCCTTTAATTCTTTGTCTTCAAAGGACAGAAATTTATTGCCACCTGTTTTCTTGTTTGGTATCCGGGCACTGATAAAGAAATTTGGTATCGGATTATATCCTTCTGTCAGTTCATCTCTTAACTGAGGTTGTTCTCCGTTTCCGTCACCGTCCAAAAACAGATTCATATTCCACTGGATAACGTTTCTAGCGTATGTATATTGCTTGTAAATAGATCTGTCACAAAGCAGCGTCCTGTCGTTCTTAGAACGCTTATAATACTTGCTGTCTCCGATATAATAAGTCAGTTCGGTCGGCAAATCCGACTGTTTGATAAGTCCCTGCCCGATGAACATGTGGTCAACCAGCTTGCCGTCCCTTTGTTCTATAAGTTCTTTCGGCAATTCACGCTTATCCTCACCGCCGACAAGGGTATCAATCATAATTTCAAAGATGTGGTCGAAATCTTTTGCCAGCAAAAAGTCTTCCGCCTGTCTGTTCATTGAAATCTTATACTCTCTGTCAAAGAAAGCATAGCACAAGTCCCATATTCTAAGAGCCTTGTCTGAGAAATATTTATATTTAATCTGTTTCAGCCGCCGACATCCCAAATTTCTGTCAATATAAGACTTTTTCAACTTGTTACAGTTGATAAGCGGATATTGTATGTTGATTTCAAAAGAGAAGCCATGCGTTTCTCGGATATAATTCAATATTGAGAAGTATATGATGAGCAATTCCTCATCAAAGTTCACCATCTTCTTCCTGTTCACAAGCTCTATGTAAACAGGACTTCCATTTTGAATTACTGCTTGCGATGAGGTAATGGACTTGTTCCAATTAATCTTGTTGTATCCGGAATGCACGTTTTTGGCAACAAATGTGAAATGGTCCTGATTGTTTTTGTTGAAATCCCTCAGTGCTATTATCACGTCAAGCAGAGTATTGTGTTTCTGTTTCCTGCCTCTGCTCTCTGCCTGATATTCTTTGCTTTCAAGAATGTTTTCATTGTGAGTCTGCTTGTACACGCTTATGGTTCTGTACACCCATATAGAAAGTGTGGAAAGAAATTCTTTATATTCCTTGCAGCCGTCTTCTGTGAACTTCGACTTTACTTTGTCAGAATCAAAGTCAATTATTTCCTGCGGTGAAGCTCCGAATATCGTGTCATCACCGCTTTCTTCATTCTGTTCACCCGTCAGCACAACCTTTGGCAAGAAGAAGATAACATCCTTTGCCGATTTGCTATAGCAATACCCTACATACTCAAATGCGTATCTGTCCTCTTTGACAGGGACAGAAATCACATTTTTGAGCATATCTCTGACAGTCAGGTTGTTCCTGACGGTGTCACTTAGATTGTATGGGTATCCTTCGATAAATAGCAGCATAGATTATTGTATTTTTTCCACTTTCAGCTTCCAATCTTCAGGGATTGCACTTATTAAATTATCCATAATACCTTGTCCTCCCCATCCATTGGTAGAAACATAAATATTTTCATTACCACATTGAAGAATGTTGACACGAGGTCCCTTGTCTGACCTAAGCTCATATTCTTCCTGCGTCTCAACAAAATGAGAAACAAACTTTCCTAAAGACTTCCATTTATCAACTACATCCGATGCAGATAAAGTAGGATTTTTTTCGATATACAATTTGATTAGTTCAGACGCAAGATTTTTCTTCGCGTATTTTCCATTGCCATTTATCGTATACCTCGTTCTGTCTTTTCCGGTACTGCCATTTTCACTTTCGGCATAATCATCGTCATCAATATCTTCTTCACTCATATTCTCAAAATCTGACACGTCTAGATAACTCATCATGCCAATCAGTTTCTCTTTTCCTTCATCACCATGAAGTTCCGAGAACGACACATCTTCAGTTTCACTGACCTTGAATATATCTCCTTCGCCATCTTTACAAACATCGTTCCACAGATAGAATAAGACCTTATTCAATAGTATATTTTCGGTGATTACGCCATCACTTGGATTGACAAAGTAATCACCAAGCATTTTGTCCTCCGAACTCGTTGCTTCAAAGATTCTTTTGTTCACTTCCTTTTGGAAAGATGTCCACGAATATCGGTGCCCTTGAATATCTATTACCCACTCGGTATTTTTATACTTAATCGGTTCATACTCCCAATCCCAACGCCTCTTGAAGGCACTATCAATAGGGAACAACGACTGATCCGAGGTATTCATAGTAGCGTAAATATACAGATTTGATGGCAAGCGGAGTTCTCCATCTTTTATTGCATTACTGTCTTTACCCATCTCATCCTCTAAAAATGTTCTCAAATCGGTATCAGCCTTAATTGTATATTCAGACACTCCATTTTCGTCTCTGTCAAGCAACTGGAACAAATCGCCGAATATCTGAGCACAATTACCTCTGTTGATTTCTTCTATGATGAGAAACACATTTTCATTCGGTTTCCTGTATGCCTGCATATAAGCGTTCAAGAATGCCTGTGGAATGAATTTATATGTAATAATCTCCTCTGATAAATCTTCTTCTTCCCTTAATCTGACTGTTTCCTTGCCAAACAATCCATACAACGGACGCCTACCTTTCGTTGGTTTATATGCACCAACAAATGTCGAATAATCACTGTCAGGATGAAACGTTGTTCTAAAGATGTTTTCCTTAGGAACTCTTTCTAGTTGCGCCTTTATTTTGTGAGATTTTCCTGTACCCGGTGCTCCATAATAGATTATTTGGTGACACATTGGCTTAGATTTGTCCATATTTGTAAAATACTCGCTGCTTGAGTCAGCTTCGAAATCAGATATATCGTCAAAACCTATCAGCCAAAATGCAGCATACTCATTATTGTCGTTCTTATACAACGAAATTTTATATGCAGAGTTGGGAAGAAGTATTTTTCTGATTATTTTAGTAAATACTCCATTGCTTTCAAATTGCTTAAAATATGGTCGTAATTTTGTTGAACCTGTTGATAATTTGAACAATGATTTAGTGGAAAGCATCCCGTCTGTAGCTGTTGATTGTGCAATGAAATCTAAAATGTCTTCAACTTGTGGAGCAATATCATAATGATGCTCATGATTATATTGGCAGACATATCCTAGCATACTTATGATATTACTTGATAAAAAATAGTGCTTTATTTCAATAGCTCCATTCGTGGCATCTGTTTCGTTTTGCACAGATGCATAATACAGAGGGAACTCTCTACGAAGTTCTTCATCAGCTGCCCCCAAAAACACATGAATAGTTCCGTTACCACTCCCTTTCTTTCGTTCAGGAATTAATAGCTCATCTTTAACATCTTCCCAATTAACAAAGATGTCACAAACGTTTTGGTCATAACCAATAGCTTGCATTTTGCTTTTATAAATCTGTTCCATATTGAGTTATATCCATTTGCTTTAATAAGGCGATTAACACATCTACGACAATACTATTACCGGCTTGTTGATACATGGCTGTGTCAGAAACCACGATCTTGAAAGAATCTTTGAATCCCATTAAACGCAAACATTCCCTTGGAGTAAGTTTTCTTATTCTGCCTTTATGTGTAACATAATTATCAACTCCCGCTCTGTGCATTTTATGCATAGATTGTAAGAGAGGTCTAGCTATATCTAAATCTGTTTTTGTGGAAGTCTTAAAATTTTTTGTTCCACCTGCAAGTACATATTTCGCTACTTTCTCAGAAAGATAGTACTTCTCTTCTACATCTTTTACATCGAAGATAAATTCGTCAAATGCTTCATCTGTTGGTGTAAGCTCTGAATCAGGATGAAAAACAAAGTCGCCATGCCAATTGAATTGTTGATTCCTCTTTTGGCATAGTTGTATGTCACCATTGATTTGAGTATAGCTTTTATCTCTATTCTTATGGCTAGTCACAAATTTGATTCCTTTCTCTTTTAGAAAATATTTGGTGTCAATATAATCCTCCAAGAAATCATACATTATATATTCCAATGGTACTGGCGCAGGATATTCAAACGCTGTTTTCTGTTTAAAACCTAAACAGTAGACCCGTTCTCTATGTTGTGGTATGCCATAATCACAACTATTTAGCACGTGAAATTTTACATCATACCCTAATTCTTCAAAGATGTCATGAATAATTTGCCAAGTTCGTCCTTTGTCATGGTTTAGCAAACCTCTTACATTTTCAAATAAAAATACTTTTGGTTGTGTTTCCTTTACGACTCGCGCAAATTCATAGAATAAAGTACCACGTGCATCTTCAAAGCCTAGTCTATGTCCAACCATGGAAAAGGCTTGGCATGGTGCCCCTCCTACAACAAAGTCTACTTGATGTAAATACTTGGTTGCATCAAAATTTCTAATGTCGTCAAACCAATCCTCATCTTCAATAATGTAATTGGCAAAATAACTTTGCTTACATTTTGGTTCTATATCGCCAGCAAACATTATCTGATGTTTCAGCCCAAGCCTTTGAAAGGCGTGCTCTATGGCTCCAATTCCACTAAAAACAGTGCCTATACGTATGGTTCTTTCAGGATGAGAAAAGTTCAATTCTTTCCAAGAAATACCTTCAGATATAGGTGTTTGTAACAACTCTTTTTCTTTGAGTCGTTCAGCTCGTTTCTTTACAATTTTTCTTACCTTGATAATTTTGTCAGAAACCTCTGTTATGTCTTGTTTTACTGTTGCCATTTATTCTACCGTTTCATATAAATCCTTCAAATCGCACTCAAGCACTTGTGAAATCTCTATTAGTTGCGGAGCACTTGGCTGCGTAGTATTGGTACACCACCGGCTTATGGTCATCTTTGACACACCAAGTTGTTCTGCCAAATGACTTTTTGTTATCATTTTATCTGCTAGAATCACACGAATTCTGTTTTTATATATTTTCTTTTCCATTGAAAAATATTATGCATATTTGTGCAAAGATACACATTTTTGTGTAATTGTCCACATGAAATACACCAATAAATACCATATATTTAAAAAATGCTTCTATATTGTTTATTCTTCCTTTAATCTTATTCTAATGATGCTATTTCATATCAAAATTACAAACAAGTTCAATTTTATAGCTATTTATGATTGCCAAACTATAAAAAGAGTTATCTTTGTGATAAATAATTGGTTATGACAATAGACAATAATACGGATAGAAAGGACTTTTCTATCGAATATATCGTACCGCAGATAGTAAAATATCAAAACATTGATGATTTGTTAGAGAATAAAAATAACACCCGATCATTTTTTGATACAAATGAGTATCTGTCAATAGATAATGTGCTACAAGAACATTTCGCTTGTATAGTCGGTGAACCGGGGATTGGTAAAACCCGACTTGTTGAAGAGATCAGAAAACTAACTTCAACAAAACACGTATATTATACAGCATCTAAATTTGACACAAACACCGAGAATGTTTCTGCCGATAAAGAATATTGTATAATAGATGCTTTAGATGAAGTTGACGGAAGCCTGTTTTATCGTGTTTTACTATCAATTGGACAATATAAAAATGAGCATCCAAATGTTAAAGTGTTGTTTACTTGCAGAAAACACTATGTTGCATCTTATGCAAGTCATTTTGCTGCTTGCAATAATTTAAGATTCATAGAATTGTTCAGGTTAAGTAGAACAGATGTTGATGAATTCATAGATAAAACATCTGAAACAACCAAGAAAAATGTATCTAAAAGTTCCAAATTAAAAGAGCTTCTATCCATTCCTCGATATTTAGTATTTCTATTGGAACGCGAAAATAAGCAAGGAGTATGCTCGAATATCAGTGAACTTTTTGAGTATATAATAGAACGTTCAATACAAACTGCAATAGAAAATAGTCAGATAAAGAATGAGAACATTAAGATTCTCATACAACGTGTTTTGGAAAAAGTGGCTTTCATTATGGAAATAAGCCGTAAAGACAATATTACGAAAGATGAGTTATATTCGGTTTTAGATGGGATAAAAGGAAATATGGCGCAGATGCTCATCTCCAATCTAGACTTGCTCTTCTTTGAAAATCGAATATTGAAAGAAACAAATGGAGTATTGCAGTTTGAAAATACAGAACTACAAGAATATCTTGCAGCTAAAGAACTATGCAGGCAGGACAATATAGAAAGTGTGCTCTACGATGTTGCTGTTCAGCAAAAATTAAAACATATCTACCCTAACTGGTATGATGTGATTCCTCATATATCATATACAGAAGATAGAGTTAACACTTTTATCAATGTACTTAAACTCATTGTGTCATATGAATCAAATCTTGAAAACGAGGCCTTTGTATCGCTTTTGAGATATGTTGATACCTCAATCCTTTCACTTCATCAAAAAGAGGATCTGTTCTCAATTGTTTTTGATCATTATCTGCGTGTACCTGCATACATTATGTGGAGAGGTTCTATATCAGAATTATTGCAGGAGTGCTATACATTAAGTTGCGATATAAAAATGATATTTCCATCAGACAGACTCAATAAGATACAATTATCTAATATATATGTCATTATTGATGCACTTGTCGAAGAAGAAAAATTAAGTGAATGTGTTTTGGTTCATTGGACAAACGCTGCAAAAGACTTAATGGCAACTGACGATAATGAAAAAAAACTTGTAGCTTTAAACTTGTATAGCGCGCTTAAATGCACAGATGAACTTATACAATTGTCAGAATATTATAACGGATTTACCAAAGAGCTAAAAGAAAAATATTGTGAGGTAACTGGCTATAAGCAATTTGTAGACAAGAATGTTGTAAATTGTTGGCTGGATGGTTGCTATGAAAGTAATCCATACGCTATAAATGCAGTTTTATGTATAAAAAATACAACCACTATAATTTACGCATATAATAAAATTATAAATAATGGTAAGCTCCAAGAATTTTTCAATCCTAAAGGAGCGTTATTTGTACATTATGAGTTATACCTGAAAACCCAATTTGAAACAATTTGGGCTAAAGATTCTGAAAGTAAAAAGATTATAACAAAAATCATTGCGAGTTTTATGGAAAATCATTCGTATGCTACTCACAATGATATTAATACTATAGTCAAACAAATACTACTTGAAGAGACTACAGGAGTATTGTTTATTAAATGTTTTAGTGATAGCTGGGATTTAGAAAAATTGTTTAGGGATTTTGATGCCGAACTTGTTGATTCTGAGCTTTTATCTTCTGTAGAAAAATTGCTAAAAGAAACAAGTGTTGAGGATTGGAATGTAAATGAGATTCTCATTTCTCTTGTCGGCAAAATAAGGAATGATGAAGCGAAAAGATCTTCTATAGCAGAGTATATATCACGTTATACCGAAACATTTGAGCGTTGGAATAAAGCATCCCAAAAAGCAGAAGACGAAAAAGTAAATTCACATGATCAACAACTTATAAAGGCTTATGAAATCCTTTCAGATTCAAAAGTATCAAATTCTTATAAATATGAAGCAGCGTTAGAGTTGTCACAAAACATTGATTTCGTACAACGACAAGATTTCACTCAGCCTTTGGTTAATGTTATAGCAATATTTTTTGATGAGATTGATTTGAATAAAATGATATTAGAAAAGACATCAGAAAATTCTTTTAGTTTGTCTGAGTCGTTAATGAAGATACCATATTATGTGAAGGCCATATGCCAGTTAGGTGTTCCTGATTCGTTGAAAAGCTATAGGAATATTTTAGCTAAAACCCTGCCAATAGTTTGCTGTACAACGAATCTTGATGCTCACGAAATAAGAGGGATTTATAGGTCTGTCATTGGGAGTTTTAGTGAAAAGGAAAAGGCTGAACTTGTGGAATGGTGGGCATCAAGAAAAGATGATTTTATGAACATTAGCTCTGAAGATGTCTTTACTTGCATTACTGATTATGGTATTGACGAACTGTCATATAAGTTGGAAGAATATATAGAACAATATATCGCATATAAAGACCTTAACCATAGTATTGCGGCATCCAAGGCCTTAGAGATTATATCAAAAGGGTATTGTAACTGGGATATACATAAATATAAGACTTTGTTCGATGAACTTAAGGACGATAGCATTACAAGTATAAAAATGCAGTGTAATGCTATAATGATTGAAAAGTTTCAAGATCCCGATGCAATAACATGGAGAATTGAATATCTCAAAAGAAATGTTGTACAATCTCTTAACAATGACACAGGTCATGCACGTGCGATTTCATATGAAGAATCTGAAATGATAAGTCCAAATCCGCGTATGTTCAGATGCTTTATGCCTATTATCGGAAATGAAGTATTAGAAAAACAATTACTTGAATTATTCGATTTTGGTCTATCCTTAACCATAAAGAAAGAGACCCAAGAATATGCCAGCTATATCCTTCGCCAGACATACTTTTTCTTTGTAAATACCAATAATATTCATTACATTTCAGAATTGAGAAAAAGTATTGAAGCTTTTAATACTAAAAATGTTAGTTATCTTGCAAATAACATCATGAATAGTTTCGAAATTACATTCCTGATAAATGAAAAAGCTAATATTGGTAAAGCAATTAAGCAATATAACAAATGTATTGAAGAGTCATATTTGGAAATTCGGAATGATGGTGATCTTAGACGCTATTTTACCTATATACATTCTAAAGTTCAAAAAGAAATACAGGATCAAGGTATATATTCTTTAGTCAGACAAGAGGCTTTAAGTGAAGATTTTATTCAGAGAGAATTGAAAAATACTATTATAAACAAGTGTTGTCAAATGGGGCTGGACGCAATTGGGATAGACAGAGAAGTTACTCTGCAAGATAACAAACGTACAGACCTTCTAATTAGATATGGCTTATGTAATCCTATTATGGTAGAACTTAAGCTGCTTCATAATAAGGAAATTCAAAACAAAAATAAACGTAAAGAATATAAGAACAAGTTTGTCCAATACACTAATGCTACCAATGCTTGTTTGTCTGTATTTTGGATATTTGATGTTCATAGGAAAGGTTGTGATTCCTCAAGTTTCAAAGCTCTAGAAGCTGAATACAAAGACCTTAATAATACCTTAGTCTTGTATACTGATTGTAAATGTAGTAGTGGGTTTGAAACCGGCTTACCTAAATCAAAAACTCCCCAAGCTACTCGTAAAAAAATAAAAGGTAAAAAATAAAATTTATCGACTGAGGTAATAAAAATTATGTCCCATATTACAATGAGCCTATTAGAACAGATTTAGGAGAGGAAAAAGTTCCCCTCCTAAAGTCTAAAATGCACGAAGTGTTTTTTTATAGACAATCTGTCAGTCAAATCTTCTATATCTTTTTAATTTCACATAAATTTTTTATTTAAGCCTTCAATACAAGTCATCTGAATAAATACTCACACGATATTTCCATTGCTTAATTATTTACTTTGTACCAACAATTGGCAGATACTTTTATTGGTTCATCAAGGGTGATAATAGCTTTACGCAAACTGTCTGTACAGTACATGAGTTCCGTCATATTCTCTTGAAGATAAAAGTTCCCGAAGATACTATCACATTGGGCACAACCGAACGAAGGATATGCTTCTCCAATCGTCTTACTATATCTTGGCTTTATTTCGCCCATAATGAATGTTTCAGACGGATGCTCATGCATATATTTCTTAAGCCCTTTGATGATAGATGGATTGAATGTGATGTCTTCATCCATCATTAAATGCTGTCCATTGATCACAATTCCTTCTTTCGAGAAAAGACGGTTTGCAAAGTAGACATCATTCTCCCTATGACATTTCCAACATTCATTTTTATAAAAGTACAATTCTATTTTGTTTATTTCAGCTTGCTCTGCAAACTTAATCTTACCATCAATAAGAAGATGAAGGAATGTGGGTAATTCAAGTCGATTATTGGAATTATCATCAGACATTGAATTGAGACAAACAAACTCCTTATCTGTTTGGAATATAAGATTAAAGCATGGCAGACTCTGTTTTTGATAAGACGAGTTTGCTGCTGGCAGTAACAGCCAACATCCGCAAACACGTTCTTTACGCATAGCTTTGTATGTGGCTGCTACATTGCGAGGACATTTGCACACGTTGAAAGCCACTTTGTATGTATCATGTTCAACAACGACATCTGCATTCCATGTGGCAGACTTTACTTTGGTTATATAGTTTAGACCCATGTCTTTACAAACGTCAAGTATTGTTGATATGATTATTCCTTTTTCCATAATCGTTATTTTACTTATTTTCTTTCTCCCTTTTCTCTTTTACTTTTTCCAATCCCGGCATCTTCTTAGCCAATGCACTTTCTCCGGCAGGAAAATAGAGAGGAAACACTTTATATAAGAAACCTGCAATGTCACTGCGCTTCTTGCCCATATTGAAAAATATAGAGCATACAAAGTACATAAGTTCTTGCTGACTGCACTCGTCTTTGGGCTGTATGCTTATTGATGGAGCAACAATCAAATCATGTTCGGCAAATGATAGCGCACTTGCAAGAATGGCTTTCTGTTCTTCCTCAGTGAACACTTTTATTTTCCCTGCAAACCATTCAAGTTCTTCTTGCTGAAGGGCTTGTTGTTTCTCATTCTGATGTTCCAATAGGATTGCTACATTTTCTTGTTGCTTTTCTGTCAAGGCGTTTTCCAATACTTGGTTCTTTCGTTTAAGAACATTGAATTTCAGCAAGGCAGCAATGTACATACAGAAATATCCTACTGCAATATCGAATATTAGGACAAGCAGATAATTGCTGTTTGAGTTTGGGATGCTTCCGGTCATGTATTCACTGATGGGAATGACGGCTAATAACATGATGATAGCTATTGCATAAAGCACCCTGTATCGTGTTTTATGATTTACCTGCGGCAGGGAGGCAAACAAAAAGGCGATAATCAAAACGGCAATTATTGCACTGAGTGGCATGAATGATGTTTCCATAGGCTTATTGCTCCATTTGAGGATTAACAATAATGCGCCAATAGCCCGCCTTATCAGAACCTTCATGTACGAGAATGCCTCTATCTCGAAGGTTCTTTATCTGTTTTTTGACACCATCCAAAGAAATTCCTAGTTCGTCTGCCATTTTCTCACGAGTTATCATCGGATTGGATATAACCATATCTATAATACGTTGAGCTGTTCTACCAACAGGTTTGTTGACATTTCGTTTTACAGGGTACTTTTCGAGGGTACTATTTTCGTTTACAGGGTACTTTTTCTCCGAACTTTCTTCGTTTACAGGGTACTTTTCGAGAGTGCTATTTACCCTGTTGGCTACTTCTTCCACTGGTATTCTTCCGTTTTCTCCCCAGTTCAGATTATAGAATGTGGTGTAGAAAGAGGTCGCTTCCGTTTGATATTGTGGTTCTTTTCCTTGCAGGAAGTTGGGTAGTTTCTCCGTAAGCTCTCGCATTTTGCGTAAGCCGGAACCACGTTTCTCCATATAGTCCAACTGTGTGAACATGTCTGCAATGACTGGGTTCCGGCGCATCGAAGGCACTTTGTAGATGTCACGGTCTTGAATTTGTGTACCGTCAAGCATTGCACCCGGTGATACCAATTCTACACGGTCATCGTAAATGTCAATATGCACTTCACCGCCCATCACAGTATAATCTCTATGGATAAGATGGTTTACCAACCCTTCAAAGATGGCACGGTCGGAGTAGTCAGGAAGATTCAGGCGGTAGTTAGGCATCTTCACCCATCCGTTCATGGTATAGTTCTTGATGAAGTCCATGCCATATTTCAAGAGCAATACAAGGTTAGCTCGGTGCTCTACGGAACTAATAGCATCATCTTTATAGAGTCCCGTCCAACGGGTGCAGAAAATACGCGATTGAAATACCGTGCAATTATCCACAAACAGCAATCCGGCATTGGTCAGTTTACCTTCAGGAGTAACCAGTCCAAATGATTCCAGATACTTGTCATTCCATTCTTGATGGGTTTGTTCACGGAAAGTATTGGCGAGGATGATGAAAGAGTGTTTGCTGGCATTCGCTTGGGTAGGAAGAGAATCCCAAGTCATGTGCGTGCCTTTTAATACCAACGAAAGTAATTGTTGGGAGTTGCATTCTACACTTTCGTTGCCAACTCGTACATATGCGGTACGTGTCCCATCCTGATAATAGTAATAAGGTGTAAGCGTTCCTGCCTTTACTTTCACTTCAAGCAGGGTATGCCCTTCATGTTCTATCGGAATAAGTTGAACTTCCGGCACAGGGTCAAGTCTTGCCTTGATGGTTTCGCTAATAAAGTCCGCATCGGATTGCGGATTCTCCAAACCTACAATTACGCCGTCATCATTCACTCCATAGAACAAGCTGCCACCGTCCGTATTGGCAAAAGCCGACACGGATTTAAGCCACGACTTCACTTTCTTACGCTCCAACATTTCCTTGAAATCGTAAGCTGAGCATTCTGTTATCAGTATATTGTTATGTATTTGCATCGTTTTCTTATTGCTTAGAGGCATCTACTGTTTTTGATAGATAACTCCTAGATGCCATTTTTGTGAAAATACTAATAAATTCTTCTAATCCAACGTTCCTTTGTTTTCATCCCCCATTGAACATGCCATTTTCTTCCACTTGTTTTGTCCAGTAGAATAAACTGGTACATATTTTTTGTGGGATATAGTTCAAAACTTCCAGAGCCATGACCAAATCCATAATTCAAGTCATCATTATTTATAGTTACGCTACCTTCGTTTTCTGAATCTAAAGACCATTGAACTTGTTCTATCATTCCTGTTTTAGTATCTAATTGAAGTAGGGTGTATATGTTCTCTGTCTGATATAATTTATAACGTTGTTTCAGTGAATGGTCAAGTTCTATTTGTTCTAACCAAGCATTCGTTATTTGAACAAGGCTATCAATTCTATTTAAAACAGAATCTTTGGGGGCTTGTTGGTTGCTTTGTTTCGTTTGGGCAAACCCTATTGTTGCACATAAAAATACAACAGTGAATGTTACAAATCTTCTCATTTTACTATGTTTTATATTGTTAATCGAGTTCTTTCTATTTTTCTTACTGTTGTAACTGATGTTATTATTCAGATACAATAACTCAATATAGAATACAAAGGTAAGGATAAAACTGAAGAATCTGTTAAATTCGTGCCATACTTTTGATTATTATGCGTTTATATCACGATTTTTATTAAATAAATCCGTACCTTTGCAGTCAAGAGCGTGTGTTGTTTATGGATGCTTATTTTTGGGTTTGCGTTATATTTGCAACACGTGTACGCAAGTCGCTGATAGATATATCACGTTGACTTTGAGGAAGTGAAGTAATTCAGACAAGGACATAAATAATAAGCAAAAGCGTGCAGTTTATCAGAGCTGCGCGCTTTTGTATTTTTTATTGTTATATACTTGTCGATATAAGCACACTGAGTTCTTTCTCTTTAATTCTAAAGAATCTATTTGCCGTTACAAGTATTTAAGTCCTCATTAAAATATAAATCATGATATTATATTTTTCTTTGATGATTTATTTAATTAACCTAGGTAATGGCAAATATGAGATTAGTAAAATTAAAGAACCGTCCGAGTAAGGGCGTTTTCGTTTTTGAATACATGCAGGAGCAGATAGAGCGTCTTAGAGGGCAAGGAAAAGAACGGACAGTCGAAACATATCAGTCCGCATTGAACAGCTTCATGAAGTTCCGTGACGGCATAGACTTATGTTTTGATGAGATGGATGCAGATTTGATGGAACATTATGAAACGGAGATGCGCTCCACTCACCATTTAAGTCGTAATACCACCTCTTTTTATATGCGTATTTTGCGTTGTGTGTATCGCAAGGCAGTGGGTGAGGGACTGGCCCTTCCTGCAGATCCTTTTGAGAATGTATATACTGGTGTGGACAAGACCTCAAAGAGAGCTGCCACCCTGACAGATATCAAACACATCAAGCAGTTGGATCTTTCCGATCATAAATCATTGGAATTTGCACGAGATATCTTTCTCTTTTCTTTCTATATGCGAGGAATGTCTTTTATAGATCTTGCCTATTTGCGTAAAAAAGATCTCAATAGTGGCTTTGTGAGTTATAGCCGTCGTAAAACAGGTAAGAAACTCATTATACGGTGGGAAAAACAGATGCAGGAGATTATTGACAGATACGGAGATTCGGAAACACAATATCTTTTACCTATTATAGAACGAGAAGATGGCACGGAGCGCAGACAATACCGGAATAAAATGTTGCTGGTGAACCGTAAATTGAAGAAGATTGCAGCCCGGGCAGGATTGACCACACCACTTACTATGTATGTAGCGCGCCATAAATGGGAATATCATAAAAATAGCACTATAAATATCTGAATTACAATAATATACAAAACAATAGATTTATTAGATTAACAAGATAGTAACATAATTATTCAAAATTCAGCCAATCAATACAAAATCGTAAGAAGTAAGTTCCAACCTCAAATCACTCCCTATATTTGATATTTTTTGCCTCCCAAAAGAAAAATCACCAACTGTATTTTCCACTCAGTGCATAATCAAGTAATCAGCCGGATGAGTTTATAATAATAGGTTTAATTGAATCTTGTATATATACTACAAGGACTAAACTAAACCTGTCACATTTTACTTTTAAGATTTCCTTTTTTGGAAAGCAAGATTCTCCAGCTTTAGAAAAACAGGTTTAATGAAATCTTGTATATATACTACAAGAACCGGACTAAACCTGTACTCCTTTACATTTTCCTATTTGAAATGAGATTCAATCCAAATCTCCACTTTCTCCGGATATTTCACGGTTTTAGCCAAACAGACAATCCCGACAACTTCCACCCCATATTTGCCAAGTTCCTCTGCGTGTTCCTTGATGCTGCTTCCTGTTGTAATCACATCGTCGATAATCACGACTTTCTTGCCTACGATGTCTGCATTGATAATGACATTGGAATCCGCATTTACCTTATCCCTGTCTTTTATGTTGTGTTTGCTTTCACGAGCCTCCAGATAAGTAAGACTGTACAGCATCGGATGCAACTTTTCTTCATACGACAAAGCATTGCTCAACCGGCTGAATCGGGTAAGGTATTTGCTTTGATTGCTGCATGGCATGAATACAACAGTAACACTATCCGGCAAATCCAGCTTTGCCAATGCTTCTTTGAATAAACGGCTGCAAGACACACGTCCGTCTTTAAAGTCATACACCATTTGTACAAACTTCCGTTGTTCCTCAGTGATAAAATTCCAATCCCTTTTGGGTATGTAATAGTCAATGAATATTGCCGGAATCTTCTTGCCATTGGAAAGTTTCATCTTGAAAGGCATCATCGGTTTCCCATCCATGAAATCTTCCAAAGCTGAATATACATAGAATCTTTCCGCTTTCTGTTCCCCTGCACGCAGCGCATTACGATACCCCCATTTGCGTTCCTCCTTTGTTGTCGCACGTTGCCCCACCACCAGAAAGGCCGTAGCCGCTCTCTTTTTCCATGTGCTTATCCTGTTCATCAGGTAAAAGAACACCAATAGGACAATCCATATAATCAGTTTTTCCATTCTCTATCTTCTTTGTTATTGATACGCTTTATAGGCACGTTATGCCTTTTCTTTTGGAAGGTCATAGTTCGTTCTTATAATGTTACGCTTCCATTTGCAAAGATACGCAGAAACAGCGTATTCCAATCCACCTTTTTTAACTTATTCCATTTGTTTTTCTTCTTAATATATCATCTGTTTACATACATTCCTGTTATAAAAGGTTTCACCGCAATCCTTTTTCCAATAGACAGCCAAAGTCTTTTTTGACAGGAAAAGTAACCTTCTGATAACTTCTTCTTTGTTTAACAGCCTTTTCCTTCTTCTATCAACCGATAGGCTACTGAAACTGCCGGCAATATCGTTTCTCCACTTTTTATAGTCAGCCTTACGTTATCTATATCCCAATGAGTATTGCCTTTATATCAACAATACCCATATGGTTGCTAATTTTCACGGCTTCCCCATTTCATAATGAAGTTTCCATTCTGATTTGCTCCTTTACCTCATGGATAGAGCCACGTGCGGTTATTAGCATACTTCAGCTTCCTTTCCGACTGTTACTGCTATTTTCTTCACCCTTCCTTCGCCAATCTCTTTTTGATGGCGAAGTCACAATATTTTTCAGATGCAAAGATATAATGCAGCGATGCCGAAGCATCTACGGGTCACTCCGTTCTGACCAATGACATACACGAAAATCTTCCGACATTTTTCTACTGCGTGAAAAATATAGCGTATTTGCGTGCTATCCTTGGTGCCGCCCTATACCTGCAATATCCGATAGCATCATAAAAATTAATTGTTTAACTTCTAAAAAATAGAATTATGAAGAAAGTAGTAGAAAATTCATTCGCAGTAACAGGTTTCGTTGGTAAGGATGCAGAAATCCGTCAGTTTACAACAGCAAGCGTAGCACGCTTCCCACTGGCAGTAAGCCGCAAGGAGCAAAACGGAGAAGAATATGTGTCATCTTTCATTTACGTGGAAGCCTGGCGTAAAAATGACAGCACTTCTTTTGAGTTGTTGAAGAAAGGCAAAAACATTACAGTCAAGGGATTTTTCAAACCCGACGAATGGACTGACCAGCAAGGTGTCAAACATAACCGTATCATCATGGCAGTCACCGACTTCTATGAGCCGGTGGAGAAAGAAGAAGAAAAAGCTCCTGTCGCTTCAAAAAAGAAGAAAGCCAAGAAAGCTGCTTAACAGCAGTTTCTCCTTTCAAAAACGGCTTCGACCGTTTTTTTATGTTCAACAGATACATTTACGCATACTCTCTTTTTTTAACCAATCCTCCCTGTTATATCATATTGATTCCCATTGTACCACTATAAAGAAGCATATTGCTCTTTTGGCTCGCAAGCCGGCACATCACTTTTCGTGCGGCGAAATTAGAATGAAGCCCGGAAATAGCAAGCCACACGTTGCTCGTATGATGAAAATAGACTATTGCATGGTTGATTTTCATATCCGGGCTTGCCTTATTCCATCAATGGCTTCATTCAGGGGATGCCTTAAAAAGTCTGATATGCCGACCTGCGGAACTGAAAAGTAACGTAGGGAAAACAAGTCAGGCATTGAGAAAATAATAGTATTAACTTAAAAAAAAGCTATATGGAACGAAGTATCGAAAGAGTACCCACATGGGCATTGCCTTACATGGCTAACGGAGACGCCACAGGACTGAAAGACAAAGAGATTAAAATGATTGACAACCTATTGCGTAATCGGTGTATCGAACTGGTATGCCCCATTGCAGACAGCGTGCAAGGCGGTATGCCACCTTATTATACCAAAGACCCACTATTCGGCAAGGCAACCGAAGTGGAAGATTGTATCGTTTTTTATAATATCTAATTGAGACGCTATGAATGTGACATTTGAAAATCTTATTAACGTATGGGACGCACAAATTCCCAACTTATTGGTTGAACTGGTAAACCATGCTGTATTTGCAACAGACAAAGCTGGTTTTCAAGCTGTTGTTACAAAATTGTCTGAAACCACGGATTTTGACAAGTTCTTTGCTTATGGATACGGCAGACAACATTTTTGGCTGAAGCAACGCCTTGCCTCAGACCCTTCCAAATACATGGATGAACGGTTATTGATAGTAGATTTTTGTAGGTACAACCCAAAGAATGAAGATGATGAAGGTAATATCGAATAGAAATCCTCCAAAGGAAAGTTGCATCGAGGAAATAAGGCAAGGTCAAAAAATGATTCTTTGGTCTGACGACAACATATCTATCTCTATGATATTCAATAATCTGACCGGACAAAACTTTAAAGCGGATGAATACAAAGCCTATATCCGTAACATTGCTTTTGGAAAAATGGGATTTGTGCCAGGCACGATTGAACTTTATAAAGGAGGTATATTGATAGCAAGCGGCATAATTCCAGCTTTATAACCAGTCAATAATTAAAATAAAATATATGGTAACAGCAAGAACATTAAAAGGAGCGCAAGTATATGTAACATTTTATCCTGATTGTGAGGAAAATGTAGGTGGCTATTATTGCCAAGTATATACCGATGAAAATTGTATATGAGAAATAGACAATTTCATGGTTCATGTGAAAGATATTGCAGATAAAAAAGACCCGTATGCTGCGGTAGAAGAACTGGCAAGAGAATATATAGAATCAATCAAAGAGTATTAAAACTACCTATTGAGTGTACAATGAAACAAACCAATTCACATAATCAAGTAATGGCAGTGGCACTTACCGGCCACCGTTCCATACCCTACGATAAAGTACCTTCGCTTCGGAAAGCATTAAGGACAGTGATATTGGCACATTACAATCGAGGCATCCGCATATTTTACTGTGGCATGGCGATGGGCTTCGACCTGCTTGCCGCAGAAACGGCTTTATCCATGAAAGAAGTATATTCCGACATTACATTGGTTGCAACCGTGCCTTATCGTGGGCAATGTGAAAAATTCACACCTTATAATAAGGAACGCTATCGTAATGCTCTTGCCAAAGCGGATGAAGTTGTCATACTTGCAGAAAGCTATGCTGATGACTGTTTCCTTCGGAGAAACGACTATATGCTGTCATGTTCCGGCCACTTGATAGCCTACTTTGACGGAGTTCCCAAAGGTGGCACATACTACACTTTCAAAAGAGCCAAGCAGCGAGGTATGCCGGTTGTCAATCTGTTTTAATCAATGAAAAGGTTTTGTGTATGATTTGCACAGAGCCTTTTCTTTTGGTCAGCCCTGCGCCTCAATTTCCTGTTATAATCCACTCATTCCCTTTTTTACCATCCGCTCCAAGAGCGGCTTCCCTTCCACTTTTACCCGAAATGGCTCCTTTTATAAACTCTCCCTATCCTCTAATAACGTGACAATCAAGATTGCCTTTTTGAGCGTGATTCCACCCGGCCCGGATTTATTTTTCCGCAAAGGTAACGTCCGGTGTCAAGACTTGTCAAATCCGGCTGTGCCGTGGATGTCTTCACGAAATCTTCCTCTCACAAGTTCGAGCGTATTTCCCTCGTCAGATTTGCCCGTATTTCCCCGTCACCTTTTCGGGGCAGAAAAATAATTCCCGGCAGGTTGCAACAACCAGCCCGAAGAAAGGGAAATATTAAACAAAAGGTTAAATATACACGTATGAGTTACAACAAGTTAAAAGCATTAGAGGGCAATATCGAAGCGATAAGCACAGCCCTTGCCATTCACGAGAAACGCAGAAATGCGACCACCGCAGAGCGTGAGACATTATCCAAGTTTACAGGCTGCGGAGGTATCAAGGAAGTATTGAGTATCGGAACGGGCACCCCCATACCCGACACCATGCAGGAAGCCGTTAAACGCTTGCTCTCCGTCCTGTCAAAAGCGGCAAAAGGGAATGAAACACTTTACAGGCAACTCCTGCAAAGTCTGAAATCGTCCGTATTGACAGCTTTTTATACCCCGACATTCCTTATTCAAGCCGTAGCCAAGCAAATCAAAGACACTTTCACGGCAAACGACCTTAAAATGGGCACATTCTTAGAACCGTCCGCCGGTATCGGCGGTTTCCTACCAGTCGGAGATATGGCTACACATCGGACGGCTTTTGAGAAAGACCTGCTTACCGGACTTGTATTGTCCGCCCTGCATCCCGACACACAGGTATTCATCGAAGGATTTGAAACGATTGACAGCCAAGAGACGGAACACAACCGCTTTGACGTAATCGCTTCCAACATACCGTTTGGCGACTTCCGTGTGTTCGACAATACTTTTAGCAAAAAAGGCGGCATCTATGCACAGGCTTCCAAGACCATCCATAACTATTTCTTCGTGAAAGCCGTTGAGAAACTGAACGAGGGCGGCATATTGGCTTTCGTCACATCAAGAGGTATCGCTGACACACAAGGCAACCAATTCGTGCGTGACTATCTTGTACACCGTTGCAATCTGATTACGGCATTACGTTTGCCTGATAGCCTGTTCATGCAGACAAGCGGCATTGAAGTAGGCAGCGACCTGTTGATATTCCAAAAGAGCGGCCGTAAGGTAACGCTTACAGACCGTGAAAAGCTGTTCATGGAAACAACCCGAGAAATCGTGCCGGGTAGTGACCAATATACCGGACATGCCAATAAATTGTTTACTTTACCAAAAACCGCCTTGTTTACAGAAAGTCGCATACAAACCAACCAATATGGGGAATATGTGCGCAAATACCGCTGGCAGGGAGAAGAAGCCGATTTGCAACAAACCCTTTCCTCCATGCTGAAAGCCGACTTTGAGCGTTTTTTCAGAAAGAACCTGTTTGCCACACCGAACAAAGGCATTGGCGGCATACAAATGTCTCTTTTTGATTGCTTTAATACCAACAAGGCGGCACAACCCAACAGGGAAAAACGCACGTACACAGGCACGTTGCACAAGTGGATGAAAAACGGCACGTTGGTACTCTTTGAAAACCAACTTGGCACACTCCGCTACAAACAGGCAAACTGTTTTTCCGACATGACCGTTACATTCGTACCTTTAAAAGTCTCCCGAATAAACATAGAGCGTGCCAACGATTATTTTCCTATCCGTGAAGCCTACTTTGAACTGACAACCAAAGAAAGCGAGGAACTGGCCGAATATCCGAAGCTAAGGGAACAACTCAACAAACACTATGATACTTATGTGCGCAAGTGGGGCTTTTTCCACCACAACGACAACAAGGAGTTTTTCTCTTGGGATAGTCTGGGCATGGAAGTATTCACGATTGAAATGCAACTCGGAAAGGACATCTGTAAAGCCGACATCATGCACGAGCCTGTTGCATTCAAGAAAATAGATACTTCCATTCAACTGACACCGGTAGAAGCATTGGCAAGCAGCCTTAACTATTACGGTTCGGTCAATATGGACTATCTTGTACAGACAACCGGACAGACCGAAACAGAACTGACAGAAGCCCTTGCCGGTGAGATATTCTACAATCCTTTGACGGATTGTTGGGAGAACAAAGGCAAATTCCTTGCAGGTAATGTCGTGGAGAAATGTAAGGAGATATGTACTGTTCTTGCTGACCTGACAGGCAACGCTCAAAAATGGGCGGCTACATCTGTCGAGGCTTTGGAAGATGCGACCCCCGAACTTATTCCGTATGAAGAACTTGACTTCAATATGGGTGAGCGTTGGATTCCGGCAAGTATTTACGCTTCCTTTGCCAAAGACCTGTTCGGGGTAAACACAACAGTGATGTATTTTGATGTGAATGACACCTATATTGTCTCTTTGCAAGGCCATTCCCCCATTGCCTATAATGTCTATTCGATTGGAAGCTATAACGGGGAAGCCCTGTTCGTCCACGCCCTGCACGATACGGTTCCGGAAATCACCAAAGAGATAATGCGCAACGGTGAAAGTATCCGTGTACCCGATGAAGAAGCCATACAAGCGGCATCCACGAAGATACAGGAGATACGCCGCAAGTTCAACGAATGGTTGGATTGCCAACCTATCGCCGTGCGTGATGAATTGGTACGCCTGTATAACGAACGCTTTAATTGCTACGTCCGTCCTCATTATGACGGTTCGGTACAGACATTCCCCAACCTCTCTTTTGAGCAGTTCCCATACGATGACCTCTATCCCTCACAAAAGGATGCAATCTGGATGATTAAGCAGAATGGCGGTGGCGTATGCTGGCACGCAGTCGGTGCAGGCAAGACAATGGTAATGTGTGTGGCGGCTTATGAAATGAAGCGTTTGGGCATGACACAGAAGCCGCTCATTATCGGCTTGAAAGCCAACGTACACGAGATTGCGGACTGTTTCCGCAAGGCATATCCGACCGCAAAACTTCTTTATCCGGGAAAAGAGGACTTCACACCTGCCAACCGACAGGAATTGTTCTCTAAAATCAAGAATAACAACTGGGATTGCATCATTCTCACGCACGACCAGTTTTCCAAGATACCGCAATCCGAGCAGACCATGCTGGAGATATGCGAGCAGGAACTTCAAGACGTGGAACGCTCTTTGGAAGTGTTGGAGGACAGCGGTATGGCTGATAACAACAAAAGGTTACAGAAAGGTTTGGAGAAACGGCAGAAGAACCTCAACGCCAACTTGGAAGCCTTAAAAGAGAAACTTGGCGAGAAAAAGGATGATTGCGTTGATTTTCATGCTATGGGCATCGACCACATCTTTGTCGATGAGAGCCACTATTTTAAAAATCTGATGTTCCAGACACGCCACACAAGGGTTGCCGGGATTGGTAATACACAAGGCTCGCAACGTGCCATGAACCTGCTTGTCGCCATTCGTGACATACAGCAACGGACGGGCAGGGATTTGGGTGCCACGTTCCTTTCCGGCACGGTGGTGGTAAATGCGCTGACCGAATTGTATGTGTTGTTCAAATACTTGCGGCCGAAAGAGTTGTCACGCCAATGTATAAGTTGCTTTGACGCTTGGGCGGCTATTTTCACGAAAAAGACAACCGACTATGAGTTGAACATCACCGGCTCAATCAAGCGCAAAGAGCGTTTTCGCACGTATATCAAGATTCCTGAACTGGCGACCTTCCTGCGTGAGATAACCGATTATCGCACGGCTGAAATGATAAACCTTGACGTGCCGCAGAAGAATGTACGTTTTCTCTCCGACAAGCCTACCATTGCCCAAGAGGAAATGATTGGACGTCTGGTGTCGTTCGCCGGTAGCGGTAATTGGGATGATTTGGGGCTTGACATTCCGCAGCCCGACAATCTGGATATGGCTAAAATGCTGGTGGCTACCAATGTGGCACGGAAAATGGCTTTGGATATGCGCCTGTTGGGTGATAAGTTCGCTGACGATCCGGGCAACAAGGCTTCCCGGTGTGCGGCCACTATCTACGACTATTATGTACGTTCCAAATCCAACAAAGGTACGCAGTTCGTGTTCAGTGACTTAAGCACGTACAAGTCTAATGAGTGGAACATCTACCAGGACATCAAAGATAAGTTAGTGACAATGGGTATTCCGGCAAATGAGATACGGTTTATACAGACTGCCAAGACCGAACAGGAACGTAAGAAACTGTTTACCGACATGAACAACGGCACTGTCCGGGTATTGTTCGGCTCTACTTCCATGTTGGGTACAGGTGTCAATGCGCAGCAGCGAGCCGTGGCGGTGCATCATTTGGAGGTACCCTGGCGCCCGGCAGATTTGGAGCAGCGCAACGGGCGTGCCGTCCGCAAAGGCAATACCGTGAAGTTTTGGGGTGGCAATGTCGTGGATATTATCATTTACGGCACGGAGAAAACGCTGGATGCCTACAAATTCAACCTGTTACGGAACAAGCAACTGTTTATCAATCAGATAAACAACGGCACGATAGCCGTGCGCAGGATTGACGAGGACAGCATGGACGAGAACACAGGCATGAACTTCGCCGAGTTCGTTGCAGTCCTTTCCGGCAATATGGATTTGTTGAACAAGGCAAAGCTTGACAACCGGATTATGCAGTTGGAGAAAGAGCAGGCCATTTTCAACAAGGAAAGATACCGTGCCGAGCGCAAGATTGCCAAAACTGAGCAGGATATAGAGGAAGCCATGCTAACCAAACAACGGATGTCCGAGGATTGGGCATATTATAAAGAATACAAAGGCGAACGGAAAACCTTGCTTCTGAACCTGCAACAAGCCATAGCGGAAGAAACCGGACGTGAGTTGCATAAGATAGCCAAGACTTACAGGAGCGAAGCCATCGGCACCGTTGGCAGCTACATCGGGCTGAACCTGTCCGTCCGCAGCGAATACCACTATACCGGTGCTTTTGAACGCAACATATTCTTGGTGGAAGGTAAAAGTGGGTTGAAATACAAATGCGGTTTGTCCGGTGCATTGCCATTGGGCTTTGCCGATTCCGCAGTCTATCCGCAAGCCACCCTTGACAAGTTGCCGGAACTGATAAGACGCCAACAGGAAAAGATTGACCAACTGGCAAATGAACTCCCGACCTTGCAGCAGATTTTCAGCCGCAAGTGGGGCAAGACCGCCGAACTGGATGCACTGAAACAGGAGTGCAAGGAGTTGCAGCGGAAGATTGATAACTCCTTGAAAGAGTTGGAGCAACAACCTGCCGTGACAGTAATCGCAGCTTAATTTATACAGTATATTTTAACCATTCCCTTTGTTTTGTCGTGAGACAAGGCAAAGGGAATTTCTTCTATGATGCGGTGGCACATTACAAGCCATCGTTCCCTTTTATAACAACTCAATGAGTAATACCTCATTGCGACCATACCTTTTATAATAAGCATAGCTTCCACCAGCTTCCCCACCCGGATTTTTCATAGGTATAAGGCTTGTCCTCTCCCTGAGTTTTCACTTCGCTCAGACACGGGGAGAGGCAGGACAAACGGCGGCACATTCCGGTACTCCATGCAGGGACTTCGACAATCGTCGAGTTGTCTCTGCATGGAGTTCGGGAAAAAGCCACTTTTTGTTTGTCCGGCAAGCCCTGATTATTCTACCCACCCAAGCCGGAGACCTTTATAGGTTCTATCCCTCCTTTTATACCATTCTCCACATACCTATTATATATAGAGACTTTATAGTCCTTTTCTACTCATTCTTTCCCTGACCCTTCTTCCTGTCACTTTTTAAGTCGGCACCGGTTGGGTTTTCCTAATGCAAAAGTCTGCTATCGCACTTGATGCCGCCAGCTTGAAATGAATTTCTTGCAAATTCTTCCTCCTTCGGAGTGTAATTGGCAAGAAAAGCCGCCGCATGAAGCTATACCGATAGCTGTGTGTGGCATTGTAAAACTCCAAAACGGTTTCGACAAAAAGAAACCGATGAAAGGGGAAAAACAAATATTCACATAATATCAAACTTTTAAAATTACAAAAATTATGACAACAGCTAATCAATCAACAGCAGAAAGAAACATCACGTTAGTGTCAGTGGCAAACATTCAGCCGAGTAACTACAATCCTCGCAAGCGTTTCGATGAAACAGGTCTGGACGAACTTTCAGAAAGCATCAAGCAACAAGGCGTATTGCAACCTATCACTGTGCGCCCTATTGCAGACACAGACCGTTACGAGATTGTCTTTGGCGAACGCAGATACCGTGCTACCGTTATCGCAGGTTTGGAAAAAGTTCCTGCAATCATATCCGAACTTTCAGACGAAGAAGCGCAGGAAATGGCGGTCACGGAGAACTTGCAGCGTAAAGACGTTACTCCCACGGAAGAAGCCAACGCCTACAAGCAACTTATTGATAGCGGACGGCATACGGTGGAAACCTTGTCTGTACTTTTCGGCAAGAGTGAGAACTATATCCGTACCCGATTGAATTTCTCTACCCTCATTCCCGAACTTGCCGAATTGTTGGATGCAGATATTATCACTATCAGCGTAGCTTCTGAAATCTGCCGATATGGGGAAGATGTGCAGCGTGAGGTGTACGAGAACTACCTCAAAGAAGGCATCCAGCACTATTCCAGTTGGAGAGGTCGAAAAGCCAAAGAGATAGCAGAACTTATCGAGCAGAAATTTACCATAGACTTAGAGCGTTACAGCTTCGACAAAACCGAATGTGCTTCTTGCCGGTATAACACCAATAACCTTTTGCTATTCAATGACGGTGGTTGTGGGCAATGCTCTAACCGCACTTGTCTTGCAGAAATGAATGCAGCCTTTCTGAAAGAGAAAGCCATTCAGATTGCGCAACAACAGCCCGATATAATCCTTTGCCGTGACCCATATTGCACTAATGCAACCACGGTTGAACGTCTCATCGCTTCGGGCTATGACGTTGAAACAATAAATAGTTGCATAGCTTTTCCTAAAAATCCGATAGAACCACAAATCGGAGATTACGATAACTCCGAAGATTACGAGGAAGCACTAAAGGATTACGAGGAAGAACAAGCAGACTATATGGAGATATGCAATGAAATCAGCAGGCAGGGCGAAGCCGGAGAGATTACACTTTATGCCAAGATTGGGCAGGCTGACATCACACTCTGTTATGTGGAAAAGACCGCAGCCCAAATAGCGGAAAGTGACAAGGTTACGCAAACAATAGCCACACAAATAGCGGAATTGGAAAAGAAAGACAAGCGTAACAAGGAAATCGCCACTGAGAACACAGTAGATGATGTAAAAAGGGTGATAAAGGAGATTGATACAACGGAGACAAAATTTGGTGCTGATGAAGATAGGATGATGTATTTCTTCTTGTTGTCCTCTCTCCGTAAGGAAAATTATGCTGCCGTCGGCATTGACAAAGAATGTGATTATCTGAAAGATGAAGAAAAGATGAACGTCATAGCCAATCTTACGGCAAAAGCAAAAGCCGTTATCCGCAGGGATTTCTTGATTGCTAATTTTAAGGATGCCTTTAGGAACAATGGCACGGCTGCACTCTTGCTTGACTTTGCAAAAAAACATATGCCCGAAGAGTTGGCAAACATCACAAACAAGTATAATGAAGTGTACGAAAACCGCCATAAACGCATTGAAGAAAAGAAAGTCGCTTTGTTGGAGCAGACAGAAGATGCCGGACATCCTCAACCTGAAGGAGTTCCCCAACCCATAGAGAAACAACAATCCGAAGTAGCAGCCTAAATAAGTAGCAAGGGTGGAGCAATCCGCCCACTACTTACTTTCTTTAACCCTGGTAACATTATGTAAAATGACAACGGATGATAGCGGGTTGATAACCCAACTCAAAGCAGATAATCCCGACTGGTTTGATTAGCAAGTGTGAATATGCAGGGCTGGGGGTAGTGAGCCAAATAAGGTTTGCTTCCCCGGCTTTCCTATTATAATATGCTTAGACCAACTACCTTTTTTAGAACCACAAGGGATTGTCGGACTTCCTTTTATATCATTTGGACTTCCTCTTTTATCGGTTTGCTTTCCCCACCCATATCAGTGGAATGTCTGTGCCACAGCCAACCTTACCATACAAAATATGGGAAGGCAGGTTATGGCATGGGCAAACGGTGACACGTCCTATTTTGTCCTGTACCTTCGGTATAGCCCAAGATATGAAAAGTCACCTTCTTGTTTGCCAGACAGACTCTTATCCGACCCACCCGAAAGCAAATCGCTCCCTTTTAAACCAACCTATTATTCCTTTTATACTCATCAAGCATTTTCGGAATCCAATCTGTCCGCACCGCTCAGATTTTGGGCTGCAAAGGTCTATCATCGTGGCTTAACACTCTGGTCTGAAATGTATTTTTTGCAAATTCTTCCTTGTCATGCAAGAGTAATTGGCAAAAAAGACCGTACCTATAAGCCTGGCCGATGATTGGAAACCGCAGCATAAATTCCGAATCGGCAGGACAGAAAGAAGCCGAAGACAGGGAAAGATATGTGTAACCCATTAAAACAGAAAAGACAATGGAAAAAATTCCGAACATCCAAGCAACCAAGGAGTACCAATTTGCAAAAGAAGTAGAGAATATGTTGAATAATTATAGTTTCAACCATTCCGTATTTGCTGCTTCCATCCCATTCATGCACCCGACTATCCAACAACTGCTGTACCGATTAATCCGGAAATGTCTGAAGGTCATGGCTGACGAAGAACGCCGATACGATGACCGTAACAGGGCTTCGCACGAAGAGGCTAAAGCAATTATAGAGTTTTTAGCAGAGAACGAACGATATATACCTCACATCTAACTGGTTTACAAAAATGAAAACGAACACCATCCACATACTTTATACATTAGTTGATTGCGGTGAAAGCGTTTCCGATTGCCATACGCTTTACAGCACTTTGGAGAAAGCCAAAGCCGCAATGGAAGTTGAAATTCAAGAGTGCATGAAAAACTTCCGCCATGGAGAGGTCAAGCATGACTTTGAAAGGCTTTATGAGTTTATGAATGAGGACGGACAAGGCTTCACGGTGGGAATAGATGAACAGATACCGCAATGAAAAAGAGATATAATTTCATAAGCAGATTGATAAACAAAATCACCCTTAACAGCCAGTCAAACAATGACTCGTTTTCCTATTACGGGCATTGGGTGGAATTGCAAAGCGGAACGGTCGATTATATGTCCGTGACCATTTACAATACGTCAGACCGTTATTCGGGAACATTGGTGGAATTTCAATTTGATTTCTGGACGATGGAGCTTTGCTTTGATGCCGTATCGTGCGATGAAATCTATGATACTGTTGTAAAAGCATTCAAGGGTGTTTATTATAACAGACGTATTCGGGTTATTGAATAAAAGCCGTACTACGAAATGGCAGCATGGATGGGGGAGATAAATCCCATCCATGCTGTATCATTGCACCTTAGCCCCCTTTTAACTACATAAAGGCTTATCCTTTTTTACGCCCTCTGTTCAATGTTATCCCGGCTTCTTTCAGCACCCGGAACACGGAACTCCGGCTCCTGAAGCCACTTGCTTTCCATATCTCATTGATAAGGTGGCCGCTTTTATACATATTCACCACGCACTCTTTCCGCTCGATGCGGTTATAATCCACCGGGGACAATGTTCTCATGCGGCTTTTCACCTTTCGGATTGCATCAGAGGATTTGCGGACATCAAATGCTTCTTTGGGCAGCAATGCCACGACATTGAGTATATCCGACATCTGTGTCTCTGGAAAAAGCTCGTTGCCGGAGTCTATGCAGTCATGGATAGATATGAGCCGGATTTTCTTCAGACGGCAATATTCAAGGAGATACGAAAGCTGCCGTGTCTCACGGATGATATAGCTCAATTTGGGAACAACCAGTTCATCCCCTTTATTTAGCCGTCTAAGCAATTTGTTCCATTCTGCACGTAACGGGCCACACTCTTGCTTTTCTTCCATAATCTCCGTACAGCCGAAACGCTTCATCCATTCTTTATCCACGTCCGTACCATACCCGGCATAATTTATTACATATCCTACCTTCGACATATTTATTCGTTCCTAATTTATTTAAGTACAAAGGTATAACAAATACCTCACAAAGCCGCATAAATGGCAGCTCGGACAACCTTTTTTATCATTTCATATCGAGGTTCCATAGCGTGTCAGACAGATTGTTTGCCATGTTGCCACTCTTTTTTGAAAGTATTTCTATGTATTCTTTCTCTCTTTTACCGGATAGCTTGAAAAATGTTTTTTGTGCTATTTGTTATCCGTTGGTTGATTTACACAAAGTTGCAAAAATCAGACTTGGAGTATAATTCCATAAGCTTTTGTAAACTTGCATTTTACATACTTATTATATGGATATTACACCTTATTTTTGCTTCTTGAAATCACAAAGCTAAAGTCCGATATGAAATTGCATTTAGTGACAAAAACATTGTCTGTACGACAGACACGGAGACAATCATCTTGTTTCCATCTGGGCATTGGCCGCCTGTTATTCAAAGGTGACCGTCCTCTTTTACACACGACATGGGTGGCTTTGTTGGCCATAATCCTGTTGGCTTCTTGCAATCGTTCTGCGGAACATGGCTTCCATTCTTCCGAAGAAGTTTTCGATGCCTATGCAGACTTTTTACAAAAAGTAAAAAATACGGAAAATATTACCACCGGCAGACTTGTGGAATTAGTACGGAAATGGTATGCGTTGGATGATTCCGTGGCAAGTTGTATTATCCGTGACAGTCTTACAGCCCATGCATCGGCCGGACTGGAAATCATCCATGATTCCCTACGTTTTTATATGGGCAGGCTGATTGACAAACGGCAGTGGGCTTTTACGGATTACCTCACAATCATAGAGTCACTGAATAGAGTGGAAGTCGATACGTTTTCCCTGCCATTGGTAGCTTCCGCACACCGATTTTATGCAGGTCTGGACAGCGTTCCGACCTACGGCACGAACGCTGAACAGACCGTAGTCCAGTATCAGAAGATGCTCGGCCGGACATTAAAAGACGGCTTTCAATCCAAAGCGGACATTATCACCTTTTTGCAAGAGGAAGATATGGCATTCCGTTCCTTTCTGGAACATCTTCCTGCCTATGGGGATATTCCACTGGACGACATCACGACACAGACCGGAAAAGTGATACGGCATATCATAGACCTCTCCATGAAGGAGCAGCCTCTATTCCACAAGGAAGAACTGGTTATCCTCCTGACGGTACGCAACAACCGCCGTTTGCTGCAAAATGCCCTCGTTTGTTTGGACGAGATACAACGTAACAGGTACATAGCCGACAGTAACCGCTTAACGGCATATCTTTGGATATTGGTTCAACCGTGGATTTCCTTCGATGAACTATCCTATACGCTGTTGTCCGTGCAACAAACCGATGCACTTCACAGGTTGGCCAAAGAGACTTCCAAAGCAACCAGGAAGTTGAAGCACTCCGACTTCCCGTTGGAGGTGGACGAGTTGCCTGCACTTCTTATCAAGGCATACATCACGAATATCAACTAATATCAAAACAATATATCATGCAGAAAGAACAAATAGACCGGTTCGTCACGCTGGCAGGTCTGGAAATGCCGGCATTGATTTCTCCGGGGAAATTTCAAGAAGCGGAGATTTATGAGGACAGTGCCGTGCTGACCTTCCTCTTGCCAAAGGTGTACCCATTGGAAGAACTGATTGATGAACTGGAGGATCAAATGGAACTCATATTGCTCTATCACTACCTGCCATCCACGTCCACGGATTTCGGCCAGAAATGTTGTGCCTATTCCAATCCACGTTTCGGCCGGATGTATAAGCTCAATGCCACGGCAAACGGAAACATTGAATGTGATACCCTGTATGTGACCCTCTATGATTCTCTGGAGATAATGGGCTGCGAACTTCGGGAAGAACTGCTGAAGGTCATCAAGAACGGCCATATGTTGTTTGCGCGGAGTGAGGAAGAACTGTTAAGAGATTTTATCTGAATGAAAGAGAGTATTTATAGAAAACTGGTATCCGTCATCCATGATTACAGGACATGGATTGATGTGCTGGATGCAGACAGGGAAAGCACGTTCTCCGTCCAGAAGGGTGGAGAGTTGCATCCGGTGCATTGCCGTGTCCTGTACTTGGTGGCGAAAGTCCCGAACAGCGTCTATCCCAAAGGCCATGTATTGAGCATACCGGAATACAAATTGGACAGTGCCGTGCGTTCATTGAAACGCAATCCCGATTTCAAGTTACGCTACCAATCGGAAGCATTGCTATATACTGATGTGGAAGATATTGTCCGTATTGCTTCCAATCATTTCATTAAACTCGAATTAGAACCCTAAGACATAGATAGCCATGATTGTAAAATCCCTTTATCTGCTTTTTCTACTCACGTTTTTAGTGCTTCCTTTCTTTTATCACAGAAAGAAGTCCAAACCGTCCATGACTAAGTTCTACCTGCGTATGGCATTCAGCCATAACTTCCGCAAGTGTTACAGGCTGGTATTGCTTTCAACCCTGCTCATGTTCCACTTCTACCACCTCTCTTTGTTCAAGCTACCGTTGGAACTGGCCCCCTCGTCCGTGGTATGCCTGTTGCTGTTCTCCCATCGGATTTCAGAACGGGTATTCCGCTTTTTGCAGCAGGAGCGGACACTTCTCGGAGTGGCGGTATTCTCTGTTGTCTGCCTGTTTACCCCTCACTTCCTGTCGCTTGGCGTTACCATTGGCGCACTGATTTTCGGGGCGGCGTTTTACCCCTCATTGTCGGTTTGCCGCATGGTAAAGAAGCCCTTTTTAAGACAATCGTTTTTAGAGAATCCTGAAAGTATCATTCCGCATTATCGAAACTGGGGGTATAGGAAGAAATGATAATGTTTTCCCTGCTTTTATTACCGTTCGAAGACTATATAATCATCATAAATTCATGAAGAAGGAATACATCAATTACAGAATAATTGCGGACAAGGAACTGCTTGAGTTCCTCCGTTCGGATGAAGAAGAAAGATTCTCCAAAATGGATGCCCTCTGTGACTTACTCGACAAGGCATCCGGTGAAAGCCGTGACAGCCTGACCTATTTCGGAACGAACGTCACCTTGCGGAAAGGGCAATTCGTCACGACCGTCAGCAAGCTTGCCCGGCAATGGAAATGGCACCGTGCCACGACGCGCAGTTTCCTCGATGCGTTGGAGAAATTCGGCATGGCGAGGATAGACGCACACAAGAAGTTTTTCCTGATAACAATGAATTACACGTTGCCGGGAACGGAAGGCTTGCAGCCCCGTATGATGTCACCGGAGGAAGAACGCATCAATAAGTGGATATGTGGTTACCTGTGCCTGGAGGAAATGGCTGAATCGGCTGTACAGTTCATCACAACTACCGAACATGTTCTATCCATGCCGGTGACAGATAGCGGAGCCGGCATCGGGGAACGCTTGCATAAGCTGTTCGCCCATATAATCCTGCAAAGGACGAACTTGTTTCCGGCCAATCCAACGCTTTCCGCCACATTGGAGAGAGTGTACTGCGAGGTTTGCCACAGGGATGTGGCAATATACCTTCAACTACTCGCATCGGCAGGTCTGAACCTGATTGACGTACAATGCCCGAAAGTTCCGGAATATTTATTAGCCTTGATACCAGACAAGGTTTCAGAAGACCTCCGCCTGCTTTGGGAATACTACGCTCCCTATTTTGAGGGAATCAATCAAGAGAAGGCTGGGAAAATACCCCAAACCAACCAATAGAACCCTGCTTGCTGCCTCTCCTTTTAGACTCACCGGGTATGCCCTTATTTCCACTTGCGGAAGCGTAACCCTCATGCGAGGTCTTGACCTCCAGTTTTACGCCGGGCTTGCCCGTCCGGAAGGAAGTGCTTCCAGCACGTAGCCTAATACGCACTTTGCCCCGGACGGGCAAAATGCAGAGACCGCAAAGGCGGCAGCAAGCTGTAAAAATAGCATATAGGACACATGGCGAACAACATCAAACAGGTTATGGACATCAGGCCCGGAAAGGGCATGACCACCGGTCAAAGCGACGAGCATCAGCGCAACTGGACGGAAAGAGGTTGGGAATGGGCATCGAAGCACGGCAACTATGACCGCACCCGTGAACGGCTTAACTTTGAAGTCATCAAAGGAGGTAAGGTCGTGCCAGTGGATAAGTCCAAATCCATACCGGATCGCATGGCGGAAACCTTGCGTGAGCGTAGTATCAAAGACCCCAACGCCGGGCTTACCGAACCGAAGTTCCGTACTGTGGCGAATATCATCTTTGGAGGCTCCAGGGAGAGGATGCACGAGATAGCCTTTGGCGGCCAGAAAGTAAACCTCACGCATGGAGCTGATAACTCACATATCCGGCGCAACAAGGATATAGAACTTTGGGCGCAGGACGTGTACAGGTTTGCGTGTGACAAATGGGGGGAGGATAATGTCATAGGCTTCTATGTACACCTTGACGAACTCAACCCACACGTGCATTGCACCGTGATACCGGTAGATGAACGGAATAAGATTTCGTTCAACAAGATTTTCGGAGGAAATATCTATGACTTCAAAGAGCGTCTGTTCGCACTCCACGACGAGCTTGCCAAAGTCAATGGGAAGTGGGGATTGAACCGTGGAGACAGCGTGAGCGTGACCGGCACCAAGCACCGCACAACGGAAGAATACAGGCGTGCGTTGAGCCGTGAATGTACCGCGCTGGAGAAACAGATTGGGAACGACCGTGAGCTGCTTCGACAACTCCATTCGGACATCCGTCTGGCAGAAAAAAGAGTGAAAGGATTATCTACCATGATTGCCAATCAGGAACAAAAGAAACTGGAATTGGAGGAAGAAATCAGAACAGTGGCCACTGATTTGAGGACGGGCAAAGGGGATTCCGAAGAACTCCAGAAACGCATCGCTAAGCTTGATTATGAGCTTCAGAAAGTACTTGAAAACCTGTCCGACAAACGGGAGAAATTGGCGGAAGCCGACTGCAAATTGTCGGAGTTGAAAACACTGGAGGCCGAATCGAAAGACAAGGTGGAGAGTTACAGGGAGGAAGTGAGACTAGCTACTTATAATCTGGAGAACCAGGTCCGATACAGATTGGCGGAAGCCATGGTCGGTGACATCATCCGGGAGTTCAGGACGCATTTCCAAAGTTTGGGGAAAGAGGCGCAAAGCGTGTTCGATGATTCATTGATTAAGGACATGGCCGAACGTGGCGAAGATATATTCAAGTGCGCCATTTACCTTTTCGCCAATTATGTCGATTTGGCCACCACCTTTGCCGAAGGGCATGGAGGTGGCGGAGGGGGAAGCGACCTGCCCTGGAGAAGGAAGGAGGACGAGGACGACCGGACATGGGCAAGGCGTTGCTTGCAGAGGGCACACCGGATGATGAAGCCTGCCGGTGGAAAGAGCGTCCGTAAAAAATAAGAGAAATTCACTCTCCATGAAGTCTGATTGACAGTCTGATTGGGAGAAGTAAAAAAGAATACTTGTTAAAGACGGCGTGATAGGCTTCCATACGTTCAGGCATAGATCGGTCACGTTGTTTCTTTGTATCACAAACCAAATTTTAGATAGAATGAAGAGAATATTTTTGTTTATGTTGCCAATGGCATTTTCGATGGGAGCACAGGCTTACAATGTGAATATAGCCGATACGGTGTGTACCCGTCACAGAGAGTATTTCAAGGAGAAGTGGGAAACGGTACAGCCTTCTTACCTGACCGATGTCGTTTCCGTCTCCACGTGGAAAGATAACTGGTTCCTGAATGTTTCCGGCGGTACTTCCGCTTTCTTGGGTTCACCATTAGGGTGTGAAGATTTATTTGGCAGGATGAAGCCTACATTGGCTGTTTCGGCAGGCAAATGGTTCACGCCAGCTATAGGAGGTCGCTTGTCCTATCAGGGTTTCCGATTCAAGGATTCACGGTTGGAAACACAATCATATCAATTCTGCCATGCGGATTTGCTTTGGAATGTATTGGCAGGCTTGGATAGGGGCAATACACCGTGCCGTTGGAGTCTCATCCCTTATGCGGGAGCCGGTATCATCCACCACAAGGGGAGCGGCCACCATCCGTTTGCTCTTTCCTACGGCATACAGGGCAGATACCGTCTTACAGACCGTTTCCACTTGCTTGCGGAACTGGGTGGCACCACGACTTTCAAGGACTTCGACGGTTATGGTGCTTCAGACCAATTCGGGGATAATTTAGTGGGCCTGACGGCAGGAATCTCCTTTACGATTGGCAAGGTCGGTTGGCGGAAGGTGATAGACCCTGTTCCTTATATAAGACAGAATGAGGAACTGGCTGTTCATGCCTTGTGTTTGGCAGGGAAGAACCGGGGATTACAGAAAAACAATGCCATGAACCTGGCCATTATCGCCGAGTTGAAGAAGATTCTGGAGTTGGAAGGTCTGTTAGACCGATACGCTGATAAGCTGTCCGAACTTGTCGGCAACGCAGAAAGCCAAACCGCTTCTTCCGGCTATCCGAGAAACAATTACAGCGGATTAAATTCGCTTCGCGCAAGGTTGAATCAATCACCCTTGACGGAGGCAAGCGACTCTACATCTTCCGCTCATCCGGCGGCACATACCAATGAGCAAATTGTTTCACAAAGACAGCATACCCACCATTTAGATAGTGATGCCTCACAGCTTGTTTCCGACAGCCTGTATGTCGGGGCACCTATCTATTTCTTCTTTGTCCTGAATACCGGCCATCTGACTGATACCTCGCAACTCATCAACCTTGACGGGATAGCCCGGATTGCCAATAAGCATAGGTTGCATATCCGGGTTTCAGGAGCGGCAGACAATGCCACGGGTAATGAAACGCTCAACAATTCATTGGGGCTTTGCCGTGCGGAATACATCAAGGCCCAGCTTATCAAACGTGCCGTGCCAAGCAACCGTATTGAAATTGTTTCAGAAGGGGGGATTGACGATTATTCACCCAATGAGGCAAACAGGAACGCTTGTGTAAGATTGCTTTCTCCCCCAAAATGAGGATTACTTTTTGTTCATAATAAAAAACTTATATTGTGTGATAGTCGGTTAGCCTGTGAAGGTCAGCCGGCTAATTTTTGAAATAAAGATAAAAATAATATAGTGATTTTTTTAATCAACTTTATTTGTAAACATCCACTCAAATGAAATTACCAAATATTTGTAGCCTTATTTAGTAGTGGGAAAAAACAATCAAGTGAATTATTGAAAATTTCGACAAACTAATGTCATTTCAAAGCAAGCAAAGCATTCCTGTTTTTTCTAGTATTAAAAACTTGAGATAATACATGATCGAAGAAAATATTTGGAATCTTTTGGGAGAATGATGGAATTTTTTCATTTAGTAAACTGACAGCTAATCCACCCACAGCCGGAAGGATTAGTCCTGTAACAGAAACCAGTCCCCATCTAAACCATTTTTCTGCTTGTGAAGATGAGTTACCTCCTAAAAGGATTCGCTCCAGTTCATTTATATTATAGTTATTCGATTGTAGCCAATCTCTATAAAAACCTCCAAAAGCATGATCTCTTACTTGAATAATTTTTTTTATATCAATTATTTTATTGTAATAAAGCAAAGATAAGTTGGGAATATTCCTTGCAAAAAGATATTTGTTCATTCTATCATTAAGAGTTTGTTCTGGAATTAGATTGTTTTTCTGCATGAAATAATACTTAGCTTCATCTTCTAAAATTATTTCATCAGTCTGTAAATAACTACCCCACACAATACTTCTTTCGAATAGGCATAATCTTACGGCACTCCATGTGTCTTTTTCGTTAATGTCAAGGATGTTTTCAGATTCTATATTTAAATAGGTTCTAATTTGATTATTGATTGTGAAATCCTCATACATATTTTCTTGGGCAATATGATCCCAATATACATATTCTTCCGATTCTGAATCAGAAGTTACCTTTTCAAATACTTGCTTGATAAATAAAGATGCCTGAAAACCATATTTGTTATTTATTCGTTCAATAACTTTATCATAATAATTACTCTTATGCATATTCATAAATAGCAAATTTTCATTTCCTATCATGAATGCTGGAAACCACCAATTATCAATTATTACAAGTTCTTGCCTTTCATATAAAAGTCTAAAGGCTTCAAAACCCAAAACGTCTATAATTTCTTCCAATGAATCTGTCCTGATAATGATTTTATCATGTGTTAGCAAACAATTTATAACTCGATTCAAATAATATAAATGTTCAGGCATAGTAAGTTCTGGATATTTTCCAAAATGCCATCTATCATAACATATACCAGATTCGACTTCCTTTATCCTATATGAAAAACTGTCAAATAATACTGCCATTTATTGAATCCAATTATTATAAAAAAACTGTATCTCTATCCCTGCCTTGAATAGCAATGAGATGTTATTTTTCTCCTCTTTGTAAAACTTTCCATTCCGTTGGAATGGAAAGTTCAAATCCATTGGCAAGCGTTATTTTATCTGGCAATAATGCCTGCTTAAACCTCTTTTCATAGCGCAACATCTGAATGGGTGCTCCATTTCCCATTGTAGCCAAGTTACTAGAATACTGATGAGGTGGGAAATAGATAAATACATTGATTTTAGCTTCTTTGGCCAGTTCAACGGCTGGTATCATATCACTGTCTGCGGAAACAATGATAGCAAGGTCACAGTTATGTTGGAAAGCGTCGGCCACAATCTGGGTAGCTATACGCACGTCAGACTCCTTTTCTTCGTAAGTATGGATGATATTGTGGCATTTGAAACACTCGATTTCCTTTTTTAGATACTTTCCCAATATCAACTTAAATTTCGGATTCTCCTTATTGGCTTGGAAAAAGGCATCCTGTCTTTTCCGTTTACCTACGTCTGTCGGTCTAGCAGAGAAATACTTTACTGCTATTAATTCCTGATTAGGACGTAAGAAAGACTCCATCAACTTGACAATATCTAGCCAATAATACTTCTTCCACGGAGCGGTCTTTAATCCATAATAGAAGTTGAATCCGTCAATGTAAATGATTACTCGTTGCTTGTTTTTTTCTGCCATAGTCATATAAAAAATAAGCCCTCGAAATCGAGGGCGAGCCTTGGTCTTTCCCAACCAAGGGGGATAATTTTATACTGCAAATGTACATTTTTTATTTGAGAAAACAAACTTGTATGAGATTTATTTTGTAATCATAGCCATAAATTCAGCAAATTAACCTCTTTTAGCTCAATCCGCCATTCCCATCTACCAAGCCTTCCTTTTTACTCTGCAAAGTTACGGCTCGCAAAATCCGTCAAGTACCACTCCGTTATTTGAATATTTTAATAGGCTTTCCAAGCCCGGCATCAAAATCCCCAAATTCCTTGCCTTTATTTTGCCTGACAAGCCGTTATGGGATTGCACGTAAAAATAGAACTCCTGGTAGAGATAAAAATTCTCTAATGAAAGGGAAAGTGCATAACCAACAATTTAAAGAGTAAGACAATGGAAAAGAAAATGATTTGGAGCAGCGAAATGCTTTATGATGATGAAGCGCGTGAAAACTATTTGGAAAATATGCGTGCCATTACGGAAAATAAGGATTACCAACTCACTGATGAAGAATGGGCAGACGAAGTGTATTTAGGCCTGTCCGATGAAAGAGGCAACCTTGATAAAAAGGTAAATGGCATTATTATTGCGTTTGCCGATTTAGGGCTATGGCAAGGCAGAAGAAATGCCTTTCAATTTTTTGGTAACAACATTGCCAACATACTTCATACCCGATGCGAGGATGCCGAATGGTACGGCGATGCCTACAACATACGTGGAATACTGCACCACCATGATGGCACCAACTATGTGCTTTACCGCATAGCCAAAGACGAAGAAACAGCCGAACGTATAGCAGCCAAGATTTACAACGGTGAGATAGACGAAAGAGGTTTCCGCAAACTGACACGTTCCCTATATCCCGATGTGGCAGCAGTTTATGGCTGGAAAATTGCAGGACAAAAAAATGTGGTTTAGAAGTGGCAACACAAGAATGCTTTATATTGATTTTCAACTAAATAATTATACACAATGAGCAAGTACGATTTTATCAAGAACGGCAACATCCTTTATTGGAACGACCCCGACAACGGCAAGGCTTCAGGAGCTTACAAAGTGATTTCCGCCCCCAAGGAAATTGACGAAGATAGCATTATCCTGATTGCCTCCGACCATTCGGAAGCCGAAGTTTTCCCCTCCGAGTTATTCCCCTTTGGCATGACCATGAGTCATAAAGAGGATTTCCAGCGTTGGAAAGCCCGGTATGAAGCGGAAGGTACGATATTCTACGACCGACTTTCCGAAGTCACCTACACAGACCGGGATTTATCCGTCGGTGACAGGGTTATCTTCACCAACGACCACGGAGTAGTATTCGGTCCCCACGAAGTGTTGGCTTTTGGAAAGCCAGTCAATGGCAGATGCGTATATATTGACAGCGATGCCTATTGGTTTGCCGACCGTCCGGAGCAATTAACGCTCATAGAAGAATAAAAAGAGCAGTGCAAGGAATGTGCCCATACACTCCTTGCACTCAACATCTTATCTTCCCCTCCGATAAGGCACATACTCATCCTCCTGTTCCCTTTCCTCATGTGCCACCTCCTGCGTGTTGCCATCATTATCCGCATCCATGAGGTCTATTTGAGGATTTACCCTTTCGCCGGCAACATCGCCCCGGTACTGATATTCGGGCATTGCTTCCAAAGCCGTCCGGACATTTTGCAGGTTGTCGGTAAGGTCTTTGTCATGGTCATAGGCAAAGCTGTGCCTTTCCGTAAATTTACCGTTTACGACTGTCCCTATATCCAGTGTATCAGACAATCTGTTATAGTAAGCGCATAGAATGTCACCGGTAGGCATCTCGAACTTCGGCGAACGTACTTTTACTGTTGAAAGGTATTCTTTTGCTACCATATCCTTTGCGAAATTCTTGACATCTTCAGATGCCCTTCCGATACCATAGCGACGGATGTGGTCACGTACCTCTTCTTCGCTATATTTCAACATCAGGTCATAAGTTCCTCCGACACTTCCGTTATAGACCAATGCCCATTTCTCATTTTCAATGAGCACGTTATCATGCGTATGCTGTGCCGGATATCTGTAAGTATACATCTCATCCATGCCATTCCCGTCATAATACTCCGTGGCTTCATTCAGTAGCCCCTCAAAGTCTCCTTTATCTTTGAATGCATCCAATCTTGCCGTATCATCCTGAGATTGAAGAAATGCCACAGAGCAATAGAACGGCCGGGCTTTTGCCTCAATTTTCTCAGCCACCGCATCAATCCGTTGTGCAATCATCGATGAAGCCTTTTTTACATCAAACAATGTGGTTTTCAGAAACTCTGGGGATTCCTTTAATACATCCAGCCAGGAACCGAGATACTGTGCGCTATCCTCCTTGATTGTCTTGGTAATACCATACTGCGAGGCTACCAAAGCACTGCCCAATTCAGCCACCAGTTCCTCACGGGCATACTCTTGGCTTCCGAAAGCGGCTGGCTTGATACGGTCTAAGCGTCCTTCAGCCCCCGTACTGTGCGTCATTTCATGCAGTAGCGTCCCGTAAAACGATTCCCCGTTGATGAACTGGCTCTTTTCCGGCAGCACAATCGCATCTTTGGCAATGCTGTAATAAGCACTATCCTGATGTTCCAAAGAAATCGGACACACCCACAGATTTTCCGCAATCATCTCATCCAACGGGGCAAACGCTATTTTTTCATCGTCCAGCGAAGCCGACCGTTTCAGGTTGTTCTGTTCACACAGTTTTTCATACAGTTCCGGACGTGCTTCCCGAAGGTTGGTCTGCGCCACATTGAACACATTATGTACGTTCAGTTTGGGATAGACCGAATACTTCGCCTGTTCTTCCGGCGACAGTTTCCGATAATCCTCCATCTTGATTTTCTCTTTCGTCTCTTTATCCACTACGGTAAATGTGGTAATGAATACGGGAAACGATTTTTCCCCTTTCAGGACAGACACCTGCGGAAGCCTCTCCCCATTGGCATCCGTCAATGGCTTATGATTCCCCTGTCTGTCCGTCGAATAGTTCAGTCCCGACACACGCTGAAAGGTACAGAACACCGGTAGCTTGTAGTTGTTTTCCTCGCAAAGCAACATGAGCATCAGCGCATTCATCCCGTTATATTCTCGTCCGGACAGGTTCTTCGGCCATGCCATAAAGTTCTCGGTAAACCACGGTTTCTTCCAGTCTCCCTTGATAGACGATATTTTCTTTATCATCAGTTCCGTAAACCGTTCAAGCGCACGTTCCTCCGCACTTGGCCCATCCGAATTATATCTTCTGTTTCCTGCCATACTCAAAACGGTAATTCATCCTCAGTTCCATTGGTCATAACCGGTTTCACCCATTCTGCCATTTCCTCCACCCGGCAGGAGAGGTTGATTTTGTCCAGATATATAGATAGTTCCAATACTCCTTTGGCGCAGATACGTGCCTTAGGCTGGAGCCAACTTTCTTTTTCTGCGGAGAAACGGATAAAACGTACCCATGTGAAAGCAAAGTTTTCCTCATGCTTCTCTGTACTGAAGGCGGAGAACACCGAATAAGCATTGCCCTTCTTATCCCTCTTTTCTTCCACTTGTTTACCCACCGTCCCCCGGAACTCGATAGTGCCCTCAATCGCATCACGCTCGCTTTGTGGGTGGAAGTCCACGCTGTCGGCATGGAAATTGAGATACAGGTTTTCTTCACGTTTGCGGAAAGTCAGCACCCCTTTCAACTCAATACGTTGACCGGTCACATAAGAAAGTAGTTCCGCAGTCGTTCCGTTCTTCGACACGAACACCTCCACTTGCTTGCTACTCCCTGCCTTGGCAAGAATGCTTATTTTCACGGCAAAACTAATATAAGATTTCCCCTCTTTGTTGGTACGCATGGAAGCCGTGCGGCTTACAATGCCGTTGATTGTCACATTACACTTAATCATAAATCACACTTTTAATTGTTACACAACTATTTCGTTTCTATATTTATTATCGAATCTGCAAACCTTCCGGCTGCCCACGTTGCTCCACGCCCTGCTCATAGCTTCTGGCTGCACGTTCAGCCACGAGCATATGATTTACCGCCGTACCGATCCGTTGCTGCTTGCTCTCGTCCGGCATTGCCGTGTCATTCAGTATCAGCGACAATCGGTTCATCTCAGCTGTAGTCAGTTCGTGCGAG
>OHSF01000121.1_pt1 | contig 49773 bp, 36 predicted proteins | sample 1578551 | NCBI WGS metagenome assembly OHSF01 (sample SAMEA3879601, study PRJEB24766) | human gut metagenome | biome: human-associated habitat; feature: feces | place: USA | collected 1985/1987
AGATCAGTTCAATTGCTTTCAGATGGAACATATCTGTCATTTCCCATGCAGCTTTTGTGGTGTAACCTTCGATTGCATGAGTCAGTGCATCCATACCGGTTGCAGCAGTCAATCCTTTCGGCATGGAATACATCAGCTCCGGGTCAACAATAGCTACTGCCGGAATATCATTAGGGTCTACACAAACCATCTTTTTTTTGACCTCTTCGTCAATGATAACATAATTGATGGTCACCTCAGCAGCAGTTCCCGCCGTAGTAGGTAAAGCAAAAGTAGGGACAGCCTTTTGACGAGTATCCGCCACACCTTCCAGAGACTTCACATCTGCAAAATCCGGATTATTCACAACAATACCAATACCTTTTGCCGTATCAATAGAAGAACCACCACCCAATGCCACGATAAAATCAGCACCGGAAGCTTTATATGCAGCCACACCATTCTGTACATTGGCAATAGTAGGATTGGCTTTTACATCACTGTAAAGTTCATAAGGAATCTTATTGTCGTCGAATACTTTGATGATTTCGGCAGCTACACCGAACTTGATAAGGTCTTTATCTGTAACAAAAAAGGCTTTCTTAAAGCCACGTCTAGCTGCTTCCACAGCAATTACACTCCGGCAACCTGCGCCGAAATAAGAAGTCTCATTTAAAATAATGCGATTCATGGTTGTGTTATTTTGTTTAAAGGGTTAACCGCAACATCTCCTATTGTAGGAAATATTGCGGTTGCTAAAGTAGATAAATTCAATGATTAATACAAATATTATTTAGGAAGATTGAAGGCAACAGTCATTTCCTTCATCTGTTCCCGGCTCATGCCATCCGGTTCGAAGCCCATATTCTTGGCTGCAATATAAATTAATGCGGATTTATTTAATACGTCAATTTGGTCGAAAGCCTGCATCGCATCGCAGTCAACAGCAAATACTCCATGCTTTTCCCACATCACCACATCATAGTCCTGCAATTCCTTAATCGTAGCTTCTGCCAGTTCTACCGAACTAGGCAACTTATAAGGAATGATTCCCAAACCTCTCGGGCAGAATGCCTTTGTCTCCGGAATCATACTCCACAACAAATTGGTAGCCACATCCTTTTGAAGGAATTTTTCACAATGCGTCATTGCAATCAATTCGATAGGGTGAGTATGTACGGAAGCCTTATAAGGAGAATTCTTACTCAACAAGTCATTATGCACGCTCAAATGAGAAGGCAGCTCTGATGTCGGGACAACCGCCTCATCAGCTATAATAACATAACTGGCACAATCATCCAAAATCCGGATTACCGAACCATTCTCCATCGGCCAGCGAGCTAAATCACGCATACGTTTGTTGGTTCCTTTACAGTAAAAATAACAGCCTTTGAGATAAGGCAGTGTGACACCGATTGACCTGACTTCACTAATCGGCTGCATCCGACGAATTTCATCGTCTACAAATTCTGTGATATTAATGGTGATATTACCGCCATTACGTTCAGCCCATCCTTTCTGCCACAAGTATCCGGCAACTTCTGCTACCTTGTCTACTTCCTTGGCAAGTGCTGAGCGATTTTCTAAAATTGATTTCATATATATCTATTATTTAAAACAAATTCGGGAATACCAGCGAGAAAATCAACACCAGCAGTCCACAAACCAGCACAGTGATTGTTTTCACAGATACTCCCTTCCATTCTTTCAGGATAATCCCCCAGACATTACTGAAGGTCACATTCAATGCCATTAGGATACACCAGGAAAAAGCCAGTAATACGGGGCTTTCGGCAAGAAAGCTCTTTCCCATTTCCAGTCCGAAGAACTGCATATACCACAGCACACCGGCCAACGCACAGAATACTAAATTGTTACTCCACACTTTCCCTTTAGCATAGTCATTCATGGATTTATTAGTCACATTCTGTTGCAAACAATAAATTGCATTTGTCAGGAACCCTCCGAATGTAACCAGAAAGATAACAGGAAGCCCGGCATACAACGGAGCAACACCACCCGCCAATGCCGCATCTTTAATAGGTGTTCCGGCATCCAGCCCAAGAGCAAAGCATGCACTCATCACACCCGCCAGCAAAGCGACCAGCAACCCCTTTGTCAATGCGAAGTCCTTTACTGCCGCCTTTTTTTCCTCTTCACTCATATTCTTGGAGCGCAAACTGCCGGCATAACCAATAACCGCAATTCCCGCCAAAGTAATACAGACACCAATAAGGAGCATCAACCCGTCGCCATGCAACAAATCCTTTCCGGCAAACAAAGCAGGAAACAGAGTTCCAAAACCGGCACAAGTGCCCAAAGCGATACTTTGCCCCAAAGCGACACCCAGATAGCGCATACTCAATCCGAACGTCAGGCCACCTACTCCCCAAAGGACGCCATAAATAATGGCCGGCAATGCGCCACCGGTTCCCCAGAGTTCAATCAGATTGCTGCCAGCCGGAATGGCAAGCAAGGCTCCCAACAACGGAAAAACAAGCCAGGCAAAAACACCCTGTATCAACCAGAAGCTTTCCCAAGACCAACCTTTAACTTTATTGATAGGCACATATGAACTGCTTTGTCCAAAACTGCCAATAGCGATGATCAACAATCCTATTAGTGTATTCATAATAATCAACGGTTAATATTCGACAAGTAATAAGAGTAGCGGGCAAAGGTCTACTTTCCCCGCCAAGCACTCTCACTAACTCTACTTGGTTCAGTTACGTTTTGATGTAACTTCAACTTCATATTTCTCTATCTCAGGTATAAACTCTTCGCCTACCGGAACATTATTCTTCAAGCAGAACATATCCCAAACAGCATTCCAAGGCAGGGCCTTTGCCTCTTCCAACAAAGCCAGGCGCTGGAAACCCCGACCGGCGGCTTCATACTCACGAAGCTTGGCCAATGGCTCCAACAACGCACGCAACATACACTTTTGCGCAGCACGAGTACCGATGACATAAGCGCCAATACGATTAATGGAAGCATCGAAATAGTCGAGACCAATATGTACGCGATCCAAAGCATTGCAACGAACAATCTCTTGGAAGAGTTCCAATGTAGGATCATCCATAATAGTCACATGGTCGGAATCCCAACGTATCGGCCGGCTGACATGAAGCATCAATTCCGGAACGAACAACAACATAGACGATACTTTGTCTGCGGCACTTTCCGTCGGGTGAAAATGTCCCGTATCGATAGTGATGAGTTTCTGATGTTGCACGCTATATCCCACACAGAACTCATTAGAACCTACCGTATAGCTTTCCAAGCCGATGCCGAACACTTTAGACTCCAGACAATCCTTCATGTTTTTATACTCCGTAGCAAAAATCCGGTCGAGAGAGTCCTTAAACAGTTCGCGATATTTCATACGATTAACCGTAACATCTTTGCTGCCATCGTGCACCCAAAGGTTCATGATACAGGGATCCCCTTGTCTGCGTCCCATTTCCTCTGCAATGGCACGGCAACGCTTGGTATGCTCGATCCAGAAATCACGAATGCCCTTATCGGGGTTAGACAAAGACAGGTTACCGCTTTTCGGATGCGAGAAAGACGTTGAGTTGAAATCCAGCTTCATGCCATTTTCAGCAGCCCATTGCATCCAACTCTCAAAATGTTTCACTTCTACCTGGTCGCGGTCGACAAACGCACCGTCAAAGTCACCATAAATCTCGTGCAGATTCAAGCGATGCTTACCCGGGATATAAGAAGCGGCTTTCAAGATGTCATTACGCAGTTCTTCCATGTTACGGGCCTTACCCGGATAATTTCCTGTCGTTTGGATACCACCGGTCAATGAGCCACCCGACTCAAACCCGATAACATCATCGGCCTGCCAACAATGCATGGATATCGCCACCTTCTGGAGTTGCTCCATCACTTTTTCTACATCCACACCCAAAGCCGCATAGCGTTCTTTGGCTACCTCATAGGCTTTTGTTATCAATTCTTCTTTCATGATACTGATTTTTTTAATTATAATTTAATTGTTGGTTATCATTGTCATCTGCTTAAAGTGCAAGTACGCAGCATCCCACATTTCCGTATCTTCCGGATAGAAAGTTTTTAAAGGGATGGAGCCGTTGATGAGCCGGCGCATGGAGGAAATGTCTTTTGCCGTTCCGGCTGTTAATGCCTGAATCATGACGTTGCCGATTGCGGTCGCCTCAGAAGGACCTGCAACAACAGGAATACCAATTGCATTAGCGGTCCATTGATTCAACAAATCATTACGGCTTCCGCCGCCAATCACATGAAGGGTTTCTACCTGACAAGGAGAAAGGGTACGAAGATTGTCCAATACTTGACGGTAGCGCAAAGCAAGGCTTTCGAATATGCAGCGTACTACCTGCCCTCTCGTTTGCGGAACAGGCTGGCGATGATCCGAGCAGTAGTTCTTTATGGCCTGTTCCATATCGGCCGGATTGGCAAACAGAGCATCATCCGGATTGATCAGACTACGAAAAGGCTCACTTGCATTTGCTTCGGATATGAGCTCCGGATAAGAAGTTTCCCCCCATGCAGTGCGGCAACGTTCCAACAGCCACATTCCGCAGATGTTCTTCAATAGACGAATCGTTCCTTCCACACCGCCTTCATTGGTGAAGTTCAGAGCCTCTGTTTCCTCTGTAATAACCGGAGCATCCGTCTCCACTCCCATCAGCGACCAGGTGCCGCTACTTAAATAAGCGAAATTACGATTTACGGCAGGGACTGAAGCAACTGCCGAGGCTGTGTCATGCCCTGCCACAGCTATTACGGGTATAGCGCCAAGCCCGGTCATGGTCTGTACTTCTTTTGTCAATACACCGACTTTGTCTCCCGGATAGACGAAGCGGCCGAAATTGGATCTTGTAAGACCTATTTCATACAGTAAAGCATCTTCAAACTTACGGGTTTTCGCATTGATCAACTGTGCAGTACTTGCAATGGTATACTCTGTCACCATTTCACCGGTCAGCATATAACTCAAAGCATCCGGTATGAAAAGCAGTTTATCGGCAGCAGCCAATGCACTGTCATCATTACGCCTCAATGTATCAAGCTGGAACAAGGAGTTGAAATTCATTACTTGGATGCCCGTCCACTCATAAACCTGTTTACGGGGAACTTTCCTAAAGAATATGTCAGATGCTCCGACGGTATGAGGATCTCTATAAGAATAGGGCTGACGAATGAAATCTCCATCTTTCCCCACACAGACAAAATCCACTCCCCATGTATCAATGCCGATAGAGGTAATCTCAACATCACCCCTTTGAGCGACTATTTTCAGCCCTTCGATAATATTCCGGTAAAGTTCATAGATATCCCAGTAGAAATGTCCGCCGGTTTCAATCAAACGATTCGGGAAACGGTTTACGTCTTCCATTTCCAATCCCTCCGGCGTGAAGGTTCCCAAGATAGTACGGCCACTGGTAGCGCCCAAATCGACCGCAAAAAAACATTGTTTCATGGTAATTAGTTTTAGTCACTGTTTCATAATACAAAAATAGGGGAATCACCCCCTATTCCTTGTACTTATTTTGACTGAAAGGATGTCAGATTTGATAATCCATCTCCTCCCCCAATTACCACATTCGGTTTCTTATTCCACAGCCTTGATGTGTAAAGAAAACTAATCGCCTAATTTCACCAGTTCCACCCCTTCGCCCAAGGCCCGGCAATACTTACCGCATTTCTTACGGCGTTCAGGAATGAACTGCACGCGAACAGCTTTCACTTGCTCCCTGCTGACCTCTTCGGGCGTATCCACTCCGTTGCCCGCACAGCTCAGTTTGTAATAGAAAGAGCCAAGCCCGTCCAGATGGACACTGTTGCCGTTCTCCATAAAGAACGACATGACTTCGGGCAATGAACGGATCACCGCATGCACATCCGCAGGCGTAACCGTACACCTCCGGCTGATGGCTTCTCCCAAATCCTGCGTATTGACTGTGTGTTTGTTGACACATGCGCGGGGAAACCATTTGTATTTCCCGCCTACTTTGGCGCGACTCTTTTTATAAAACATACTGACTTTATTTTAGAAGGTGAATAACTTCCTCAGGCTGCCTGCCTGAAGTTGCTACAAAGATAGAATTAAAAGGCTTATAATATGCAATTAATAGGCTTTTAATTCTATATTATAAGCCTTTTAATTGTATTTCACTCATAGCCTCATCACAGATAGCCCTACGGACAAGCCTGCCACCCCCTACCGAGAAGCAGGTCCGCCCATGCATACATATACCATTGTTTTTACAATTATTGCATATTAAAGAATAAAAAAATCCCATTTTCGTATATTCTTTCCAAAATATTCCCTACTTTTGCACCGTTCTAAGAATAATTATACAGAAACATGAAAAAGAAAGCTAATCGGTTAGATGCCATCAAAATGATCATCTCAAGCAAAGAAATCAGCTCACAAGAAGAACTGTTACAAGCTTTAGGGAAAGAAGGCTTTGAACTGACTCAAGCCACCTTGTCACGCGACTTAAAACAACTGAAAGTAGCCAAAGCTGCCAATATGAACGGGAAATATGTATATGTACTGCCCAACAACATCATGTACAAACGCAACAACGCCCAAAGCGCAAGCGAAATGCTGATGACCAGCGGATTCGTCTCACTCCATTTCTCCAAGAATATTGCCGTTATCCGCACCCGCCCCGGCTACGCCAGCAGCATGGCCTACGACATTGACAATCGCGAATGCCCTGCCATACTGGGCACGATTGCCGGAGACGACACGATTATGATGGTCCTGCATGAAGCTGCATCCCATGAAGAGGTACGCGTGTTTCTGTCACAAATCATTCCCAACATGGAGTAAGTCAGTATAACTATAATATAACGAAATAAAAGAAATGGATTCGAAACAAATTGATGTGATGGTGGCTGATGCCTCACATGAGGTTTATGTGGACAAGATTTTGGATACCATCCGAGAAGCAGCCAAAGTACGTGGAACCGGTATAGCAGAGCGTACCCATGAATATGTAGCTACTAAAATGAAAGAAGGGAAAGCCATTATAGCTTTATGCGGAGAAGAGTTTGCCGGCTTCACCTATATAGAAAGCTGGGGAAACAAGCAGTATGTAGCAACATCAGGACTTATTGTGCACCCTGAATATCGTGGCTTGGGACTGGCCAAACGCATTAAGACGGCATCTTTCCGCCTGGCACGCCTGCGATGGCCTAAAGCCAAGATTTTCAGTCTGACCAGTGGAGCAGCCGTCATGAAAATGAATACCGAATTAGGCTATGTACCTGTTACGTTCAATGAACTGACAGACGACGAGTCTTTCTGGAAAGGTTGTGAAGGCTGCATCAACCACGATATATTAGTAGCCAAAAACCGGAAGTTCTGCATTTGTACAGCAATGCTCTACGACCCGAAATTACACGAAGAAGATAAAATATAAATAAATATGGAAGCAAAGAAGAAAAAAGTAGTAGTCGCATTCAGTGGTGGTCTGGACACCTCATTCACAGTTATGTACCTGGCAAAAGAGAAAGGATACGAAGTGTATGCGGCTTGTGCCAATACCGGCGGTTTCAGCCCTGAACAGTTGAAAACGAACGAAGAAAACGCCTACAAGCTGGGCGCCGTAAAATATATCACTTTAGACGTAACACAGGAGTATTACGAAAAGAGTTTGAAATACATGGTATTCGGCAATGTATTGCGTAACGGCACTTATCCTATATCCGTAAGTTCCGAGCGTATCTTCCAAGCACTGGCCATTGCACGCTATGCCAACGAAATCGGAGCCGATGCCATTGCACATGGTTCAACCGGTGCAGGCAACGACCAGATACGTTTCGACATGACTTTCCTCGTCATGGCTCCGGGTGTGGAAATCATCACCCTGACACGCGACATGGCATTGAGCCGTCAGGAAGAGATAGACTACCTGAACAAACATGGTTTCGCAGCCGACTTCGCCAAACTGAAATATTCCTATAATGTAGGTTTGTGGGGCACCTCCATTTGCGGCGGCGAGATTCTGGATTCCGCACAGGGACTTCCGGAAAGCGCCTACCTGAAACATTGCACCAAAGAGGGCAGCGAACAGTTGCGCCTCACCTTTGAGAAAGGTGAACTTAAGGCCGTCAACGACGAAACATTCGACGATCCCATCAAGGCTATTCAGAAAGTAGAGGAAATCGGTGCGGCCTACGGCATCGGACGCGATATGCACGTAGGCGACACGATTATCGGCATTAAAGGTCGTGTGGGTTTTGAAGCCGCCGCTCCCATGCTGATTATCGGTGCGCACAAGTTCCTCGAGAAATACACATTGAGCAAATGGCAGCAATACTGGAAAGACCAGGTAGCCAACTGGTACGGCATGTTCCTGCACGAAAGCCAGTATCTGGAACCGGTAATGCGCGACATCGAGGCCATGCTGGAATCTTCACAACGCAACGTAAACGGTACGGCAATTCTCGAACTCCACCCGCTTTGTTTCTCTACGGTAGGCGTGGAAAGCGAAGACGACCTTGTGAAGAACAAATTCGGCGAATACGGCGAAATGCAGAAGGGATGGACTGCGGAAGATGCCAAGGGCTTCATCAAGGTGACCTCTACCGCACTGCGTGCCTATTATTCAAATCATAAAGACGAAAAAATCTAAATGATGAACGGGAAACAAAAATTGACACGCCCGCGAAACGGAAGAATGTTGTCCGGCGTATGCGCAGGACTGGCAGACTTTTTCGGGCTTGACGTATCATTAGTGCGCATCATTTATGTTTTCGCAACAGTCTTTACTGCATTTGCAGGCATACTCATATACATCATATTATTAATTATAATACCAGAAGAACCCAATAGATATTATCAACATGATTAAAGTAGGAATCATCGGCGGAGCCGGATACACAGCAGGCGAATTGATACGCCTGTTATTAAATCACCCGGAAGCAGAAATCGTATTCATCAACAGCTCAAGCAACGCCGGCAACAAAATTACCGACGTACACGAAGGACTGTACGGCGAAACAGATTTAGTATTCACCGACGAACTGCCGTTGGACGAGATTGATGTGCTCTTTTTCTGTACGGCACATGGCGACACCAAGAAATTCATGGAAAGCCACAACGTACCGGAAGATTTAAAGATAATCGACCTCTCCATGGACTACCGCATCAAAAGCGACGACCATGACTTTATTTACGGGCTCCCCGAACTCAACCGCCGGGCCACCTGTACGGCAAAACATGTTGCCAACCCCGGATGCTTCGCCACCTGTATCCAGCTGGGACTGCTTCCACTTGCCAAGCATCTGATGCTGAACGGCGACATTATGGTGAATGCCATCACCGGCAGCACCGGTGCAGGCGTCAAGCCGGGAGCAACGAGCCACTTCAGCTGGCGCAACAACAACATGAGTGTGTACAAAGCCTTCGAGCACCAGCATGTGCCCGAAATCAAGCAGTCGCTCAAACAGCTCCAAAACAGTTTTGATTCGGACATTGATTTCATACCTTATCGCGGCGATTTTCCTCGTGGCATTTTTACCACTATCGTGATAAAAACCAAAGTTGCGTTGGAAGAGATTGTCCGCATGTACGAAGAATACTATGCCAAAGACTCCTTTACGCATATCGTCGACAAGAACATCGATTTGAAGCAAGTTGTCAACACCAACAAGTGCCTTATCCATCTGGAAAAGCATGGCGACAAACTTCTTGTCATCTCCTGCATAGACAACTTGCTGAAAGGAGCCAGCGGACAAGCGGTACATAATATGAACCTGATGTTCAACTTAGAAGAAACCGTAGGCTTACGATTAAAGCCGAGTGCTTTTTAATGATAACTCAGGCTATCTGCCATATTCTGCTTTATTACGAAGAATTTCAGCAAATAGAAGATGCTATTGCCAGAGAAAAGGAACTGAAAGGATGGAGTAGAAGTAAGAAAGATACTTTAATTAAAGAAAAGAATTCTACATTAGAAGATTTATGTAAGTATCTGCAATGGAATGGATAAGAGAGTAAATGCTTTGCTTGAAATACCAAATGGTCTTAGTTATATTATCAGTAATAACTTGATTGATACAATCTTTAAACAAAGAAGAAAATGAATTTATTCGACGTATACCCCCTTTTTGACATTAACATTGTCAAAGGAAAAGGCTGCCACGTATGGGACGATAAAGGTACGGAATACCTCGACCTCTACGGCGGACATGCAGTAATCTCTATCGGACATGCACATCCGCATTACGTAGAGATGATCAGCAAGCAAGTGGCCACACTTGGATTCTATTCCAACTCAGTCATCAACAAGCTGCAACAACAAGTGGCAGAACGGTTGGGAAAGGTCTGCGGCTACGACGATTACTCCCTGTTCCTTATCAACAGCGGAGCCGAAGCCAACGAGAATGCGCTGAAGCTCGCCTCGTTCTACAACGGACGGACACGCGTGGTATCTTTCTCAAAGGCTTTTCATGGGCGCACCTCATTGGCCGTAGAGGTTACCAACAATCCCAAAATCATCGCTCCCATCAACGACTGCGGACACGTCACCTATCTTCCGCTGAACGATATAGAGTCCATGAAATCCGAACTGGCAAAAGGCGATGTGTGTGCAGTGATCATCGAAGGCATTCAGGGAGTGGGCGGCATACAGTTGCCAACCGATGAATTTATGCAAGCCCTGCGTGAAACCTGTACAAAGCACAATACCATACTGATTCTGGACGAAATTCAGAGTGGCTACGGACGTAGCGGCAAATTCTTTGCCCATCAGCACAACGGCATCCAAGCCGACATAATCACCGTAGCCAAAGGCATAGGCAACGGCTTCCCGATGGCAGGCGTACTTATCAGTCCGATGTTCACCCCTGTCTATGGACAGCTTGGAACAACTTTCGGTGGAAATCATCTGGCTTGCAGCGCAGCACTTGCCGTACTGGATGTTATCGAGCAGGAAGGACTTGTGGCCAATGCAGCCAAAGTAGGCGCGTACTTACTGGAAGAACTGAAGAAATTCCCGCAAATCAAAGAAGTACGCGGACGCGGCTTGATGATCGGTCTCGAATTTGAAGAACCCATCAAAGAACTGCGTTTGAAGTTACTGAAAGAGCAGCATGTGTTCACCGGCGTCAGTGGAACAAACGTACTCCGCCTCTTGCCGCCCTTGTGCCTCAGCATGGACGAAGCAGACCTCTTCCTGGAACGTTTTAAGAAAGTACTTTGATATTTGAAGAATAATCAGCCGACAAAAGAGACGACCGAAAGAAGAATACCTTCCTGTTTCGGTCGTTTTTTATAGAAAATCTTTACCTTTGCCTAAAGACAACATTTTAAATTACAAAACGATATGAAAACAGCAATTATCGGTGCAGGAAATATGGGCGGGTCCATTGCCCGCGGTTTGGCTAAAGGAACCATCATTCCGGCCAACGACATCATTGTTTCTAATCCCACGCAACATAAATTGGATGTTCTGAAGGCAGAGTTTCCCGCTTTACAGACTACCCGCGATAATCAAGAAGCCGTTACGGGTGCTGAACTCATTATACTTGCCGTCAAGCCATGGCTGATAAAACCTGTCGTAAGCGAACTTAAACTGAAAAGTAAACAGATACTTATTTCCGTAGCAGCCGGCATACCTTTTGAGGAGTTGGCACACTATGTGGCAGACAAGGAGATGACAATGTTCCGTCTTATCCCCAATACCGCAATCAGCGAAATGGAGAGTATGACACTCATTGCAAGCCGCAATGCCAGCAAGGAACAAGAACAACTGTTACTCGACATTTTCAATCAAATGGGGCTTGCCATGCTGATCCCTGAAGATAAAATCGCAGCGGCCACCGCCATGACTTCCTGCGGCATAGCCTATGTGCTGAAATATATCCAAGCAGCTATGCAAGCCGGAATAGAGATGGGTATTTATCCCAAAGACGGGATGCGCATGGTGGCCCAGTCTCTGAAAGGAGCCGCCGAACTGATACTGAACAATGATACACATCCCAGCATAGAGATTGATAAAGTGTGTACCCCTGGCGGAATTACAATTAAAGGCATTAATGAACTGGAACGGCAAGGATTCCCCTCAGCCATTATCAATGCCATAAAAGCAAGTAAATAATAAAAATAATCACTTAATACTAACCACATGGACGAACAAATTAAACAAATAGCCGAACGTCTGCAAGGATTGCGTGAGGTATTGGAATTGACAGCCAAAGACATCGCCCGCGATTGCGATATTTCGGAAGAAGAATATCGGCTTGCAGAAACGGGAGAATTTGACATCTCCGTAAGTATGCTGCAGAAAATAGCCCGTCGTTACGGCGTTGCCCTGGATGCACTGATGTTTGGCGAAGAGCCGAAAATGAGCAGTTACTTCCTTACTCGTGCCGGGAAGGGAACCAGCATTGAGCGTACCAAGGCCTACAAGTACCAATCGTTGGCCGCCGGTTTCATGAACCGCAACGCCGACCCGTTCATCGTCACCGTCGAACCCAAACCGAACGACGAACCGATACACTACAACAGTCACTCCGGACAAGAGTTCAACCTGGTTCTGGAAGGACGCATGATGCTGAGTATCGACGGCAAAGACTTAATCCTGAACGAGGGAGACAGCTTGTATTTCAACTCCAAACTGCCACATGGCATGAAAGCGTTGGACGGAAAGAAAGTACGCTTCCTTGCTGTAATCATGTAACAACATAAATGAAGAATGGAGAACGAAGAATGAAGAATGAGCTGTACGCTTATGCCGTACATCAGGTTCTTAATTCTCAATTTCCAATTCTTAATTCCTAAAGTTATGATAGAAAGATTTTTATCACAAACGTCCTTTACATCTCAAGAGGACTTTATCAAGAATTTAAAGATTAACGTACCGGAGAATTTCAACTTTGGCTATGACGTAGTCGATGCCTGGTCTGCAGAACAGCCAGACAAACCTGCATTGCTCTGGACCAATGACAAAGGAGAACATATCCAGTTCTCATTTGCCGACATGAAACGTTATACAGATATGACAGCCTCCTATTTCCAAAGCCTCGGCATTGGACATGGTGATATGGTAATGCTGATTCTCAAACGCCGTTATGAATTCTGGTTCAGTATCATCGCACTGCACAAATTGGGCGCAGTCGTTATTCCCGCCACACACCTGCTTACTCAAAAGGATATTATATATCGTTGCAATGCCGCAGACATCAAAATGATTGTCTGTGCAGGTGAAAGTGTCATTACCGACCACATCACCGCTGCCATGCCAAGTTCTCCGAGTGTAAAGAAACTGGTCAGCGTAGGTCCGGAAATACCCGAAGGATTTGAGGACTTTCATAAAGGCATAGCCAATGCCGCTCCTTTCACAAAGCCGGAACACCCCAACAAGAACGACGACATCTCTTTGATGTATTTCACCAGCGGCACTACCGGCGAACCGAAAATGGTTGCCCACGACTTCACCTATCCACTGGGGCATATCGTAACAGGAAGTTTTTGGCATAATCTGCACGAAAACAGCCTGCACCTCACCATTGCCGATACAGGCTGGGGAAAAGCCGTATGGGGAAAACTATACGGACAATGGATAGCCGGAGCCAATATCTTTGTATACGACCACGAGAAATTCACTCCCGCCGATATTCTGACAAAGATACAGGACTATCACGTCACCTCACTTTGTGCACCACCCACTATCTTCCGGTTCTTAATTCACGAGGACCTGACGAAGTATAACCTTTCTTCTTTGCAATACTGTACCATTGCCGGCGAAGCATTGAATCCTGCCGTATTCGATACATTCAAGAAGTTGACGGGTATCAAACTAATGGAAGGCTTCGGACAGACTGAGACAACTCTTACCGTAGCCACCATGCCATGGATGAAACCCAAACCGGGCAGCATGGGATTGCCTAATCCCCAATACGATGTCGACCTGATAGATTATGACGGCCGTTCCGTAGAAGCCGGTGAGCAAGGACAGATTGTAATTCGTACCGACAAAGGCAAACCGCTTGGCCTGTTCAAAGAATATTATCGTGATGCCAACCGCACCCACGAGGCTTGGCACGATAACATCTACTATACCGGTGACGTCGCCTGGAAAGACGAGGACGGCTATCTCTGGTTTGTAGGACGTGCCGACGACGTTATTAAAAGCAGTGGTTACCGCATCGGCCCATTCGAAGTGGAAAGCGCCCTGATGACACATCCGGCAGTCATAGAATGTGCCATTACCGGAGTTCCCGATGAAATTCGAGGTCAAGTTGTAAAAGCAACCATCGTATTATCCAAAGAGTACAAGAACCGCGCCGGTGAAGAGCTGGTTAAGGAGTTGCAGAACCATGTTAAAAAAGTAACCGCTCCTTACAAATACCCGCGCGTTATAGAATTTGTAGAGGAACTTCCTAAAACTATCAGCGGTAAAATCCGTCGTGTGGAAATCCGGAAGAATGACGAGAAATAATCGTTCCTGAACAAAACACAAAAGAACCGGAACAGGTAAAAGGGGCTATGCATTATAAATAGGCATAGCTCCTTTTGTCCTTGTAGATAAAGCATCCCTTTTTCTCACTGTACTTCATAAATAACACAGATGATAAATTATAACTTTACCAATATTGGTTCTTATGTAAACAAAAAGATTATATTTATTCGAAAGTGAAAATATTTGTTCTAATATATTCTCAAAGAGCTATAAATTAATTCAATTCGTCACTCAGTGCTTTAAAAGAACGGGATTTAAGAACGTAAAAAAAGAACGAACCTAAAGAACCGCCTTATGAATGCACAGTTTTTCATCAACGAAATCGGATGCAATTTCAACCTTCGAAAACCCAAGTCCGAGAAACCGACGAACGTTTATTTTGTAGCACGCGTCAGGAACAAACAGATAAAACTATCCACCGGGGTAAGAGTCTATCCGGACCAGTGGAATGTAAAGAAACAGGAGGCTTATATCAGCTGTCGGTTAACTGAGCTGGACAACGAGAACAATACCATCGTCAACGAAAAGATCAGTAAGCTGAAACTTTATTTTTCAGAATACAAGCAGTATCTTTGTGACCACCCTGAAGAGATAGAGCATAGGGCCATCATATTACTTAAACAATATATCTATAAGGATACTATGAAAAAACAAAAAGGACGACCGGCTACTTTCATCATGAAACAGATTATAGAGGAGAAAGACATTGAGGAAAGCTCAAAAGATCAGTATGGGGTTAATATCGATAAATTCAAAAGGTTTCTGGATGATAACAAGCTCCCTGATACCTGGGGAAACATGAATCTGGATACATTCTCTAAATATCAGCAACACTTGATTGAGGACGGTAAGAAGCCTTCCACTGTGAAGAACATTATAAAAGGTACTTTTTTTGCAGTGCTTAGAAAAGCCTCCAAACGTCTTGATATTCCTTTCAAGTGGGACGAGAGTAATCTTGACAGCCTTGAATTGGTAAAGGACAAGTCCAACAAGGAGCTTGCGCGTAATAAAGAGATCGCGTTGACCGAGGAACAGATTAAACAGCTCTATGAGTACCAACCGACCGGCACCGGGAAACAGATTCAAAAAAAGGTAGAAATAAGAGACCTGTTCGTACTTCAATGTCTCGTAGGTCAGCGTATTAGTGATATGTATAAGTTTTTTAATGGTGATAATGAACGGGATAAAGAGAACGGTACGATATCCATCATTCAGAAAAAGACCGGAGCCAGTGCAATCATTCCTTTGGTTCCGATGGCAGAGGAGATCATAAATAAGTATACCGGTAAGGAGATCAAATATTATAAGGAAGGTAGATCTGCATTAAACAAGGAATTAAAAGTTATAGTCCGAGAGGCTGGCCTTGATGCACCTGTAACCTATGAAGAGAATGGCGTCAAATGTACCAAACCTCTCTACGAACTACTTCATACCCATACAGCCAGACATACATTTTCTACCATCATGTGTCGCAAGGGCATTCCAAGAGAAGATATAATCATTGCAACCGGACATGAAAATACCCAGATGCTGGATAAGATCTACGCCCACCTGACCGCCAAGGACAAATCCCAAAAGGTAACGAGTGCATTCAAGAAGAAGCTTGGTGACGGCATTTTCAATATGGGTGGTCAGGCTGAGATGGAAAGTAATGAACAGACACTAGTCTCAACCGTTCCGGTCAAGCCAAAACAGAAAACAGACGTATTCAACCACGTCTTTGCCGGTGACTTGCTGCTGAAACTCTCAAAACTGCGTAATAAAGGTATAGACATCACAAAACTGCCTGATACGGAAGAAGCAATCAGAATACTCAAGGACATCAGCAGGATAGACGGGATAGACAAGGATAAGTGCAGGAACAATACACAATTACGGGATAAGATTGCCCGAATAGCCGCTGTCGTGTGGTTCATTGCGCTCAAGCGGGATGACATGGTGTTGATACAGATGTTCCAGAACAATATCGCGGAGTTGGGCTTGAAGAGTATCTTTTTCAATGAGGATGTCATGAAAGAACCGGAACTTATGTCTTTGCTGAAATCCAGTGAAAAGGCGCTTAGATTCGTAGAGATATTAAACCTCAGGAATGCGGAGGAGCTGGAGGAGTATAAGAAACGGGATAGGGGTAGATAATATTTATAATATAATGGTAAAATATATTTTCAGATAATATAGAAAATGAAAGTACCAAGCTGATACATATCAAGGAAAATGCCACTTTCCGAAAGTGTAGACATCGCTTCCCAAGGAGGGTAAATATCATCCGCTGGTGGGTAAACACTATATTTCAGGTGGGTAAACGTTCAAAATACGACTCCTTTGAAAAGCACAACGCAAAATGGCTTTTTGAATTGAATATTAATTGGTTAAGCGATGAAAAACTATCTATCCTTAGAGTGTGTAAAACGCTACTCACCTGTAACAATATGAATGCAATAAAATAGGCAGTCTGTTTGTGTTCCGCTGTAAATTCACACCAAGGTTGATAGAGCAAAATGTATTACAACTGACACAAAATGAGCTGTGCAACGGTCTGTCTCTTTCCGGTTCATTCGTCGAGGCTATAAATATTCGGTCAAGAGAGGTCGATGTTGCATAAGACTTCATCTTTCTGCAATGCCACCATTACATTTTTTCGGTCGATAACGGGTGAAGCGGACGGGTAATCATAATGCAGAGTCCAGTTGTACAGACCAAGCATATAAGCCGGTGGATACCTGCCGTAGTGATCAAAAATGCCTCTGAAAAATATAAAACTTCCTGGAAATATGTTAATTCTTATGGTATATTTTTCATACCATAAGAAGAAAAAATAAGAGGTAAGCGTTCCATATTTACCTCTTTTACCAACCGATACCCTAAATCTTATCTGAACGGTAAATTTTCCCTTAGTTTCTGATTCCTGTACACCACTCCCCGTTCTTTCCTTGAATACAACTCCATCCTTGAGACACCAAAGCTTTCACGGTTGGCATTATAGTTGTTGACTGCCATACTTTCAATGTCATTCTCAGAGATACCATGCCTGCCGAATGTACCGACGAGATATTCCAGTGCAGCATCATACAAGACACCGTACAGACACAACCATTTTGCACGTGAGAGGATGGATTTATGTCTGTTACCATCCTCATAACTGTCCGGATACTCTTTTCTCCATTTCCTGTCCACGTAGTTAATAAGCGTACTGTCCTTCCATAACCTCTGAAAGCAAGTGTTCTCCTCTATCTCTTCCGGCGTATGAATGAAACAACCGCCTGAGCCACCATGATTATAACTCTTCGCAGCAGGTTCGGGAATGGAAGGGTCATATTCAAAGTGGTAAGGAATCAACGTGTCTTTCTCCGGGTTGATGTAGACTTCAGGATCATGGCTCAGGAAGAACGTGCGGCTGAGATTATGACAACTCTTATCGAATTCATCAGTCCTTGGATATAACCTTTGCTTCACCTGCCGGAAAAGATTGTAATGATGCTCCGGGTTGGTGTTGTCGTGAACCATAGCCGCCTTCACACCTTTGTTGCTTGGAGAGAACCATACTGCGTAAAGATGGAGAGGATTGGCATATTGAATGAGTCTTTCCTTGAATTCTCCTGCCGCCTCATGTGACCCGAAATCATCAAAGTCAAGCACAAGAAGATTGGAATACTGGCGCAGGCTGGTCGGGTCATCGTTTCTGTAGTCGAATATTCCGGAAGGGGCTATCATGGGGAGTCTGTGTTTCTCTTCCTTGTAGGCCTTCTCTGTTGTCTGTTTTCTAACCATGTCTGTCTGCTTGGAAAGTTTGGGATTGGATGCTATAAGTTCAAGGATATGGTCGAAGTTATAATAGATCCTGCTTTTTGAATCGCTTGAATTAAAGTAGTAGCTTATGTTTTTGTTTATCATAATAGTAACTTGTTTTTATAGGTTATTCGTTTTATTGTATCGTGAACCTTCCCAGAGACCGGACCGGGCTTTTCTTTGGGAGAAAGCCGGTCCTCTCAGTATCTTCGTCTCTCAGGAAGAACCACTATTTTTCAGTAAAGGAGCTATGGAAACGGTTGATGAAAGATTGAAGAGAGAGGCTACTTCGTATCCTGCCAGAGTGGAGAGAGAAGGATGTTTTTTTATTTTGTTTATTTTTTTCTCTCACTTTGGTAGACCGCGAAGCAGGTCTCTTTCTTCACTTTCTATTCCACAACCCCTTTGTTTACTATAATACCCGCTTTTTTTTACTTCTCTATATATATTAGATTGTACATCAAAAAAAGGCGGGTGAGTAAATATTTATCCTAACAGCTGATATAAGGAAAGGGATGGGCGTGGCCACAAATCCCGCCCATTCCGTTTTTACTTTATCACCAGGGTAATCTTCAATTTATTCAAGGTTTCCAGTAGTCTGTCATATTTACGTCTTTCCCTGACATACCTTTTTATACCAATCATCTCCAGATAGGCAAAAGTAACCTCCTTCGTATATTCACTATCCATGGTTATAGCCCTCTGCATATCCTTGTCATACCTGGCCATCAGTCTGATCTCCTCTTTAATGTTGCTCCTGATCTTCATTCCCTCCAGCCTCTTTTCCCAGTCATTATGAGAAACGGAAGCCTTGCCAATGACCCTGTTCTCATTGAAGTAGGCGTCCATTCTCTCTATGAACCTTTCATCAAAATCATCAGTATACCAGACCGTATATACCTCACCCTCGATATGCTTCCTGATGCCTATCCTCGTTATGAGCTGTGAGAAATACCAGTCCTTCTGACTGTGCGGGTCAGTGGAGGTACCATAGGCCCTCCGGATCTTTGCCGATTCGGTGTTCGGAAGGTTCCAGTCACCACACAGGAGAATCTGTTCAACATCCCTGTATGAGTTGGTGCTCTTGTTGTCGGTCGCTCCATAATAGGTGACGGTGAACAACCCGGGATCGACACCTTCGGCAACCAGTAACCTCTTGAAACGTTCCGCATATCCGGATTTTCCCGGGCCGTCATCGTCACCGTTTATATCCTTCCAGCATACAATCAAGGAAGGTTTGTCTATCAGCCTGCCTATCCTCTTTACGAATGTGCCGAACCCCGCCTCATCAAAACACTTTCTGGACAGTCCGAAATCCATCCTCTTGAAATCCGTTACGGTGTTGTACTTGCTTTCCGTATCCAGAAGGGTGAAGCGGGTGGAGCCTCTGAAAAGGATATTGCCCGCCCCCTCGAAGATGAGGATATGCGTGGAGATTGTCATGCCCCCGGGACAGAGGTCAACCGGGTAGAATGTAATGCCTACCTTGTCGGTATCGGACATCACCCATGAACCATAATACTTTGGAATGAGCCTCAGCACCACGTCACGCTTCATACGGTTGATCCTGTAGGCCTGGTTGAAGAGGTCGTTCCTTCCGCCTCTGATGAAAAGGTCATAATACCGACCCAACTCTTCAGGGGGCTTGCAGACGATATTGCCGTTCTCATCAGTCTTTCCGAATATCCCCAGCATGCTCCTGTCAAACTCCACAAAGGGATTGATGAAGGTCGGCGTCTCGTCAAAGATGACATATCCCCTCAGGTCATCCCTTCCCATCAACGTCCTGAAGTCACCGTCGAACGGTGCCACCTCCTTCTGTGGCTTATAGATGAGGAAATGGTTTATCAGGTCTGTCCAGAAGCGTACATGAGTTATCAGAATCACCTTCTTTTCCATGAGCACTTCGGGGTTGTCCCTGTATTGCCCCAGGAAATCGGCTCTCCCGGGGTCACTGGATATGATCATCACATCCTCCATCCTCAATACCCCTTCCACCACAAGGTTCTCCACTATCCAGCCGAACATCTTTTCCAGCTCGTCCCTGGTATCGACACAATAGAGAATACCCTCATCATGTTTGTGCCGGATAAGGCTCTTGATGCTCTCGGTCTTTCCCGAACCCATCCCCGAGCTGACGATGTATCCGCCACGCCCATCGGGAACATCTATCTCCCCGGTCTTGAGCCTCATTCTGAATCCGGGGCCGGTGGAATGGGGAGTGATGTCAAACAGCTCCCTCATCGCTGCCTCCTTCCCTGATATCATCGATTATGACCCACTCGTCCTGGTACTTATTGACCAGGAAGTCATAGTAGGATATCACGTCCGACTCGTCGAAGTAGTTGTCGTCAAAGTCGGGTTCCGCCTTCTCCCATGCCTTGAGGTCGGCTCTGATCTGTGCGAGGAGTTCGGATTTCCTCACAATTTCTTTCTTGCTTTTCATTGTCTAAAAAAATTAGATTTAACACTCAATCGGACATGCTCACGGGAACATGCCCTTATTACACAGATTAGGGCATGCCTGGAAATGAAGCGCGTTTTTCATGTCTGGTGCGCTATTATATTCCATTTGATGAAATTGAACCAAAGGCCATCCCCAAAATATTATATTAGATTACATATTTATTGAGAGAATATTATTGTATGTATTTCAAAACAAAGAGGATTAGAAACAAGTAGAGAAAATTGTTTCTATAGAATTATGAACTGGATACTGGAAAAAAGAAGACGGTTAATATTCCAATCTGGTTTTAGCATTAAAATAACAAATTACATTTTATTACATTATCTCGCTTTTATTGTTTATTTTGAAATTATATTTATATTTTTCATAATAAACATTTGTATATTAATAAAAAAACATTTTCCTTTGTCAAAAAGAATGCTAATACTATAATTTTTATGAAAAGGAAAGTAAAAATAGGTATATGGAATACTATTATCTACATGCTTGTGGTTATTAGTTTAGGAGTAGCTCTCCCAGTTAGATCGCAAAACAATTACAAAGTAAAACTTACAGGCACTGTTTATGAGTACGGTCACAACAACAGGCGTTTGCCTTTAGAATTTGCTGCTGTGTCCATTCCTGAAATTGCATTGGGAACAACCTCTAATGAAAATGGTAGATACACGCTGGAAAATGTACCTACTGGTAAAATTCGTATGCAAATTCAATATTTGGGCAAAGTTTCTATTGACACCTTAATAAATGTAAGTAAGGACCTGGTTCTTAATTTTACAATGAGGAATGAGGATTTTAAGTTGAAAGAAGTAACAGTAACCGCAACCAACAGCCGTTCGGGCAAATCCACATCTTCTCACATTTCCCGCTCTGCTATGGATCATATGCAAGCGACCAGTTTATATGATGTAATGTCATTGATGCCAGGTGGAATTTCACAGAATCAGGATATGAGTTCGGCACAACAGATTAACATCCGTCAAGTTTCCAGTTCCAGTGGTCCGGAAGCTCCGATGAATGCTATGGGTACTGCAATAATTCGTGATGGTGCCCCCATCTCAAATAATGCTAATTTATCTGCGATGAACCCTACGGTATTAAGTGGTACGGAAACACCCGCTTCATTGGCCGGAGGTGCCTCGCCGGCTGGTGGAACCGATGTTCGCAGTATTTCTACAGAAAATATAGAGTCTATACAAATTGTTCGTGGTATCCCTTCTGTTGAATATGGTGATCTGACCTCAGGAGCAGTAATTATTAATACAAAAGCTGGTCGTGAGCCGCTACGTATCAAAGCAAAAGCCAATCCTAATATCTATCAGGTGTCTATGGGAACCGGTTTTGAACTTGGAAAAAAGAAAGGTGCTTTAAATGTAAGTGCAGATTATGCTTATAATACGAACAATCCCATATCCAGTTACCAGCACTATCAGCGTGCCACAACAAAGTTGCTCTATTCAAATACTTTCTTTAATAATAAGTTACGTACCAATTCCAGCTTTGATTTTATTTATGGTAAGGATCAACGTGAACGTAATCCTGATGATGAACAAACTAAAACAGCTTCGGAAGGCCGCGATATAGGTTTTACTTTGAATACCAATGGTACATGGAATATAAATAAGGGCTGGTTAAAAACACTACGCTATGTATTGTCAGGTACGTATATGGATAAAGACAGTTATTATGAAACCGTATACAGTTCTGCCACATCTCCTTATTCCATGACCACTACAAACGGTGCGGTGCTTAGTAACTTTGCAGGTCAGCACATCTATGATGTCAATGGTAATCAAATTACTAATTTTGGACCGGAAGACATAAATCATTATGCTGTTTATCTACCAAGCAGCTATTTGGGACACTATGAGATCGATAGTCGTGAAGTTAATTTGTTTGCTAAAGTGACGAGTTCTCTATTCAAGGCGAGCGGTCATGTAAACAACCGCATCTTGATTGGTGCGGATTTCCGGAGTGACGGTAACGTTGGTAAAGGAAAAACTTATGACCCAAGTACTCCTCCTTATCGTAGTCAATACGGTCATAATTCATCTTTCCGTCCACGTAACTATAAGGATATTCCTTTCATTAACCAATTTGGTGCATATGTGGAAGATAATTTTAAATGGTCTATAAGTGGTACGCATGATTTGAACATTCAGGCTGGTGTGCGTTATGATCATACCTCAGTAGTAGGAGGCATTTTCTCGCCACGTGTAAATGCATCCATTGATTTGATTCCGAATTTATTAAGTCTTCAGGGAGGTTACGGTATTGCTGCAAAGATGCCTTCTCTTCTCTATTTATATCCGGAAAATGCATATTTTGAATATATCAATATAAATGAGCTTGCCAATGAAAATATTCCGGAAAGCCAGCGTTTGTTCATGACCACCACAGAAGTTCGGCAAGTAGATAACTCAGATTTAAAGATTGCCCAAAATCATAAGGCGGAAGTCGGATTTAATTTACGAGTGGGTAAAACCAATCTGAATGTAATAGCTTATAAGGAGCGTCTGAAGGATGGTTATGTAATGAGCCAAACTTTCAATACCTTCAATACATTTATCTATAATGAATACCAGCGCACAGAAAACGGAATAGAACTTAGTAGTAGCTTACCGGTATTGTCTACTTATGCAAAACCAACTAATAATTTAAATATAGAAACCAAAGGTTTAGAATTTGATTTGAACATCGGACGTATTGATGCTATCCGTACGGCTTTCCAAATAAATGGTTCATGGATGCGTACTAAAAGTTGGCGTCAGGGTTATAGCTTCTATGACAATAGCGAAGATGCTGCTTCAGCCCGTAAACCGGTGGCCATTTATTCTCAAGATGGCAATGCAAGTTATAAACAGCAATTTGTAACGACTTTACGTGCCACTCACAATATCCCGCGTATCGGTTTTGTTGTTACGATGACAGCACAAGCTATTTGGCAGCAGTCTAATTGGAATACATTTGGAAACGATTCTATACCTGTGGGCTATTTAGCATTGGAAGATGCGTCTGTAAATATGTTTCCCAAGGGGAAATATACCACTACCCAGCAAGTAAAGGATGCAGGATATGGATATATGTTGAATAATGTAAGTCATAATAATGCTATAAAAGAATCATACAGTCCTTATTTTTGTTTTAACTTGAATGTAACTAAAGAAATTAGCAATATGCTACGTGTTTCTTTCTTTGCCAACAATATGTTCAGAAGTTATCCGCGCAGAGAATCCAAACGTAATCCGGGTTCGTATACTCAATTGAATAACCGATTTTTCTTTGGGCTGGAATTATCACTCACTTTATAATGTTTAGGAAGTTATGAAAAAATATTTAATATATTTGTTTGCATTGGCAAGTACCCTTTTGATAGGATGCGATTCCTTCAGGGACATGTCTGGCGCAGCAGAAGTGAATCCTATCACAGTTGATGTATATTTGGATATTACCGTTGAAAATATATCCACACTGAAAGATCTGACTGTAAAGTTCGACAATTACGATGAAGATTTACATTATGTAAAAGAAGTAACTGATAATAGTGTGAAAGTAGACGGGATTATCCCCGGAATTTATTCAGTAACAGTATCCGGTACAGCTATTGATACAGAAAATAGCGAGTATTATATCAATGGTAACTCTGTAAATGCAGCATTATTTAAACATGGCAGCGCATTGAATATTGAAGTGCAAGGCCTTAAAGTGAGCCCTTTAATTTTCAAGGAGATTTATTATTGCGGTAGCCGTCCGGAAAAGGGGGGAGTCTATTTCCGCGACCAGTTCTATGAGATATACAATAACTCTGCTGACGTTTTGTATTTGGACGGTATTTATTTCGCAAATCTAACTCCAGGTACAGCTACTACTAAACTACCAATTTGGCCGGAAGCGGATGGTAATAATTATGCATATGGAGAACGTGTGTGGAAATTTCCAGGAAATGGAACCGAATATCCGTTAGCACCAGGTGAATCTTGCATTATTTCTCAATTTGCCGCTAATCATCAGTTGGACATCTATAACCCTCAAAGTCCTATCGACGGCAGTAGTTCTGAGTTTGAGTTTAATATGAATAATCCAAATTTCCCTGACCAGGCAGCTTATGATATGCAACATGTTTTCTATCAAGGAAAAGCAGAGATGGGAAGCATACCACAGTATTTGACATCCGTATTTGGAGGCGCTTATGCGATTTTTCGTGTTCCTGAAGGAGAAACTTGGGATCCGGTCAATGATGAAAATATGAAGACAACAGATCTAAGCAAACCGAACAGTAATGTTTATTATGCTAAAATACCTGTTAAATATGTATTGGATGCTGTTGAAGCAGTAGACAATGAGTCAAAGATGAATGCAAAACGTGTTCCCGGTGTACTTGATGCAGGTATTACTTGGGTAGGAGCTACTTACTGCGGTTTAGGTATTGCTCGTAAATTGTCCACAGGCGAAGAAGGTAATCCTATTATTCGCGAAGAAACAGGCACATACATATATCAGGATACAAACAACAGTACGGATGACTTTGAACGTGGCGTTGTTCCTGTAATGCGTCGTAATGGAGCAAAAATGCCTTCATGGAATCACACATTGCAATAATTAATTAAAAGGACAGAACAATGAAAAAACAATATATGAACTATATGAAAAGCTGCCTGCTGGTAGTGATAGCCTGCTTTGTAAGTATGGTGGGAGCGGCACAGGGTTTCTCTCCTGCCGCTATGGAACAATTGAAAACAAGACGACTATGGTCTCATTCACAGAATGCTGCCGGTATGCCATTCGATGATATTCAGAATTATTCGAATGTTATATTGGGATATGACTTACAGGACGGAAACTATTGCCGTCCGCAAGAGGGGCAGAAAGAGACTATCGTAGGTGTATCCAGTGAAGGCTTTATCAATCTGAAAAATGCATATGTATGGGGAGCATTTAATTTTGCACAAAAAAATCTGACGGATGCCGGATATAATGCCTCCATTGCCGATCCATTCAGGGGAATGCCTTACTATATCGCAGACCAGCACTTAAGTAAATGGAGAAATCAATATTACGATCTGAAGTTTCGTGCAGCTACTCCTTTATTTGGTAATCATTGGGCATTGGGTTTGGAAGGTAATTATGTAGCTACATTAGCTGCCAAACAGCGCGACCCGCGTGTGGATACCCGTTTTTATACGCTGGGACTGACGCCGGGGATTACTTACAAGTTGAATAATTCACACAAGTTTGGTGCAAGTTTCAAGTATAGTTCTATCAAGGAAGACTCAAGAATGAGTAATGTCAACTCTTATGTGGATCAAGATTATTATATATTATACGGTTTGGGAACAGCCATAAAAGGAATAGGCAGCGGTGTAACCAGCAATTATATTGGAGACCGTTTCGGTGGAGCTCTCCAGTACAACTTCAGTATGCCCTCTTTCAATTTACTGCTTGAGGGCAGTTACGATGTAAAAGCGGAAACTGTTCAGCAGAGCTATACGACTCCTAAAAAAATAGCCGGTGTAAAAGATAAAACTGCTCATGTTTCTTTAACGATGATTCAGGAAGGAAAGGACTATACCAATTATATGAGAACCACATATACAAATCGTAACATCGATGGTATTCAGTATATTTCTCAACGCGATAACTCTGAATCACAAAGTGGCTGGGTGGAATTATATAATAACATCCGTTCTACGTACAAGACACAAACCGCTTCTCTTAATTATGCATTAAGCAGAAACCGCGGGAATGAATATAGTTGGAAAGCAGAATTAAATGTGAATTATACCAAGCAAGACGATGAATATTTAATGCCTAATTCTGTACAGAATGCAGAAAATTTATCTTTAGGCTTAGGCGGTAAAAAGAATTTTGTGTTAGGAAATAGCTTGAATCGCAGGCTTTTAATAGATGTTCATGTTGCGTATAACAATAATCTGGGAGGTGAATATGTATATGGTGGTAGCCATGCAGACTATCCGACAGTAACCGAATTACAACAAGGGCTGACTAATTATTATACTTGTGATTACTATCGTATTGGCGGGTCGGTTACGTATTCGCAACAAGTCAGAGAAAACAGACGTATGAACTTATTTGCAAAAGTTGTATTCGATCGTATAAATACCTCTGACTATGATTATGATGGGCGTACTTACTTGTCGATAAGTTTAGGATGTAATTTTTAATGCTACATAACGAAATCTATATTACAAAAACATGCGTAAATTAATAACTGGAAGTTTGATGCTCTGCAGCATATTATCTCTGCGGGCACAGACATTTGTTAAACCGGCTGTGAAAGTAAAGGATACCTCTTTTGCTGTAATTACAGATAAAGGGACATTTCAGGCTTGCGAAGCCGAGCTTAAAGCCTATCAGGAGATTCTAGGAAAGGAAGGGTTGCCTACGTTCATCGTATACAATGAATGGAAGAAACCGGAAGATGTAAAGAAAGTTATTGTTAAGCTCTACAAAAAGGATAAATTGGAAGGAGTGGTATTTGTCGGTGATATTCCTATTCCAATGCTCCGCAAAGCCCAGCATATGACTTCCGCTTTTAAAATGGATGAGAAAAACAATGACTGGAGAGACTCTTCAGTGCCCAGCGACCGTTTCTACGATGATTTCGACCTACAATTCGATTTTTTGAAACAGGACAGTGTCGAAAATAATTTCTTCTATTATAATTTGGCTATAAAATCTCCACAGCAAATTCGGTGTGACATATATTCTGCACGTGTCAAAGCTGTTGATAACGGCGAAGAACCGCATGCGCAAATCAGCCGCTATTTAAAAAAAGTGGTGGCTGAGCACCAGACAAACAATAAATTAGACCAATTCTTCTCCTATACAGGTGATGGCTCTTACTCTAACTCATTGACTGCATGGACACCGGAAACCTTTACTATCCGCGAACAGATGCCGGGCGTATTCGATAAAGAAGGACGGGCCCGTTTCATCCGTTATAATTTCAGCGATTATCCCAAGGACGATGTCATTAATATGCTGAAACGCACAGATCTGGACTTGTCTATTTTTCATGAGCATGGTATGCCCGAACGTCAATATCTTTCCGGTAGTCCCGCTACTAATAGGTGGAATGCTCATGTAGATGCAATGAAGTACTATTATCGTGGTTTAGCGCGTAGAAAGCAAAACAACAAAAAGTCTTTCGACGAAATGCTGGATATGATGAAAAACACATATGGTTTGGACACTACTTGGATTGCAGGCTATGATGATCCCAAAGTAATTGCAGAAGATTCTTTACTAGACCTGCGCACCGGTATTATCCTGTCGGAAGTTACAGAGTTTAAGCCTAATAGCCGTATGGTAATTTTCGATGCATGCTATAATGGTGATTTTCGGGAAAAAGATTACATTGCCGGACGTTATATCATGTCGGAGGGAAAATGCGTAACTACTTTTGCCAATTCAGTCAATGTACTGCAAGATAAAATGGCAAACGAGATGCTCGGCCTGTTAGGTATGGGAGCACGAGTGGGGCAATGGGCTAAATTGACGAATATTCTCGAATCGCACATTACCGGTGACCCTACTCTACGTTTTCAATCTATCAATGAGGTAGATGCCAATGCTTTGTTCAAAGAACCATATAGCGAGTCCCGCATGTTGGAGTTATTACAGTCGCCCTATGCCGACATACAGAATTTTGCTTTGCACAACCTTTATCGCAATGACTATCCGGGTATTTCTGATTTATTAAGAAAAACTTTTGAAACTTCCCCGTTCATGATGGTACGTTTCACCTGCTTGGCATTGCTTGAGAAGATTGGTGACAAAAACTTCCGGGAAGTCTTACACTTGGCCATTACGGATTCCTATGAATTTATTCGTCGTACCTCTGTTCGTATGATGCAACATGTGGGACTGAACGAGTATGTTTATCCGCAAATCAAAGCCTATGTAGAAGACAACCTATCCGAGCGTGTGGCATTTAATGTGAGTTTGGGGCTTCAAGTCTTTGATCAGGCAGCCGTACAGGCGGCAATTGATAAAGTAATGGCTGAGACCTATGTGTTGCAAGACAAGGAGGAGATGCGTAAGGTTTTGGAGAATGCCAATAATAGTCGTAGCATGCAAAAAGAGTTATTAAGCAAAGAAACCTCCGAACGTTGGCGCATCCTTTATTGCAATTCTCTGAAAAATTATATGGCACATGCCTGTGTAGACGGCCTCTTGGCTTTACTTACCGACTCCAGTGAAAGTGAAAAGCTAAAAACTTGTTTATTGGAGGCTTTTGCTTGGTTCACTCATTCTTATCGGAAGCCTGACATCCTTCGGGTATGCGATCAACTGAGAAAAGATAAGAGCTTATCCGAGAACCTTCGTGAAGAAGCCGACCGTACATATTACAGACTTAAAAATTAATTGGCCATGATTAAAAAAATAATATATCTGGCATTTCTTTTGCCACTGGCAGGAAATGCACAAACAACAGTCATAAAGCCATTGGTCAAGCAACCTACCGCTTTTGCTATTATAACAGATAACCAGACTTATGCAAATACCAAAGATGCCATGCATCAGTACAAAACTGCGGTTGAAGATGATGGTTTGGCAACTTATCTGATCAGCGGTGATTGGCAAAATCCAGATCAAGTCAAACAGATGATCATCAAAACATATCAAGAATGCCCTTCATTGGAAGGTCTGGTTTTAATCGGTGATGTGCCTGTCGCATTGGTACGTAATGCGCAACACATGACTACTGCATTCAAAATGAATGAGAAAGCCTTTCCTTGGGATCAGTCTTCCGTACCTACCGACCGCTTTTATGATGATCTGAACTTAAAGTTTGAGTTCATCAGGCAAGACTCAGTAAATCATCAGCATTTCTACTACAAATTGACGGAAGACAGTCCCCAGCGGCTAAATCCTACTTTCTATTCGGCTCGTATCAAGTATCCGGAAAAAAAGGAAGGGGATAAATATGCGGCCATTGCCTCATATTTGAAGAAAGCTGCTGCTGCCAAGGCAGATAAGCATAATCAATTGGATCGGGTATTCTCATTCAATGGTGGTTCTTACAATTCCGATTGCCTGATTGTATGGATGGATGACGAAAAAGCTTATATGGAGAACTTTCCATTAGCTTTTGGTCGTCAAATGGGATTCAAACATTGGAACTTCCGAATGAAACACCCTATGAAATATAAGTTATTCAGCGAATTGCAACGAAAGGACCTTGACTTATTTATGTTTCATGAGCATGGAATGCCAACAGGGCAGCTTATTAATGATGAATTGGCATGCACAGATTTCAATAATCGTTATAAAATGTTGAAGAGTACACTTTATAATGCAGTCATGTCCCATGTTGGAAAACGTGACAAAGACACCTTACGTATTCAGATGCAGGAAAAACGACAAGTGAATGAGGTGTTTTTTAAAGACCTGGACAATCCTAAGTTCTGGGAAGCAGACTCTCTTCACTACGCTGATGAACGTATCGTAACGGAAGATTTAATGAAGAGAAATCTTTCCACTAATCCGAAGATGATAATGTTTGATGCGTGCTACAACGGTTCTTTTCACGAAAACGACTATATAGCAGGACAATATATCTTTAATGACGGTCAGACATTAGTAGCACAAGGAAATACCCGTAACGTATTGCAAGACCGCTGGACTATTGAAATGATTGGTTTGTTGTCCCATGGTGTACGAGCCGGGCAATACAATAAGCTAATCGTATCACTTGAAGGTCATTTGTTTGGTGATCCCACTTTCCGTTTTGCTCCTGTCGAAGCCAATACTTTAAGTACCGATATAACGCTACACAAAAATGACAAAGCTTATTGGAAGAATTTGTTAAACAGCCCATACGCTGATGTACAAAGTTTGGCCATGCGTATGTTGGCTGATACCGATACCCAAAAGGAATTGTCTCCGTTGCTCCTGAAAAAGTACCGGGAAAGCGGTTTCAATACGGTTCGTATGGAGGCTATCAAGTTGTTGAGCCGTTATCAGGACGATAACTTCATCGAAGCATTACGCGAAGGTTTGAACGATGCTTATGAAATGGTAGCTCGCCAAAGTGCCATTTATGCCGGATTTGTAGGTGACGATTCCTTATTGCCCGCTATTGTGGAAGCATTGGTCGAACATAATGAACGTTTACGCGTACAAATGAGTGCCAACAAAGCTTTAAGCCTTTATCCGAAAGAGAAAGTAGAAAAGACAATAGAAGACTTTTATGCAAAAGTTGACCGTTTGAATGAAAACGAGGAGAAAAAGCGGTTACTAAGAAGTCTGGAGAGAATGTGTGTACAAGAGGCAAAAGTCCATCAGACTTTGATGGATGTAGCTGCACCGGAAGCAAAACGTATCAGTGCAATCCGCAATGTGCGTAACTATACATTCCATTTCCACGTGGATGATTATTTGAATGTAATTCGTGATGCAGGTAATCCACAGGAAGTACGTGTAGTAATGGCCGAAGCATTAGGTTGGTTTACTAATTCTGTACAACGGCCACACATTCTTGAAGAAATAAAGAAGATGCAACAAACAGCCAATCTTCCGGAAGATTTAAAAGCAGAGCTTGAACAGACAATCAAAAGATTAAGTTTATAAATATGAAGAAATACATCCTTTTGGCAATTACCGCTTTGTGCTTACAGGATATGCAGGCGCAAACAGTTGTACATCCTAGTATAAAAACAAAGACTACTTTTGCAATTGTAGTCGATCAGAAAAGTTATGATGAAGCGAAAAGTGAAATTGATGCTTATCGTACCAGTATAGAAAAAGAAGGCTTAGGTACTTACTTGCTGATTGATGATTGGAAAAGGCCCGAACCTATTCGTGAGCAGCTTGTCAAATTGCATGAGAATGAGAAAATGCCTTTGGAGGGTTGCGTATTTATAGGTGACATCCCTATTCCAATGATTCGTGATGCACATCATCTATCTTCGGCTTTCAAAAGGTCTCCCAAAGCCAATTGGCAGAAATCAAGCGTTCCTTCCGACCGTTATTATGATGACTTCGGATTAAAATTTGATTATATTAAACAAGACAGTTTGATACCTGACTATCATTATATGACATTGCGTGCTGATTCTAAACAGTATATTTCACCGGATATTTATTCGGCCCGTATCCGTCCATTGCATTTGGAAGGGGAGAACCGGTATCAGATGCTACGCGATTACTTAAAAAAGGCAGTTGCCGAAAAAGCAAAGCAAAATGCATTTGACCAACTGACTATGGCCCGCGGCCATGGTTACAATTCCGAAGATCCTTTGGCATGGAGCGGTGAGCAAATGGCCTTACGCGAGCAATTGCCGCAAATATTCAAATCGGGTAATACAGTGAAGTTCTATGATTTTGACATGCGCTATCCGATGAAACCATTATACTTGAACGAGATTCAGCGCGAAGGATTAGATGTCATGCTGTTCCATCACCATGGTGGCCCCACCATGCAGTATATCAATGGCTATGAAAATGGTTCCGGTATTAATTTGAGTATTGAGAATGCCAAAATATTCTTGCGAAGCAAAGTGCCTTCATACGCCAAGAAACATGGGCGTGAAGCTGCTATCAGAGAATATGCCAAGCAGTATGGGGTACCTGAAAGTTGGTGTGCGGAAGCTTTCGATGAGGAGAAAATAAAATCGGATTCCATTGTAAATCGTAATATGGATATCTATACTGAAGATATTCGTCTTTTGACTCCTAATGCGCGTTTTATATTGTTTGATGCTTGTTTCAACGCTTCTTTCCATTTGGATGACAACATTGTAGGTTCTTACATATTTAATAAGGGTAAGACCATTGCTACTATGGGATGTACGGTTAACACCATTCAAGATAAATGGCCGGATGAATTTCTCGGCTTGTTAGCTGCCGGTATGCGCATCGGGCAGTTCACCCGTTTTACCTGCTTCTTGGAAAATCATCTGATCGGTGACCCGACTTTTCACTTCACCAATAATGCCGGGCTGGATATGGACATCAACCAAGCTTTAGTTGCGCAGGAAGGAAATGTTACATTCTGGAAAAAACAGCTGAATTCCCCTATGGCTGACATGCAGGCAATGGCGCTCCGCCAATTGTCAATGGCAAATTATAGTGGGCTCGTCGAGCTACTGAAGAAAAGTTACTACGAATCGAACTATTTCGTAGTGCGGTTAGAAGCATTACGCCTATTAGCTTTGAACTATCCGACAGAAGTTGCCGATGTATTGCAGACAGCCATGAATGACAGTTATGAGCTGATCCGTCGCTATGCGGTGGAATATGTTGAAAAGAACTGCAATCCGGAATTGTTGCCGGCATGGATAGAAAGCTATCTGTTGCGCGGACATGAAAACCGCCATCGTTTCAGAATTTTTAGTGCTATCAATACATTCGACCATGATATGGCTTTGAATGAATTGAAAAAACAGGCTGCCGATTGGTCTTTCTACGATTCTTCCTATGTGAATGAATTGTTGGAATACTTTCCTCGCCAAAAGAAAGGACTTGAAAGGGATTTTGCACTTATTGGCAATCCGGAAAGCACTACCAAACAGATACAAAGCGAAATAAGTAGGTTCCGAAATAAACCTATCACTAAAGCCATTGATCCATTACTGAATATTATCAAAAATGAAAGCCAAGAAGAAGAGCTTCGTATAGCGGCTGCCGAAACATTAGGTTGGTATAATTTATATCATGATAAGACAAGCATTATTAAGGAACTTGAAACATTCCAAACTTCTAAGAAAAAGGTAATGAACGAAATCGTCAAGACAATTAATAGGTTGAAAGGTAAAAATAGGTAAAGTCTTTGATATATAATTTAGTATAATCTCGCCCTATTACAATAAAGTGTTTTCTTTACTTTTACTCTCATTATAACCGGAGAAGGAAATCATAATCCTACTCCGGTTATTTTTATTAATTCAATGTGAAATCTTTGAATGGTCATTCCCGAAGCCAATGAGTATTGCGGAAAATGTTATGCCATAGTTTCTACTAAAGTATATATGGCCTAAGTAACTATCAGACTTACATACTTTTTATTACATAAAAGAGCCTTTCCCCTATACATTATCAGATGTACTGTACTAAAGCTGATAACATAACAATCGCAACAAGCATAATAACTGGCTATACCCATAACAATTTTACACAAGTAAATAAAGAGGCTGTATGAAACGGAGCATTGTAGGATCGAGCGTCTTGTCAATCACATAAGGTATCACATGGTTCCCGTCCCATACTATCCTGCCGTTCCTACTCTTGAGCTGTTTCACGTACCTGCCTGTCGAGGAATTGTTGCTGTCCGTACCTATGGCAAAGACCGACTGTACGAAATTGGTGAGCATACTTGAGCCCAGACAGTGGTTGATGTCGAGAGTGGCGAACGGCTGAATCTTCGGGGTATGGTTGACCACGAGAATTGAATAGCCCTCCTTCGCCCAGCTACAGAACTCCTGGCAGATAGGCTTCACATCCTCCGCCTTCATTCCCCCGTTATTGACAAGAAAGGTGAGGTTGTCAAGGATCAGTACCTTTGCGTTCACCCTAGTCATCATCCTCCTTATCAACGGCAGGAACTTGTCCGAATCATAGAGACCGTCTCCGATCATGCTTAAATCCGGGCGGTGGAGATCTTCGGGCCATACATGCAGTTCACCGTCCTTTGAGGTATATCTCTCCTGGAACTGCTTCATGGAGAGTTCAAGGTCGAGGTACAATACGGTTTTCCCCAGTCGCCCGCTTATATGCTCCGCTATCTGGACCGCATAGAGACTCTTGCCCGTATTTGTCCGCCCGAAAAGGATGGCGAACTCATTCTCGAACCATAGCGCGTTTCCGTTTCCGTCACCTCCCCATAATATCTCCGGTACGGGTTTCCGTTGTTCTTCCATCATCATATTGTTTAAGGATTGTCCCATTATAAAGTCAAGTTCGTCCGCTCCGTCTGCCTGTAGTGTATCTCTGGGTGTGGATGCAGGTGTTGCAGGTGTCGTGTATTCATCCTTCTTTTCCGTATGCCATTCTTTCCCGTTGCCGAAGAAGTTGAATTCCGGCACTTCTATGGGTGGCACAACAAGAGGTATGTACGGCAATGGATTTTCCGCATCATTCCAGCATTTCTCAAGACTGGCGTTAAGGGAAGCGATAGTTTTTTCATCAGGTTCTAATTTTTCAGTCATTATTTTATTACAGTTTTTAGTTATACATTGATTTAACATTCACACGTATAAGAATCTTCCGCTTTCAGCCCGCCATTTTTTGATATTAATGAAAGAAGGATGACAAAACCGGCTACTGTCCCGCCATCCTTCCCATGACTGAAAACTGAAAATTACCTGTACACAGATTAGGGCATGACTGGAAATGAAGCGCGTTTTTCATGTCCGGAGCGCTGTCATATATATGAGGTATGTTTTTTTCCGTCCTACATCTCCCCAAAGCCTTATCACTGAAGAAACAAATACTCACATGAAGGGTGTCTGAGATCCGGATACATAAGAAAGGATCAACGGCGCTCTTCTGTTTTTTCTTCTCCCTCCAAATCGCGTTTTTGCCATCCTAACCAGCTCAACGCCTAATAACTGAAACATAAATGGCACACAGCAATATGTTTGAAAATCTAATCAATAAAATATTGGGACTTGAGCGGGAGCCTATTCCCAATCGTCAGGATACTTGTACCGCACCTGATGTCACCGAAAAAGCGGTATCACACGAACCGATCCCTGAAAAATACCAAAGAGACATAGAAGCGCTCCGACAGAAATATGGAGACGCTTTTAAAACCGGTCTCTGCATCAATCTGACCCTACAAGAGGCTTTATCAATCATACATAGAGAAAGAAAACGGATTGACGCCTATTCCGGCCTTGTCTCTTATCTGAAAAGGGAATTGGGCATAACATTAACAATCACATCACAGAAATCCAAACCTAAATCATTATGAAGAATTATTTTATAGCAAACGGAGAAGTACTCAATACAAATATGAGCGCTGAGGAGATTGAATTACGGGTACAGGAATCATTGGACGAATACACCTCTGGAATGGCACAGTTCAGGATCAAGGAGATCAGCGAGAAGGAGGTCAGAATGTTCTTTGTCAGGGACTTCAACTATGATCCCGATAAACCAATTATCTACGATTCGGATATGGCCTTGATAACCGGGGTGGGAATAGGCGCATTCCAGTTACAGGCTGTCGGTGGATACCCGATGATACATCCGCTAAAATTTGCCGGGAAGAACTTCTATTCCGATATCACAAGCTTCATCAGGTTCTATAAATTCCAGCTGTTTGAAGAGGCGGGGCAGACAGTGGAGCATATAGGCCTGAGATGCTATTCGGACAGGATTTTGATGCAGATAATCTTTTAATCCTTATGAATGTCTTGGTAGCATGTGAAGAGAGTCAGACCGTATGTCTGGCTTTCAGAAAACTGGGCCATAACGCTTTCAGTTGCGACCTTCAGGATTGCAGCGGTGGTCATCCCGAATATCATTTCAAGGGGGACATGTTTGATGTAATCGCCAATCGTGGGGGAACTTTGGAGAACGGTATCAAACATTTTCTTGATAGTAACTGGGAGTTGGTTATAGCCCATCCACCCTGCACTTATCTGGCTGTCTCGGGTGCAAGATGGTATTATCACCCCGACGATAAGAACCTTCCAATAGAACAGAGAAGACCCCATCTGAAGTTTCCAGATAGAGCAAAAGACCGTGAAGATGCTGTTCAGTTCTTCATGGATGTTTCAAGGATTGGGGTGGATAGACTGGCTATAGAAAATCCGGTAGGCATAATGAGCAGCCGGTGGAGAAGGCCCGACCAAATTATAGAGCCTTGGATGTTTGGTCATGAAGCCAGTAAAAAGACCTGTCTATGGTTGAAAAACTTACTTCTCCTGATACCTGCAAATATAGTCGGGAAAGGTGAGGCCTATACAGCAAAGAGTGGAAACAAATCCCCTAAGTGGTTCACTGATATATTCTTCTCGGGGGTATCAGCGGAAGAAAGAAGAAAACTGAGAAGCAAGACCTTCCCCGGGATAGCGGATGCGATGGCTATACAATGGGGCGGTTATGCTCTCGCCGGATAATATGAATTCTATTAATTTGTTAAACAACGGATATTTATGAAAAATAAAAGTGTAAACAGTACCCAACAATTGGGTAAGAAAATATTTATAGCGGGCAAAGTGTATGACCTGCAAGTAATGGACAAGAATACGGTTGAAGCTTCGGTGCAAACGTATCTGGACAACGCAATCGGCAAGGACCGGGTCAGATTCGAGCTATGCACAATCGGCAATGCAGTTGCCATGTCCTTCCACAGGGGATTTGATTACAGTTCCTATAATGCAGATCCGACGAAAGACATAATGGATGCGGATGCCTTTATGATGACCGCCCATGAATACGAGGGTTTTATGATGCCTGTCCCTTTCCCCACACTTCCCGTTCCGGGATTCGGCTATCCCTATCATATAAACCGGACCGACTTTCTGGATGCATACTGCAAGAGTGCTAAAATTCTTGGGGCAAGCAGGATAAAGAACGCCTCCCTGGATATAAGCCCGGTATCCGTCATCTTAAGGGTACAGGTGGAATAAGGTGAGAATACGGAAGAAGTAAATTCCGGACTATAGTGTGTATCGAAAACCGTTGTGTGGGTGACATGGCGGTTTCTTAATCCTGTTAACGGCACATTACCGGCAGTAATCATAAGCATATCTGCCAATGCCTTGGATGATACATTATAGTCCTATTATCAGGTTAAATTAGAATTATAATTATAATATACTTTATATAATGGCACAATATTTCAGAATAGCGACAAAGGACTTCTGTAACATATTGCTTCCCGGAGCCTTTACCGGAGACACTATGATGTGCCCCACAAGAAGCCAGATCGAAGCGGCCGGTCTGCATATAACGAAGGGTTATACCTATGCGGCCGACCAGCTGGTTCCCGAAGACCATATAGAGCGTCTTGACTGGGAATATGCTTTCTCTGTAACTCCTGCGACAGCTACCATATCCGCGGCGGGAGGATCACAGAAATTCACAGTGACCTCGTATAAGAGACAATACAGTTACAGTAATGCAGGTAATCGTGTTTATGTAGAGGGGTCACAAACCAATGTAGGATATATCTCTAGTAACAATCAAACGGTAGGTTCCGGAACATGGACCGCCGCAAGTGATACTATCAGTTATGGAGCAAATACAGGATCAACACAGCCAAGTGGTACTATTACATGGATTCAATCAGAACCGTTTGGTACAGTTCCTAAAAAGACGCTTACAGTAACTCATTATCAAAATGCGGACTCTATCAGTAGTTATGATAATCCGGTTGTAGATGCTTTCTCCTATCCTGTCATTCCTGCCGCCGGAGGAACTGTGTCGCCAAGTTATACATATCATCAGGTAGTACATTGGGTATCGGGAAGAACCACGACAATCAGCAATACGGGAGGTTCATTAATATTTAATAAAGTTTTTGGAACTGCGGAAATTGATTCGTCTTCCGGTAGTGCAAAAGCCGGATCAAAAGGTACTGCACAATCCGATCGGACTACTGTAGCTACTGTAACTTTGACTGTCTCTATGAATGGTAAATCAGTAACCTCCGGGAACACTATTATTGAACAGGCTGCTAACTCTTATTCGGATTCTTGGGAGAATTGGACCGTCAACATATCGGCCGACCCTGTAAGAATAGGTGCAAGAGGCGGTACATCCTTATTATCGGGAACAGCGGAAAGGAAAGGTATCAGGGAATGGGACTCAGGCAGTAAGGAAGACATGGACGATTCCGGAACACCGTTTTTCAGTATACCCGCACATAGTAACGGCTGGTCGTTATCGGAAAACATACTGACAGCGGTAGAGAATACAGGAGAGGAAAGAAGCGTTGTCGTTACCGCATCCCATGGAGAAGGCAGGAATGAAGTAGCGGTGTCTCAGGAAGCAGGTGTAATCACATGGGAATATGCCTTCTCCATAGATACTGACTCCATGTCTGTTCCGGCCACAGGTGGAACGCAAAGGGTCAACGTATCTTCCCTGAAAAGAAAACTTGTCAACGGAAAAGATTCGGGAGAAACGGAAACAGTAGGATTTTCCGTAGGATGGCATTCGGGAGATAACTTCAACTCCATAGACAGAAGCGGAATACCCGAATATGTGGTGTTTGATGTCGGCAGGAATACCGGAAATGAGAGAACGGAATACGATATGTTTACCCAGGAGGAATCCGGAAACACTATCCTTTTCACATGCAGCCAGGAAAGAGGACCGGCAGGATTTATCGTCTGTGGAAGCAACGGTTATATTGAAAGGATAGAAATCTGATTTCACCTATTTAAACTTGTAGCTTATTACACATAATATGATTGGTATTTTACATCAAAGCTGTAGAAGTTAAAAGTAAAATCATGAAAATCAAACTGTTTTGTATTGTGCCTTTGCGTGTTTATGACCTGTGAGAAAAATGAACCGGTTATCTCGGATGAACCTGTTATTCCACCAACAAATCAACCCAAAGAACCACAAGAGTCAATATCGACAGATGGGATAATTAATTGGAACAATGAATTTATAATTGTAGGAGACAATAATATGGCAAATATAGGAAGTAATGATTGGAATGCAGTCACTTATGGAAACGGGAGATATGTAACAGTGGGAGACAGTAACAGTGCAGCCTGCTCTATTGATGGAATCAATTGGACAGCAACCTCAGGATTTAATGACTTATCGGGAATTTGTTATGGAAATGGAAAGTTTATTGCAGTGGGAACGGGAGGAAATGTTCGTTATTCAGATGACGGGGCCGGCTGGTCAACAGTTACTATACCGGGAAAGAGAAATTTGAGGGCCGTCTGCTATGAAAATGGAAAGTTCGTTGCAGTGGGAGAAAATGGAGTGATTGCTTATTCCACTGACGGAAGCAACTGGACTGCCAAGAATGTGGGAAGCAATGATTGGAATAGCGTTTGCTACGGAAATGGAAAGTTCGTTGCAGTTGAGAACGATGGAGGCGTTGCTTATTCCACTGACGGGATCAACTGGACTGCCAAGAATGTGGGAAGTAATTGGTGGTATGGTGTTTGCTACGGAAATGAAAAGTTTGTTGTAGTGGGAACTGATGGGGATGTTGCTTATTCTACTGATGGAATCAGTTGGACTACAACAACTATATCAGACGCCCCCACTATAATGGCTGTTTGCTGCGGAAATGGGAAGTTCGTTGCGGTAGGAAGAATATGGAATGCCTCAGGATACTACATACGGGCTATTTATTATTCTACTGATGGGATCAACTGGACTTCCAAGACTATGGGTAGAGGTGAATTGTACGGAATATGCCCTGTTCAATAACTTCTCAGCACCTTATTAAACCTGTTTAAATCAGCCGGACTAAGTTCCGGCTTTTTTATTACTCCTTTATTAATTGGGAAATGCCTAAGGATGATAAACAATAAATGGATGCTGGTATCGGATATACAGAAATTACCATGGATGTATCATGAAAGCAGCGTACAATATATAACAGCCGGCTAACATAATTATCAGATAAAATAACCATGATACCCCTAATCCCAATTGCCGGAGAAACTGTGTCGTCGGGTTATACATATCATCAGGTTGTCCATTGGGTATCGGGAAGAACTACGACACTTACATCCAGCCATTCTCTACGGAAAACTTCCGTAATGCTCCCCTCGGAGAAGGAGCTATTGTAATTTCCAGGGGAGATGTCATCTTTGATTTCTCCGAATCTCATAACATTTTATCAATAACCGATGAGAAAACCGCTGCCAATGAATTGTTTAATGTACATATTTCCAACAAGAGGCTAACTTCCAGCATAGTCAATCTTGCAGGAAGTGCATCGACATATACAGTGCGAATTACCTTACATATGTCTGACGGGGCCATTTTATATCGTGATATAATTCACTACTCCTGATTAAGCCTGTTACCGGTGGCAATTATTTATACTTATTATATTTCTCATAGAGGATAAGGAAACCCCAACTGTCAACTAATATACGGATAACTGAATCGGTGTCGCATATAACTATAATATAACAGGTATACTTGAAGGACTTTCTGTTTCATTCAGAAAGCCCTTTTTTTATTTTTATAGCTTCCGGATGAGAAACATGGTCGTATGGTAGATTAACACAACATACCTTTATTAATTTTTCCTGCCGGATGTTAGCGGAGAACCTATCATAGGGATGAACAGTCACTGTATCCGGTCTGACAACGGGTTGTCTTGGATTGAGATTATAAAAATGTCCCCCCTTCTCTTTCTTATCGATTTTATAGTTCTATTAGACAGGAATGGAGCAGAGTTACAGGTATCTGGTTACAGGTGTTACGTATGTCCTGATCGGTTCGGTTGCTTTAAAGATTTAACTCCGAGTTTCCATTTGGTTGATATGTAAAAGTAACTTTTGATAAATTTTGTTATTTTTTTCTTCTCTAATTTTAACTTTTGCCTATATCTTGTATCATATATATTATTATGAGTCTTTTTCAAAGAGTGATTGTGGTTCTGTGCCTTTTCATGTCTTTTTCCGCTTATGGACAGGAAGGGAGTGTGGAGTTTTGCCTGTGTGATTCTGTCAATGGTGACACAGTCGAGGGTGCTGTGGTGGAATTGGTATATCTGTCCGATTCTACAAAATATCACGCTGTAAGCGATGGGAGTGGTAAGGCTAAATTTCAGAGGATCGCTTATGGTGATTACAGTGTGACTGCAACATTCCTGGGATACATTCCTTCATGCCGCCGCATACGTTTGAATGCGCATTTTCTCTCTCCCGACACAATACGGATGCAACCAGATGTGCAGTTGTTAGATGAGGTAGTAATCAGCACTCCTGCTCTACGTTCCACTCAAAACGGGGATACGCTCAGTTATCATGCTGACGCCTACAAGGTAGTACTGGGGGCCAATTCCGAATCGTTGCTCACCAAGATGCCCGGCATATCTGTTTCAGAGCGTGGCGTTGAAGCCCATGGGCGTACTGTGCAGAAAATAATGATTGACGGAGAGGAGTTTTTCGGTAATGATGTCCTTTCGGCCTTGAAAAATCTTCCAGCTGATATGATTGAGGATGTGGAAGTGTTTAATAAGCTGAGCGACGAGGCCGAGCTTACAGGTGTGGATGACGGCCGGGGGTATACAGCTATCAATATCCGCAGCAAACCAGATCGTCGTAAGGGAACTTTCGGACGCCTGTATGCGGGTTATGGCTTTTCGGATAAATACATAGCCGGTGGTAATATCAATAATTTTAATTCCAAATGCCGTCTTTCAGTTGTTGGGTTGGCCAATAATATCAGTCTTCATAATTTTGTCACTGAGGATATTGTGGGAGCGACGGATGAAGAGGGTAAGAACGGACATTCCAACTTCGTAGTCAAACCTATGCCTGGTATTTCTTCCGTACAGTCTTTGGGGACGAACTTTAATACCAGTTGGCTCTCAGGAAGTTATTTTTTCAACCGTACGGATAACAGTAACGTTCCGGTTTCCCAACGGGAAAACCTGAATAGCGGTAATAAGGTCCAGCTTACCGATGCGGAGAAAGATTTGACAGCCTTGAATTACAATCACCGATTCTCTGCAAAAATGAAATTTAACGTCGGTGAGCGCCATAGTTTTATCATCCGTCCTTCGCTGAATATCCAGGATTTTTCGGATTTCTCCGAACAGAGAAGTTTAGTACGGAATCGTTTTGGTTGTGATGATATCCGTTTTGTTCATAACCGGCTCTCGGATAACCGGAATGAACGTTTGGGTATTAATGTTTCCAATACTTTCAATTATCGTTATCGTTTCCATAAAAGGGGGCGTTCCCTTTCCATGTCGTTGTTGGGTAATTATTACGATAATGAGACTGATGCGCTAAATGAACAGTATACTTTCCGCAAACCGGATATGCCGCTTGACCCTCTTTTGGCAAGTTCGGTGTCCTCACAGCAGAACTTCCGTAAAACACGCAAGGTCATGGCTCGTACGGGGGTGGTTTATACGGAGCCTTTGTCTCGTCGGTTTCGTATGAGCTGGGAATACGCTTTTATTTACAGTCGTGACGAAGCCGCTAAAACGGTCTTTCTTCGTGATAATGAAACCGGAGAATTGAGTACAACTGCGGATGCTCGTCAATCCAGTGAGAATAGAGGAATATACCTGACCCATAAAATCGGACCTCGTTTCCAGTATGCTTTTCGTAAGACTTCCATTACGGTAGGGGGAGCTTTTCAACATATGAATTTTAAAGGGACAAATATCCTTCCTGCAACAGGGGAAGTGTACAAGCCTTACAGTAACCTGACCTATGAGGTAGTAGCCAACCTTGTTATAAACCGTCAGAATACGATCTGTATCGATGCGAAGGGTCGGACTGTGAACCCTTCCGCAAATCTGTTACAGGATGTGGTCAGTCTGGCTAATCTGAGTCGTGTTAGTGCGGGAAACCCTAATTTGTCTCCCTCATATCTTCATGGCTTTGGGATACGTTACATACATACCGATGCCCGAAGAGGCAGTACGGTGGCAGTTTCACTTAACTATAATGGCAGCGGCAACTATATCGGCGATTCATTGGTGGCTGACCAGCCTGATTTTATCGTGACGGAAGGTGTGAAGCTCGGTGAGGGAAATCTGTTCGTCCGTCCGGTCAATATCGGCGGTTATCACCGTTTGCATGGCAAGATAACCTACGGTTTTCCGGTCAATCCCCTGCGCAGTAACTTAAATATTCAGGCACAGGCGGTAATAAATGTCCTGCCTGGGATTATTAACGGAGAATACAGTCCCGTACACCGCAATAATTACTTAGTAGGAGCTTCTTTAGCGAGTAATATCAGTGAGGATGTGGATTTTCGTGTCAGTTATACGGGGGAGTATGTGCAGGGAGAGTTTACAACGAAGGCTGGGAAAAACAATAATGACTATTTTTCACATACGGTTTCCGGCCAGCTTAAATGGGCTTTCTGGAAAGGGGTTACTTTTACAGGCTCACTTTCATACAGACAGGACAAGGGTATCTCCGCTCCATTTAATGATAGGACGTTGTTGTGTAACCTTTATCTGGGTAAACGGATTTTCCGTAATCGTCTGGGAGAGATCAGTATCGGCATCAACGACCTCTTCGATGATAATTCCCGGCGTTATGCGCATACCATCAATTCTTCCGGGACCAACAATATTGTGAATCAGGGTATTGAACGTTATGTGGCTTTCCAGCTTGTCTGGCATCTGAGAAACTACCGAAAATAAAAATATGATGCAAAATGAATACCATTGGGAAATATTATATTACAATATATTGTAACTAAATGAATACTTTCTGCATTAAGTTTTATATAAGAATACCCCAAAAATATTATAAAATTAGCCAATAATTCATTGAAGTGTATTCCAAAAGTTTTGTGGCTAACCTTTTGGGGGCACTTTACTTTTGGGACAGTTCCTATAGTATATGTTTTTTGGGGGAGGGCATGGAAGTTTCGTGAGATATACCGGGGGAGGGCGCGTCGCCATTGATTACTATGGGAACAAAGCTGTCTTTAGCACCTAAGCGGGAGGCTTCTGCCAATAACTCCCGCTCCGTAATACCGTATTTTTAAACTTCTTTGAATAACCTGATTTTCTTTGTATTGAATGATTGAAGTAATCTGAAAAGGGGGAAAATACAAAGGTGCGAAATTATAATAATTAAATATTATTAAAAGTAACGTAATGCTTTACGTTGATAATTAAATAAAGTAATGATTTAATTGTGTTAAAGGTATTATATATTTGATGCGAATTATTATAATTATAAAATGCATTTTTATTATAATTTATATTAATCTGGATAAACCTCTAAATTCAATGCCTATGAAACATCACTGAAATTACACAAAAGTAAATAATTTACTGATCTATTTTTATTATACCATGGTGTATAAACACAAAACAAAATCAAAAAATAATACTTAAATTTATGGAAATAAAATTATTTGCTAAACGTATTAGTATACCTCTTTTTCTTATACTAGTAATTACAACTAATATGATTTATGCACAAAACACAATCAACATATCTGGAAGAGTTTCTAGCTCAATTGGAGAGCCTATGATTGGAGCAAGTATCATGGTAAAAGGCACCACTAACGGTACGATAACAGATCTTGATGGAAATTTTAGGATAGAGACATCACCAACCGCAACTTTAATCATTTCTTATGTAGGTTATGTCACTCAAGAAGTACAAATAGCTGGTAGAAAATCTATCAATATTATCTTAAAGGATGACACAGGCTTGTTAGAGGAAATTGTAGTGGTAGGTTATGGAACTCAAAAAAAAGAAACATTGACAGGCTCTGTAACGAGCGTCAAGGGAGATGAGATTAAAAGGAGCCCAGCTCCTAATGTAAGTACCTCACTGCAGGGAAAACTACCAGGCCTGATAGTTAATCAACGTTCTGGAGAACCGGGACGGGACGATCCAAGTATTGTGATACGTGGTTTTGGTACATTTGGTGATAGTTCTCCATTGATTATTATTGATGGAGTGGAACGCGGTAATATGAGCCGGATGAATCCTGAAGATATTGAAAGTATATCAGTCCTGAAAGATGCATCAGCGGCTATTTATGGTGCGCGTGCAGCAAATGGTGTTATACTTATTACTACAAAAAAAGGAAAAGTGGGAAAACCTGAATTTTCATTAGGTTTTAATACTGCTTTCTCATCACCTACAATTAAACCTAAAATGTTGGATGCCGCTACATATGCTCAGGTTTATAATGAAGGAGATTGGTACCGGAAAGGGCGTCCAGAAACTAATTACACACCTGTTTATTCAGATGAAGTTATTCAAAAATTTCGAGATGGATCAGATCCTATTTTATATCCAAATACTAATTGGCTAGATGAAACCTTGAAACCGTTTGCTTTGCAGACACGTACTAATTTTCAAGTGAGTGGTGGTACAGAGACCGTTCGTTATTTAGTTTCATTTGGCGCATTAACACAGGGATCAGGTTTCTATCATCAACCTGTAAAAAATCATCAATATACCGTGCGTGCAAATATAAATGTAGATCTTAGTAAAAATTTGACTTTCGGTGCAAATATTAGTACAATTATTAATAATCAACAACATACAACGGTAGCTACATGGATAAATTTTTCAAATATATTACTATCAAGTCCCACTTTGGTTGCAAAATATCCCAATGGTCTGATCGCTGGTGGTAGATTAGGAGAAAATCCTCTATTATTGGATCAAAGAGGTACTAATAAGATTAAGAGTACTCCAATGTATTCAACATTTATAGCTACTTATAAGATTCCTTGGGTGAAAGGTTTAAAATTAGAAGGTTCTTTCAACTATGATATCAATAATCAGTTTGAGAAGTTATTTAATTTGCCCTATTATTATTATGAATATAATACGGTAAGTAAAGAATATGATAAAAGATCAGGTACAGGTGCATCGACAGTAGAATTAACAGATACTTATAGTCGTTGGACTACAATGTTGTATAATTTTAGGTTACTATATGAACAACAGTTTGGGAAACATCATGTTGGAGCTATGATAGGGCAAGAACAGCAGAGGAACACCTATTCGTATGCTATGGCTTATCGGAAGAATTTTATTAGTTCAACTATTGATCAAATAAATGTGGGTAGTTCTGCCGCTGAAGATAAAAATAATGGTGGTTCTGCTTCTATAACAGCGCGTAATAATTTCTTTGGGCGTTTTAATTATGACTATAGTTCTAAATATTTAGTAGAATTATTGTTCCGTTATGATGGTTCACAGAATTTTCCGAGCGGAAAAAGATATGGCTTCTTTCCTGCTGGGTCTATTGGTTGGCGTATTTCAGAAGAACCGTTTTTAAAAGAGAATTGTAATTTCCTTGATCAGTTAAAGTTACGTTTGTCAATAGGACAAACCGGTAATGATAGGATTGCTTCTTATCAATATTTACAGTCATATTCATTTGGAGGAAATTATGTATTTGGTACATCTGATGCATCTGGTATCTATGCGAATACTATGCCTAATCCTAATATTACTTGGGAAAAAAGTACTAAATTTGATTTTGGTTTAGACGCTTCTTTGTGGAATGGACTATTGGGTATGGAACTGACGTTATTCAAAGAGAAACGAACAGATATTCTTGCCGCTCGTAATCTTTCGGTTCCTGAAACTTTGGGCTTTTCTGCTTTACCGGATGAAAATATTGGTGAAGTGAATAATAAAGGATTTGAGCTAAAATTGTCTCATCACCAAACTTTAAATGATTGGTTTTATAGCATAGAAGGGAATATGTCATATGCTAAAAATGAAATCGTTTATATGGATGAAACTCCTCATGCCGAAGCCTATCAGGATAAGACTGGACGCCCTGTGGGAGCTGATCTATATTATAAAGCTGATGGCCTTTTTAATACACAAGAAGAGCTGGATGCATATCCTCATGCAAATGGTACGCAGGTTGGTGATATTAAAGTGATTGATTTGAATGATGATGGAGTGATTAACTCTGATGACCAATTCCGATTCGATTACACATCAACTCCCCGTTTTGTATTTGGGCTGTCAGGATATGTGAAATATAAAAATATAGATTTGAGTCTTTTTTTCCAAGGACAAACTGGTGCCTATAACTATGATGCTGAATTTGTAAATAATATGGGTGGGGCAGATCCTAAAAATGCTTTTGTAGATCGAGCTGCCAATCGCTGGACAGTTAACAATCCTAATGGAACAATGCCGAGGGCTGATGCTTTTCAACCGGGAAATACAACATTTTTCTTATATGATGCAACTTTTATACGCTTGAAGACATTGGAGTTGGGTTATACCTTGCCTACGAGCCTTACTTCACGATTACAGTTGGGAAGCTTACGCATTTATGTGAGTGGCTTTAATCTGTTGACATGGGCAAAAGAAATAAAATATATAGATCCAGAAATCAATGGTGGCGGCTTATATTATCCACAGCAGCGTGTATTCAATGTCGGATTAAATGTTAAATTTTAAAATCAGAACAAATGAAAAAAATATTAATTGTATTTTCGTTAACTTTATTAGCTATATCTTGCGATGATATTTTGGATATTTCTCCTAAGGATCGTATTTCTGATGATGCTATTTGGACAGATGAAAATCTTATAAAAGCTTATCATACAGATTTATATAATAGTTTGCTGCATGGGTTTTGTATTAATATGCAGTCTAAAATGACAGATGAAGCCTATTGCTCTATTAATTGGGGGGCTGGGATTATAGCTTATGGCACTATTAGTCCAGACAATGTTGGTAGTGTTAGCAATACTGATTGGACTGGTGGAGGTAATCTCTATATTTGGAATTCTGCATTTCAGAATATTCGTAAAATAAATAAGTTTCTTGAGAAAATGGAAGAAAGTCCATTCGTAATGGATGATAAAGATAGACTTATTGCAGAAAGTAAGTTTTTACGTGCTTATATTTATTTTATGCTAATCGAACGGTTTGGAGAAGCACCTATCGTAAAACAATCCTATGAATTGGGTACGGATATGACATTTACAAGTGCTTCATTTGATGAATGTGTAAAGTTTATAGAAGAAAATATAACAGAAGCAATGCCGTCACTTCCTGCTTTCTATGCAACAACAGATGCAAATTTTGGTAGAGCCACACAAGCTGCATGCCAGGCATTATTATCTAGATTGTATTTGTATGCTGCTTCACCATTGTTTAATAAAAATAATGATAAAACTAAATGGGAGAAAGCTTCTGATGCTGCTGAGACTTTTCTTACAACATATAAGCAATATGAACTTTATCCAGATTATACCAAATGCTTCAATCAGCCGAGTGGAATGGAAAATCAAGAAATTATTTTGGCGCGCAATTTCACTACAACGAACGGTCATCAAGCTCCAATGCATAATTTGAATCGTCGCTATGGAGCATATGGTGGCTGGTGGGCTAGTAATGGTCCTTCTCAGAATTTGGTTGATGACTATGATATGCTTAATGGCGAGCCTGCATTTGTCTGGAGCAATGGCGTAAAAAGTGTTAATCCTGTATCTGGATATGATCCACAAAATCCTTATAAAGACCGTGATCCTCGTTTGGATGCAACTGTGATACATGATGAGTCAACCTATCATGGTGACTTTTTTGAAATGTGGGTAGCGTCAGATGGTAAGAGTTGGGGGGTTGATAATTATAGACAGAGCGGAGATAACCCGCTTACCAATTATGTGTTACGAAAATTTATGCCAGGGGAGGATACACCATTAAGCTGGCAAACGACTTATACAATACCATGGATCTTTTTCCGTTTAGGAGAGATTTATTTGAATTATGCAGAAGCACAATTTGAATTAGGTCATGAGGATGTTTGTCGAGAGTACATCAGCAAAATACGTAATAGGGTTGGTATGCCTAAAATTCCAGAGACTGTGACAGGAGAAAATTTGAGACAGCGTTTATACAATGAACGCAGAGTGGAGCTTGCTTTTGAAGAGCATCGCTATTTCGATCTCCGCAGGTGGAAAGTAGCGATGGATATTGAAAATCGTCCTATTTATGGTATGACTATAACCAAAGATATTAATACAGAAAAAAAAGTTTATAAAGAAGAAAAATTATTGGAAAGGGTATTTACTCCTCAAATGTATTTACTTCCTATTTCAACGGATGAAATAAAGAAAAATAAGGGTACTTTATTACAGACAGAAACTTGGAGATAATTATTGATATAATGTAAATATAGCGCGTATTTGTGGATATAATCCACTATACGCGCTTACTAAAGTGTAGAATATGATAAGAAAAACCTTATTTTTATTTGTGTTGTTAATAGGTTGTCTTGCTGTCTTTGCTCAAAGCAATTCCTTTAAAGAGAATAATGTAAACATTGAATTGCCAACAGGAAAGCTTTCTTTACAACCGCTCAATCAGAATACGGTGCGCGTAAGGTTCACCAAAGGGCAGGCTGTTCCGAAAGAAGAATTAATCTATACAGAAGATGTAGCGTCTCCTGCAT
>OHSF01000189.1_pt1 | contig 41905 bp, 29 predicted proteins | sample 1578551 | NCBI WGS metagenome assembly OHSF01 (sample SAMEA3879601, study PRJEB24766) | human gut metagenome | biome: human-associated habitat; feature: feces | place: USA | collected 1985/1987
TGAAAAATCACATATTGATATGCAGGCGGGCGAACGGTGTTCGCCCCTACACACGTTTTGTGGGTGTATATCCGTTTTATGTTTCGCAAGGCTTTTTATTTCTTCTCACCCTTTAACTCCGCAATTTTATCACGCAGGAATGCGGCGTGCTCAAATTCAAGCAGCTTTGCCGCCTCTTTCATTTCCTTTGTGAGCTTTTCTATGAGCTTTGCAGTTTCCTGCTTTGAAAGCTTTGTTTTCTGCCTTGCTTCGTATTCCACCTCTTCCTTGGTGGATATTTCTATTACATCTCTTATATCCTTGACGATAGTTTTCGGAACTATGCCGTGTTCTTCGTTGAACTTCATCTGTATTGCACGACGGCGCTCAGTTTCGGTGATAGCCTTTTCCATTGAACGTGTCACGGTGTCGGCATACATTATTACCTTGCCCTCAGCGTTTCGAGCGGCTCTGCCTATGGTCTGTATAAGTGCGCTTTCAGAACGCAGAAAGCCCTCTTTATCAGCATCAAGTATCGCCACGAGAGTTACCTCAGGCAGATCAAGACCCTCACGCAGAAGGTTGATACCAACGAGCACATCAAACTCGCCCAGTCGCAGGTCACGGATTATCTCCATACGCTCGATAGTGTCTATATCGTGGTGCATATATCTCACCTTGACGTCAAAGCTCTTGAGATAGTTTGTTAGATCCTCTGCCATTTTCTTTGTGAGCGTTGTGACCAGCACACGCTGATTTTTAGCTGTGCGCATATTTATCTCGCTGAGCAAATCCTCTATCTGACCCTCAGTCGGCTTTACGATTATCTCAGGGTCAAGCAGACCTGTCGGTCTTATGACCTGCTCAACTATCTGCTGTGACCTTTCCTGCTCAATAGGTCCTGGGGTAGCTGACACGAAAACCGCCTGATTGATATGAGAATAGAACTCATCAAAGGTCAGCGGTCTGTTATCCATTGCTGACGGTAGGCGGAAGCCATAGTCAACCAGGGTCTGTTTTCTCGCTCTGTCGCCTGCATACATACCTCTTACCTGCGGCAGAGAAACGTGTGACTCGTCCACGAAAAGCACAAAATCCTCAGGCAGAAAGTCAAGCAAAGTGAATGGCGTAGAGCCTGCGGGACGTCTTGCAAGCACACGGGAATAGTTCTCGATACCGCTGCAAAAGCCTATCTCCTCCAACATCTCAATATCATAGTTGGTACGCTGTGCGATACGCTGAGCTTCGATAAGCATATCGTTGTCTTTGAAATACTTGATACGCTCGTCAAGCTCCTGCTTAATCTCTTCGATAGCGTCGTGCATTTTATCACGGCTGACAATATAATGGGAAGCAGGGAAAATTGCAGCGTGAGCAAGTGAGCAAAGTACCTCACCGGTCACTACGTTTATTTCAGTGATACGGTCTATCTCATCGCCGAAGAACTCCACTCTTATGGCAGTGTCTGTAGAATTTGCAGGAAATATCTCCACCACATCTCCCCTGACACGAAACTTGTTTCTCACAAAATTTATATCGTTTCGCTCATACTGGATACCCACAAGGTCAGCGATAAGCCTGTCACGGGATTTCTCCATACCACGACGTATAGACACCACCATGGACTTATACTCCTCAGGGTCGCCGAGGGAATAGATACAAGAAACGCTGGCAACGATAATAACGTCACGGCGTTCAGCGATAGCGGAGGTAGCGGAATGGCGGAGCTTATCTATCTCGTCATTAACGGAGCTGTCCTTTTCGATATAGACGTCCTTACTAGGCACATAGGCTTCAGGCTGATAATAGTCATAGTAGGACACGAAATATTCCACGGCATTGTTCGGAAAAAACTCCTTGAACTCAGAGCAAAGCTGAGCGGCAAGTATCTTATTATGGGCAAGCACGAGCGTTGGACGGTTTATCCTAGCAATAACGTTTGCCATAGTAAAGGTTTTGCCGGAACCTGTAACGCCCATAAGGGTCTGCTCTCTCATACCGCTTTCGATGCCCTTTACCAGAGCGTCCACAGCCTCAGGCTGGTCGCCTGAAAGCTTATAATCTGAAACAAGCTGAAACTTATCCATAAATGCCTCCTCAATCGAACAGTTGTTTTACTTATTATATTACATTTATTTTTAATTGTAAAGGCTTTTTTATCAATATTTTTTGAATTTGCGTATATGTACGATTTTTCGGACTGGTATTGTTACTCAACCTGCGGTATCAGCTCGATGTATGTGTAGGGGCGAACACCGTTCGCCCGTCGAAGAAACAAACCCACGGTAACAACATTTTGATATAGAAACAAAATTATCCCACCGCACCCCTACAATTCAGAATTTACAGCAAATCCTGAGCACGGGCGAACACTGTTCGCCCCTACAGATTGTTCTGGAGAGGTTCTTCTGCCGCAAAATCGCTACGCTCGATGCTTGTCCACATCTCTGTTCAGCTTTGCCCATTCCTCACTCCTCTCTCCTCATTCCTCATTCCTCATTCCTCATTTCTCACTCCTCATTCCTCATTCCTCACTTAATACCGCTCCCCCCCTTGCATTCTCCCACACTTTAGGTTATAATATCACTATAGTAATAATTTCAGGAGGACGTAACATGAATAGATCATATGACGAATACAACTACACCCTCTCAAAGCGTGAACTGGAAGAGCTTAAATTCTTATTCATCTCTGATGATGTGGACTACAACGACACTGACAGCAACGGGCTTACTTTCCTGCTCACTGCTATCGAAAGTGCTGACTTTGTTGAGCAGGACGGTGTTCTCAAGCCCGACAAACGCAGCGTTGATTTCATCAAATGGCTCATCGCTCAAGGCTCAGATGTGAACTTCCCTGCTGACAAAAAGCCTTTACAATATGCTATCAAATGTGAAGAGGAAATATCTCGCCGTAAAGGCAAAGCCTGTGATATGTCAGAAATTCTTCTGCTTCTCCGTGAAAGCGGTGCTGACAGCACGGGTCTTGACGAGCTTATTGACGGAGGATTCTCCGCTCGTGTGAAGCTCTGAGGTATAGCATGAGAGAATTTATAATAAATCAGAATGACGCAGGTCAGCGTGTTGACAAGTTTCTCACAAAGGCTGTGCCGAAGCTGCCTAAAAATCTGCTGTACAAATATCTGCGCCTAAAGCGTATCAAGGTCAACGGCAAACGCTGTGAGATATCCACACGGCTTGCTTGCGGTGACGTTATGCAGCTTTACATCAATGACGAATTTTTCGAGGGCGAAGTTGCTGACAGACCTGCTTTTCTCAGTGCGCCAACGTCTTTGAATATTATTTACGAGGACGAGAATATTATCCTCTGCGACAAAAAGTGCGGACTTGTGGTGCACGAGGACGAAAGCGGCTCGGCGGACACACTCATAAACAGGATACAGCACTATCTTTATGAAAAGGGCGAATACCGTCCTGAGGAGGAGCTGTCTTTTGCTCCTGCCCTTTGCAACAGGATCGACCGCAACACCGGGGGAATCGTCATATGTGCGAAAAATGCTGAAAGTTTGCGTGTGCTTAATCAGAAAGTTAAAGACAGAGAACTTGAAAAGCTTTATCTTTGTGTGACATTGGGCATACCAAAGGAAAAGTCTGCTCGGCTCACGGCTTATCATCAAAAGGACGAGGCGACAAAAACTGTCAAGGTATCTGACAAAAAGTTTCAGGGCAGCCGCACCATGATAACCTCTTATCGTGTGCTTGCGGAAAACAAGGCTGATGACCTTGCACTTCTCGAAGTTGACCTCATCACAGGCAGGACGCATCAGATAAGGGCGCATCTTGCTCACATTGGCTATCCACTTCTCGGTGACGGCAAATACGGAATAAATAAAGTCAACCGTGCATACAATGTGAAAACGCAGGCACTTTATTCGTACAAGCTTACATTCAAATTCACCACTGACGCAGGTATACTTGAATATCTAAACGGCAAGAGCTTTCAGGTTAAAAACGTATGGTTTTGCGAAAAATTCTTCGGATATAAGCTCTGATATTTCGTTAAATCGCACTATTTCGACACTGTAGATTTGTCATATACGACAAAATAATATAATTTTCGTGCAAATTTTGTGTAAATTGTTCAAAAGTGCTTGCAAATGTATATAAAATATGTTATAATTATTTAGTCAAATTTAACGACTGTACTATATATACAGAAAATGACAGATATATTTTATAGATTTGGAGGAACAAAGGTATGACAGGAGATCTGCATTGTCACACAACACTGTCTGACGGCTCGCTTGGTATAGAAGAGGTCATTGTTCAGGCAAAAAGAATGGGACTTGACTTTCTTGCGATAACAGACCATGACACTCTTTCATCATCAAACAGAGCGCAAATACTTGGCGAACGTTATGGGGTCAAGGTCATTCCTGCGGTAGAGCTTTCCGCATGGGACAAGAAGCGCAATTCAAAAGTACACATTCTGTGCTATGCACCGCAGAAACCTGACAGGCTGGAAGGTCTTTGCCTGAAGTCATGCCAGATAAGAAAAGACTGTGCAAAGGAAATGATAGAAAAGGTAATGGCAAGATATCCTATCCCTGCCGATGCTGTACTGCACTACACAAAAAGCTCAAAGAGCATTTTTAAACAGCATATCATGAGAGCATTGGTAAATTACGGCTATGCCACTGAGCTTTACGGCTCTGTGAACGACAAGCTTTTTGCATATCCAAACGGCGAATGTCTTGTGACCCGTGAATATCCTGACGTAAACTTTGTGCTTGATCTTATCCATTCCGCAAAGGGCATTGCTGTTATGGCACACCCTGTTATGTTCAACAACACCGAACTGCTTCTTGAGCTTATCGAGGCAGGAAAGCTTGACGGAATTGAAGCTTATCATTACTCTGCTACTCCAACTCAACAGCAGAAGCTTGTGGATATCGCAAAGGAACATGACCTGATAGTGACTGGTGGCTCTGACTTCCACGGTCTGTATAATGAGACTATGACACATATCGGAAGCATGACCACTGACAAGGAAAATCTTGATAAGCTGTTCAAGCTCATTCATATAAATTCACAAAAAGCTAACAAAGCGGCTGTGAAAACAGAGAAATAATATGGTATAATAAAGGGACATTATCATGCGGTAATGTTCCTTTAATGCGTAACAAAGCCTAGTTTGGCTGTAATAGAGAGGACTGTATAAAATGAACGTAATGGAAGAATCCCTACAAAAACACAGAGAATGGAAAGGCAAGATAGAGGTCTGCTCAAGAGCAAAGGTAAACAATGCAAAAGACCTGACGCTGGCTTACACACCAGGCGTTGCTCAGCCTTGCCTTGAGATACAGAAAGATCCTGACCTTTCATATGAGCTTACAAGACGTGCAAATCTTGTGGCTGTTATCACAGACGGCTCTGCTGTGCTTGGTCTTGGCAATATTGGCGGTCTGGCTGGTATGCCTGTTATGGAGGGAAAATGTGCACTTTTCAAGGAGTTCGCAGACGTTGACGCTTTTCCACTTTGCATAAAGTCCAATGACGTTGACGAAATAGTAAACACTATCGCCATGATATCAGACAGCTTCGGTGGTATAAATCTTGAAGATATCGCCGCTCCAAGGTGCTTTGAGATAGAAGCAAAACTTAAAGAAAAAGTTGATATCCCTGTTTTCCATGACGATCAGCACGGAACTGCTATCGTTGTTGGTGCGGCACTTATGAATGCCTGCAAGGTAGCAAACAAGAAGATAAGCGACATCACACTTGTTATAAACGGCGCAGGTGCGGCTGGCTGTGCTATCGGAAAGCTTTTGCTTTCTCTCGGTATTGGCAACCTTATCATGGTAGACCGTGAGGGCATAATCTGCGAGGGCGACAATTATCTTAACGAGGCTCACGCTGAAATGGCTAAGGTCACAAACAAGAACAAGCTTCATGGCTCTCTTGCCGACGCACTCAAGGGTGCAGACGCTTTCGTAGGTGTTTCCAAGCCAAAGCTCGTTACAGCCGAAATGGTCAAGTCCATGAACGATAAGCCTATACTTTTCGCAATGGCTAACCCGACTCCTGAGATAATGCCTGACGAAGCAAAGGCGGCAGGTGCGTTTATCGTTGGCACAGGACGTTCAGACTTCCCTAACCAAATAAACAACGTTATCGCTTTCCCTGGAATTTTCAAGGGTGCACTTGCAGTAAGGGCTTCTGACATCAACGAGGAAATGAAAATGGCTGCCGCAAAGGCTATCGCAGGCTGTGTGCCTGAGGACAAGCTCAGTGCGGAATTTATTCTGCCGAACTCTTTTGACAGATCAGTACCGGTCGCTGTGGCTGAGGCTGTGGCAAAGGCTGCAAGAGAAACAGGCGTAGCAAGAATTTAGGAGGTTTTTCAAATGGCAACGATAAGCTACACTCCAAAGGGAGTATGTTCAAGAAAAATAGATATCGAAGTAGAGGACGGTATCGTAAAGAAAGTGCATTTCACAGGTGGCTGTAACGGCAACACACAGGGTGTATCAAAGCTTGTTGAGGGCATGAAGGTTCAAGACGTTATTGACAGACTTGAGGGTATCGACTGCAACGGACGTGGCACATCATGTCCTGCTCAGCTTGCTGAGGCTTTGAAGTCTGCACTCTAAGCTTTCGTACTGAACATTACACGGATATAATAACGGGCGAACACTGTTCGCCCCTACAAAAGGAAACGGACTGCATTTTGTTTGCAGTCCGTTTTTTTGTACATATTCTAATTTTCAGTCGCTGTGCTTTGAGTGAAACTCATTGAAACAAATCCCGTACCAGTCACCGTAATATTGGTATGATTACCGTCAGACCACTGCTCTGCACTGTTAATGCCGTTTGTTCGATAGAATTGAATGTCATATTGATTTTTCTCAGCAGAATTGACTTTCAAAGTTGCAGTGGCTATGCCAGAACTGTCCTTTGAAATAATCAGATCATAAGTATTCTTAAACCATGGGCTGATATCAACATAGTTCGTATCCCAAGTCAGGATGACAGTACCCTCGCCACTGCCTGACAGGCGGTAGTTGAAGCCGTCAAGATCTTTAGGCGAGGTGGCATTGTCGATGAATGTGCCTGTCCATGTTGCTGATGTGTTATTATTTATATAAATAACGCCAAGCTTTGCGGAGAGTGGTTTCAACTCTGCCTGATTTGTAGGAGTGGCTGTCACTCTCATGTATATGTCAGACTTTGTGAGCTGTGACTTATCAAAAGTCAGCACAAATTCATGCTTGTTGAAATCGTCAGCCATAAGTTTCAGAAGTGAAAACTCTATTTTTGAATTGCTTCCAAAAGTCTTTTTTTCACCGTTATATTCAACTGAGTATTTTGCAGTTTTTTCTCCGGTAAAGACATTTCCGTTGCTGTCCACAAGCTCGACTGTCAAAGTGTATGTGATATCCTTGTCATTATGCTTTATCAATGTTTGCGGATAGTTGCACACATTGACTGTCACACAAGGCGAGTTTTCCATACTGCTAAAAGTTATCGTCCTTGGAAGATCATTTTCATCTGTTGTAAGATAATTAGATGAAAACAGCATGCCAGCTCCCTTTTGTGTGGACACAACTCGCTTTACACTTGAAACGCTGGTATAAGCCGCCAGGACGCCAATAGTACTGAGTGCGGCTGCCGCAAAAGCTATCCATATTGCAAGCCACGATCTTTTAAGCTTTTTTATAAATTTGTCTTTCATAACAGCCACCCTCCTCTCTATTTTGTGATTTATTACTTTCTCTGAACTGTCAGGTAGACCATATCAGTTTCTTTATTGTTTTGGACGTTTTCATTCCATTTTACTCTTATTATAAAATAATCGCAAAACGGATCTTTATTGTCAATTACCGTCAGTGTATCCGATTTCCAATAAAGCGCCTCGGAATTTTTCTGAACATTGCTATAAGTGTCATAGGACTTTTCGTGAAGTGTGCTGTTAGCAAGTATCTCCGAGCCTTGCTGATTGAGATAATGTCCCGAGATCTTATTGCCGTCTATTTTGTAATAAAACGTTTTATTCTCTTCATCTGAAACATAAACGACAGCTTCTGATTTTTCAGTTTCACTGACGCTTTTCGCACGATATATCTCATACTCAAAAGGGATATTCGTTGTATGTGCAAGCTGTATTTGATATTGTTGCACGTCTGCCCCGCCTATGCCGAAAACAAAGTCTTTATAACTGCCGTTCTCAACGTCTATATCTGCCATTTCAAGATTTGCCACAGATTCTTTGTTTCCTGCGGTGATATAAAGCTGAGTAGGGGCATTTATTTTTGTTGTAAGAGCAATAGAACGTTTGTGAGTAAACCACGCATAAACAGGCAGTGCCACAAGCAGTACCGCCGAGAGAGATACTGCTATGACCAGCTGGAGCTTCTTCTTTTTTTCTAATTTTCTGAATTTTCCAAAAATGCTTTTTGTCATAATTTTCTCCTGAAAATGCCTGCTTATTATGAATTTATAAAGCCTGTTTCTATTTTTGCGTTTGTGTAAACAACATAGTCGCTTGAGGTAGTTCCATTAACAACTGAGTTGTTGTCATTAAGCAATACTGCGGTAAGCTCAACTCTGTAGTTCGCATAGGTAAGTCCCTGCTCCTCAAAAGCCTTGCCTGTTTTTACTGTAAATTTCGTAACGGCTGTGTTTTGTTCTTCGCCATTATAGTCAGTGGTAAAAACGCACTCCTTGCCATTCAGAACGCTGCTTGATGTGGCGTTTTCCAAAGTAAAGCTGCTGAGGTATTTGCTAATATCGTTTGTCTGCTTATAATCGCCACTATTGTCCTTAACATAAAGCTTCAAGGTATACTGTATTTTTTTGCCGCTGTCCTTTGTGGATCGGCTCAAAGCAGACAGATCATAGATAGCATTTGCTGTTATTGCCATTTCTCCTGTAGTCATATCCTTGGCATTGATACCAAGCTGCGAAAAAGGTGAATCCTTCGACTCAAGGACCGTTGACTCTGCAACGTTATAGTTTAACTGTGCCACTGTCATTGCCTTTCTATAGTAGCGTCTGGCAGGCATAACTCCACTTGCAGAGATAGAACTGTTCTCAATATTGTTCTGACTATATGCAACATAAGACGCCGCATTTACTCCTATACCGGTTTTTGTATCCCCGTCCTTACGCTCAGGGAACTGATCTATGATCCCCGCAGTACCATAAGTTAAGCTAATATCGGCCTTGACAGTTATAGAGCCATTTGTGTCACTATTGATATAATCGTAGACCGAATCGGGATACATCAGCATATAGCTGTCTTTAGCTTCTGAAAGTGTCTCAGTCTTGCTTATTTTTGCGTTTGATAACTCTGTGTCTGAACTGTCTAAAATGCTGTAATCAACACTCACCGAAGTTCCTGCAATGATCCTTGCATTAGCTCCCGCATCTTTTTCATCAAAGCTCTTCATAGAGAATTTAAAAGCCTGATACATATTGAAATCGTCACTTTTATAGCCATTAAATGTATCTCTAAGGCTCTGATCGATGCTTATCTTTGAAGTCATTGTGGCACGAACAAAGTTATTTGACGCTGTTATCTCCTCCGGATCATGAGCATCAACGCTTACTTCCTGCTTAAAGAAATTTGCAATAACATATGTACCGGTATTGCTGTCAACAAGATGTGTAGGCAAATTGCCATTGAGCTTTCTTGACGTATTACCACTATAGTAATTCACAAAGTTCTTGATGACCTTTTTTGAGCTTCCGCTTTCCGGAATGGTGATAGTGAGATAATAGCTTTCGCTTATTATCATTTCGTCATTATCATTTTTCGGTGTATCAATGTTCGCTGAAACAGTTATCTTATAAGTGCCTGTTTCAGCCTCCCCGGCAGGTCTATAATACTTGCCGTCGCTTGTTTTTACAGTAGCTGTAGCTTCATCCGCTTCAACGAGTGTTCCGTCAGATGATTCTGCGGCTGTTACCGACGCATATCTTAACAATACATCATTCATTGTGACCGGTTTAAAGCCGCTTATATTTATCAAGTCAAGCTCACCGGTCGTTTTATTAAATTTAGCATCACTTGCGGTAGAATGATAAGTCTTGTCATTGTTATTTGCATCAACAAGAGTTAGCTTTGTATCATCGGTAAGCACGCCACTGTCAGCGGCATTATCACCAATAAGATAAAGCTTTTTATCAAAGCTCCAAAGCAGGCTGTCACCGTTATTGAGCATTTTTTCCCATTCGTTAGCGGATTTGTAATAGGAATATTTAAAATAAGTAGTAACAGGTGCATCAAAGCTCTCAAAAGCAAGCTTTGTTTTATCCGTATAGTGAGAATGGTTATAGTCTGTGCCTGAGATAACATAAGAATTGAAGCTGAAATCAAGCACCTTTCTTACAAAAACAGGAACATGAAGTCTAAGAGCAGTTTTGTCACTTCCCGTTGGGTCGATATAATCGAGAGTAATGACAGTAAATCTGTTTGTGCCGTCATTGTCATACTGACCGTCTGTGACCTTGAAATATCCTGTCTTGCTGTTAAATGTAATAGTTGTTTTGTCTGATTTTGTTAAACTGCCGTTATCATACACATAAGTTGCCGTGCTGACATTCATAAGGTCTGTTGTTTTCAGCTTATTTGAACTGCTGTCGCAAACATCACAATTTGTCAGAACTGATATATACTTTGCAAGCATTTGCGTGATATTCAACGATGAGTTATCATCAATAAGCAGAACAGGAAGATCGTTCAGCTCCTGAACATCAAGCTCGGAAGCTTGCTTGAATGTTGTAAGCTTTGAATTACCCAGATCCTCTGCATATGTCTTTATGGTACTGTTTATGCCATAGGATTTTTTGGTTGTGCCATTCGTATAAGAAGCAGCGTCACTGATGATAGTCTGCATATTTCCGCCAACAAGATCGCCTGTGAAAATTTTATCTCCAATGGTTTTGCTTGGATTTATATTGACATAAGGTGAATAGATATCAACGTGTGTCCTGCTTCCCTCGCCGATATTTTTGGTATTGTCCTGAGTACCGTTGTAGTCGGAGTGAACTGCGGTGAAGCTGGCAGGTATCTGTGAAGCATTATACTGTATATCAGGTAAACAATCCGTGTTATTTACCGATACTCCAATAAATTTAGATGATAGATTTTTATCATTGTTCCAACCTATCAAGTTAGAAACAGACACGCTGTTGTTGCCTCTTACATAGTCTAATTTATTTATGAGAATATCATAAGCATATGTGTTTCCAAGGTCATTATGACCGATCACGCCGCCTGCACCTGCACCATTGGACTTATCTTCTGCTGAAAGAGTAACATTGTTGACTTCACAATCAGATATCTTCAGATCACCATTAGCTTTTATACCAACATAACCTCCGATACCTGCATCACCATTTTTAGCAGTTGGTATACCTATCGTTGCATTTTTTACAGCAGACTTTGATACGGTCACAGCCGCATTCTGTATGCCGACCATTCCACCTGAACTTGTATAGCCATAAACACCGCAAGCTGATGTTTCAGATGTTTCTCCATAGTAACAGTCATTGATAGACAACTGGTTTTTGTTTATTCCAACGAATCCACCGGCATTACTACCATAAACATCGACGCTGACGCTTGTGTTTGTTATTGTGCATGCTCCGTTAGACAGTCCTATAAGACCGCCCTCGTTCATTGTCTGGGTTGCAAGGGGTTTATTGTCTTTTTTTGAACCGATAAAGCTGTCTTTATTATAGGCTGTAAGCTGAACATTGCTTATTGTCGTTTCGATATTTGCAGAACCTGCGATTCCACCTACGCCAAACCAAGTTTTTGTGCCTTTATCAAGATTAGCAAATTCAACTTTATTAATTTTTATCTTAGAATCCTTAACAGCGAATTCGTTGCCTTTCTGAGAATTTCCCACAAGACCGCCTGTTTCAAATCCGCCATACACATAAACGCCACTGTTTTCAGACTTAACGTTACTTATATTGATATTATTTGTTGACTTTCCTATAAGTCCTCCCACAGTATATGCGCCATATATTTCAAGATCGGTCAATGTTATTCCGCTAAACGTGCAAGAACTCTGTACTCCGCCAACGATACCACCTGTAGAAAGGTCTTCATTAACATACGATTGTCCATCGTTGTTATACGTCTTAACGCTGATCTTGCCGGAAAGCTTAAGGTTATTTACAGTTAAAGCATACGTTGAACAGTTTATCAACCCAACTCCTTTTACGGAGGCAAATGCGGTACGATATTTATAGTTATCCACATCTTGGAATTCAATAGTGCTACCGCTCTTGTTATCCGTTATTTTCACAGCATAGGCTTTTATATCTGTATCGAGCTTTATGGTCTGATTATTTCCCTCGATAGCTGTCAAAGACAAAGTATAATCACATTTAATGTCGCCCAAGTTACTATTTGTTGCATCAAACAACTGATTTATACCACGAAAACCTGTTTCGGTGAGGTCATAGGTTCCATTTCCTGTGAGTTTAACAGTAAAGTTCTTATTTAATTCGTGTGCCCACTTTGCTTCATAAAGACCTTTTTCACTTGGCTTTGTATATTTTTTTAGCATTACAGAATTTTTCTTTTCATATTCCCTGCTTGTAGCCGTAGCCCTTTCAAGTCTTTGATAATCTGAGAGCGCAGTTTTGTAATCTTTATCATCAGAAGTCAATGTAGCTGTGCCAACTTTTGAATAGTCTGCATTTCGAGTAAAAGTATAGTGACCATAGCCGCAAGTATTTTTATTACGGTCTGTATATCCCATACCGGACTGTGATATGATAGACAGCATAAACAACGCTTGTGCATTAGGTACTTCAATAGTATTGGTCGAGCCGGCAATAACATTTAATTTCTCATCATCACTTAGCTCACTCTTAAACTGCGTGATGAGATAATTTTTCCTGCCATTGTTAAGGTTAGTTGACTTACCAAACGTTGTTCCCTCTTCGATAGCAAATCCGTTTACAACTCTGCCTATATATGGATTGATAAAAAGATTGGTATATACGTCTTCACCCACTGCCTCAGTATTGCTGGTTGTAAGCGCACTATCTTTGGCAACGATGTCCATATTTCTGAAAATAACGCCGCCGTAAACTATGGCGCCAACATATCCGCCTGCAGTAATGAGATGTTGTTTGCTGTTATCGTTCTTTGCAAATGTTATATTAGGATTTGTTACCTTGACATTATCAATGATATTATCTCCACCGAACACAACGCCCATAACACCGCCATAATACTCCGTCTTTCCGGTACTATAGTTTAATTTATTATTATTGTTTTTTGAAAGCGTTACTTCATTGGTATATACTATATTGATATCTTTTACAACACTTCCGCTGCTGAACCTGATGAGCGGGCTTGCAGAATTATTGGTGATAGTTGGATATGTTCCGTCGGATTTCTTCTGTCCAACAATAACGCCCCTGAAAACGTAACTGTTTGATGTTCCGCCAAGACCTGCAAAAGAACTGCCAAGAACTATATCATCATTTATCTTGTAATAAGCCTCGCAAAGATATTTGATCATGTTATCTTTTGAAACTGTTTCCTTTCCGCTTACGAAATTGCCTGTTCCATCATAAGTATAAGTTTTATGATTAGTGCCTTTGCAAAAAGCACTATTAGCATTAACAGTCGATTTATCGGCAGAAACATTTGCATTATAGTTTACTTCCCAGCCATTTGTAGGTGCGGTTGTACTGATAACTCGTGCGACCTCTGCAAGTGTGGAAGCGTCAAGGATATATGGATCAGAGTATGTTCCGCAACCCTCGTCCAGATATGGTCGCTCAAGGTTTACGTCTATCTCATCATAGTTTTGGGTGGTATCATACGATTTAGCAACATATGGCTTGTATTCAGTAAAGCTATATTCCTCTGTTGCGTTATTTTGGTCAGGGGAAGTATACCTGTCATCTCTACTCCAATCGCCATGATACTTATTCTGCCTGCTCACATCATCTACACGATTCTTTATGGTGTCAGACACTTCTCTTCCGTAGGTTACATTATGCTTTTCTTCTGTACCCCAATCGTCTTCCCATTTATAGTTGTATATTGCAGAAGAGCCTGCTCCGTCAGAATGCTGAAAACTTTCAAGCAAAGTAGCATTTTTGAAAATTGAATTTTCATTACTTGCGTCAAGCTTGATATTTGAGAAAGTCAGAGATATATTTTGACCCTTTTCGCTTCCTACATTGCCTATAAGGCTTGTTGCAGCATAATTCTGATCGCCTTTGTAATATTCTTCAGCAGTCATACTGTGTTTTTCTGTGACACATTCTGTATAGTGATCTCTGTCATGTTGCCTATCTTATTTATAAGCAAAGGGGCATAAGAATTTTCACCATTTAAACTTAAAGAAGTATCATTCACATACAAATCGTCAAGAACGATACTGCCGGTAATTTTGACAGATTTTTTTGAAGTATTGGTGTCGTCAGCAACCGAGCCGCAAACCAATGCACCTGAACCACCATTCACCTTACCGATATTTCCCTTAAAGGTCAGTTTGCCGCTTATGGTAACAGCTCCATTTTCATTTCTGAAAAGTCCGCATTGCATCATGTAATGTTGATTATGGTAATTAGTTAAATTTGTTCCATCTATGCCGTCAGTTGTACGGGCATAATTGTCACCATTACTGCTTGATACCATTTCAGACTGATTAAAGCCATTATTTTCAAAAGTAATAGTTGAATTTGATTTTATATTACAACCATTTGTATCAACTGGATAAAATGAATATCCTGTCAAATCTATTTCTGGATCTGTTGGAAAATCTATATTTGTGCTATTAATATATGCTTTTATATTATTTGCCGCAAAAAGCTTTGCACTCCACTCAACAGCCTTAGCTCCGCCTGTGGTGGCTTTACCGTTTTTATATACATCAAGGTTATAATAATATCTTGCCCAAGAATTGTTTTTCCACACAGCACCATTATTTGTTGTTTGATTTTGATAGGTATTGCAGTTCTTTCCGTCCATATACAGCAAACGCTCTCCGTCCGCTGTAACAGCAGGAATTGAAATTATGGCTTGACGATTAGACATAAAACTAGCTGAAGAAGAATAATAAATACTACAACGAGCTATCTCATCAAAATACGAATAGCTTGGGCTTATATTTATCTTAGTATCTTGTGAGATCTTATATCCATTAGGTTTAGTAAGTTCAAAATAAGTTGCATCTCGTGAGCTTCTGTAATTATTGACATTTTCACCTTTAAAATAGTCAAAGCCATAAGAGTCATAATCTCTACCAAAAAGAGTTGAGGCAAGCATGCCGAAATTTATACATTTTGTTGCTTTCACTGTCACACCGTCAAAGCTAACCTCTTTTATGCTCCAATAACCTGTTGTGGAAAGTACAAGACCGCCTATCTCATTACTATCAGATGTTAAAGTAGAATTAGATACAATTATTTTATCCAGCGTTACTTCAACATTATACCAGTTGTGACCAATAAACCCACCGCTTGTGCTTCCGCTGATTTTAGTGGAAGTTTTTATATTAAGAGTATTTACACTAACACTTTGTATTTTCACAATATTAGAAGATGATGATGTAGTCGAACCTATCTCAGCAATAAGTCCACCAACCCTGGCATTAGCACTGCCTGATTTAGGACCTGTGTGTTTATCAATTATATTTCCGCCAACAGTGACATTATCAAACTTAATAACGGGTGCAGACGTTGATGTAACAGCGCCTACCATTCCGATAACTCCGCCAAGACAAGTGCAATCTACCTTTGTTGTGCTATTATTGTATGTAAGATTTGCTGTTACAGCAGAATTAGTAAATGAAACTTCAGTTGTGGCTTCAGCAACATATCCAACCAGACCTCCAACAAAATTAGTATACGCACCACTTGGAGATGCGGTCACATCAGCGGTCACGCTGTCAATAGTCAAAGCTCCGCTGTTGTATGCAGATACAGAACCAATATAACAAGCATCACCGACAATATTAAAGTTTGAAACAAGCATTATATTGCTTATTTTTGCACCGCTTGTATTTGCAAAAAGTCCGTTGTGAGTATGGAAAACTATCTTAGCGTCTTTGCCTACGCTCATAGTAATTGTATGACTATTGCCATTCAGAGTGCCTGTAAATGTATCCTCACCATTATCACGCATAAAGCCGGTTAGACCTGTGTCGCTTATATCAACATCTGCACTAAGGCTGATATTTGCCGCAAGCATATCTGCCCTGATAGCACCGCTGTACTTAACAAAATCATTGCTATCATGCTGCATTATTAAAGCCGCACGGGCAAAATCTGCCCTATTGCTTATGGTTATATTATTATTAGAAAATCCATTTATTGTAACAGTATGCCCCGATCCATCAAAAGACAGAACACCGCCAGCACTCTCAAGCAGATCGGAATTGTTAAGGCGAAGCACTCCGCCCCAATCCATAACGTCTATAACTTTTGAAGATGTCCTTGTAAATGACCAGCCGCTTAAGCTATAGATCAAAGCATTGCCTCTATTTCCTACTATCTGACATCTGTTTTTGTTAGGGTCTTTAGGATAAAAGCCTGAAAGGTCTGTTTCACCGCCAAGCCTTACAACGCCATTTTTATTAAATTTGCCAACAATGCCACCTACGCTCTGGTTTGCAGAAACATCATTTGCAGTAACTTTGACTTTGCCGCCAACATCTATAAAAGCCTGATCTGCATAGCCCACAAGTCCGCCATAATTATTTTGTGATGATGTGAAATTTTTGATACTTATAGTGGTATTCTTGATGCTTACATAAGCCTTGCTGTTATCACCTATCTTACCAATAAGACCGCCAAAATCAAGGGCATTGCATGAGCCAGTCACATTTACAGTGATATCACTTAGTGCTAGTTCAGAGCTAAGAGCATTAGCAGAATATCTTCCGACAATACCACCATAAAAGCCTGCCCTGACAGTGCTATCGAAGTTTGAAGTAATAATATCATTAGCGGTGCCCGTGATACTAATTTTTGCACTATCTGCGCTGTTTATCAGCACTCCGAAAACAGAGCCAACAGCCGCACTGTCAGCGGTATCTCCTGATGAACAAGCAAGTGCCATTTTCATGCCACTGAATTTTGAAATGTCAAATGTCTTTTCGTCGGCTTTACTATATGTATAAGAGCCGAAAAGACCGCCCGCAGTTACAGAGCCTGTAACGCTTCCGGTCATGGTAAGGGTGACACCTTCGCCGACATTTATTTCTGCATTCTCTGCACTGCCCACAAGTCCACCCGCGTTGTTTGCGGATATATTTACACTTGTCAAGGCATTGCACTTGTCAACGTTCAGTGTTGCATCAGCACTCATTTTTCCGACAAATACACCTGCGTTCGATTTGCCAGAAACGTCAAGCGAACTACTTGACAAGCTTACAGCGAGACTTGCGTTTTCGTCCATAGTGCCACAAGCAAGACCTGCATTATCCCCGCCTGATACTTCCACCTGGACACCATTACTTAGAGTGATATCCAGATCGACCTTTGCTCCATTTTTCATATTGCCTATAACAGACGTGAAGGATTTATAAATTGTAGCACCTGAATCATCTACAGGATCAGCTTTTATTTTCCACTTATTAGCTGAAGCCACATCACCGTGTATAACATTCTCAGCAAGCAAAGCTGAATTTTTTTCTTCCGGTCTAGCAAAAATAATAGTATCTAAATTTGCACTGTCACTAAGATATTCAAACAGAGCAAAATTAATAGGAAGATTAATAGCTGAACCCTCATTTGCTTTGACCGTTCCCATGAAAGGATATTCTTCATTGCCAAGTCCTTTTTCTATTCCTGTAAAATCAGAAGCCTTAAACTGAGATTGGTTGTTTGAAAACAATACTGTGATTTTCTGATAGACAGCAGGATCTGCATTAAGAAGCTTTTTAAAATCGTCTGCATTCTGTATGGTAAAAACGCCATTTTTGATATCGTTAGTTATGTCAGTATATGTATCTGCCGCCATAGCCGTAATAGCGTTGGTGACAGTTGATACCATTTTAGACACAACACCTGAAATGTCTGCAAGCGGCATACTCGTGACAAGCAATACGGCAGCGGTAACTAAAGAAATAACATTCTTGCGATACTTGCTGTAAAGCTTGCGGCATATTCTATTAATTTTCTGATTTCTATTAGCTTTCACTTTCAACTGCCTCCGTGCAAAGTTAATATTCTTATCTATACGTTTAGTTCAACAAGGATATATTGCACCTTTGTACCTATCTTTTCGTCAGCGTCATTATACATGGAGCTTAGTGATGATAACTGTGCTGTGCTGTATTTATCACCATTAAGTATATTCTCAATAACCTTTTTATTTTGTTCTTTATCGGCATCACCTGACAAGAACAAGCTTAAATTACCCTTCATATATTCCGCAAAATTCAAACGTTCTTTACTGTCATCATCAAACAGCACATTTTTCTCTGTCAGATTTTCATCTGTGCTTTTCATTAGTATCTGACCAAGCGTGTTCGGCCATACCCAATATACGTTCACTTCCTGCGGAACGTCTACTTTACAATCTTTAAGCGTCCTTGTGAATGTTTCATCATGAAGAAAATCGGAATATGTGTGATTGTTCTCATCATATTTCTCAAAAAAACATGATATGTCCATTCATAAATCTAGTTACTTCTTCTTCAGTAACCTTTTCATAAGAAACAGCGTCTTCGTTTTTATTCTCTGCATACCCCGTGATACTCAACTTGAACTGTATCTCCATTTCTCCCGACTGGTTTGGGACAACATAAAAAGTAAGCTTTCCATGACTACCAGGATTAATACCATTCGTCATACCGCTTTCTTCATCAAGAAGCCAGTAGATCTTTTTGTTCTCGTCAGAAGTGATGTTGCTCCCATCAGACACCTTAGAGTAGTCATTGCTGTCAAGTATCTCAGCTTTAAGCACATTGGCACTTCCTACTGTTTCAGTTCAAATGGCGAATCTACGCTTTTCATTCCAAATGAATCAAGATCAAGGGCTTTATCAATGGTAAACCAAGCCAAGCTGACCGCAATAAGTATAAATGCCAGCACTGCAACTGGTATTATTTTTATAATAAGCAGTTTGCGTTTCTTCTTTTCTTCCTCGCTGTCTGCTTTCTCTATCACTTTATGCTCAGCCACTTTGGCGACCTCCATTATTTCATCGAGTCAAGCTCTTTCTGCAATTCTATCATGTGGTTTCTGCAAGCGGTTATCTCGCCTGTGTATTTGTTGAACCACTCAACGTCCATTTCGTTAGGCTCTTCCTGCAAAAGAATTGCCTGAACAAGTGCTGATTGTGAACGTGATCTCTTACGCTCTATTTCCTCGATTGTAAGTCTGCATTTCTTTATTTCTCTTTTAAGCTGCCCTTTACTGCTCACGTTATTGTCCTCCTTGCATTAATTTCCCATTTTATCAACCGAATCAACTATCTCGTTGACTTCCCTATAGCCTTTGTCAAGATTTTCGGTGATATGGTCAAGTGCTTTTTTTACGTCCTCAAGCTTGCCCTGCATTTGTTCGGGATACTTCACAAAGCAATAATGAAGCTCATTTATAGCCTTCTGCTCATCAGTGTAATCGTCGATAAGAAACACCAGCGACCTTGCCGCACCCATATCCGAAAGTATCATGTTGTATCTCGTTGGAAGATCCTTACCGCTTTCAAGATAAGTGTCTATCTCCTCAGAGACAGCAGAAAGATTTTCCATATACTTAGCGATGTAAGTCTTTCTGACTTCCTCGGACTTATCCATATAAAGCCCGATAAAAACGAACAGCCCTGCAAGTGCCGCAATACAAATAACGATAGCCGTTATCATTTTAGCCTTCATTATCTTTTCCTGATTCAAAGCTGTTCGCCTCCTTTTTCTCGTTTTCCTGCATTTTCAGCCGCTGAACTTCCTTTTCAACAGCCTCACGCATAAGCTTTTCCTTTTCTTCCTCAGCCGCTTTCAAGGCTTCCTCACGGTTTGAATATATTTTTATCTTGGCGATAGTTTTTACCTCATACACCGCCATGCAAACTGTTGGGATTATCACAAACAGTAAGAGGAGCTTCTTTGTTGATGCAAATGACCCAAGCCACTTGAAAAATCTGAGCTTTCCATAGTATTTTCCAATAATGCTGGCTTTTTGCACTGTCACGCTGTCCTCTATTTTGTTAGCATCGCCTTTAGTAACAAAAGTGCCGTCGCTCAAAACCTCAGATATCCTGTGAGTATTTATCTCGCCTTTAATACTATCATCTTGAGAGTAGAACGAAATGATATCCCCTGCCTTTAAGTTGTCAGTATCCGTCTTTTTGATGTAAATATAGTCACCCTCATGTATAGACGGCTCCATACTTCCGCTCACGACCTTCAGTACGCTGTAGCCAAAAATGCTTGCTGTTTTGCCGATACAGCCGCAGACCATTATGTACACCGTCACACTCAGCAGTGCCGCAAACACGGCAGAGCCAAGTATTGTCAAAGCTATTTTTACTATCCTCAACGCCTTGCCGATGATAACGACTCTCCCTCCGTGTTATTGTTTCCTATATTTCTCTTTCAAATGCCTTGCCATTCTGCCAACTGCTGAAACATGATACTCCTTATAGAGTCGTTTCATTTCAGTGTCGATAGCTTTCTGCTCCTCAGCGGTGCGCTGTGGCGGAATATATGGTCTTGGCGGTATGTTCTTTCGCTCAAGACGTTTTCTCTTTTTAAACTGCCTGTTTTTGATACGCCTCTTTACATCATATTTCAGATACGGAGCATATTTTTCATAGATGATCTCAATTTCACGCTCTGCACGTTTTCTCTCTGCCTCAGCCTGCTCTTTTTCCTTCTTGACTTTGAACATCCTGATATAGTCTGGATTATCCGTCACAACAGGTATGATCCCAAATGCGTGAGCCAGAACATATGTTATGCCACGTTTTACCATGTAATATGGATTTTTGGAATATTCTTTAAATATCTCATTGATATTTTTATTTTCAAAGCTTTCACGTTCAGCTTTAAGACGCTCAGCACGTTCACGCTCACGACGTTCCTGCTCACGCTGCTGTTGTGCTTCTTTCGCCTTTTTTGCAGCGATCTCAGGGGACTCATACTCTGACACAAAGCTTGAAGACACGGCTTCTTCATTCGTGCTGATCTGCTGATCCATAGCAGATCCAAGGCTGCTGCGAACGAGCTTTTTCTCCTCTCGGATCCTAGCTCTTTCCTCACGGACACGCTGCTCCTCTTCACGGCGTTGGCGCTCTTCCATTTGCTTTTTACGTCTTGCGATATGCTTGATCTCTTCCTCTTTTTCACGGCGTTCACGTTCCTCACGCTCCGCCTTTTCTCTTGCAGCCTGCTCCGCCTGCTGTTTTTGGATAAGCTCCAATCTTCTGCGTTCAGCTTCCTCATGCTCCAGCCTTATGCGCTCTTCTTCCTCACGCCGCTGACGCTCCAGTTCCTCCTGCTCGGCACGCTTTCTTTCAGCTTCTGCAGCCGCAAGCTCCTCAGCCCTCTTACGGTCTTCCTCGTCTTTGAGAAACTGCTTTTCTATCTCAACTATACGGTCAAGCTCTGCAGCAAGGTTTCCTGCCTCTTCGGCAGTCATACCCATATCTGTCTTACTTGCACTACTTTTTTCACCATCGCCAATTATGACATCATATTTATCAGACGTCTGCTTATCAAAACGCCTGACAACCTTTGGTGCAAGGGTCTTGCTCTTTATGGTTTTAAGCTCCTCCGACTTGTCTGCCCCATGGGTATAGGAGCGGAAAAGCATATAGTTCATTGCGGTCAGACCATATATATCCTCGATATAAGAATCATCAGGTCTTTGTGCAGTATCAGAAACGTTGACCTCGTAGCCTGCCTTATCGTAGCTTTCGATAAACTGCCAAAGGGTAAGACACGCCATAAGGTCCACATTTTTAGTGATAGCGTTTGTTCTCATAACAGGCGGTCTGATAAAAGCGTTGCCAAGAGTGGTACAAAGCACTGAGCCTTTGTATCCCTCGATAGCCTTTTTGACCCTTTCAAGCCTTGCCCAAACGTCAGTATCCTTGCTGCCGCCGACAAGACTGTCAACAGTTTCTATCTTAAAACTAATGTTGACCTTTCTCCCGTCGCCGCTGTCAGCCACGGTATCGTAATTAAAAGAATAAGCCTCCTGCGCCTCTGCGGTCTGGACAAGCTTATTGTATCTTATATTTATAAAAATGTATAGCCTGTCGATAAGGGTATTTACAAATCTATTTTCATATGTATCGAGAGTTTCCTCTTTATGAATGTTGAGTATCTTTGACGGAGTTATCTTTCCGGTCTTTTTGTCGATATCCTGAATAAGATCGGTGTGCTGTCCCAGATGTTTTATGGACTCTACCGTTATTTTCCTTGACATAGCGATAGGCACGATCTCTTCCACTTCTTTAATGGTGTTTCTTGGATTTCTTATTACCGTATCAAGATGTGGCAGAGCTTTTTCTATCTCTGTGAGCCAGGACGAATCTATATTCTTCTCGATTATCTTACGATTAAAAGATACAGTTTTTTCGCCCGAAAGAAGCAAGGCACGGGCTGCCGCAAAGCTGTCATTGCCGTCAAACGTCTTTACAGCTTTGTCAAAAGCTGCACGCTGTTCGTTGTATTCGCTCATGCCCGTCCCTCCTCTCAAAGTTTATGAGTACAAATTTTAGTACAGTTTTTGCAATCTTTCAAGATATGCTATAGATTCTTTCATAGTGTTTCTGCCAAAAAGCTTCTGCATATAGGTGCAAAGCTCTTTCAGCTCTTCTCTTAGCATTGCCAAGTTAAGCGACTCAAATTTTCTGAATATCTTTGTGGCAAGCACATAGTCAATGCCGTCAAGCTCCTCTCCGCCGCAGGCAACATATACAGGAACAAACAAGTTCATCTGTTTAAGTATACGGTTACCGAAAGCCACTCTCAGCTTTTCGATTACCCACAGGTCAAGCTGCTGTATCTTCTTTAAGCTGTCCTGCGAAACAGGATACATCTGGAATGCCTCCTTGAAAAGTGTATCAAGATGTTCAAAGCTTAAATTCATAGGCGGCGTGTCAGGTGCGTCAAAGGCAACTCCCTTTGCGTCAAGATTGATAGGCTGTGCACGGTCGTATACCTTATCTGAGATAGTGAACGTGGAATCGTCGTTGTTGGCAGTACCGATATACCAAATGTTCTGCGGAATACGCAGCTTGCCCTTATCAAGGCGAACAGGGTCGGTACTCCACACATTAGGAACAAGATCAAGCTCCCACTCGGCAGGATCAGGCATTTCAAGAATCGAGAGCATTTCTGCAAAGTAATATTCTACTCTCGCAATGTTCATCTCGTCGAGGAGTATGAAGTTTACATCGTCATTGTATTCAGAAGAATAAATTCTTTTGAGGACTTCTGTTTCATTAAAGTTCTTCGTGAACTCGTTGAAGTAGCCGAAAAGCTCAGTTCTGTCACGCCATGACGGCTGAACAGAAGCAATAGTGGTATCTTTCTGCAAGAACTTACCGAATGAATATGGCAATGATGTTTTACCTGTACCAGAGATACCTTGCAGGATAATGAGCTTTGTTGAAGCCATGCCAGCAATGAAAAGTCGGATAGTTTTTATGTCATAATAAAGGTGCATTCTTGAGCAGGCAAAGTTTCTGTATGCTTCGCAGATACCGCTAAGGGTGATGTCATTATTGTAAGCAGGCGGCTCGTATGACTTGTAGAAATTGTCCACCTCGATAAGCTTTGAAAAACGGCAATCTGCTGTCTGAACAACGCCGTCCACAGTGGTTTGAACTTCGCCCTGTGCAGGCATCTGCTCGCCCTCTGCAAGCTTTGTTTCACCCTCTGCAAGAGCGGTGTTATCATAAACCCCAAGCTGAGCCACCTTCATTGCCATGATCTCATCTTTTTCCTTGGTCATTTTGACCACCTGACGCTGCAGGTCAGATATTTCTTCGATAAGATCCTCGTTGCTGACGATAGAGTGTCTGAATCTTATGTACTTTCTCACAGCAAGCACTATCATAAAAATAATAAGCACAAAGATAGCCACAACAACGATAATTGCAAGCACAGAAAGTATCCAGCCCAGCGCACCAAAGTCTGCCGAGTAGGTCTTGAATATCCTTATGTAGTTTTTTATATTGAAGATCTGTTTTATGCCGTTCCACAGACCCTTGAAGATCTGCCCAAAGCCTGCAAGCATTGACGACATGAAAACAAAAAACCATTTCAGAAATCCATTCATAATGTATCACCCAAGCAGCAGTTATTTGTCATTTTTCTCCTGCTGTGCATTTTCCTCTTCCTTTTTCTTCTGCTGTGCAAGGTATTCTTCAACTGCACGTCTTTTTATTTCTTCCTCATCGCTCTCTGTGATAGCAGGACGCTTTATCTCGATTATGGTTGCGATAAGCTTATAAAGCTCAAAGAGGAAAAACAGTGCTATCGGCAAAAGTATGCAAATGAAAAATCCTGTTTTTGTTCTGAGAAAATCCATTACCTTGCCGAAACCGCCTATTTTTGCACCTTTCCACTGACCGATTATATCACCTGCATAAACAGTGTATGTATCATCTACGTTATTAGCATCGCCTCGTGTGATAAAGCCTACAGAGCCGTTATCATTGAGTACCTCTGCTATACGGTGGGTATTCTTCACCTTTTGGCCCTTTATAAGAGTCCAGAAAGTGATAACGTCGCCCTTTTTCAGAGAATTGATATCGTCTATTTCCTTTGAGATAATAAGGTCGCCTTTTTTGAAAGTTGGCTTCATTGAGTCAGATTCAACTGTGAGCGGGACATATCCCAGCAGACTTGCCGTACCATTATTCTTATCAGACGAGAACACGAGAATTGTTATAAGCAGTGCAAAAATAAGCACCACCCATGCGATAACATTAAAAACGATCTTCAAAGCTTTTTTCATAATTCAAAACCTCGAAACCCCGAGGTTTCCTCCCTTCTAATTCTTTAAGTTGTTTCAACGATCTTGAAATTCATACCAAGCTTCATTGTGCCACCAATTATTTTGTCAACACAATCAGGGTCATTTCCCTCAAGCCATATAACCACTGTATACTTGTCTTTCTCACCAGGACCAAGCTTTTCACGTCGATCCTTCATGACCTCAGTAGAGGAGGCGAACTCCTTGTCGCAATCGCTTTCCTTACCGCTGCCGTCAGACTTTGTTTTACCATAAACAGTTTTCTCGCCATTCACGAAAAGCTCCACTCTGATAGCTTCATCAACACCGTTCGTGACGTTCTCGATAGTCATTTCGCTGTCATAGCTAAGTGTGTCTTTACCGGAATTTATGAGATAGAAAGTATAAGCTATATACCCCTCGCCATTATGGCTGCCGTTTATCTTGTCGATATTATCAGGGAGATCTTCGCCACTGATATTTGTCATATCATAGAGGATATCCGCATTGAGCCTTGAATTGCTCGTGGTATAGTCAGGAGTTTCTGAAAGAGTAAGCCCCTGATTTATCATATCATACTTACTTATCTTAACTGTAAAGCTACCATACTTGTCGTAAAAATAAGACACCGCATAAGCCGCCGCCACGATAGCGATAAGTATAATGGCAAGTATTTTAAGCAATCTCATCAATACCACATAGCGTTTAGCTTCCTTGGCGGTCCTGCGAAGTGCAAGGGTATCGACTACTCTTGTATTTTTATCTATATTTTTACCGTCCAAAACCGTATCACCCGTTTATTACTCATTTCTATTGCGAACGTATCTTTCCGCAATATATTTTCCTGCATTTTCTCCCGAATAGTAAAGGCACTGCATACCGCTGAGCTGTTTCACCTGCTTATCATCAGTAATGCCGTCAGCTATGACCTCAGCATTAAGGTCAAAAACGAAATTCAGCAGAGAGTTCACGCAGGTATCATGCCTGTCGCTCTTACCAAGAACCTGAGCCACTGAGCCGTCAAGCATGATATTATCTACCTTGAACTCAGCGGTCTTAAGCATTTTAAAGCCCTCAGTGCCGAAGCCTGTGAGCAGAAAATGAAAGCCCTGTCTTCTCATAAGAGCCACGTTATCTGCCGCTGTGCTGTCAGCTTCATCAAGCACATCAGGCGACAACTCAAAGCAGACACGCTCATACTTCACGCCAAACTTATCGCAATAATCTGCCACAACTCTCGGAGCTTCCGTCTGCCTTAAAAATCTTGCAGGCATAAACACGCTTGCCCAATCAACGTCAACTTCCCTTTCGTGAAACTTGCCCAAAGCCTGCAAGAGCTGAACTAAAGCAAGCTTGAAAATGCTAACACATCGGTCGGAAAGCTGAGCCACAGGGAGATAATCCGCAGGCATGAGCGTACCCATAGCAGGAGAATTGAGCCTTGTTTGCGACTGCAAAAAAGTGACCCTGCCGCTGTCGGTATTTTTTATAGGTCTATAGAAAAGCTCCACAGCACGAACGCCGTCAACTGTTGAATTACCGTTCAAAGCAAGTCACTTCCTTTCCTGTTCCAATATATCGTTATAGCATATTTTCGACAAAAAGCAAAGAAAAGTTGGGGAATTTCCCCAAATATGGAAAATTATCTTTTATGCCCATTTACCAAAAAACGCCGAATTTCTTCGGCGTCTTTTTTGTTATGTAACAAATTTTACTTGTTGCTCAAGTCATAGAATTTAAGATCTACAGTGAAGCTCTGACCTGCATTAGCATTCCAGCAGTTTACATCTTCGCCCTCGAGCCAAACTCTGATGTAATACTTTGTAGGCGTACCATAACCAGTCTTGCCAGTACCAACACCATTTACAGTAGCAACCTCAGTAGCAGTATTTGTGACCTTTCCATTACTTTCAATTACTTCTGTGGCAGTGGTAACTGCACCATAATATTCATTTTCACTTGTACCAGTGTTAGCTTTAACAGCCTTTTTCTTATAATATCCTGTGTCTACATCAGTTTCTGCGCCAAGGAAAACTCCACCATTAGCAGCACTTCTATCCTCATTCAATATAGCCACACGAGTTGCTTTATACAAGTCACCCTTAGTGTCATCATTATCCTTATTAGGGTCTTCAACAGTAACATCAACACCAAGCTTTACATCTTCAACATTTGTAGTTCTAAACCAAACAGGGATATCTAGATAGTAACCCTCACCTTTTGTATCTGCAGTAAGATTGCTTTCTGTTTCAGAAGAAGCTCCAGCAGTTTGGAATGTCCAACCAGCATTGTTATTTTCAGTAGCTTGTGTAAAAGCATTCGCACCTGTTATATCAACAGACTTACCATTCTCCTTAGCTTTTGTTGTATAATAGAGATTTGTTCCGTCCGTTGATGAAGCAGGGATAAGCTTACCAAAGCTTGCATATACAGAGCTTGTAGCAGCCTTGTTTGACCAGAGGTCTGTATCAGCAGCATCATTTTTAGGAGCAGTAGCCCAAGTAGTATTATCTATAGTAGCCTGTGTTGTAGCCCTTCCAAGTGAAACTTCAATAGTCTGTGGAGTTGTAGCAGTAAGCTTAATGCCTGTTACTTCAACTTCTCTGCTCATCGTAAACCAAGCATAAGTAGCAGTAGAAAGCATTACAGCGGAAGTTGTGAGCATTGCAACTGCAGGTATAAGTTTCTTCTTAGCAGAAGTATTCTTCTTTTCATTAGTTTTCATATCTCTTCGTCCTTTTCATAATAATTTGTCGGTTTATCCTGTCCGATACAGAGGGCGCTCGTTATAGCCGATTTGCGGTAACATGACCGCCAAGCACCTTTTGTTTATGTCAATCTTATACTAAATTCGACCCACTTTGTCAATAAGCCACCAGCTTAGTATACATTATATTTATCTTAATACTTATTAATATGACAGACACATTTTGCTATTTTTCGACATGATCATACTATGTAATAACAACAGAAAGCACGAAATAACGTCATTTGTTATTCCGTGCTTTTTAAACCGATTATTCAATAAATTTTTTTGTTAAACTTCAAACGTTTTTGTACATATTAAGTTTATATATGTACGCAAAAGTTACAATGCGTGAAATTTACAAAATATTTATATTCATTCTGCGCTGTCGAGCATTTTAACAGCCTTCATCATGATAGCGCATTCAAGACGCTTCTTCTGTATCTGACATGACAGCTTGTGCGCATTGTGGATATCACCTGCGTAAATGTAGTTGTTTGCATTGCAACCGCCACTGCAATAGAACTTTGCCCAGCACTTTTTGCACTCTGGCTTGTTGTAAACGTGTGCGTGAGCAAACATATCTTTCATTTCCTCGTTAAATGTGCCGTCATAGAGATTGCCCATTTTGAACTCGGTGATACCAACGAACTGATGACATGGGTAAATATCGCCGTCAGGAGTAACAGAAACATACTCGTTTCCGCTTCCACAGCCCCTAAGTCTCTTTATCGCACAAGGTCCTTGGTCGAGGTCTATCATAAAGTGGAAGAAGTTTATGAACTTGCCCTCGTCCCTTATCTTCTGTATCTTCTCAGAAAGTATCTCATACTCCTTGAAGATCCTCGGCAGGTCAGCCTCAGTGATAGCATAAGGCTCGCTAGGGTCAGCCATAACAGGCTCAACAGATATCTGGTCGAATCCAAGGTCATAAAGGTGCATGATATCGTTTGAGAAGTCAAGATTATACTTTGTGTAAGTGCCTCTTACATACCAATCCTTGTTCTTAGGACGTTTCTCAACAAGCTTCTTAAAGTTAGGGATGATCCTGTCATAGCTTCCTGAACCGTCAACACGCACTCTCATTCTGTCATTGACTTCTTTTCTTCCGTCGATAGACAGAACAACGTTGTACATTTCCTTGTTGATGAAGTCTATCATCTCGTCAGTGAGGTGTACACCATTTGTGGTAACAGTAAATCTGAACTTTTTATTGTGAGGCTCCTCCTGTGAACGTGCATACTCAACAAGCTTTTCTACCGTACCGAAATTCAGTGACGGCTCACCGCCGAAGAAGTCCACCTCAAGAAATTTTCTGTCTCCTGAACGCTCTATAAGAAAATCTATAGCACGCTTGCCTGTTTCATAGTCCATGAGCATTCTGCCCTGACCGAAATCGCCTGTTGAAGCAAAACAATATTTACATCTCAGGTTACAGTCGTGAGCGATATGCAGACACATCGCCTTGATAGGCGAAGCCACAGCAGACAGGGCATACTTCTCGTAATCGTCCTCGCTGAACAATATCTTGTCATTATAAAGAGAAACTATCTCCTCATAGCAATCCTCGATATCCTTGCTGTCATACATCTTTGACAGCTTTCTTACAACGTCCTCAGGACATTTCTCCTCAAAAGGCGGCTCAACATTGTCTAACAAATCATATGTCAGATCGTCTATAATATGTACTCCGCCACTGTTCACGTCAAGCAGTGCATTAAAGCCGCCAAGCTTAAACTTGTGTATCATTTAAAAATCACCTTTCGCATTTATATTCATATACAAATTTATACAAAAATAAAGGGACATAAAAATGTCCCTTTAGCAAGGCGTGTGTACGCTCGCACGCCTCAGAAAGATCGGAATATTAAGCCTCTCTCTCGCACTTCTGGTTAGCAACTGTGCAGGAGGTCTTGCAAGCTGACTGACATGATGCCTGACACTTGCCGCAGCCACCCTTAGCAGCAGTCTTCTTGAGATTAGCCTTATTGATCGTCTTGATATGTTTCATAGGATTTTACCTCCAATAATTGATTTACACTAATTATACCACATATCTCACTATGTTTTATGAACGAATAGTTAATGCAGTATAAATATTTATCCTTATCAAAAACGGCTGCTTTTAGAATTTACCCCTACAACTCCGCCTACGCCTGCACACACAAGGGTAAGCACAAGCTTTGCAGGCACGGAAAAGCTTTCGGCAGCTTTTGAAAACAGTGCACTGAGAATAACAATGATAAGAAAAATGAACACTCCGCACAGCACACCTGACAGCAGACCGTTTCTACGTTGCCTTTTTCCGCAGACATATCCCCCTGCATACGCTCCGATACCAAGTGCCGCTGTTGACATCACCGACAGCATAAGATCGGTGGCATCTATCTTAGTGATAACATACGCAAAAGCAAGCACAGCAACAAATATCGCACCACACCCCACGCAGGCAGAAATTGCCGTAGATGACAGCACAGAAAGCTTTCTGCCAGCGAAAAGCCTGTTATTTTTCATATCCGCACCCCCACATACAAAATTCCCTAGGAAAATTATATTCAAAGCCACGGACAATAAGAACACAAAAAGGGACGGATAAAACTACCCGTCCCTCAAAAGCGTTATTTACTTTGCGTCACCGTCATGAATTGTTTCGTTCTTAGCGATAGCCCACTTTTTAACACGGATCTTACTTCTGTCGCCGCCTGTTTCGATAACAACAGTGTCGTCCTTGATAGAGAACACGATACCAACGATTCCGCCGTTTGTAACGACCTCGTCACCGATCTCAAGGTTATCTCTCATCTCAGCGTCTTTCTTATCCTGCTTTTTCTGCGGACGGATAATAAAGAAATAGAAGAACACGATTATGAGTACCAGTGGGATAAAAGTCATGGCAAGTGATGCAGGTGAACTCTGCTCAGCAGCCAAAACTGAAATAATTGCTGACAAATTCATCAAAAGACCTCCAAATCTAATAATACTATATTAGTATATCAGATATTTGCACAAACTTCAAGCCTTTTAACAAATAATTTTCATTTACAAGAAATTATTTCTTGTTCTTGATATACTCGTCGATAGCGGCAGCAGCCTTTTTGCCTGCACCCATAGCGAGGATAACAGTAGCAGCGCCTGTAACAGCGTCACCGCCTGCGTAAACGCCTTCCTTAGTTGTTGACTCGTTCTCGTCAACGATAAGGCAGCCGTGGTCATTTGTTTCAAGACCAGGAGTTGTGCTTCTGATAAGTGGGTTAGGTGATGTACCGATAGACATGATAGCTGTATCAACGTCAAGAATGAAGTTTGAACCCTCGATAGGGATAGGACGTCTTCTGCCGCTTGCGTCAGGCTCGCCAAGCTCCATTTTGATGCACTCCATGCCTTTTACATGACCGTTCTCGTCGCCAACTATCTTAACTGGGTTATTAAGAACGAGGAACTCGATGCCCTCTTCCTGAGCGTGATGAACTTCTTCCTTTCTTGCAGGAAGCTCGTCCATTGAACGTCTGTATACGATATAAACATGCTCAGCGCCAAGTCTCATTGCAGAACGAGCAGCGTCCATAGCAACGTTACCGCCACCTACTACAGCTACGTTCTTAGACTTCATGATAGGAGTCTCATAATCGTCCTTGTATGCCTTCATAAGGTTGATTCTTGTAAGGTACTCGTTAGCAGAGTAAACGCCTACAAGACCTTCGCCCTCGATACCCATAAATCTTGGAAGACCTGCGCCTGAGCCTACGAATACAGCTTCATAGCCCATGCCCATAAGCTCGTCGATAGAAAGAACTCTGCCGATAACCATGTTTGTCATGATATGTACGCCCATGTTTGTCAGATTGTCTATCTCGTGCTGAACGATAGCCTTTGGAAGTCTGAACTCAGGGATACCATACATAAGAACGCCGCCTGCTGTATGGAATGCCTCGTAGATAGTTACGTCATAACCAAGCTTAGCAAGGTCGCCTGCAACTGTAAGGCTTGAAGGACCGCCGCCGACAACAGCTACCTTATGACCGTTTGGCTCAGCCTTTTCAACTGCAACTGCCTTGTCCATCATATAGTCAGCACAGAATCTCTCAAGTCTGCCTATACCAACAGGCTCACCCTTGATACCTCTTACACACTTGCCCTCGCACTGATGCTCCTGTGGACATACACGTCCGCAAACAGCCGGCAGAGCGTTTGTTGTTTTGATGATAGCATAAGCTTCTTCAAACTTGCCCTCTGCTACCTTTGCGATAAACTCAGGAATCCTAACGCTTACAGGACATCCTGTCATACAAGGCTTGTGCTTGCAGTTAAGACATCTCTGAGCTTCTTCTATAGCCTGTTCAGGGGTGTAACCTAAAGTAACTTCCTTGAAGTTTCTAGCTCTTACCTTTGGCTCCTGCTCTGCGATAGGAGTCTTTGTCAAACTCATATTAGCCATTATCTTACACCTCCAGTAAGTCTGCACAAGTGAGCCTTTTCCTGCTCCTTATAAGTTGAGTTTCTTCTCATAAGCTCGTCGAAATCTACCTTCTGACCGTCAAAGTCAGGGCCGTCAACGCAAGCATACTTGATCTTGCCGTCAACAGTTACACGACATCCGCCGCACATTCCTGTGCCGTCGATCATGATAGGGTTGAGTGAAACGAGAGTCTTGATGTCATAAGGCTTTGTTACCTTGCAAACGAACTTCATCATTGGAACAGGTCCGATAGCGATGACCTCGTCAAACTTAGCACCACCGTCAATAAGCTCCTGAAGCTTGTTTGTAACAAATCCGTGATAGCCGTATGAACCATCGTCTGTACAGATATGAAGATGTGAAGAAGCCTTGCCCATTTCGTCCTCGAGGATAACGATATCCTTGCTTCTGAAGCCTGCGATAAGATCAACTTCAACGCCCATGCTGTGGAGTTTCTTAGCCTGTGGATAAGCGATAGCACAACCAACGCCTCCGCCTACTACTGCAACTCTCTTGATACCCTCGTCATACTCTGTGGCAACGCCGAGAGGACCAACAACGTCATGGATATAGTCGCCCTCATTAAGTCTTGCAAGCTCAGTTGTAGATGCACCTACTACCTGGAAAATAATTGTGATCGTGCCCTTTTCTCTGTCATAGTCAGCGATAGTGAGCGGAACACGCTCGCCCTTCTCATCAACTCTGTAGATGATGAACTGACCAGCCTCAGCCTTAGCGGCAATGTAAGGTGCGTCGATCTCCATAAGAACAACAGCGTCGTTGAGCTGTCTTCTTGTTACGATTTTGTACACTAAAATCCCTCCCTGAATAATTAGCAAAATAATATTGTTTTAGGCAAATAATACAAAAACATTTTCTATTATCGCCTTACAGCATATAACATTATACTATATTTAAAAAGAATTTCAATAGTTTTTTGTTTACTTCCATAAATTTTATAATAATATATCACAATTTGTTTACATTTAACATACCATAATTTATATATCGCATATCATTTTACAGATGTATCAAGTTTATCAAAAGCATTTTCGATACACTCCTGCTCCTGAACACCTCTATCACTGCCACCAAACAAGCTTGCATAGCCGTAGACCGCCGCTCCTGCGTAGTTATAACTAACTACAGCGTCATTTATCTGCCTGCCGATAATGCCGATATTTTCAGAAAATTCACTCTCGCTGTCTATCTTATATACCCCCAGACCTGCCACCAGCGTAACATCAGTTGTGCAGATATCAGCCCACTGCTGTAGGGTATCCTTATAAGGCTTGACAGAATTTTCATAACCGAAGTATATCTGCGGACAGATATAGTCTATATATCCCTCCTCGCTGCACCACTTTTTCACGTCAGCGTACATATACTCATAGTTATTTTCCATATTTCCCTGAGGCGAAACTCCCACCAGAATATCCTTATCCACTGCTTTTACCGCACTGTATATCTCCCCAACCATAAGGGAGATATTGTTCAGCCGCCATTTTGCCAGATCATCAAACTCCGTCTGGGCAGAAAAGCACTGAGCGTCAAAATCCTCGTCAATTGTGGGATAAAAGTAATCGTCGAAGTGCAAGCCGTCAATATCATAATTTTCTGCAAGCTCCGCCGCACCCTCTGCAATAAGCTGCCTTACCTCATCATAAGCAGGATCGAGCCACAAATGGCTGTCGTCATCAACCTGTTCCAGGTAGCCGTCGCCCTCGTCATACCACTTTTTCAGAAGAAAACTATCGTCATAATTCTGAAAACATTCCTCATTCTCACACCTGAGAGGGTTTATCCATGCGTGAAAAGAAAGCCCCATGTCATGTGCGGTCTGTATCATTATATCAAGCGGGTCGAAGCCGCCCTGCTCACCTGCCATGCCTGTTATATATCTTGATGCAGGATAAAGTTCCGAATCATATATAGCGTCCCCGAAAGGTCTGACGTGGACATACAGCGTATTACAACCTATGTTCAAAGCGTTGTCGCACGCCTGAGAAAAGTTCTCACGAAACTCCTCGGCACTTTTCCCTGTGAGCATATCAGCAAGGTCAATATAGGATATCCATATAGCTTTCTGCACAGTATAATTAAGCTTGTGTGACGTTTCCACATCAGTGTAGTTTTTCTCTCCGCACACAGGTATCACCGATGCTTTTTCCATAGTCACAAGCCTGTCCTTCTGGGAATCGGCATCTCCGCCGCATGAGCACAGCGTTACAAAGCACATAAGTAAAGTAAGAATTTTTTTCAAGAATATCAGTCCTCCGAATCAGTATCATTGAATTATACTATTCTTATTGGACAAATATTCTGCTTTTATACAGCCCCGACGTACCGCCTTTTTGCCTTATCACAAAAAAAGAACGGACAGACCTGCCCGTTCTTAGATAAACATATTTGCAGACTATGGAAGAAGTCTGTTGATATCTCTTGGGAACAGTGATGTTTCCCTGATGTTGTTCTTGTTAAGAAGCTTCATGAGAAGTCTTTCAAGACCGATACCAAGTCCACCGTGAGGTGGCAGACCATACTTGTGAGCCTCAAGATAGTTCTTGAAATCATCAGGGTCAAGTCCCTGAGCCTTCATCTTCTCTACCTGCTCATTATAATCGTGTATTCTCTGACCGCCCGAAGTAATTTCAAGTCCTCTGAACAACAGATCGAACTTGTATGCCTCTCTTGGGTCTTCTCTGGAGTTCATTGCATAGAACGGAGGCTTTGAAGATGGGAAGTGTGTAACAAAGATAAAGTCTGAATCGTACTTTTCCTTTGCATACTTGCCGAGGTTTACCTCGTCCTCTGGGTCAAGATCGAACTTCTTGCCGCTGCCCTCGCCGCCTCTCAGCAGCTCGATAGCGTCAGCGAACTTGATAGACGGAACTTCCTTTATCTCAGGAACGTCAGCCTCAAGTATCTTCAACTCGTTCTGATAGTTTTCCTTGATATACTCGAAAATGGACTTGAGCATTGCAATCTCCATTTTCATAACGTCATACATACTGTCGATATAGCCCATTTCAAAATCAAGACCGATATACTCGTTGATATGACGTGAAGTAGCGTGCTTTTCAGCTCTGTAAACAGGAGCTATCTCATAAACTCTGTCAAAGAATGCCACAGCCATTTGCTTATAGAACTGCGGTGACTGGTTAAGGAACGCAGACTTGCCGAAATAGTCAAGGCGGAAGATGTTAGCGCCGCCCTCAGCACCCTGAGCAACAATCTTTGGCGAGTGTATCTCAGTGAAGTTGTTTGCCTGCATGAACTTGTGCATACCCTGAACAAGACCCTCCTGGAGCTTGAATATAGCTCTCTCATAAGGGTTTCTCAGTGAAGCCGCACGGTTGTCAAGATTTACTTCTATTGTGCAGTTAAGTCTGCCCTGTGATATTTTCAAAGGAAGCTCAGCGGCGTTTGTGGAGATAAGCTTGATAGAATTAAGCTCTATTTCAAGGCCGTTGAAGTCCTTAGGATTTTCCTTGACGATACCCTTTACGTTTACAAAGAAGCCCTCTCTCAGACCCTCGATAGAATCCTTGCAGTTGTCGGCAGAGTAAACTGTCTGTATAACATCTCTTGAGGTTCTTACAACGATAAACGCAATGCTGCCCATGTTCTTTATTCTATGAACACAGCCTGAGAACTCAACTTCCTTGCCCATGTTAGCCTTAGCGTCAGCAAGCATAAACTCTTTCTTGACGTCAGCCGTATCTATCATAAGCATTTTGCCGTCATTTTCAGGTACATACTTATCAGCGTTCTCATACTTTGTGAGCTTTGAAGTGTCGATAACGTTGTCCTTTACGTCCTCTTTCTTCTCTGCGTCAGAAGCAGCGCTTGCAGCGGCAGCTTTCAGCTTGCTTTCAAGAACTTCCTTGATTATCTTAGGTGTAGCAACGCCCTTGAGAGCCTTTGTGCACTGACCCATGATAAAGCCGAATACCTTTGTTTCACCGTTCTTATACTGTTCTACCTGTGTGGCATTTGCAGCGAGTATCTCGTCAACGCCTGCCTCAACCTTTGCAGTATCTACAGTGATTATCATACCCTTGCTCTTTGCAATGTCCATAGGCTTGCCGCCCTCTTCTACCATTGCTCTGAACACGGTCTTAGCGTCGTTCTTTGATACCTTCTCTGTATCAGCCATTTCAACAAGCTCTGCAAACTCCTCAGGTGTGAAGCTGATATTGTTTATATCTATCTCGCCCAGATTTACTCTTCTCATAAACTCGCCGAGAATGAACACAGCCACGCTCTTAGGATTGTTATATCTCTTAAGTGCATTCTCAAAGAAATCTGAGATTATCTTTGTTTGGATAAGCGTTTTTGCGTCTATCTCAGAAATACCGTATTCCTCAGTGTATCTCTTGAATCTGCTGCTTGGCATTTCAGGCAGCTTAGCCTTTATCTCATCAAGCTGAGCGTCTGTAAGGTTTACCTGAAGAATATCAGGCTCTGGGAAATAACGATAATCGTTAGCGTTTTCCTTTGTACGCATTGAAGTTGTCTTATCTCTGTTTGCGTTGTAACGTCTTGTTTCCTGAACGACCTTTTTGCCAGCTTCAAGAAGAAGCGCCTGCCTTTTTTCCTCATACTTGATAGCTCTGCCAACAGACTTGATAGAGTTGATGTTCTTTATCTCCGCACGAGTACCGAACTCAGTTGCATCAGGACGCATAAGAGAGATATTAACGTCACATCTCAGTGAGCCCTGCTCCATTTTACAGTCGCAAACGCCTGCATACTGTAAAAGCAGAGATATCTGCTCAACGAAAGCCATTGCTTCTTCTGCTGACGCTATATCAGGCTCAGTAACTATCTCGATAAGCGGGATACCGCATCTGTTATAGTCAGCCATTGAGATTCCGTTGAAAGCGTCATGAACGAGCTTACCGGCGTCTTCCTCAAGGTGGATATGGTTTATTCTGATGTTCTTCTTCTGACCGTTCACCTCGATAGGCACATATCCAGGACCTACGATAGGTCTGTAAAGCTGTGATATCTGATATGCCTTTGGCAGGTCAGGATAGAAGTAGTTCTTTCTGTCGAATACTGAAAACTTGTTGATACCGCAGTTGAGCGCATATCCTGCCTTTACAGCATACTCTACAGCCTGCTGATTGATGATAGGCAGAGTACCGGGCATACCTGTACATACAGGGCAGCATCTTGTATTTGGCGCACCTCCGAACTCAGCGGAGCAGTTACAAAAGATCTTAGTTTTGGTAAGCAGCTCGGCGTGGATCTCAAGGCCGATGACCGTTCTCCATTTTTCCATTTGTCTTACCTCCCTTAAAGCTTTGGCGCAACAGGCTTGAAGCCCTTTTCGTATGCGTCGGCAGTCTTGATGATAGTTGCCTCGTCGAACTTTCTGCCTATAACAGACATACCGATAGGCATACCCTTGCTGTCATAGCCGCAAGGAGTTGATATTGCAGGCAGACCTGCGATATTTACTGTAACTGTGCATATATCAGCCTGATACATCTGAACAGGGTCGGAAGTCATCTCAGGGCTGTATGCAACAGCAGGAGTTGTCGGCGTAAGAATAACGTCGCACTTCTCGAATATATCGTTGTATTCTTTTCTTATAAGCTGTCTGAGAGCCATTGCTTTTCTATAGTAAGCGTCATAATATCCGCTTGACAGGCAGTAGTTTCCAAGAAGTATTCTTCTCTTTACTTCCTCGCCGAATCCCTCTGAACGTGACTTGATTATAAGCTCTTCATAGCTGTCGGCTGTGAGCGTTCTGTGACCATACTTGATACCGTCATATCTTGACAGGTTTGAAGCCGCCTCAGCGCAGGCAAGAAGATAATAACAAGGAACAGCATACTTAAGTGACGGCATAGAACACTCGATAAGCTCAGCGCCCATTGCCTTATATTCCTCAGCAGCCTTTAAAACGGCAGCCTTTACCTCATAATTGATGCCCTCTGCATAGAACTCCTTAGGGAGTGCTATCTTCATGCCCTTCATTGACTCGCCTATCTTTGCAGTGAAGTCAGGCACTTCAAGCTTTGAGCTTGTGCCGTCATGGAAGTCATAGCCGCATATCTCGTTAAGGAGTATAGCACAGTCATGAGCGTCAAGACCGATAGAGCCTATCTGGTCAAGAGAAGAAGCGAAAGCCACAAGACCGAATCTTGAAACTCTGCTGTATGTTGGCTTGATACCTGTTACGCCGCAGAAAGCAGCAGGCTGTCTGATAGATCCGCCTGTATCAGTACCAAGAGCAACAGGTGCAAGTCCCGCAGCAACTGCCGCAGCAGATCCGCCTGATGAGCCGCCCGGTACACGGTCAAGATCATAAGGATTCTTTGTCTTTGCAAAAGCGGAGGTCTGTGTAGAGCCTCCCATTGCGAACTCGTCCATAGAAGTCTTGCCGAGCATTACGATATTCTCAGCGTCGAGCTTTTCCATAACGGTCGCATTATAAGGTGGAACAAAGTTTTCGAGCATTTTTGACGCACAGGTGGTCTTTACGCCCTCTGTACAAATATTGTCCTTTACTGCCACAGGTATTCCTGTGAGAGCCTTTGCTTCACCCTTATCGATAACGCCCTGAGCCTTTTCAGCCTGCTCCAGAGCCTTTTCCTCGGTAACAGTGATAAAGCTCTTTACCTTATCGTCATATTTCTTTATTCTCTCAAAATATGTCTGTGCAAGCTCTTTAGCGGAAATTTCCTTACTGTCAAGAGCCTTACGCATATCACGGATTTTCATTGAAGAAACGTCCAAATTTCACACTACCTTCCTTTTAAATTTACTCTACGACCTTAGGCACTACAAAGCAGTTGTTTGTATTCACTGCATTTGAAAGGACCTTTGAAGTAGGCATAGATTCGATGACCTCGTCTTTTCTCAGATCGTTGAGGTAAACATCGTGATTGTCCTTGAGATCGTCATAGGTAATGTCGATTTCCTTTACGGTATCCATAAGATCAATAATATCAGTCATCTGCTCGGCTGTGGCTGCAAGCTCTTTATCGGAATATTCCAGCTTGCTAAGCTCTGCCAGATACTTGACCATGTTCAAATCCATATATAATCCCTGACCTTTCTTAATATTAAGGCAACGCCTTAGGTGAAAAAACACACCAATTCAATTTAATATTATACTACATCTCATACTATTTTGCAAGCAAAAATCACATAAATTCCGATTTTTTTAATATTTGCTCACCAAACGCCCAAAAACAGCAAGACCCACAGAGAAATTCCCTGTGGATCTAAGCGTCATTACTTATTATTCTTTGTATATTTATCGAAAATATCAGTGAAATCAAATGTTGCGAAATAGTCAGCAGGAGTTTCGGCACGTCTGATCATATTGAAAGAGCCGTCCTCGTGGAGAAGTATCTCTGCTGAACGAAGCTTTCCGTTGTAGTTATAACCCATTGAGAAGCCGTGTGCGCCTGTGTCGTGGATAACAATTATATCACCTGTGTCTATCTCAGGCAGCATTCTGTCGATCGCAAACTTATCGTTGTTCTCGCAAAGACCGCCAGTTACGTCATACTTGTGGTCGCACGGAGCGTTCTCCTTGCCAAGAACTGTAATGTGATGATATGAACCGTACATAGCAGGACGCATAAGGTTGCAGGCACAAGCGTCAAGTCCAACATACTCCTTATAAGTATGCTTGTGATGTGTGCAGGTAGCAACGAGATGACCGAACGGAGCGAGCATATATCTGCCAAGCTCTGTGAAGATAGCAACGTCCCCAAGACCGGCAGGAACCATTATATCCTCAAATGCCTTGCGAACGCCCTCGCCGATAGCGAAGATATCGTTCTGCGGCTTGTCAGGCTCATATGCTATGCCAACACCGCCTGAAAGGTTTACGAACTTGATGTCTGCACCCGTCTTTTCATGAAGCTCAACAGCAAGCTCAAAAAGTATTCTTGCAAGCTTTGGATAATAAGCGTTTGAAACAGTGTTTGAAGCAAGAAAAGCATGAAGTCCGAAATGCTTTGCGCCTTTCTGCTGAAGTACCTTGAAGCCCTCAAAAAGCTGCTCTCTTGTGAAGCCGTACTTAGCCTCACCAGGGTTGTCCATTATCTGAGTTTCTATCTCGAAATGTCCGCCCGGATTGAAACGGCAGCAGATAGTTTCAGGAATACCGCAAAGGTCGTCAAGATAATCTATGTGAGTGAAATCGTCAAGGTTGATATAAGCTCCAAGCTCTCTTGCCTTGAGAAAATCAGCCTTAGGAGTAACGTTTGAAGAAAACATGATGTCGCTTCCGCTGAATCCGCAGCAGTCGCTCATCATAAGCTCAGTAAGAGAAGAACAGTCAACGCCGCAGCCCTCTTCCTTGAGTATTTTCAAAATGAATGGGTTAGGGGTAGCCTTTACAGCGAAATACTCTTTGAAGCCTTTGTTCCAGCTAAATGCCTTGTAAAGATCTCTGGCTCTCTGTCTGATACCCTTTTCGTCGTAGATATGAAAAGGTGTAGGATACTGCTTGATTATCTCCTCAGCCTTTTCCTTGGTTATAAATGGTGTTTTCATTATATATCAATCCTTCTGCAAATAATATATTTTACATACATTAATAAAAATACATATTCATCATACCATTTTAATACGGATTAGTCAAGTGAAATATCTGATTTTAAGAAATAAAATACACTTTATTGTCATTTTTCAATACAGCCACACCACTGTCACACCCATTTTAGTAAAAAAAGCACAAAGCACACAGCCGTAAAAGCCGTGTGCTTTGCATATAAAAGCCTGCTTTATGAAGCCTGATCGAACTGGCTGTTATAAAGCTCGGCATAAAATCCACCCTTTGCCATAAGAGTTTCATGGTTTCCGCTTTCGATAACGTCTCCGTCACGCATAACAAGTATCAGGTCTGCGTTTTTGATAGTCGAAAGTCTGTGTGCGATAACAAAGCTCGTTCTGCCCTTTGTAAGCTTATCCATTGCCCTTTGGATAAGAAGCTCCGTTCTCGTATCGACAGAAGATGTTGCTTCATCAAGTATGAGCATAGGCGCATTCTGGAGCATTGCCCTTGCGATAGTGAGAAGCTGTTTCTGTCCTGCGGATATAGCCACACTTTCAGAAAGCACTGTATCAAAGCCCTCAGGGAGCGTGTGAACGAACTTATCCAGACCGCAGGCTTTGCACACTCTTTCAAGGGACTCGTCGCTTATGTCCTCCATGTTGTAAACAAGGTTTTCTCTCACAGTGCCCTCAAAAAGCCATGTGTCCTGCAAAACCATGCTGAACATATTGTGGACAGTTTCACGGCTGAGCTGTGAGATAGGCGTGCCGTCTATGGAGATACTTCCGCTGTTTATCTCGAAAAATCTCATAAGCAGATTTACCATTGTGGTCTTGCCTGCACCGGTCGGTCCGACGATAGCCACCTTCTGTCCTGCCTTTACCTCTGCGGAGAAGTTCTTTATTATCACCTTGTCAGGAGTATCAGGATAGCTGAAACGAACATTTTCAAAGCTTACGTTGCCCTTTACCTCAGGCATTTCACTACTCTTGTCGCTCTCGTCTGAAAGCTCTTCGCTTTCGATAAAGTCAAATATTCTCTGAGCCGAGGCGGAAGCTGTCTGCATATTTGTCATGCCCTGAGCTATCTGACCAAGAGGCGATGTGAAAAGTCTTACATAAAGAATGAACGATATTATTACGCCGAATGTGATAGTGCCGTTAAGGGCGAGCATTGAGCCGAAAACGCATACTGCAACGTATGCAAGATTTCCGATAACGTTCATAAGCGGCTGCATGATGCCTGACAGAAACTGTGACTTCCAGTTTGCG
>OHSF01000209.1_pt1 | contig 40112 bp, 31 predicted proteins | sample 1578551 | NCBI WGS metagenome assembly OHSF01 (sample SAMEA3879601, study PRJEB24766) | human gut metagenome | biome: human-associated habitat; feature: feces | place: USA | collected 1985/1987
CAAACAGCTTGCTGTTTGGCGGCTTGAACAAATAGGCGAAAGCCTTTGCGAGAGCGACAAAAGAAAATACACTTCATTTCATAGTCAACGCATTGCGTTGACTATGTTTTTAGTGTTTTTGTTTATAACAGCTGTCAACTGTTTTGCCAAACTAAGTGCAAGCACGCAAACAGCCACGCTGTTTGCGCCCGATAAATTGTTATATCGGAAGATATTATGGGCGCTACCCAAATCCGCAAGCCTTTAAAAAGGCTTGACCTAAATTTTAAAATTATTTGCTTTAAACTGTGCACTAAACAGTAATAAACAAAATACGGACTGCACACAAAATGCAGTCCGTAAATATTTGAATTATGTGATTTGATTATTTAATAGCCTCAAATGCTTCCCGTAAATCGAAGAGAATATCATCAATATGCTCTGTACCGATTGAAAGACGAATTGTATTTGGTCTAATGCCCTGCTCTGCAAGCTCCTGCTCGTTAAGCTGTGAGTGTGTTGTTGATGCAGGATGAATAGCAAGTGACTTAACATCTGCTACATTTGCAAGAAGTGAGAATACCTGGAGATTATCAATGAACTTCTTAGCGTCTTCTTCTGTACCCTTGATTTCAAAAGTAAAGATTGAACCGCCGCCGTTAGGGAAGTACTTATCATAAAGTGCCTTATACGGTGAGTTTGGAAGTGATGGGTGGTTTACGCTCTCAACCTGTGGGTGATTTACAAGAAATTCAAGAACTTTCTTTGTGTTTTCTACATGACGCTCAACACGGAGTGAAAGTGTTTCAAGACCCTGCAAGAAAATGAATGCGTGGAACGGAGAGATTGTAGCACCTGTGTCACGGAGAAGAATTGCTCTGATGTATGTTACAAATGCAGCACCCGGAGCAGCCTGTGTAAATACAGCACCGTGGTATGATGGGTTTGGCTCTGCAAACTGTGGGAATTTACCTGATGCAGCCCAGTCAAACTTACCGCTCTCAATAATTACACCGCCGATTGCCGTACCGTGACCGCCGATGAACTTTGTAGCTGAATGAACAACGATGTCTGCACCGTACTCAAACGGTCTTACAAGGTAAGGGGTTGCAAATGTGCTGTCAACAACAAGCGGAATATTGTGTGCGTGTGCAATCTTTGCGAGAGCCTCAATATCAATAAGATTAGCATTTGGATTGCCGAGTGTTTCAATGTAGAGAGCCTTTGTATTCTCGTCAATAGCGTTTTCAAAAGCACCCTCTTCATCAGGATCAACAAATGTTGTTGTAATGCCGTAAGCAGGAAGTGTGTGTTCGAGAAGGTTATATGTGCCGCCGTAGATTGTCTTTGCAGCTACGATGTTCTCGCCTGCTTTAGCAAGAGCCTGAATTGTATATGCGATTGCAGCTGCGCCCGAAGCTACTGCAAGAGCGGCTGTACCACCCTCAAGAGCTGCAATTCTCTGCTCAAAAATATCTTCTGTAGGGTTTGTAAGTCTGCCGTAGATGTTGCCTGCATCTTTAAGTGCAAAACGATCTGCGGCGTGCTGGCTGTTGTGGAATACATAAGAAGTAGTTGCGTAAATCGGAACTGCTCTTGCATCTGTTACCGGGTCTGCTGATTCCTGTCCTACATGAAGCTGAAGTGTTTCAAAGTGTAATTTTCTATCTTTTAATGTGCTCATTTTATTTACCTCTTTCAATAATTAATTTAGTTTGTTAAAATGTTATAATAAAAATAATGTAGTAATGTATTTGTTGCGTCAGCAACAACATCCAGAGGTACTGCACATTCGTCCGTATCGGTAGTTCTGTCTTAATAGATTTACAAATAATAGAAGCATTAGAATTCTCCTTTGCTAAAACTTACTAATTACATAGGTTTAATGTGATTGTATATTATCATATAATTTACCCGTTGTCAATACTATTTTTTAAATTTTTAAAAATATATTTGTTTAGTAGGTTTTAAGAGCAAAATTTGCCGATTTTATAACATATTTGTAGGATTATAAGCGACCAATATACATATAGAAAATAATTAAAATATAAATCGGATAAAAAACAACTTGAAAACCTACTAAATATATGTTATTATTATGTTATAGATGAATGCTATATTTTTGCAAATACTTAGTAAAAGGTGGTGTTAATTTGAAAATTTCTACAAAGGGAAGATACGCACTGCGAATGCTTATAGATTTGGCAATGCACCAGAATGACGGTTACATTGCACTTAAGGATATTGCGGCTCGTCAGAATATTTCAAAAAAATATCTTGAGCAGATTATGCCTATTCTTAATAAAGCCGATGTGTTACTTACAAACCGTGGATTTCAGGGTGGATACCGCCTTGCAAGAACTCCCGACCAATATACGGTAGGCGAGATTCTCCGCATTACAGAGGGCAGTCTTGCTCCTGTAGCCTGTCTTGACCATGACCCGAATACTTGCCCTATGAGTGATGAATGTATTACTTTACCTGTATGGCAGGGTCTTAACGAAGTCATTACAAAGTATCTTGACAGTATTACAATTCAGGATATTATTGACCATCAGGCCGAAAGCATTGGCAATGACTATGTAATATAATAGTATATAAGTTTATAGAAAAAATTATAAAGCCATCTTTGATTTTATCAGTCAAAGATGGCTTTGTTTGTTAATTAGTTTTTTATTGTTTAGGCAAATAATGTTTTAACACACAAAGTTTAGTTTTGAAAATTTAGCTTTTGCGTTACTTTGTTGCCTGAACGATAATCAGCTAAAGCATAAATTTCTCCCAAAAACTTTTGATAAAAGCCCAAAATAACAGACCACAAAGCCGAAGTAAAATTCCGTCTTTGTGGTCTGTTAAAAAATACCTAAATAATTTATTACAGGGGATAGATATTAAAAATTATTTATCTGAGAACATTGGAGTTGAAAGGTAACGGTCGCCTGTATCGGGAAGAAGCGCTACAATTATCTTACCCTTGTTTTCAGGGCGTTTAGCAAGCTCGGTTGCCGCATATACTGCCGCACCTGAAGAAATACCTACAAGCACACCCTCTGTACGGGCAATAGCTTTGCCTGTTGCAAAGGCTGCCTCGTTCTCAACAGTGAAGATTTCATCATATACTTTAGTATCAAGGGTTTCGGGAACAAAGCCTGCGCCGATACCCTGAATTTTGTGAGGACCTGCAACACCCTTTGAAAGAACAGGTGATGTAGCCGGTTCAACTGCAACGATTTTTACATTTGGATTTTTTGACTTAAGATATTTACCTACACCTGTTACGGTACCGCCTGTACCTACGCCTGCAACAAAAATGTCAATCTTGCCGTCTGTATCCTCCCAGATTTCAGGACCTGTTGTTGCAAAGTGAGCGGCAGGGTTTGCCTGGTTTACGAACTGACCCGGAATAAAGCTGTGCGGAATTTCACTTGCAAGTTCGTCAGCCTTTGCGATAGCGCCCTTCATACCTTTTGCACCGTCAGTAAGAACAAGTTCTGCGCCGTAAGCCTTAAGAAGATTTCTGCGTTCGATACTCATTGTTTCAGGCATTGTAAGAATAATTCTGTAACCTCTTGCGGCTGCTACCGCTGCAAGACCGATACCTGTGTTACCGCTTGTAGGCTCAATGATTACAGAATCAGATGTAAGCAAGCCTTTTTCTTCCGCATCATCAATCATAGCCTTTGCTACTCTGTCCTTAACACTTCCTGCCGGATTAAAATATTCAAGCTTTGCAAGTACAGGTGTGTCAAGTCCCTGTGCAGCAGAGTAATTATTGAGTTTCATAATAGGTGTTCTGCCAATGAGGTCAGTGATTTTCTCGTAAATTTTCATAATGCATTCTCCTTTATAATATAATGTTTATAGTAATGTCCGTAATTGAAATTCAATCCTTATTAAACCTACATAAATTATAGGTATTATTATAGCACCGCAATATTGCATTGTCAACACTTAAATATAAATATTTCCGAAAAAATAATAAATATCGAATTTTTAATGCTGATATGCAATATGTATAGAAATACAACGGGATTTTTTATAAACAAAATTATAAATATAATTGCAAATTTTTACAATATATGTTAAAATTAGAGCAATAATAAGCAAACGGATTTACCGTGAAATTTAAAAGAAGGTGTATAACTTTGAAAAAATGTTTTTCGATTGTACTGACTGTACTTATGGCGGTGATAGCTTTTACAGCTTTTTCATCAGTTAATGCTGTTTCTGTCGAAAGTAATCAATCGGTACATACTAACCAAACAGCGGACTTAGGAATACCTCCGCTTGACTTTGGCGATTCAAATGACTATGACAGCGGCGGTTCTGATTGGGGCGGCAGCTCTGACTGGGGCGGCAGTTCCGATTGGGGTGACAGTTCTGATTGGGACAGTTCAGACTACAGCAGTTCCGAAAGCAGCGGAGAAGGTCTTGGATTTGGCGGAACGTTAGTTGTTTTCCTTGTAGTTATCGGTATAGTTGTTTACGGCATGATAAGGAGCAAAAAGGACAGCAAAAGAACAACTAAAAGAACAACTACTACTGTTGGCAGATCACAGACAATTCAGCAGTCGGCAGGCAGAAATATTACACTTCCTGACCGTACGGCACAGATTTCAGACCTTATCAAGCAGAATGATCCGAACTTCTCGGCAGAAGATTTCCTTTCATTCTCAAGATATGTATATGTTACCATTCAGGACGCTTGGAGCAAGCGTGACCTTTCACCTGTAAGAATTTATTTGCACGATAATCTCTACAATCAAACTCAAAAACAGATTGATCGCAAGATTGCAAACGGCGTAATCAATAAGATTGAAAATGTAGCCGTAAGTACAGCTTATCTTACAGCGTATCGCAGAGATAAAGAATTTGAGTATGTTACAGTTTATCTCAATGCCCGTCTTACAGACTATGAGATAAACGAAAAGACTGGTCAGGTTCTTCGTGGAGATCCTAATGCAAGATACGAGTTGAGGTACACACTTCGCTTTGCCCGTAATGCAGGCATTAAGACCACAAGTGCAAACAGTCAGACGCTTAAGTCACACAGTTGCCCGAATTGCGGTGCTCCTCTTGAAATGTCAAGTTCCGGCAAGTGCGAATACTGCGGAAGTACAATTACAACAGGTCAGTATTCATGGGTACTCAGCGAATATTCTTCTATTCGTAACGATACTGTTGACCAAGGCATTTATATTGAAAAAGATAACAATACTCAAAACAATACAAATAATAATCAGTAATTTTTTATTGCTGTTCGGGACCGGGATTTTTCCCGGTCCCGATTTTTGTATTTAATCCGTAAATATTTTTTTATATAATGGCAAAATAAAGCTATAAACAAAGTTGTTTTTTACATAATGTATCAAATACTTGCATTTTTTTAACTTGTGTGTTATATTGTAAATGATTTGTTAATCAATATTTCTAAGTACAAGGTGATATTATGGATTACAAAATTATTGCACTTGACATTGACGGTACTCTGACTAACTCTCAAAAAGAGATTACTCCACGCACTCGATACGCTATTATTGACGCTCAAAAAATGGGCAAAAAGGTTGTAATCGCTTCGGGCAGACATCCTATGGGGATTCAGAGCATTGCAAGAGATTTATTGCTTGACCGCTATGAGGGTTATATTATGGCTTTCAACGGAGGAAAAATTCTTGATTGTACTACCGGACAAACTATTGTAAGTAAGGATTTTCCGAAGGAATACCTTTCCGACATACTCGGTGTGTTGAAAGAATCAAATCTTTCTGTTCATACCTATGATGATAAGAAAATCATTACAGGCGGCACTTTGAATGATTATTCAAATGTTGAAAGAGATATTCTCAAAATGGAAATGGTTGTTGTGGAAGATTTTGCGGCGAATATTCCTGAAAAAATCAATAAACTTTTACTTTCGGGCGAACCTGCCGAAATTGATAAATATAACGAAATTCTTGCAAAACGCTATGACGGTTTGCTTGATGTGTATAAGAGCGCACCGTACTTCCTCGAGATTATGCCTTTCGGCGTAACAAAGGGTTCTATGCTGCCTATGCTGCTTGAAAAACTCGGTTTTACAAACGAAGAGATGATTGCTTTTGGCGACAATTACAATGATATAACTATGATTGGTTATGCGGGTCTTGGAGTTGCTATGGGCAATGCAGAGGAAGATGTAAAAAAGATTGCAAATTATGTCTGCGAGTCAAATGATGATGACGGAGTTGCAAAAACACTTGAAAAATATGTTTTGAAAAGTAATATATAATTTGTAGTTGTGATATATAAATAGTTGTGATATATAAAAACTCTCTGAATTTAATCGGAGAGTTTTTTGCTTTGTCGAAAAATCTGTCTGCTTTTTAAAAAAACGGCACTTTGTTCACTTTTTTGTATAAATTACATAAAACAAGGATTAAATGTTTGGAAGCACAGATTTCTAATAATTCTAAATCAGAAAAAAAATCGTTAATAACTATTTTATAATTATATGTAGATGTTAAATTTTGATTTTAACGGAAAATGGAGGAAAAGCTATGACAAAGGTAAAAAAACTCATTGCTTTAATGCTCGTTGTCTGCATTGCGGCAACAGTGGGAATTGTGTCGGTTTCGGCTGCTACTGTTGACGATGCTGAGTCAGTTCAGGCTAAATACGACGGTATTAAAGTGCATGTGTATTCTGAAGACGGCGCACCGAACATCTATTATTGGAACAGCCTTCCGCAGAATATCGCAACAGATTACCCCGGTCCTAAAATGACCGCCGAGGGTGATAACAGCTACTGCTACACATTCGAAAATGTAACAAAAATCAATATGATGTTTGTTACAAACGGCACTCAGTCTGCTGAAACAACAAGAAACAGCGGCGAGTGGTGGTACAAAAACGGAAGATGGTCTTCTAAGTCTTGGAATGATTTTGATGACTGGAAGAGAACGGATCTTCGTGAAGATTCAATTTACTTTGTAATCACAACTCGTTTCTATGACGGTGACACAGGCAACAATGTTCATTGTTGGGACGACCAGCAAGCTAACAACCCTGATTCAGACCCTGCTTGGAGAGGCGACTTTAAGGGCCTTATCGAAAAACTTGATTACATCAAGGCTTTAGGCTTCAGTGCAATTTGGATTACTCCTGTTGTAACAAATGCGTCAGGTTATGACTACCATGGTTATCACGCATTTGATTTCTCAACTGTTGATGTTCGTTATGAGAGTGACGATGTTAAATATCAGGACCTTATCGATGCTGCACATGAAAAAGGTATGAAGATTATTCAGGACATAGTTATCAATCATACAGGTAACTTTGGTGAGGCTACTCTCGCTCCTATGTTTACAAAAGAGTATAGCACACTTAAGGATCTTGAATCTGTTAATTGTATGGTTCCGATTCCTGATTCGGATTTTGCAAAAACATTCCCTGACTATGACAGTCTTGCTCCGGGTTATCAGTATCAGGCAAGACTTAATATAATGAAGGATACTAAGGCTCTTGATTCAGGCGATCATGACACAGAAAATAACTATCATCATTACAAAGACCTTAGCTGGGAAAGTCCAACTGTACAGACAGGACAGATTGCCGGTGACTGTGTTGATGTAAACACAGAAAATCCAAAGGTTGCAGAGTATCTTAACAATGTTTACGGCGATTATATCAACATGGGTGTTGACGCATTCAGAATGGATACCGAAAAGCATGTATCAAGACTTACTCTTAACCAGTTCTATTTCCCATCATGGCTTAAGACAGGCGGAAAGAATTTCTATGTATTCGGCGAGGTTTGTACTCGTGTAAGCGAGTTTTGGAATCATAATATCCCTGCAATTTCTGCTCCTTTCTATACTTGGGCAGAAACAGACAGCAAGTATATCAATGCTCTCGGCGATGATCAGCTTGAAAATGTAAACCTTACAAATGCTCACTATGCAAGCAATTCATCTACAAGTAATCAGCCAACTTCTGATAATGTTTATCTTAATGGTATTACATATCATACTCCTGATTACAGTAAGGGCAATGGCACAGGCGTTATTGACTTCCCAATGCATTGGAACTTCTCTACTGCCAGCAATGCATTTACCCGTGCTCTTGAAGAGGATCCATATTATAATGATTCAACATGGAATGTAACTTATGTTGACTCCCATGACTACGGTCCTGATATGGATACTCGTTATAATGGCGGTACTCAGGCTTGGGCAGAAAACCTTTCACTTCTCTTTACATTCCGTGGAATTCCATGTCTATACTATGGTTCAGAAGTTGAATTCCAAAAGGGTGTAAGTATAGACCTTGGTCCAAATGCTCCTCTTTCAACTTTAGGTCGTGCATATTTCGGCGATTATCTTGAGGGTGATGTTTCAGCTACTGATTTCGGTGAATATAGCGCATCGGGAACAGTTGCCGAAACTCTTAATTCTCCGCTTGCTGTTCACCTTAAACAACTTAATATGATTCGTAGGGCAGTACCTGCTCTCCAGAAAGGTCAGTATACAAAGGACAGCGAATATGTAACTGGTAATATGGCATTTATCCGCCGTTATACAAATTCAAGCGAAGGCGTAGACAGCCTTGCACTTGTAACTATTTCAGGCGGCGCTACATTCAAGAACATTCCTAACGGCAAGTACATTGACGCTGTTACAGGTGATGTTAAGACTGTTACAAACGGCACACTTACAGTAGGCAGTATCGGTAAAGCCAACATGAGATGCTATGTAGCTTGCGGTTCAGGCTTCACAGGCATTGACGGTAAGATCGGTACAAACGGTACATATCTTAAGTAATTAAATAATTAAATAATTATAATTACAACTAAGAGGATGGAGTAAAATTCATCCTCTTTTTGTATATATTTGCAGATAAATGAATATTTTTGCTAAAATGTATATAAATATGACATAATCTTAATTATAAATAAGACACTTTAAAGCATTTTGTATCTTTTCTTTTGCTTTAAAATGTGATATAATGTTCTTTAATGGTAATTATAAATTTACTAATCTTTATTGTAGGAAGTGATTTTGATGGGCAGTTATTCAGATAACACACCGGCTATCCATGACTTGGCACAAAAAATGATCTCAAATTCGATGATCGATACAAGTCTTTATTCAAAGTATAATGTTAAGAGAGGACTTCGTGACCTTGACGGTAAGGGTGTATTAACAGGCCTTACAGATATTTCCACAATTATCCAGAATAAAGAAGTTGACGGTAAGCTTGTTCCTTGCGACGGTGAGTTGTATTATCGTGGATATAATGTAAACGATATTGTCGGCGGTATTCTTGAGGATGATCGTTTTGGTTTTGAAGAAGTTGTTTACCTTCTTCTTTTTGGCGAAATGCCAAATGTCGCACAGCTTAAGGATTTTAAGGAATTGCTTGTAAAATACAGAACTTTACCACAGAACTTTGTTCGTGATGTTATTCTTAAAGCACCGAGTGAAGATATGATGAACTCGATTGCTCGAAGCGTACTTACTTTGTTCTGTTACGATGATAACCCTAATGATACATCGGTAGATAATGTTCTTCGTCAGTGTATTCAGCTTATTTCAGTATTTCCGATGCTTTCGGTTTACGGTTATCATGCATATAACCACTATCTCCGTGACAAAAGCCTTTATATTCACCGTGCAGAGCCTACTATGTCCACAGCGGAGGTTATTTTGTCATTACTTCGTCCTGACAGAAAATACACACCGCTTGAGGCAAAAGTTCTTGATATGGCGCTTATTCTTCATATGGAGCACGGCGGCGGTAACAACTCTACATTTACAACTCATGTTGTAACTTCTTCCGGTACAGATACTTATTCGGCAATTGCAGCGGCTTTGGCATCTCTTAAAGGCCCTAAGCACGGCGGTGCAAATGTTAAAGTATTCTATATGTTTGAGGATATTAAAAAGCACATAAAAGACTGGAAAGATGACGAAGAAATTGCAGATTACCTTGAAAAAATACTCGAAAAGCAGACATTCGACAGAATGGGTCTTATCTATGGTATGGGTCACGCTGTTTATACAATTTCTGACCCTCGTCAGATTATTCTTAAGGGCGCAGTTCAAAAACTTGCAAAAGCAGAAGGCTATGATGAGGACTTTGAACTTTATGAGAGAGTAGAAAGACTTGCTCCGCAGGTTATCGGCAAAAAGCGTAAGATTTATAAAGGTGTTGCGTCCAATGTCGATTTTTACAGCGGCTTGCTTTACAGTATGCTTGACATTCCTTGTGAGCTTTATACACCGATGTTCGCTACAGCCAGAATTGCAGGTTGGAGCGCACACAGACTTGAGGAAATTGTAAACGGCGGCAAGATTATTCGTCCTGCTTATATGAGTATTTCAACTATGAAAGACTATACTCCACTCGAAAAAAGATAAATTATAAAAATATAGCGGGTATCCTGTGTGGATATCCGCTTTTTGTATAGGCTATTGGATATTATGCTTTAGATTGCAAAGTTTAGTTAAATAAACATAAAATTTTGGTCAACCCTTTTTAAAGGGTTGTGGATTTGCCCTTGAAAAGTGGCAAATTAGCAGTTACAGTAGCGTGGTTTTTTCCTTTGTTGCTATCAAAAATTTGCGATAGCTTGAAGTTTTTTGTGGGCTTTGCCCACACCCACGACCTTTGAAAAGGTCGACCAAACTTCTATAGTTGCTTTTCCAATTTATTCCGCTAAATCATAATCATTAATGTTGCCCCAACATAAAAAACTCTCGCCCAAGCGAGAGTTTTTAACATTTTATTTATAAGATGTTGAAAGTGAAACTGTACCGTCTGATTTTCCGTTGGCATCAATATGGGTTATAATCTTATTATTTTCAATAGTGCTTGCAGATTCCCATAAATAGCTTGTCTTTGCAGAACCTGTACCCGTTACTTCGTAAGTTACTACAATAAGGTCGCCGCCATTTGTGAAATCGTATCCGCTTGTAATGTCTGAACCGTTAAATTTAATTACACCGGCATTTTTGGCATTAACAATGCTGTTTGATTTAACAGGACTTTGGAGCTCGGCTTTTTTAACTTTAAGTTTTGAAGAATCGTAAGTTATAGTACCCTGGAAGTTTGCGAGTACCTTTGTGCTTTTAACTGTATAGGTAACTGTTACGGAATCGCCTTTTTTGTAATCGTGACCGTCAACAGAAAGTGTATCGGAAGATTTATTGCCCGAGTCATTCTTGCTTGTGTCATTTTTACTTGATGCATCGTTTTTGGAACTTTCTGATTTTGATTCGGCTTTTGATGAATCGGAAGAGCCGCTTGATTCTGACTTTTCAGAGCTTTGAGCAGACTCGGACTTTGATTCAGAACCCGAACTTTGTGAATTGCTGCTTTCAGAAGTTACTTCGCTTTCTGATTTGTCGTTTGCAACAGTTGTGTTTTCAGCGGCAGAAGCAGTGCTTGTTACGGTCGCAGCGGTTGATGAACTCTCATCTTTATTACCGCAGCCTGTCATTACACTTGCAAATGATGTTGAAACGGCAAGTACGGCAATCAAAAGTGCAACAGAAAGCCTCTTTGCTTTATGCTTTGAATTATTCATAAAATCATTCCTTATCTAATGTTATTGTTCCTATTATAGCAAAATATATTATAAAAATAAAGCGTAATTATTTAAATAATAATTTGCAAAATTTGACATTGTAATTCAATTTTTTCTATGATATAATAGATATGTGAAAACTGAATGAATTTTTAGGAGTGTTTGAATTGAAATTAGCAAAAATTATTGCAGTAGGACTTTCTGCTGTAATGCTTACTACAGGCTTTTCTGTATCTGTTCTTGCGGCACAGACAACCGAATCCACCGTTTCTACTCCGGGATTTAAGACATATGACGCATTATATGCTCACGCTGTTTTAAACTCTGAAGATACACAGGCTTGGCTGAGATGGCAAAGTGTACACGATGAGAACTTTAACGAAATAGACAGTAATAAAAAGTATTTCTTTCTGCCTTCCTCGGCAAACGGAGAAAAAGTTGATATTTATAACGCTTATTCATCACCGATTACAATAAACGGTGTTACTGTTGACTCACATAAGTCGGGTTCGGTACCGTACAATACAAATGTTGAGTATAAGGTAAATGCGGGCGGCAAAAACTTTACTTTGATTTTTATGAAATCAACCGCAGAGTCCGCCGTATATATCAATAATGACAATGCCGACGGTAACGGTACGGAGCTTATCACATACCTTAATCGTGATAAGAGTAATTCCGCAAGCGCAACAGCCGCAATTATCGATGCAGACGGTACAATTGAAACTGCCGATGTTAAGAAAATAAAGGGAAGAGGAAACTCAACCTGGGGCAAGGCTAAAAAGCCTTACAACATTACTTTCAAGGATAATGTAACAATCGGTTCAATGGACAAGTGCAAGAAATTTTCAATGCTTGCAAATTATCAGGATGATTCTCTTTCAAGAAACAGATTTTTGTATGACCTTTCAGATGCGGTAGATATGCCGTACGCTTCCGATTCACGCTATGTAGATTTTTACTCTGACGGCTATTATTGGGGTTCATATCAGATGTGTCAAAAGATTGATACAGGTAAGACAAATCTTTTAAGTGACATTGATGATAAAGGCTACCTTAACGATGACGGCTCGATAAACAAAAACTTTGAGTTTGTATGCGAGGTTGACGCAAGCGCTACTGATGATGATTATCACTTCACTTCATCAAGCGGTAATAAGATTACATTAAAAACTCCCGAGCTTGCACCGGGAGACAAAGGCTACAACGAAGTTAAGAATTATGTAAAAGAAAAGTTTGACGCTTTTTATAACGCAATCAAAAGCTCAAGTGCAAATCTTGCCGATTATGCTGATGTTGATTCTGTAACAAAGATTTATCTTATAAACGAACTCGGCAAAAACTGGGATTCGGGCGTATCAAGTCTTTACTTTACATATAAGCAGGACGAAAACGGCGATTGGAAATTCTTTGGTTCACCTGTATGGGACTACGATAACTCACTTGGCAACGCAAAGGGCGTTGAATGGGATCTCGGAAATATAGGAGTAAATGACTATGAACAGTACAGCGGTTGGTGGTGCAAATACAAAGATAAAGGTAAAAACAGCAACAGCACAAACAATGTTATGAATCTGATTTCGAGAAATAAAAATGTTATTAAGGCTGCACCGCAGGTTTGGTTTGAGGACTTTGTTCCGGCTCTCAAAACATTTATGTCAAGCGGAGTAAGTGAGGGAGAAATTTATTCATCTGATGTTTATTATAACTACCTAAAGGGCAGTGCAGAGATGAACTACAAGAGCGGTTGGCTGCTCAATACAGGCAGCTGGATTGCAGACCACAGCAAACTCAATGTAGCTACCTTTGACTATTCCACAGGCAAATATACAGTAAGCAATACTGCTACAAAGTACAGCAACAATTTTGACGGAAAGTACAATTATTGTGCCGATTGGCTTACAAGCCGTGCGGCTTGGCTTAGCAACGAAATGTATGCTGACTACAAACCGTCAAATCCAAGAATTGAAAATGACCTTAACAATGACGGAATTTTAGATGTTCGTGATGCAACGGCTCTTCAGCTTTACATTGCAGAAAGTGCAACACTTGACATTGAAGGTGTAAAAATGGCTGATATAAACAAAGACGGAATTATTGATGTGAGAGATGTCACAGCTTTACAGCAGATAATTGCACAATAAAATTTAAATTTTTATACCGCTTGATTTCGGAAGATTTCAAGCGGTATTTTGATTTTTAAAAGTCATATTTCTATTATTTAATTATAAATTTACACAAAATTTATTGAAAAACTTACGGTAATGGTATATAATGTATTTGTGAAAATTTTGGGTATTATTGAGGATAGTATTTGATTTAATTATGGAGGTTATTATGAGGAAGACTAAAATTGTTTGCACAATTGGTCCTGCCTGCAACAATAAAGAAACCTTGCTTGAGATGATCAACGCAGGTATGAATGTTGCTCGTATTAATATGTCACACGGAGCATATGACGATTTGGAAAACACTTTTAATGTTCTCAAAGAAGCTATTGCCGAAAGCGGAAAAATTGTGTCAATTCTTCTAGATACAAAAGGTCCGGAAGTAAGAGTATGCACATTTGAAAACGGCAGTATAGAACTTATTGAAGGTCAGCTTTTCAGCCTTTGCAAGAATAAAGAAGTCGGTGACGAAACAGGCGTGGCAATTTCTTTCCCTAAGCTTATTGATTTGTTCAATGCCGACGGCAAAGCGGCAATAGGCAGAGAATTATTATTAGATGACGGTCTTATCTCAATGGTTGTTGACAGTATGACTCCTAACGAAATTATTTGCAAAGTAGTTAAGGGCGGTACACTTAAGAACAGAAAGAGTATTAATATTCCCGGTTATCATATAAATATGCCTTATGTCAGTGCACAGGACAGAAAAGATATTGAATTTGGTCTTTCTCACGGCGCTAATGTAGTTGCCGCATCATTCGTTCGTACACACGAAGATGTTAAAACATTAAGAGATTTTATCGACAGCCTTGGATTTGAATATGTTGAAATCATCGCAAAGATTGAAAATCAGAGCGGTGTTGACGATATGGACGCCATTATAGATTGCGCTGACGGCATTATGGTTGCCAGAGGCGATATGGGTGTTGAAATTCCGTTTATCAAACTTCCTGAAATTCAGAAAACACTTATCAGAAAGTGCGTTGCAAGAGGTAAATATGTAATTACAGCAACTCAAATGCTTGAGAGTATGACTTCTTCACCTCGTCCTACAAGAGCTGAAATCAGCGATGTTGCCAATGCTGTATATGACGGTACAAGCGCCGTTATGCTTTCGGGTGAGTCTGCCGCAGGTAAGTATCCTGTTGAAAGTGTTAAGGCTCTTGACGCTATATGCTTTGAGGCAGAGCAGAACGGTGAGTTTACAGCTCTTAAAGACTATATCGAACATCACAGTATTCAGGACAGCAACCCAATCAGAGGCAGTATTTGCCGTGCGGCAAGAGATATTGCTCATCAGATTGGCGCAAGAGCTATTATTGTTGAGAGTGCTACAGGTAAAGTTGCAAGAGCAATGACACATTTCCGCCCGAATGTTCCGATAATTGCAGTTGTTACCTCTTCGCTTGTTTGTAAAAAACTTTGCCTTAATTGGGGTATTACAGCACTTATCGGTGAAGAAAAGAAAACTTCCGATGCCATTACAAAGCAGGCAATGGAAAAGGCTTTAAGCACGGGCTACTTTAAAAAGGGCGATATTGTAGTTGTAATTTCTTCAAACAGAACTGCACCTACTTCAAGCACAGACTCTCTCAATGTAAGGATTTTATAATATGAATAACAATAACATTATACTTATAGGAATGCCGGGTTCGGGTAAGAGTACGCTTGGTGTTCTGCTTGCAAAATACAGCGGATATTCTTTTGTGGATTTAGACTTGATTATTACTAAGAAAACAGGCAAAAAACTGCAAAAGATACTTGATCAGGACGGCTATGATGCTTTCTTGAAAATTGAAAATCAAGTAGGCAAAGAGCTTGACTGCGAGAAAACAGTTGTGGCAACAGGCGGCTCAATGGTACTTAGCGCAGAAGGTATGGAACATTTGAAGAAAATTGGTACGGTTGTGTATATTAATGTGCCGATTGATGAAATCATACGCAGAGTTACAAATGTAGCGACAAGGGGAATTGCTTTTAAAGACGGCGAAACTCTTAACGATGTTTTTAAAGAGAGAACACCTCTTTATGAAAAATATGCAGATGTAACCGTTGATTTTGAAAATGCGTCAAATCTTGAAGAAACCGTCGATAAAATTATGGGAAAATTAAATCTTCATAAGTAATAATTTAAGCACCGATTTGAAAAATCGGTGCTTTTTTGCCTTTTGCTTTAAAAACGATTTTAGTTAAAATGTTGATAAATTATGGTTTAGCGGAGTGTCGGTCGGGCATTGAAATTCAGCTAACGCTAAATTATTCTCCCAAAAACAAAAAAGTTTACTCAATTTTTTCAAAAATTGCGGGTATGGGCAGCGCCCATAAAAATCTTCCGATACAACAATTTATCAGGCGCAAACAGCCACGCTGTTTGCGTGCTAAAACTAAGTTTGTTAAAACAGGCGACAGCCATTATAAACAGAAATGCTAAAAACATAGTCAACGCATTGCGTTGACTATGAAAATGATGTTTATTTCCTTTTGTTGCTCTCGCAAAGGCTTTCGCCTATTTGTTCAAGCCGCCAAACAGCGAGCTGTTTGGCTATCGTTATATTGCATAAATGGAAAGTATTTGTGGGCTTTGCCCACACCCACAACCTTTTATAATTGCTTGGCTAAACTGTAAGTTAAACCATAATTTACCCAACTTTAAAATCATTCATTATTTTTATGAGAAAACTCATTGTAGAGGTTTTCAAGTTCGGGCAAAATGTCTACATACGGAGATTCGCAGGCGGTTTCAAATGGACTGCTCTTTTTACTCTTCAGATTTTCTGCGGCAGATTTTTCGGGAACATTTATTGTGCCTGCACCTGCCACACAGCCGCCCGGACAAGCCATACCCTCAAGAAGGTATCCGTTATATTTGCCTGCTTTCGCCATTCTTAACAATTTCATACACTCGTCAAGTCCCTGTGCGTTTGCAATTTTTACTTCACGCTCGGGGTTTATTCTGTGTATTGCATTTACAACCGCTTTTGCAACACCGCCGCTTACGGCAAAACCTCTGCCGTCCGCACTTGAGAAAGAAAGCGGCTCTTCATCGGGTTCAAGCGCCGCAAAATCTACCTCTTTGGCGGCAAACATTCCCGCCACTTCTTCAAAAGTGAGCACAAAATCAATGTCACTTCTTATACTTCTGCGGCTTGCCTCAAGCTTTTTAGCCGCACAAGGGCCGATAAATACTACTCTGCAACCCGGGTGATCCTGCTTTGTAAGTCTGCCTGTAAGTACCATAGGGGTGAGAGCCATTGAAATGTAAGACGCAATGTCGGGAAATGTCTTTTTAGCCATAACGCTCCATGCGGGACAGCACGAAGTAGCCATAAACGGCTGTTTGGCAGGCACTTCTTCCATAAAGTCTTTTGCCTCTTCAACGGTGCAAAGATCGGCTCCCACGGCAACCTCTACAACATCTTCAAAGCCGAGTGCCTTGAACGCATTTCTTATTTTTGTTGCAGGAAGTCCTGCAAACTGACCTGCAACAGCGGGTGCAACTGCGGCATAAACGGGAGTATCACTCTGTAAAGCCTTTATTGTTTGGAAAATCTGGCTTTTGTCAACAATTGCGCTGAACGGACAGCTTACAAGGCACATACCGCAGCTTACGCATTTGTTGTAGTCAATATCCGCTCTGCCGTATTCATCACTGTGAATTGCTTTCATACCGCAGGCAGCTGCGCAGGGGCGCTCCTGCTTTATAATTGCATTGTAAGGGCACGCACTTTGGCACTTGCCGCACTTAATGCATTTTTCTTCGTCAATAAAAGATTTGCCGTGCACGATTGAGATAGCGCCTTTCGGGCAAACCTCGGTACAAGGGTGTTCAAGACAACCTTGACAGCCGTTGCTTACGAACACACGCTTTTCGGGACAGCTGTGGCAAGCGAACTTAATAATATTAATCAGCGGCGGTTCATATACCTTTTCGTCAATCATACTTTCTTCAACGCCTGTCGAAATAGGCGCTTGTTCATCTGCCGACAACAGGTTAAGTCCCATGGCAAGGCGCAGTCTTTCACCTACAATGGCACGCTCAAGGAAAACGCTTTCTCTGTAAGTGGAAATCTCGCCCGGGATAATTTTGTAAGGCAGACTTTCAAATTTAGAATAATCACCGCCCTCGTACGCAAAACGAGCAACTTCGGTAAATATCTGCTGACGAATTTTAGTCTTTGAAGAATACAATCCTCTCATAATTAAAACTCCCATTATTTCATATTTTTTCTGTTTAATGCAAAAATTCAATTATTTTGCAAGTTTATTCGATACATTTCAATAAAATTATACAACAGCGGCTAAAATATTTCAACAACAATTTTGTAAATTCAATAGCAAAATATTCTAAAAATGCATTGACTTTTGTTTATTTTTGATTTATTATAGCAGTGTATAAACATAAATATAGGAGAACTTTATTATGAAATGTCCAAACTGCGGATTTGATTGCGAGGGCAACTTTTGCACAATGTGCGGATCTTCGCTTAAATCACAATCACCACAAACCGAAAATAAACAGAACCCATATATAAATAATATTGAAAACAAACAACCCTTAAATAATTTTGCATCGGCAGTACAAAACCAAAATAATACAAATTATGCCAACGCTGCACAGCAGAATAATTATCAAAATGTTCAGGCTCAACCGCAGCAAAGTAATTTTTCGGGTACACAGCCTCAACAGCAGACGAATTTTTCTTATATTCCACAGCAAAGACCAAACGGTTTTGTAAATGTTCCCGTACAGGGGCAGAACGGAGTTGCGCCTATTCCCACACAATCGCCTGTACCTAAAAAGAACAGCGGCAGAACAGGAAAAATTGTTGCCGCCTGCATACTCGGCGGAGTAATTTTGGCAGGTGTGGTAATTGTAATAGTGTCGGCCATAGTAAACAGTCTCGATTTACAACTGTCGGAACCCACAGATGTTGATAAAATTGACTCTACTCAATACAAAGTAGGAGAGAAAGCCGAAACATTGTTTGGCGGCATAACAATGACCGATATTCAAACAGGTGCTTTTTCGTTAGAGTCAATGACATCCTCATATGATGCTCCGAAAGAGTATAAGTTTGATTTTTATGTTGAAAATACCACCGACGATGATTTCACAATATCTTTTGATGATTTTAATGTTACCGTCAAGGACAGCAGTATGAATTATTCGTTTACAAATGTCAGCGTTGACGGAAATCCCGATAAACTCACAATAAAACCGCATACAAGCGACACATTTACCATATATCGCTGTGATTCAAATCGTAAAGAGGACGGCAGTTTGAAGATAAACTATAATTATGAGTGCGGCGATAGTAAAGGCAAGGTTGTTTTTACAAAGAACTGCGATAAAATTTACAGCAGTTTATTTGAAGAGGCAGATACCGATTTCGGTACTGTAAAAGTAACTGATGTAACAAAGCCGAGCACAAAATATATTTATGATACCTATATTAAGGGCAGTAACCTGCAAACGGGCGGCGCTACATTAGATGAAAGCGATTTTGACGACAGCGTTGCTTATGATACGGAAACCTTTGCGATATATGAATTTACCGTTAATGCCGATAATTTCAGTAACAGCGGCAAAAAAGTATATTTAAAGGAAATTTCAGCGTCTGAAGACACAGATGCGGACATAGTTCCTTATGACGGACTGTCTTCCGATTATATTATTCCGATTGCGGTTGTAAGCGATAATTATAAATATTTTATCAGTGATTATGATTCTCAAAGTTTGAATTTAATGATTGACAGTGATAAAACAACTACATTTAAATACATAGCGGCTATCAGAAAAGACAGCGATTATTATTTTAATATGAGCTTTAAGTTTGACAACGGAAACACCGTAATTACAGAAACAAGCGTTGACGAACTTGAAGAAAATATCAATAATTAATGTAAATTGAATAAAAAATAAATGACCGTAAATCCGATAAAGATTGCGGTCATTTTTTAATCGGGCAAAGTTTTTAACATTATATTATAATTATGTTAAAAACTCTGTGCCGAATTAAATGTAACAATATTGTAAAGTATAATTTGTATAATAATTCTTTTTTTAAGACATTGTAAGTATTATGTGTATTATTTGCAAATTCTTTAACAGAAAAATTGCAGAAAAGCTCTCAAAATTCGTCACACGAAAAATACACAATACTTGAAATATTGACAGTATAATGATATAATTCAAGATAGGTTATTATGTGTCAGAATGAAATTTTATGATTTGGAAGTGAGTTATTAAAGATGAGCAGATTTTTTAAGGACATCAAAAAATTCTTTAACTACACGGTATTTTCTTCAAAGGCGGAACTTAAGTCCGAAGTAGCGGGCTCTTTCTTGAGCTGGCTGTGGTGGATTCTTGATCCGTTCTTCTTTATGCTTGTGTATTCGTTTATCGCAATCCTTGTATTTAAGAGCGGCGAGCCGTATTTCCCGGTATTCGTATTTATCGGTCTTAACTGTTGGCAGTTCTTCAGCAAGGTTGTTAAAAGCTGCGTAAAAGTCGTGCAGTCCAAAAAGATGATTGTCACGAAAGTTTATATACCTAAGCATATATTTATTCTTGAAAAAATCGGTGTTTACGGTTTTAAGATGCTTGTATCCTATGCGCTTACGGTTCTTCTTATGATTATTTACCAAGTGCCTTTGAGCTGGCGTATGTTCTGGGCACTGCCGATTATGGCCCTTTTGGTGGTAATCACATTTGCCTGCAGTACAATTATGCTCCACTTCGGTGTATTTGTTGAGGACTTGCTCAATGTAATTACCATTGTTTTGCAGCTTGGTTTCTACATTTCAGGTATTTTCTATTCAATCGAAAATAAACTTGACGGTATTTTGGGTGAGCTTTTGATTAAATGTAATCCGATAGCTCTTATTATCTGCGATTTAAGACGAGTGCTTATTTATAATCAGGATCCACACTGGGTGGCATTGCTTGCGTGGTTTGTTGTTGGCATCGTTATCAGTGTTATTGGCATCAGAACGATTTATAAGCACGAAAACAGCTATGTAAAGGTGATTTAATTATGGGAGAATCAGCAATTTCAGTCAGAAATGTTAAAATTAAATACAGATGTTTTAAAAAGGTTTCGCTTTTAAAGTCTATTTTTGCACCGAGAAAGAATAAGAAAATTGAGTATTTTGAGGCTGTAAAGGGTGTTTCTTTTGAGGTTGAAAAGGGTCAGATTTTGGGTATTGTCGGCAAAAACGGCAGCGGTAAATCTACACTTCTTAAGGCAATCGCAGGCATTTTTTCACCTGATGAGGGCGAAATCGACTTGCACGGTCATTCAATTTCCTTGCTTTCAATCGGCGTAGGCTTTCAGAATAAATTAAGCGGCAGGGAAAATATTTTCCTTTCGGGTATGCTTTTAGGCTTTGAAAGACCGCAGATCGAAGAAAAACTCGACGAAATCATTGAATTTTCCGAACTCGGTGACTTTATTGACCGCCCTGTAAAGACATATTCAAGCGGTATGTATTCAAAGCTCGCTTTCTCAATTACAGCTATTCTTGAAACCGAAATTATGCTTATTGACGAGGTTTTGAGCGTTGGTGACGCAAAGTTTAAGAAGAAGAGCTACGAAAAAATGCGTAGCCTTATTATGAACAAAGACAGAACCGTTGTTATTGTATCGCACAGCTCCGACACACTCAGAAAGCTCTGTGACAATATTCTTTGGCTGCACGATGGCGTAGTAAAGATGCAGGGCACTACCGAAGAGGTGCTTCCTTTGTACGAAGAGTTTATGTCTTAACGGTGGCGGTATGTCAAGATTTTTTGAAAAACTCAAAGATGTAAAACCGAGAGATATACTGCATATTTTTCTGTTTATATTTGCCTTGCCGATTGCACTTGTGTATAAAATTTTCAGAAAAGATTTATGGCTTGTGTGCGATAACGGCGTGGAGGCAACGGACAACGGATTTTGTTTTTTTGAATATGTGTGCAAAAATCACCCCGAGCAGGACTGCGTTTATGCGGTGTATAAAAACAGCGTTGATTACGAAAATGTCAAAAAAACCGGCAAAACCGTAAAGTACGGCAGTTTTGCCCACTGGATTTTATATCTTACCGCAAAGGTAAACATCAGTTCTCAAAAGGGCGGAAAGCCGAACTATGCCGTATGCTATCTGCTTGAGGTTTACGGAATTTTGCGCAACAGCCGTGTGTTTTTACAACATGGGGTAATTCTTACAAATATTGATTTTCTTTATTATAAAAACACAAAAATGAGTATGTTTGTCACCAGCACATACAGGGAATGGGAGTATGTAAACAATAATTACGGTTATCCTGAGGGCACTGTAAAATTACTCGGACTTCCCCGCTGGGACAAGCTTCACGATTTTAAAACAGTGCCGAATCAGATACTTATTATGCCGACATGGCGTGACTGGATCGGTACAGACGCACTTTCAAAAAGCATTGAAGATGATAAAAAGGCTTTTTGCGAGAGCGATTATTTTAAAAATTGGAGTAAAATAATCAACAGCAAACGACTTGAAGAAATTTGCGAAAAGTACGGCTGTACTGTTATGTTTTACCCGCACAGGGATATGCAGAGATTTATCGACTGCTTTTCAAAGAGCAATCCGTACCTTACAATCTGCAAATATCCCGAATATACCGTGCAGGAGCTTATGAAAAGCTCGGCATTTATGATTACCGATTACTCAAGCGTGCAGATTGACTTTGCTTATATGAAAAAGCCGCTTGCGTATTTTCAGTTTGATTATGAAAGATTTTCGGAGCAGCACTACGGCAAAGGTTATTTTGACTATACCGAGGACGGATTTGGCCCTGTTTATAACGAAGAACAGGGACTTATGAATTATATAGAGCAGATGGCACAGCGTTCGTTTGCGAACACAGAGCTTTATTTAAACAGACACAAGGAATTTTTTGACTTGTACGATACGGAAAATTCAAAGAGAAATTACGAGGCTGTCAAAGAAAGATGGCCGTGAGGTATGTATGGAAGAGAAAAACACAAACCCGATTGATTTTGTAATAATTTGGGTTGACGGCAACGATAAGCAGTGGCAGGAGGAAAAAGCCAAGTATGACGGCAAAACGGTCACCAATGCCAACAGTGAAGTTCGTTTCAGAGATTGGGACAACTTGCAGTATTGGTTCAGAGGTGTGGAAAAGTTTGCCCCTTGGGTAAATAAAATTCACTTTGTCACATGGGGACATCTGCCGAAGTGGCTTGATACAACAAACCCAAAACTTAACATTGTAAATCATAAAGATTACATTCCGTCAAAGTATCTTCCTACCTTTAATTCACATACTATTGAGCTTAATTTGCACCGTATAAAGGGACTTTCGGAACAGTTTGTGTATTTTAATGACGATATGTTTATTACCGCACCGACTAAACCGGAGGACTTTTTCAAAGACGGTATGCCTTGCGACACATTTGCGCTTGACTGCATTTGTTTTAATAAGGACAGTGCAGGTTTCTTTAACGGTGCGGATGTTTCTATCATTAACGACCATTTCGATAAGGAAAAAGTCTTTAAGCGTGACTGGAAAAAGTGGTATAGCGGTAAGAACGGAATGAAAAATCATTTAAAAACGACGCTTTTGTTGCCGTGGCATTGGTTTCCGGGCTTTTACTATCAGCACACTCCGTCGAGTTTTATGAAAGCGACTTTTGAAGAAATTTGGGAAAAAGAATACGATGCGCTGGATTCTACCTGTATGGATAAATTCAGAAAAACAGGCAATGTAAACCAGTGGCTTATGAAGTTCTGGCAGTTGGCGGCAGGCAATTATACAGTCCGCAGGGACAGCTTTGCATACTGCTATCATGTCAAAGAGTATAATTATCCCGATTTGTGCAGGGATATTCCTTCACAAAAGCATAATATGATTTGTATTAACGATACAGCCGAAACTACGGATTTTGAGGTGAAAAAGCAGGGCGTCATTGACGCATTTGAAAAACTTTTGCCTGAAAAATCAACTTTTGAGCTGTAATTTTAGTTTATTTAATTTGCATTTTGCGGTTTCGGTAAAATTACCGAGGCATAAACCATATACTAAAGGAGTAATTTGATGGGTAGAAATTTTATATGGCTGTTTGGCGAAAATCTTGCCGCAACCTCAAATAATAACTCATATTATTTTTGGAAACAGGTAGTACGCCGCAGGGACGGTATAGACAAGTACATTGTGCTTGAAAAAAATGCCGCCAATAAAGAAACCTACGCCTCTCTTTCTGACAAAGAAAAGAGTTTTGTTGTTTGGAAAAACACAGTAAAGCATTTTAAGATTTACTTAAATGCCGATATGTACTTTGTTTCTTTGAGTTACAAGGATATTACTCCTACAAAGCTCGGCTTTTTTAAGACAGACTTTTTCATAGAAAAGCCTCTTATTTACTTACAGCACGGCACGCTTGGCATCAAAGCTATTGAATATAAGGGCTATGGCTACAATAATAATATGTTCCGTTTTTTGTATTACAACAAGAACATTAAGCCCACTCTTATGGATTACAATAAATTCAAAGATTATCAGCTTTACTACGGAATTTATCCGCCACGCTACATTGAGCTTGTAAAGCGCCACAAGGCATACCATGCACAGCCGCACAACGGCAAGAATATACTTTGGTTTATGACATGGAGAGAGTACCTTGGCGACAACTATATGACACAGATGCTTATGCATCAGATTAAGGGTGTGCTTTCAAGCCAAAAACTTGCCGATTATCTTGATAAAACAAATTCCGTTTTTACGGTTTGTTTGCACCAATTTTTTGATGAAGAGAAAATCGAAGAATTTAAGGAATGTGCAAAGACAGACAGAATCAAGTTTATTCATTCGCACAAAACAGATGTGCTTGACGAACTTGCGAAAAATGATGTTCTCATTACAGACTATTCTTCGGTAGGCTTTGACTTTACGGTGCTCAATAAGCCTGTAATTTTGTATCAGCCTGATTTGAAGAATTACCTTGCAAAGCGTAACCTTTACTGCGAGGTAGAGGAGCTTGAGCAGTGCTCTTACACAAAAGCAAGGCAACTTGTTGACGCTATTGCCGACGAAACCTATACGATAAATCCGTTCTTTAAGTCAAGACTTCCGGAAGAGATTGACTATGACTTTATAGAGAGCGGTGCTCATATTGACAGAATGTATGAGGAATTTTCTGCAATTCAGAAGAATAAGGTAACATTCCTCGGTTATAACTTCTACGGTGTAGGCGGTACGGTTTTTGCTACCCGTTCGCTTGCGGAGGCTTTGCTTGAGAAAAACTATCTTGTAGAGCTTTTGTCGCTAAAGTGCACCGCAAAGCCAAAGGAAATGCCTTACGGATTGCAGCTTACAGCATTGTATAAGGCAAATTCACGCAGAAAGATTGAACTTTTAAAGCGTGGCTTCTTTAGATGGAAAGGACTTTACGGTCACCTTGACTGCGATTGCAGCAGACAGAATCTTTCTCCGTATGCAGGTATGGCAATGAGAAAGAAACTTGAGAATATAAACAGTAAGACTGTAATTTCAACAAGAGAATCTCTCCACCTTTTCCTTAATGACGCTACATCGGAGAAAATTGAGGAGAAAATCTATTTCTTCCATTGTACAGCCGCACTTGTAAATGAGCTTTTCCCCGACATTGTTAATAAAATGGAGAAAATCGACATCGGCAAGGCTGTATTTGTAAGTGAAGAAAACCGTCAGCTTTACATTGATAAATTTAATTTTAAAAACTATAAGGATTATATCGTGCTCGGCAATACTCTTGAGTCAAGTCGAAGTGTGGCAAGAGAGGACATAGGAGCGGAAGAAGAGGACGATAATAAAAAGAAAGTTGATGTGCCGGAGCGTGATTACTTCCTCGGTATGTATCTGTTGAGAATCAGCCATGAGCGTGAGGCTGACATTAACAATCTTATCGGCTTTGCCAAGTATCTTAAAGAGCAGAATGTTGATGACATTGTAATTGATGTTTACGGTACGGGCGACTATCTTAACGAATTTCTCGATAAGATTTTTGATAACGAGGTTGAAGATTATATTTGTTATTGCGGCGAAACTTCTAATCCGAAAAATCAGATGAAAAATCACGATGCGGTTGTTGACTTTACTCTCAACCATTCATTCGGTATGCCGTATATTGAGGCTATCCTCAACGGCAAAATGGTATATTGCACAGAGAACACAGGTTCAAGGGAAGTTCTTAACGGCATTGACGGCTGTATTTATACTTCGTATGCAGACTTGCTCGATAAGATTCGTAAGTTCCCACAGGTTACAGATGACCAACTCAGAAGTAACTATGATAAAATCAGTAAGGTATATTCAAGAGAGGTTCTCGGCGAGAAATTCGTTGATTTTCTTGAAAAATAATTAATAATTAAACGGCAGCACTTTGAAATTAAATTCACAAGTGTTGCCGTTTTTGATTGAAATAAGGTTCTTTATCAAAAGTTGGGGTAATTGTGGCTGGCAATTAATCGTGTATTAGTATTTTCAAATGTGTAACCGTAAAAAGCCGAGAAATACCGCTAAATGATTGAAAAAACAGAATTAACAATGAAAAGCCACTGTAAAAAAATGGAATAATATGCATAATATGCGAACCGCTCTTTACTTAAAAATGAAATCGGTAGAAGAGCGGTTCGTTATTTATAAGGTATTTTGTATAGGTAATTTACTTATCTGATAACGCTTTTAATATCTTCATAGCTTGCTGTTTTAGCCTGCAGGAGCATATTAATTGTGCGTTCAAAGTTCTCAACTGTATTTAACAAAGTCTGTTCATATGTAACAAAAGCAAGGTTAGATACACTATTTGCAACAGATGAGTATTTTCTTACAGTTAAATCAAGATAATGAGCAAAACCTTCTTCAACTTTGTTCTGCATATCATCGATTGAATCAGCACGAGATAAAATATAATAAGCAATTCTTGATTCCGGTTTATTTAATTTTGTAATGCCCGCAAGTTTTTTCATTGAAAGCATATCACCAATATAAGGCTTTATAATCAAAAAAATGTTTTTATCGCTGTAATCTCCTACAGACAGTAAATTAAAATCAGTATAAACACGCTGCAAATTGGTTTCTTTTTCCTTATCCGATGATAAGGAATTAATATCTGTAAGCAGCCAATCTGCAAGGCATTTTTTAAGGTTTGCACTTGTGATTTTAGCTTTTTCTTCAAACTGCTTCTGAATTTCAATTCTTCTTCTCTTTGTTTCTTCTGCACTATAAATATTTAAAGAATTTACAGAATTAACCTTGTCGGTAAATTCTTTATGCTGATTACTTAACTGTTCAATAGCGTTGTTTATTTTTGTTTTAGTTGTAGAATTCATTTTTTTACTCCTTAATTCTTAATTATATAATACTTTAAATGGCATTTAAAAACTATTTAAACAGTATTAAAAGCCAATTCTTCACTTACAAAAGGGGTTAAAGCAACGGCAAGTTCTCTTCCGTCAACATTTATTCTTGTTTGAACTTCGCCTTTTGCTAAAAATGACTTATCGCCTATTTTTTTAATAGCATCTAAAAGCTCATTTGAAAAAGAAGTTTTTGATGCTATTTCTTGAGCTATAGCAACTTTTTGAGCTGATATAGCTGTACGCATTTTTGATACTAAACCGTCGGCAGATACACCCGACTTCAAGCGTTCGGTAAATGTAGCTGCAACATCATCAGCTTGCTTATAAAGTTTTGGTGCTTCATCTTCAAGACCATTTTCGCCACCCTCAAGAGTGTACTTAAAGATTTTTCTGAATACCTTTGACGGAGAGTGTTCGTCAAATACTGATTTGAAAATACCAATTACAGACGAGGCAATATTTGATGCAGTACTGAACATAGATTCCTTCATACTGTTTAAGCCCTCAATACCGCCGCCAACAGCATCAATAAAGGCTTCTTTAGTTTTTTTGGGCAGGTTTTTCATAGGCTCGTGAAAAGCGTCAACAATTTCCTGCGACTTCTCGTTCGTCTTTCCAGAATATGTTTCATACAAGCCTTCAAGCGCAAGAAACCCTGCAAGCTGATTCTGATAATTTTTATCATCAAGTAATTTCTGCTGACTGTTTCTTGTCTTTGTTATTGCCTCAATATGCCGTTGATTTTCAGCGGTTTCTTTTTCCTTCATTTCATCAAGGGCAATCGTACGCATTGTTTCATAATCAATGCCTTGTAATCCCTCTTCTCTGTACTGATCAAGCTTGTCATAGTACTCTTTTTCGATTTTACCGAGATTTATTGAATGATTGTAATTCTCAGTTTCTTCATCTTCATTGAGTTGAGTGAGCTTGTCGGTATATTCGGTCATTACATCCGCTCGCTGTTTATATCCATCTTCAATTATTGCTACGGTGTCTGCAGCTTGTTTATTAGCTGAATCAATAGCATTTTGATATGAATCTTCTGCAGCTTTAACATCTGCATCGTGTTGTTCTTGAGTGTAGTCTGAATTGGTTTTTAACTTTTGATTAAGTAAAGCAACTTCTTCAGTATATTGTTCCTTTGCCTTAGCAATTACCGCAGTTCTTGTTTCTTCGGCTGAATTTTGTAATTCCTTTGAACGAGAAATATATTCTTCAAGTGAACTTTCAGAAGAAGTACACAATGCCTGAGCTTGAGTAATAACAACACCTTGTTTAGCTTGTTCAATGGCAAGCTCCTGAGCTGACAGCTCGTGCATTTTCTGAAACAAATCTTCAAGTCGTTCAATTTCACCATCCGTAAGCTTTCTGCGTTCATCAGCAGCATTAGAACATATGTCAGTTATTTCTTTCTGAACGCTGTCAATATTATCGGCAAGCTCTTGTTTTTCATCATCTGATATGATTATTTCTTCATTGAAATTATCGAAAATACTTCCTGCATTGCTTATATCATTAAGAAAATCCGTAAATTTACTGCCGATTTCTTCGTATGATTCACCAAGATTTTGATTGCTTTCTTCTAATTTTTCCTGTGCAAGCTCAAGGTCAGATGTTTGGTCTGTAGTATCAGACATAGTAAAGCATAAGGCTGTAATCCCTGCCGCCAGAGCTGCCACGGCAGTAATAACTATACCTATCGGATTTAAGCTCATTGCTAAATTCCACGCATACTGCGCCGCTGTAGCAAGAGTGATTTCGCCTGTGAGGGCGGCTACAGCAATCTGCTTGAGCGTTATTGTTCCGAGCGACGCAGCTTCTGCAAGGCTTTCGGCTGTAACCGCTGCTGTCTGAGCAGTGAATAGAGAAGTAACCGTTGAAATGATTGCATACGACTTATAGGCTGTAAATAATGAAGTCACAAGAGGTAAAAGAACATTAAAATTATCAGCAAGTAAGTCGATTGCTTTAGACAAAGGCGGTAACACTACTTTTGCTACATTCGTAAAAGTCTTGCCTAAGTTAATTACAATGTTTTTTACGCTTTCAATAGCTTTTTTAAGACCGCCGTTTTCAAACGACTTTTTAATAGTATTTACAGCCTCTTTAACAGGTGCTTGAAGTTCTTTAGGCAACAGCTTGTTAAGATTATCCACAAGCTCAGAAACAATAACTTTTGCTGCTTTTATAAGGTCGGGAGCGTGTTCTGTTACGCTTGTAATCAAGGTCTGAATTATATCAACAGCCGATTTTGCAAGCTTATCGGAATTATCAGCTATTCCGTCAACAAAAGCCTGTAAAAAGTCAACAGCTGCATTAATCATCTCAGGTGCAGCCTCAGCAGCCTTTACAGCAAGCTCTCCGAAAATAGAGCCTGCCTCTTCAATCATTTCCGACAGTCCGCCGTTTTGGAAAGCCTCAGTCAAGCGGTTTACATAGTTTTGTGCCTCGACAGCTGCTTCTTGCAAAGGTTCTGACATACCCTCATAAATTTCAATGCCTAAGCCCTCAAGTCCTGATTTAAGAATAGTAATTTGACCTTGCAGGTTATCCTGCATAGTATCAGCCATTGACTTAGCCGCACCGTCAGCATTGTTGATGTTCTGCGTAAGATTATCAAAGTCAGAGTCGCTTGCATTAATGATTGCAAGCATACCGCTCATTGCCTCTTTACCGAAAAGAGTGCTTGCGGCTGCTGCCTGCTCAGTTTCGCTTAAGCCGCTGAATTTTTCCCTCAGCTGTTTCATTACATCTATGAGTGGTAAAGCGTTGCCTTCTGCATCTGAAATAGATATGCCGTACTGCGTCATAACATTAGACATTTCCTCTGTAGGAGAGGCAAGGTTAGAAAGAGCCGTTTTAAGGCTTGTGCCTGCCATACTTCCTTTTACACTTGCATTAGCCATAAGACCGAGGGCAAGGGAAACATCTTCGACAGAGTAGCCCATTGTGCCTGCAAGAGGGGCAACATATTTAAAACTTTCACCAAGCATAGATACATTAGTATTTGCCGAGCTTGAGGCTTTGGCAAGTACATCTGCAAAGTGCGTGCTGTCTGAGGCTTTTAGGTTAAACGCTGTAAGTGCGTCTGTTACAATATCCGAGGTTGTTGCTAAGTCCAAACCGTCAGCGGCGGCAAGGTTCATAATACCGTCAATACCATTTAACATTGATTCTGTGTCCCATCCTGCCATTGCCATATATTGTAAAGCAGATGCCGACTCGGATGCGGAGAACTTTGTTTTTGCACCCATTTCTTTTGCCTTATCGGTCAGACTTTGCAGAGAATCACCTGTTGCACCACTGATTGCAGATACCTTTGACATAGCAGCCTCAAAAGATGAGCCGACTGTTGCCGCTGCGGTTGCTCCTGCACCGAGTGCGGCTGTAATGCCTGCAAGCGTTGCTGTTATAGCAGATACACCCGCTTGAGCGATTGATTTTATTTTATCAATACCGCCCTTAAAGCCGCTTGTATCTATTTTTGTATCAATTTTAATAGAGCCATCATATGCCAAATTACTCACCACCTTTCTTAACAAATTGAAAAGGGTTTAAGATTTCATCGGCACATAATGGCACTACTTGAATATCTTAAACCCTTAAAAAGTGATTTTTGCGTATTCTTTGAGCTTTCGATTAATGTAAGTTTAGAACCACAAGTTTTAAATCACTATTTTGATTATATCTATTTATTAGGAAGTTTTACACTTGAAATATTTCATAAATAAAAAAGACTGTTGCAAACTGCAGCAGTCTTTTTTACCTATCCCAGTACCTTCTACTAACTAATACTGTTACTATCACTTTTTCTCACTTTAAAGCACCATATATGTCTGAAGAATTAGCGAAAAAATTTGATTAATTTCTTAATCATAATTTAATTATATCTTTTTTAAGGATAAATTAAATTGGAAATTATTCATAAAATAAGAAGGCTTTAAAAAATCTAAAGCCTTCTTAACGGAGATATGTATTTAATGGAATTAATGGTTTATTTGTTGATAATTGTATGTATTTGTTTGGTTGACAAATTGTATTTTCTTGAAAGATCTTTATATTTTACACCTTTGAAAAATTCATCTTTTATTCTTTCGTTTCTTTCTATTTTAAGAAATGAATCAAACTTAGGAAGACAAATGAGTGTGCCTCCATAAGTTTTTAGTAAGTTATATACCGCTTCAACTGATAAAACTTCTAACAATTCCTGAACACTTTTAATTTTACTGTTTAGTATAATGTTTGCCATTTGTTCACTTGGCTTTTCCATAATCTATAGCCCCCTTCCGATATGTTTAAAATTATAACTAGAGAATTTTTCTAATAAATTCCTTATGTGTCTTACAGTAACATAATATTTTTCAGTCTGCTTAACATTGTTTTTGTCCTGCTTTATCTTTTTTCCTCCAGTAATCTTCTTATGTGTCTTGTAGTAACATCATATTTTTTAGCTAACTGTTTACAAGATAAACCAGAATTGAAATCATTTATTATTTTTTGATTGCGTTCCATTTTTAAAATGCTGTCAACCTTAGGAATAAAAAGAGTGTCACCGCCATAAGTTTTCATTAAATTATAAATGCTTTCCGGGTCTAACACTTCAAGTAAATCTTGAATGCTTAACAGTGGGCTTTCTTCAATTAGCTTTAAAATGTTTTCATTGGGTTTATTCATAATAGTCACCTCACATCTTTATTTTAATATTAAAATTAGAAGTATAACAGTGGAAATATTTCCGCAAAATACTTCCACTGTACAAAAAGTAATATGTAGTATGTAATTAACCCTTAAAGCCCTCTTTAATCAGCATTAAAGCAAATTTAAAGCCTAAAATAAAGCGTTCGGCTTCAACTTTCGCATTGATAGAAATGCTTTCCCAGTATGCATTGTTGTATAACTCTAACTGTTCTGATGAAAGTGTATCGGTAAACTTTTCCTGTTCTGAATTTGTTGCTATCATCTTCTTTACTTCGTCGGAATTGTTACCTAACTTGTCATTGATGAAGGTGTGAAACAAAGTTGATAAAATCGGATTTTTTTCTTCTGTGTAGTTGTTTGGGTCTAATAAATCAAATTCAGACATATTGATATTAAAATCTTTCATAACTGTTTTATCCTTTCATTTCAAAGTGGTAGTAAACAGCGTTTAAAACCCTTTTAAATTCGTTTAATTTGCATTGTATAAAAATATCGGTGTAACTTTACCTTTAATTGCAAAAATCAAATACAAGCCATTTTAAACGCTGTTTTGTTTTATGCACTCTTGCAATACTTGAAATTAAGTGATATAATAAATTTACTTCGTGACAGTTGAAGTAAATTTATAAAGGTGGTTGTTATTCCCGTAACAACTGCCTTTTCACTTTTTATCATTTTTATAAGATTTATGATTGTATGTTGATGAAATTCAATTGCACTTTTCTTATCTTCCAAACTTTTGACCTCCTATGCTCATTCGCCTTGCAGCTTCTTCGAGGTAGTCAACTGTTAAACTCTGACCTAATGCAGCGGCAATATTGGCAGCGTTTTTATACTGCTTAATCATTAAACGCAAACCGCCTTTATTCTGTGCAACTTTTTTCAGATACTTTATACATTCTTCTGAAACATCAAGACCGCTGAAAATATTTCGTATATCATCAAGGCTATACTTGTTTGTCAGTTCACAATGCAAGCCGATACGGCTGTAAAGCTGGTCGAATTCCTGTTCTCTTCTGCCGTACATTTGCTTTAATATACTGGGATTTCCTGAATAAACCAAGCCTATGCCGATTTTATCGTTTATGGCTCTTATTGTGTCAAAGGAGCGTTCTGTTAAGTGCTGTGCTTCGTCTATAATAATCAGGCGATTTGTTCCCTTTAATGTATTCAAGATACTTTTCATAACTTGTGTAGTTGAACCGATAGGCTGACCGCCTATACTTTCGAGTAAAGTTAATAAAATAGCTCTTGGTGTTCCTGTGGTTGCATCAGCTTCAATATATGTAACTCCGTTATTATATTCTGCATAATGTTTTAAAGCTGTTGTTTTTCCGCAACCAGCAGGACCATAAAGTAAAAGGATTTCACTTGAAGCGTGAGCCATTTGCAAACATTCTGTAATTCTTTGAGTATTAAAAAGGCTTTCACAATAGTTCGGGTTAGGTGTTAAAGTCTTTCTTACTGCTCCAATATGCAAGTATTGTTTGACCTTTTCAGTAACTTTTTTATTATCTCCTGTGTAGCTGTTTGCAAGGTATAAAGATAAAACAGTATCTGATATATCTAATTTTTTTGCAAGCTGTTTCTGTGTTATGCCAGTTTCTGCAATATGAGCTTTCAGCATTTCAACAGTTTTTAAATCATCATTAAATGGCATTTAAATTCCTCCTGCTTGTTTGTAAAATTCTGCTATGCGTTTATCAACTTCACGGCTATTAAATATATTTTCTTTTTTCGGTTCTTTTTCCGCTGCTGCGTTTTTATTATCGTTTTCGTCCTCCTTTTTCATCTTTTCAGCCTGTGAATATGTAACAGGTGTAAGCTGAATAACATTCCCCTTGGCACTGACTTCTTCAAAGCGGTCTGATTTCTTATTAACATACTCATCAACCGACGGAATAGTAATATCTGTTTCCATTTGCTCTCTGATAAATTTATTCTTTGCTTTCTTTTTGCGTTGCAACTCTCTGATATATTCCATTGTAACGGGTGATTTATGGCTTGAAATTTCCACATTTTTTGCACTGCAAATTAAATCATTATTTTCATCAAAAATATAAATCTTTCTTATATCATCAGCGTTGTACCTTGCATATACTTCTTTACCTATGTATGGTGCAAGCCTTGTATCATCATAATAATATCCGATTGCCGGCACTCTGATACCGTTTCGGCTCACCTTAATAGGTTTTGAAGTCCTCATAAAGAAAGCATTCAAAATATCTTCATCAGCCACATAACGCATTGGCTTAGTAAAACCGCTTTTATACGCTTCAACAGGTGTTGTGTTTATTGCTGAATGATAGCTTGAATTATATGTTTTAATCATATTGTCAACAAACTTTAAAAAATCTTTGTATGGCATAGCCTTATTTTTAAGTTTTTTATTCAGCTTTCGCATATCTTCAGGGCGGTTGTGCGGTGAATTGCCTATATATGAATCAAGAAATTTACAGTATTTTTCTTCAAGTGTTTTGAAGAGTCGTTCAATTGGCTTTGCTTTCGCATTAAATGGCAAGGCATTTGTTACACCGATATTCATAGTATTACAGATAGATAATGCAAAATCGCTATTAAACAAATCATAGGTTTTATAGTCTTTGCCGTTATCTATTTTTATTTCATCGGGGATACCGTGTGTATAACAACCCCTTGCAAAGCTATCTAAAACTATATCAGAGTTTGGAGAAATACGATTTACCACATAGCCTACTAACATTCTTGAATGTAAATCCTCCCACGCACTAAGCCACGGACGGAAAACATTTCCTTCTTCATCGACAACAAGAACATCAAATATATGGTGGTCGCCTATCCATAATTGATTGGAATATATATCAGAATAATCCTGCGGAATATACGGCAAGTATTTATCTTCATAGTATTTTTTACCGTAACGGTATCTTGCAACTACTATTTCGGGGATTTTTCTAACTCTGATTTTAAATGATGAATAGCTGGGAATAGTTATGCCTTGCTCTGCAAAATGTTCTTGTGTGATTTCATAACAAGCCATTATTGAAGGTCTGCTTTCACGCAAATACAATTTTTTAAAGACATCCCACATATCCTCCGTTATACGGGTTTTACCCTCCTGACCGCCTCTGTTGTCTGCAAGTGCCAAAAGTCCACCGTCCATATAGCAGCGGCACCAATATTCAAGCTGTCTTTTTGTTATAGTGTTATCGGGGTGTTCTTCATTATGTTTAGCGATAAAGGCTTGTTGTTTGCCTTTAAAGTGATTTTCTTTCTTGTATCTTAAATAGGCACAAACAATATTGTATTTAATGATAGCTTTATCACGCTTTTTACCTAAGCGTTTATATGCTTCATTGTCGCTGATATAATCATTAGCACCAACACCGTTATATTTATCCTGTGCCCATTGTGGCAAGCTCTCTAACAGTATTTCATACTGTTTGCCGCCTCTGCCTTTTCCTTTTGTGCAGCGGAATACATATTTTTCACCTTCGCAATATTTTTCTATTGAATGCCTAACAGCTCTATCGGTGATATTAAGTAAATCCGCCGTTTCTTTAACTGTAAGCCACACTATGCCACCTCCTCGAACAATTCGGCTTCACTTATGTTAAAAACATAGCAAAATAAAGCAATATACATTTTTGTAGGCGGCAAAACATTTCTTTCAAGCTGACTAATAAAGGTTTGTGTTACCTTCATTTTTTCGCTTAATTCAGCTTGTGTTAAATCATTTTTTACCCTTATGAGTTTCATTTTTTTACCTAAAGTCATTAAATAAGCCTCCGTTTCATTGATTTTTTTTTCACTTGTGATATACTTATTAAGAAGTACACATATATTATAATTTAGGTTTCCTAAATTGTCAATATGATTTTCTAAATTTAAAGGGGTTATTTTATGGCTTCATCAACAATTGGCGAAAGAATAAAAGAATTAAGATTAAAACACCATTTAACACAAAAATCTTTTGGAGAAATAATAAATGTATCTTATGGTCACATTTCTAATATAGAAAAAGGTAAAGATATTCCTTCTGAACGGTTACTTGATTTAATAGTGCTAAAATTTCCTGTAAGTGAGCAGTGGCTAAAATACGGAAAAGGAACAATAGATAATTTACCGAGTTATTCTAATTTTGAACAGTTTACAGTTGAGGACAAGCAGACATTTCAAAAAATGTTTGGGGTCAATAATATTAGTGACAAGCATTATAAACTTTGTAAAATAGTAATAGATATATTGAATAAAGATAACATTCAAGAAAATAGTGATATACATTTTTATGAGTCTTTAAAAAAAATGCTTATCTGTATAGATAGCTATTTAAAGTTAGCTTCAGAAGTTGATAATAGTATAACTGAAGAAAATGTATTTAAATCTTTTAAAACAGCAATGGAAAGTGAAATAATTAAAACTTTGCAAGATACGGCTGATTCTTTCTTTTTTGATAATTTAAATTGTAATGGTGATGAATAATTATACATAAAATTGAATTATTATTCATTCTTAAATCGTTGTGCTTTTATCATTCTAATATAGAAATATCGTTGCTTGACTAAGGAAAAATTACTTCCTTAGTCAAAAAAAATAAAAAACACCAAAAACCGCTATTTTAAAGGGTTTTTGGTGTTTTTTCTCATATAGTGCGAAAAAACTTTAAATTTTTAAATGGCTTTTAATTATGTTTTAAAAAATGTTTAAATGGCTTAATTACTGAATTTTTTAGGTTTTCCGACTAAGGAAAAAAGAACATTATCATTATACAGTAACAGTAATTTATGGTTTAACTCACAGTTTAGCCAAGCAATTATAAAAGTTTGGTCGACCTTTTCAAAGGTCGTGGGTGTGGGCAAAGCCCACAAATACTTTCCATTTATGCAATCTAACAATAGCCAAACAGCTCTCTGTTTTGCGGCTTGAACACAACGGCGAAAGGCTTTGCGATAGCAACTAAAGAAAATATACTTTATTTCATAGTCAGCGCAATGCGTTGACTGTTTTTGTTTATATGGCTGCCGCCTGTTTTGTTAAACTTTGTTTCACGCACACTGACAGCAAGCAGTCAGTGCATAATAATTTGTTATAACATAAGATATTATGGGCTCTGCCCAAACCCGCAAGCCTTTAAAAAGGCTTGACCTAAATTTTTAAATTATTTAGCTTCAACATTGCGATAAACCATAATTTGAAATATAAAATTAACATAATAAAAAAGGAACCTTGTACAAGATTCCTTTTAGTGTATTGTTTATTCTGACGGAGCATCAATGGTTACGGTCATATAATTGTCATCTTCTTTGTATGAAAGATATACATTATATCCGTCTTTATCATCTGCGGAATAATAGCCCTCATAACTGCTTTCGTCAACGGTAAAGCCGAGTTGCTTGCATTTGTCAACATATTCGTTAAATTGGTCTAAAGATAAACCGTAAGCCTCAAATCCAAAAGAATTTTCATTATCTGATATGTATTTCTTTACCACCTTTACATCAGGCTTAGGAATTTTTGTGCCGAGTTCCGATGTGGTCCAATAATATGCCTCTTCGGTATTTTCATCTTCTGAATATTTTTTAGTGCTGAAATCATAATATGAAGTGTAGATTTTATTGTCATTAATGTATTTTATGGTAGCAACATCGGGTTCAACCAAATTAAAGTGATTCATGTCTTTTAAATAATAAATACCGCTGTAATAATAGCAGTTTATATTTTTTGCGGATTCTCCGGGTTCAACAATTTTTTCGGTTTCTGCGTGCATAGAAATATCCCTTTGTTTTAATTCGGAAATATCATCATCACTCATTGAAAATTTATCTTTAATCTCGTTGTAGAAATTTTCCTTGTCCTCTTCCGTTACCGAGCCTTTTTCTTTAAATGTCATTTCAAAATCCGTAACTGTATATTTTGAATTGTTTGTATAGTCTAAAAGAACATATTTTTCACCGTCAACAATTCCTTGATCCACATTCCATGCAATATCATCAATTTTAATTGTTTCTCTCTTCTTTTCCGGTTGTTTTGTCTGTGATACAGCAGATGCATCATCGCTTGTTTGACTTGCAACGCCCTCACTGCCTGTCGAAGCCTGCGGTGCTCCATTGTCGGAGCATCCGGCAAAAACTATTGTAGCAGACGCCGCAACAATAACAGCTATAAATGTACATAAATTTTTCTTAACGGTATTTTTCATAATTATGACCATTCCTTTCCGCTGCACTCCAAGGCACAAAAGGGATACGAAACAGGAGTGCCTCTATCGCAGCTAAACGAAATTTGTTAGAATACGCTAGAGGAACGGGCACACTACACAGCATGTGGGGGGGTGAGTGGGTACAGCTATCCGCTGAACTGAATTATTATGTGTGCCGGATGCTCTTTCAAGCGCAAATAAGTAGGGCGTAGAACCCTGTAAACTTATCTTTGGAGAGACAGACTGCTTCAAGCTTTCAGTGAGTGTCCAGTCCCTACCTGTTCCCTCAAATCTTCGAACTGAGGGGATGTGTTATGCTCAAAATCGTTTATTACTAAGGACTCTTTTGAGAATTAGCCGCCATGTTTGGAAGTCTGCATCCTTCCAATTGCTTTTTCTTTTTACATAGTTAATCCTATCTCTAAAGTCTTTTTGCGAAATGGACTTCCCATGAACCTTCATAAGTCCTTGCACCAATGCCGCTCCACTACTAAAAATATTCTCCTCTGTTGAAACCTTCAAATATTGATGTAGTACAAAGGAAGATGGCAACTGTTCTCTTTTGTCAATATAGATACTAATGCATGTTTTTTTAATTAAACCAAAATTTTCAAGCAAAACCGGAATTGCATAAAACCCACTGACGCAATTGTTTTGTAAATTAAATTTATATGTAAAGGCATTTCCGATTTTTTTACCATTGACCACCCCATCTTTTGAAAAAACTGACACGTCAATACTCGAAGATGTATATTCTCCACCTGTTTCGATAAGCACGCTCATAAGATTGCAATCTTTTTCTTCCAAAAAGTAGACGTCGTTATACATAGGCAAAGATACATGTGCCTCTGAAACAACATCAAAACAAATCAGTTGACCATTTGCTGGTGGCTCGCCTGCTCCAATCAACGCCTTATTAGTTCCAAAACTGACCGCGCTATAAGGAGTGTGACCAACTACTTTGTGCTGAAAAATTTCCCCCGTGTCCTTGTCTAATAAAAAAACTGAACAATCCGCCAAGACAAAAAGGGTCTTCCCGTAAATTGACGGTGGCGCAACAATAAGCCCTTCTCTGAACTTTTGCCTCCAAACAATACTTCCGTTTAATATGTCAGCACAACCAACCTCACCCTTTAGTGTTGTATAATACACTCTTTGGCTATCAATGACAGGAAAATGTCGTCCACAAAACCCAAAAACCCTTGTTCTCCATACAGATATTGTCCCTGTACTGATAAGGCCTGTCACTTGATAAGGTCGCAAGCACCTCGATTCTGACATCGATATCTCCCGACAGTTCTTTTTCCAAAGGGAATGTAAATATCGCCTTTTCCCCAATCTTCCATTCGCCAGAAAGGCTCTGCGATTGCTGCTTTTCATTTCCATTGAAGAGATAATGAATAGTCACTTTGAATGTTTCAAATTTCGTATTGTTTCTATCGATAACATAGCCTAAAGGCTCATAAAAGCCCAAATCAACAGCAAGACTTGCATTTTCCTCGATAAGCACTGGCCTAATCTTGTGTGAAATCAAAGAAAGTCGCGTTCCTTTTTCAGCAGTGCAATTAACACATGCTACATGGAGCGATTCATATGGGAGTTTGCCAACGCCGCCGTGTTGTCCACCCCAATTGGGGTTCCAAGGATCTACGATATCAAATTCCTCTTTGTCGTCATTATACCCAACAATAAGGACACAATGAGACTCCATATCCAGGCGATGAGAGAGTTCTTCATTTTCGATTGGGTAGTCGGCGGCTGAATGAACACGAATCAATGTGGGAACTCCGTTTACAATCGAGCTTTTTATGCTTTCAAGAGCTCTTAATGACCAAGGCTCATAGCCAATCACAGGAACTAAAGCATTTGCCGTTTCGGGTATTTGCTGATTAGTAATCAACTTAAATATGCTATTCATGCTTGTGCCTCCTTTCAACAGTGAATGGGTGATATTTCCATCTTGTGTTATCTAAAAACACTACGCTTTCGATTCACCACACAGCAAAAAGCGCATAAGCCGACTTAACAACAGTCTGGCTTATGCGCCCACATGATAGATTTTGAGTTGCCCCGTCCATAGATGGGGGCTAGGCCAAAATCCAAAATGAGATAACCCAGACTGCTTTTGCATAAAACGGAACAT
>OHSF01000292.1_pt1 | contig 33604 bp, 27 predicted proteins | sample 1578551 | NCBI WGS metagenome assembly OHSF01 (sample SAMEA3879601, study PRJEB24766) | human gut metagenome | biome: human-associated habitat; feature: feces | place: USA | collected 1985/1987
CCCACCGCGGAAGGATGTTCCGTTTGCTGTGGACGTTCGTGGATTTGAAACTACCCTCCGCAATGCCCCGTGCCATTCATAAGCTTGTCAGCAAGGAACGCTGTCAATCTTATGAATAGACGGCTGTCAAGTGCGTCCGATAAGGCGGGACGCACGGTATAAAAATAGAGTGAACCAGCCTCGCTTGTGCGCAAGCGCCCATCGAGGTGTTCCACTCTATTTTTGCATGGCTCGTAGCTAGGCTAACTTTCTATTTACTTTATTTCCTCCGCAACCAATTCCGCCCACGCCACAGCAAATCCGGCTCTGTGGGCGACCCGTTGGGAGGCAATATGTGACATGCTTGTGCCGTAATAGGGAACGGCACCTTGAGCGATGATATCCTGCGCCAGAAGTCTTACCAGAGTAGAACCCACATGCATTCCGACAGCATGGGAATCAACATTGATACCAATCTGCCAGAACAGAGGACTGTCGGCACTGGCACCGGCCATGCCAAGGATCTGTCCGTCTTTTGCTGCGGCAATACCCAGAACATCCGGGGCATAGGGATCGAAGGCAAATGCCTCATCAAAGCGGTTGTCTTCCCGGAACTGCAGAATGGCATTTTGGTCATACCGAATCAAATCGAAGGCGAGAGCATCAGACGCATCTGGCAAAGAAATGCCAGAGGAAGGCATGACATCGGCTTCCGGCAGAAAAAAAGGATGCGCCTGCGCAACACGGAGGTGGAACGGCAACAGCAGTTCTTCTATTTCCCGAAGTCTTTTCGCATCGAAGAACCATTCACCGGTTACATCGGCATAACGCTTTCTACATTCTGCAACAATTTCTTCGGAACCGGTAAATAATAATTTCCCATTGACGACAGCAATTTTCAAGCCACGGATCAAAGCCTCCTGAAAGTGGCGGCGTCCTTCCTGTGGAGCATAAATTGAAAAATGGTTCTCCGAATCAGCAACATCTGCGGGACTACAGCAGTAATCCAGTGCCAGTTGACGAGACAATTCTTCTCCATACATAAATGTCGGAACTCCTTTCACAATGGACCGCATCGGACGGTTTGAATGCTCGAAAAAGCATTTCACGCAAAGGTTCAGAATGTCTGTGGCTCCCAACCCTTCATCACCCGTTCCACGGTATACTCCGCAGCTTCCGCATCCGTCAGTTGGTGGGAGAAGTCGGCGCGGGTGGCAGGGGAGGCGCCGGGGCCGTAGGAGTTGTATTCTCCGTAGTAGAAGTGGTCGTGGGGCTTTTTCCAGTCCTGCCAGCCGGCGGGGTGGATATGTTCACCCAGTTCACAGTGCAGGAACACTGTCTTTGCCCATTCTCTCCAGGGACGTCCCAGATAGATGGAATTGGGCGGGCAGTCGCTCTCTAATTTGCATTCATGGAACACGTAGCCGTAGGGCTCTTCCTGCGGGGTGGAGGCAGCAGTCACATAGCCGTAGATTACTTCAGACTCCGGACTTTCCGGTGGAATCCGGTCTCCGGGCAGCTTGGAGAAGATCGTGCAATGCTCAAACCAGGCGATTCCACCGCCGAAGATGAAATCCACATCACCCTGGATAAAGCAATTTTCATAATAATGGCGTCCTATGGTCCGGGGCTTGAATTCTCCGGGACCCTTGAATCCGCCGGGCTGAGCCTCTTTTAATGGCAGAGGTGCATCGAAGATCGTATCCTGACTGCCTAAGAACCGGCAGTTATAAAAGGCATTGCGGTCACCGTCCACATAGACGGCCAGTGCCTGCCCTACGGTGTGGCCGTAGCCGGAATCGTTCTGGAAAGTCAGGTTTCTGGCGGTAAAGTCATGAGTGTCGATCCGGACGGAAGCGGTACGGAAGGTACCTCGCTTATCCCCCTCCGGCATGAGATCGAAGGCAGCATCTCCATAGACAAGAATCGTCTCGTCACCGCCGGTACCCTCAAAAGTAATATTCGGACGGGTGATTACCAGCTTTTCCCGATAAATTCCTTTACCGATATGCAGGATCACCGGCGGCAGCTCCGAAACGGGAGCCGGGAACTGCTTTCCGGATTCTGAGGCAGGAACATCCGGCAGGGAAGCCAATGCTTCTCCGATGGTGGCAAAAGAAGTGCCCGGAATTGTATTTCCGGACATATTTACATACAAATGAATTGTGTCTGACATAAATAGAATACCTATACCTTTCCGTACCTCCGCATTTTCAAGCCCATTTCTCCGCTTTGCTTCGATCCGTGCTAAACATGTGCCACCGGCACATAATATATGCTTTAGTGCTTTGTATTATAGTACAATGTGAGGTACAAAATTGTGCGTAAAAAATAATTTTCAAATGATAACTTACAACAGCTTTTCAATTTTCAGATCCGGCTGGTCTGCCAGATTGATATATTCCTCGCCGTACTGTACTACAGGGCGGGACAATTTTTCCTTATTGATGTAAATGATTGTGACTTTTCGTCCATCGTTCAACAGACAACGGTTTTGCAGGCAGGAATTTACCACGTTTTCCAGGAAAGGAAGCAGAATGGAAACATCGTATTTCTGGAAGCCTTCCGTTTCGAACATTTCAATCACACAGAACGGACACAAAGGTCCTCTGTAACAGCGGGCTGCCGTCATGGCATCGTAGACATCCGCAATGGCTACCATCCGTGCATAAGGATCGATCTGGTTCCCTTTTAATTTCGAGGGGTAACCGCTGCCGTCACTACGTTCGTGGTGCATCAGAGCTGCATTTTTCACATGCACGTCCACATCCTGAGACTGCAGTAATTCATATCCCAGAGCAGGATGTTTTTTTACCGTGGCAAACTCTTCCTCGGACAGTCTGCCGGGCTTGGCGATGATGGAATAGGGAATCAGCATTTTGCCGATGTCATGGAACAGACCGCAGGCAGTAGCCAGTTCCACGTCTTCTTTCGGAAGCTTCAGCCATCCCGCCAGAATATTACAGATCAGTGCCACATTCAGACTGTGGGTATAGGTGGAATCATCGTATTCCCGCATATTTTGAAGCATATCCAGAATACTGATGCTGCCGGAATGATTCGAAACAATGGAAAGTGTGTTTTTCAGCAGAGTTTTCACATCCAGGGCTGTATTCTTCTGAACGACCAGATTCATATTTTCCCGGAAAAGTTCGACTTCATTCTCAAAATCTTCTTTAAACAGATGAAATTCCGGAGAACTTTTGATCCGTTCATAGTGGGAGGATTCCGTTTCAGAAAGATCCGATGCCGGGAGTACATCTTCGGCGAAGATTGTGAGAATACCGTACAGATCCAGCTTCGTGATGAGCTTGTCCGTGAGAACCGTGCCCTTCGGAATCAGAAGTTCATGATCCAGATTGTAGACATCTTCTGCAACAATCATTCCGGGAATCAATTGTGTGATGGATAATCTCTTCATAGACCGTAATCCTTGTGCCTTTCGGTAACCTGAAAATCATCAGGTGCTTTCGTAAATCCTACTTATTTCAATTATAATAATTTTTCCCCGGACTGTCAATTTTCCGGGACAGAATAGATGAAGAGAGCTGTTCATAAAATTTTTACAGTCTTTTCACGGCTCTGCAGGCACAGAAAGGTTGAAACATAGAGGAAAATCTGCTACAATAACCTTTGAATTATGCGAAGACCCATGGACATTTTATTGTCAAAAGGGTGCGGAAACGAGGAAAAAATGAGCGTTATTGAGAAGATATTTGGCACGCACAGTTCCAGAGAACTGAAGCGTATTGAACCTCTGGTGGACAAGATCGAGGCACTCCGCCCTGCGATGCAGGCACTTTCCGATGAGGAGCTGCGGGGGAAGACCGAAGAGTACAAGAAGCGTCTGACCGAGGGAGAGACTCTGGACGATCTGCTTCCGGAGGCTTATGCAACCGTGAGAGAGGCTGCAAAGCGTGTTCTGAACATGGAACACTACAGAGTACAGTTGATCGGTGGTATCATCCTGCATCAGGGACGTATCGCAGAGATGCGTACCGGTGAAGGTAAGACTTTGGTGTCTACCCTTCCCGCTTATCTGAATGCTTTGGAAGGCAAGGGTGTCCATGTTGTTACCGTCAATGACTATCTGGCGAAGCGTGATGCGGAGTGGATGGGTCAGGTACATGAGTTCCTGGGACTGAAGGTCGGCGTGGTACTGAACAGCATGACCTCCGAGGAGAGACAGGAAGCTTACAAGTGTGATATCACTTATGTTACCAACAACGAACTGGGATTTGATTATCTGCGTGATAACATGGTTATTTACAAGGAACAGCTGGTTCTGCGTGGATTGCATTATGCCATCATCGATGAGGTGGACTCTGTACTGATCGATGAAGCGAGAACTCCTCTGATCATTTCCGGACAGAGCGGCAAGTCTACCGCTTTATATGAAATGTGTGATCTGCTGGCACGTCAGATGAAGCGCGGTGATGATGTACAGGAACTGACCAAGATGGACGCCATTATGGGTGTGGTACAGGAAGAGACCGGAGACTTCGTAGTCAACGAGAAGGATAAGATCATTAACCTGACCGCAGCAGGTATGGAGAAGGTTGAGAGATTCTTCCACATTGATAACTTCGCTGATCCCGAGAACCTGGAGATCCAGCACAACATCATTCTGGCATTACGTGCCCATAATCTGATGTTCCGTGATAAGGATTATGTGGTAAAGGATGACCAGGTACTGATCGTCGATGAATTTACCGGACGTATCATGCCGGGACGCCGTTACTCCGACGGTCTGCATCAGGCAATCGAAGCAAAAGAGCATGTAAAGGTGAAGAGAGAAAGTAAGACGCTGGCATCCATTACCTTCCAGAATTTCTTTAACTTATTCGATAAAAAGTGTGGTATGACCGGTACGGCTCTCACTGAGGAGACCGAGTTCCGTGAGATCTACGGCATGGATGTTGTTGTGATCCCTACGAACCGTCCCGTTATCCGTAAGGATCTGCAGGATGCTGTATACAAGACGAAGAGAGAGAAGCTGAACGCTATCGTGAATGCGGTAGAGGAAGCACACGCCACAGGACAGCCTGTACTGGTAGGTACGATCACTATCGAAGCCAGTGAGGAACTGAGCAGAATGCTGACCAAGTGCGGCATCCAGCACAAGGTATTGAATGCAAAATTCCATGAACTGGAAGCAGAGATCGTAGCCGATGCCGGTGTACACGGTGCGGTAACCATCGCTACCAACATGGCAGGCCGTGGTACGGATATCAAGCTGGATGATGAAGCGAGAGCCGCCGGCGGACTGAAGATCATCGGTACCGAGCGTCATGAGTCCAGACGTATTGATAATCAGCTGCGTGGTCGTTCCGGACGTCAGGGAGATCCCGGTGAGTCCAAGTTCTACATCTCTCTGGAGGACGATCTGATGAGACTGTTCGGTTCCGAGCGCCTGATCAGCATGTTCAATACCTTAGGTATCCCTGAGGGACAGGAGATCGAGCACAAGGCATTGACCAATGCCATCGAATCCGCACAGAAGAAGATCGAGAGCAACAACTACGGTATCCGTAAGAATCTGTTAGAGTATGACCGTGTCATGAGTGAACAGAGAGAGATTATCTACGAGGAGCGTCTGCGGGTACTGAACGGCGAGAGCATGCGTGATGTGATCTACAAGATGATCACCGATATTACCGAGAACTGTGTAGATATCTGTATCAATGACGACGCAGATATCTCCGACTGGGATTTCAATGAGTTAAATACCCTGCTCATTCCTACGATCCCGTTACAGCCTCTGACACCGGAGCGTGTGAAGAAGCCCAAGAAGAACAGCCTAAAGCAGCAGTTAAAGGAAGAAGCTGTGAAGCTGTACGAAGCAAAAGAAGCCGAGTTCCCCGAACCCGAAGCTATCCGTGAGCTGGAGCGTGTGGTTCTGCTGAAGGTCATTGACCGCAAGTGGATGGATCATATCGACGATATGGAGCAGCTGCGTCAGGGCGTGGGCTTACAGGCATATGGTCAGAGAGATCCTCTGGTAGAGTACAAGATGAGCGGTTACGAGATGTTCGATGAGATGACTCAGAACATCCGGGAAGAGACTGTGCGACTTCTGTTCCATATCAAGATCGAACAGAAGGTAGAGCGTGAGCAGCAGGCGAAGATCACCGGCACGAACAAGGACGATTCCTTACAGAAGGGACCGGTAAAGCGTGAAAATGCAAAGGTATATCCCAATGATCCCTGTCCTTGCGGCAGCGGCAAAAAATACAAGAACTGCTGCGGACGGAAAGCCTGATGCTTTCTGACAACAGTCGGAAGATAGTGCGGCAGCACGGAACAATCCTACCCAAGGTCTTTCACCCACCTATGAGCAAGCTCATGTGGGCTTAGACCTTTTGATCCTGGCATCATTAAAATAATAGAATAAGAAAGTGGGTGACGTTAAGTGGTTGAATTAGATCAGATGAAGACAGAAATCCTGTCCTACGAAACACCTTTAGCGGAAGTGAGGGATTCACTTTGACCTTGCTAACAAGGCAAAGCGGATCGAAGAAATGGAACGTGAGATGGAGGCTCCCGGATTCTGGGATGACCCGGAGCGTTCCAATCAGAAAATGAAAGAACTGAAGAACCTGAAGGATACTGTGGGAGAGTGCGACAAGCTTTCGACACAGTTCGATGACATCCTGACCTTGATCGATATGGGATATGAGGAAAACGATGCGTCTCTGATCCCTGAGATCCGTGAGGAGCTGGATGAATTCATCAGGGAATTCGACGAACTCAGGATCGGTACATTATTATCCGGAGAATATGACAAAAACAATGCGATCTTAAAGCTCAATGCCGGTGCCGGAGGTACCGAGAGCTGTGACTGGTGCGGCATGCTGTATCGTATGTATACCCGCTGGGCGGAGCGCAAGGGCTTTGCCATCGAAGTACTGGACTATCTGGATGGTGACGAAGCAGGTATCAAGTCAGTGACTTTTCAGGTCAACGGCCTGAATGCCTACGGCTACCTGAAATCCGAGAAGGGAGTACACCGTCTGGTGCGTATTTCCCCTTTCAATGCTCAGGGAAAACGTCAGACTTCCTTTGTATCGCTGGATGTTATGCCGGATATCGAGGGCGATCTGGATGTGGATATTGATGAGAAGGATCTGCGCATCGACACCTACCGAAGCAGCGGTGCCGGTGGCCAGCACATCAACAAGACATCATCTGCGATCCGTATCACTCATATCCCGACGGGAACAGTGGTGCAGTGTCAGAACGAACGAAGCCAGTTCCAGAACAAGGATAAGGCAATGCAGATGCTGAAAGCCAAACTGTATCTGTTAAAACAGGAGGCAAATGCCGAGAAGCTGTCGGACATCCGCGGCGAAGTCAAGGAGATCGGCTGGGGCAACCAGATCCGTTCCTATGTATTACAGCCTTACACACTGGTCAAGGATCACCGTACCGATGTGGAGACAGGTAATGTGGATGCAGTGCTGGATGGCGGACTGGATATCTTCATCAATGGCTATCTGAAATGGATCAGCGTGCAGGGAGATAAGAAGAACACAGAGAATTAACAAATTCAAGTTTGTAAATGACACATTCCAGAAGGAGTGAAAGCTTTCTGGAATGTGATTTTTTATAAGGGAGAAAATTACATATGAGAAACGAAAACAAAGAGACAAACCAGGGCAAAAAAGCGATAGGAGAGTCCATGGGCAGCAGAATTGTGCTTGCCCTGATCGTTGTGGCTGTGATAGTTACGGCGGCAAAAGTGATCCCTTTGGTCCGGAATCGGGTACAGACTTCCCAATATCCGGTGATCGAGCTGGCAGATCTGCAGGGAATGGAACTGGAGAGCTTAAGTGATGGAAAGTTCAGTTTCAGCTATCCGGCAGAAGACTGGGAAGTGTGGGAGCAGGTGACGACGGATTATCACCCGCTTACGATCTTCTATAAAGGGACAGCGGATGACGGCTCCACAAGTATCTCGGTGGCGGAGAATGACACCGTGGTCACACAGTTGAAACCGGAACTTCTGCAAGTAATGTTGGATGGCTTAAAAGAACAGGCTCCTTATATGGTGATAAAGGAAAGTGAAATGCGCAGTATGGAAGGTACACCGGTGTTCTATCTGGAGGACAATATGTCACTGACCCAGGAAGGACTGGATATGATGGTAGATACCGGCGCGTGGACAGAGGAAACGATAGAAGCCATGGGCGGCCGTGAGGCACTTTTAAGTAACAATATTGCTTCGGACCAGATTCAGATCTATCAGTTGAAAAATGGAAAAATTTATGTGTATACCGGAAATTATACGGATGATGCGCAGAAAGATATGGTACTGGACACCATCACGGTGATAGCACAGACAATAAAGAGCACAGGCAATTAATGCCTGTGCTCGTTCTGCATCAGATCCAGGAAATATAAGGTCTGGGTCATGTTCATATATGGCACCAGCCACAGAGTTCCGATACCGAAGCTCAGCAAACACAGAAATCCCAGCGGCAGGAAACTCATTTGTAAGCAGAACAGCTCCCATTTATGTCCTTTCATAATACGGAAGCTTAATTTCATCAGCTCCATAGCGCTATACTGGGGAAAATCCAACAGTAAATAGTAAGCCTGGGATAAACCAAGGGATAACGGAATATAGATACACATACCGATGACCATAAGCACAATGCACAGGATTGCCATAGTTATGGCGTCGAAGCCTTTCCCTGACCGCAGGAGAAAATAGCAGATATCAAACGGCAGTGTACATGCCGTATTCAGCAGGATCAGTACTGCGGAGATCCCGAGCGATTTTTTGAATAAGTATTTGAAGCCGTAGAACAGATTGGCAGTTACAGCAGGTCTGCCGCAGGCAGTATTCAGATAAAATAATGTGATGCCGGTCTGAAATACTCCGGTGAAAATCGACAATAAAGTCGTACAGGCTGTCAAAAGCAGATATTCCGTCAGAGATGTCTCTGCGCTTCCCCCCATAAGTGTCCGTACGGTAAGGATCATAGTGAAGGTCATGCTGACGGCAAAGGTGAGGGAAAATACGATCAGACTCCGGCAGATGGACAGCAGGATGGCATTGCCGTAATGCCCTGCCATCTGATCTCTGGCTTTTTCTTTGAGTTGGGCTCTGGATGCATATTGTATCATAGAAATCCTCTTTTCTTTTTATTATTTCGTTCTATTGGTTATTCAGGCTGCACCGGGTTTTGATTTCGTAACCGCAGAATCCGTCGGAAAACATAGGCATGTCTTACAGGTAAGATTGCCAGAATTCTTCCATATCGACACCGTACATCTGCTGGTACATCTGATCCAGCATATTCATATAAGAAGGATCTGTGAATACCGTGACAATGCTGCTGACCGTGATGAAGATACCGAGTGCCAGTCCCACACAGGACAGCCAGATCCCGGCAACACACATATTGTTCATGCGCTGCCCTCTTTTCCGGGTGAGCAATGCAAAGAGAATGCCCAGAGCACCGGCGGGAATGGACAGCAGTCCCGTGCAGCATAATACCAGGGAACAGATGCCGCAGACCATAGAAGCGATCGACAAACCCCTGTATTTTGGATCGATCTGTGGTATATTTTGATTCATTTCGTTATTCTGATTCTGATTATAATCCATAGAAAGCCTCATTTCCGGGCGACATATGGTGAATTTGTCTGCCGCGCTTATATTAAGTACTGTACCATCTTTTTCTGTAATAAGCAAATGAAATAAGAATGAAAAGATTGAGAAAACTTCCGATTTCCAGTATAATATACCCATGCGCAAAACAAAATGGCAACAGGCCATCAGGAGGAACTATGGATATTATACAGAAAATCAAAGAAGAACTTCAGGTAGAAAAATGGCAGGTGGAAGCTGCGGTGAAGCTGATCGATGAGGGAAATACCATCCCTTTCATCTCCCGTTACCGTAAGGAGGCCACCGGATCTCTGAACGACGAGCAGCTGCGTAATCTCGATGAGAGACTGACCTATCTGAGAAGTCTGGAAGATAAAAAGGAGCAGGTGCTGAAGAGCATCGAGGAACAGGGAAAACTTACCGATGAGTTAAAGGAGAAGATCCTGGCAGCCCAGACGCTGGTAGTAGTAGAGGATCTGTACCGCCCCTATCGTCCCAAGAGAAAGACCCGTGCCAGTATTGCAAAGGAGAAGGGTCTGGAACCTCTGGCAGAATATATTCTGCGCCAGGAGGCAACAGAACCGGTGCTTAACGAGGCAGCAAAGTATGTATCCGAAGAAAAAGAAGTAAAGACTCCGGAGGAAGCATTGCAGGGAGCACAGGATATTATTGCCGAGATGATCTCCGACGATGCGGATCATCGTCTTTACATCCGCAATATCACCGTAGAGGAAGGCATTGTGACCGGTACGGCGAAGGATGAGAAGGCTCAGAGCGTCTACGAGATGTATTACAATTTTGAAGAGCCTGTGAAGAAGATCGCAGGTCACAGAGTATTGGCATTGAACCGTGGAGAGGCAGAAAAAGTACTGACTGTTAAAGTCAATGCACCGGAGGAACGTATTCTGCGTTATCTGGAGAAAAAGCTGATCACGAAGGAAAACGAATATACTACACCGGTAATCTGTGCCGCAGTGGAAGACAGCTACGATCGTTTAATAGCACCCGCTATTGAAAGAGAGATCCGTAACGATCTGACAGAAAAGGCAGAGGACGGAGCGATCAATGTCTTCGGTAAAAACTTAGAGCAGCTGTTGCTGCAGCCTCCTATCGCAGGCAAAGTGGTCTTAGGCTGGGATCCGGCATTCCGTACCGGATGTAAGCTGGCGGTAGTGGATGCTACCGGAAAAGTGCTGGATACGAAAGTGATCTTCCCTACAGCACCGCAGAATAAGGTGGAGGAGTCCAAAGCTGAACTGAAGAAACTGATCAAAAAATATAATGTGGATTTAATTTCCGTAGGAAACGGTACAGCCTCCAGAGAGTCCGAGCAGGTAATTGTAGAACTGTTGAAGGAACTGGATCGTCCGGTACAGTATGTGATCGTCAACGAAGCAGGTGCTTCCGTATACTCCGCAAGTAAGCTGGCGACAGAAGAATTTCCTAATTTTGACGTGGGACAGAGAAGTGCTGCATCTATCGCCAGAAGATTACAGGATCCCCTGGCAGAACTGGTGAAGATCGATCCCAAGTCCATCGGTGTCGGCCAGTATCAGCACGACATGAACCAGAAGAAATTAAGCGATGCCTTAAGCGGCGTGGTGGAGGACAGTGTAAACAAGGTCGGTGTGGATCTGAATACTGCGTCCGCATCCCTTCTGGAATATGTCTCCGGCATTAACAAGACTATTGCGAAGAATATTGTAGATTACAGAGAAAATAACGGGCGTTTTGTAAGCAGAAAGCAGTTGTTAAAGGTGCCGAAGCTGGGACCTAAGGCATATGAGCAGTGTGCCGGTTTCTTACGGATCCCGGATGGTAAGAATCCTCTGGATGCCACCAGCGTTCATCCCGAATCCTACGAAGCAGCGGAGCAGCTGATGGCGAAGCTGGGACTGACAATGGAGGACATTAAGGAAGCCCAGAAACAGGCGGCAGCTAAGAAAGCTTCCGACAAGAGCGGGGCACAGGCTTCCGGACAGAAGAACGGCAGTAATGCAGCCAATACAGCAAAGAAACGGGAAGAGCAGAAAGGTAAGACCGTAAGAGTGCATAATACCAATACCGCTATGGGCAAGGCTCTGGCAGCGGCCATGGGTGGTGTGAGCTTTGATAATTCTGCAGAAACTTCTACAAAGAAAAATGCACCGGCAGTACAGAATGCATCAAATGATGCAAAAGATATTTCCGGACTGGAAAAGCGTATTAAGAATAAGAAACTGTTGGCAGAAGAGCTGGGAATCGGCGAGATCACGCTGACAGATATCCTGAAGGAACTGGAGAAGCCGGGCAGAGATCCCAGAGACGATATGCCGAAGCCAATCCTGCGCAGTGATGTTCTGGATATGAAGGATTTAAAGCCCGGCATGATTCTGAAAGGAACCGTACGTAATGTCATTGACTTTGGTGTGTTCGTGGATATCGGTGTCCATCAGGACGGACTGGTGCACATCTCCCAGATCACCGACCGCTATATCAAGCATCCGCTGGAAGCTGTCAGCGTCGGAGATATTGTGGATGTGCAGGTATTGACTGTGGATGTGGCGAAGAAACGTATCGGTCTGACCATGAAGATCCAGAAGCAGTAATATTATGACCCGCCCCGATATGAGCATAAAAGTGGGATGATAATCCCACGATATGCGAATATTGGGTAGGGTGCTATGTGCCAGTGGCACATGTCTAGCACGGACCGAAGCGGAGCGGAGACGTGGGAGCGCGTAGCACGGAGCAATCCGCAGGCATCAAAGTCGGGGGCTTTTGACCCCAACATCGTATTATCATAAGAAGAAAGAGGGATAACACAGCAAAATGTTATTCCTCTTTCTTCTTATGATTTTATAACCAATAACACCAAACGATACGAAAAGTGAAATAGATCTTTATTATGCTTTATGACCTGTTTTGATAATAGGGCTTAAAGGCTTGTAGATGAGCAGTGTCACAACAGAGACCAGCGTTCCCTTGATGAGATTCATGGGAGCCACACATGCCACCACGAAGCTTACAATGCTGCCTTCCTTTGCCAGCGGATTGACCTCGGTACCCATTGCCAGGATGGCATCCAGAGGCATTCCGTAGAATTTGGAGAACGCGGGAAGCAGATATACGGCATTGAATGCGGTGCCAAATACGGTCATGACCAGTGTACCGGCAATGCAGGCAAGGATGGCATTTTTCTTAGTTTTCTTAAAGGAATACACAGCGGAAGCGGGGATGATCAGGCTGCAGCCCACCACGAAGTTCGCCAGATCGCCGATGAAAGCGGTAGACGTACCTTTTATGCACAGCTTCAGCAGTATCTTCACGAATTCCATCATGACACCTGCTACGGGACCGAAAGCAAAGGAACCGACTAAGATCGGCAGCTCACTGAAGTCCATTTTATAGAAGCCGGGGGCAAAAAAGATGGGGAAGTCCAGCACATGCAGGATCATGGCGATGGCGGAGAACATACCGATCATGGCAAGCTTTCTGGTGTTGAAGATCGGCTCAGAAACTCCGTTTTTCTTCTGGGCACTCTTTTCCAGCACCACAGCCACCAGGAAACAACCAACGATGACCGCTAGGAAGATGACTACATAGGCCACATTTTCAGTTACAGTTTGCATTAATTTGTTCATTTCAGAACTCCTTTCCTATGAGAAAATCAAGGAAAGTCTTCAAAAAAAGCCCCGGAATACAAGCTTCCGGGGCATGGGTATCACAAAAAATATAAGTGATACGTCTTCTTTCATCCAGACTGTACTGTTGGTTCCGGATTCACACCGGATCAGCCGCAGAATGCATCTGCGGGTCGCGGACTTAAGGATGACCTATTACCGCCAGTAGGGAATTGCACCCAACCCTGAAGAACTTTACCTTATGCATGGAATATAACACTTTGTGAACATATTGTCAATATAGAAAATCTTTAGAATTTTCCCAACATTTTTTTCGGATTTCCCTGTTATAGTAGCTGTAATAACTATTCAGAACCGCATGCGCAAAATCGCCCTTCCAGAGCTTTCCTTTTGCATGACTCTGAATAGTTGCAAATACTTATAGAAATGTGTTGACACTCAATAGATATTATTGTATTATGCAAACAGTACAGTGACACAATGAAGAATACACAGAAAATGTATCATGAAATGGGAGTATGTGAGGAATGAGTGCATTAGTAGAGATCAAAGATGTGTGCAAGGTTTACAATCCCGGGGAAAATGAGGTGCGGGCATTGGATCATGTGAGCCTGACCATCGACGAACAGGAATTTGTGGCCATCATCGGACATTCCGGAAGCGGTAAGTCCACGCTGATGAATATGCTGGGATGCCTGGATGTGCCCACCAGTGGAGAATATTGGCTCCATGGACAGGATGTATCCGCATTGACAGACGATGAACTGTCGGATATCCGCAACCGGGAGATCGGCTTTATTTTCCAGGGATTCAATCTGATCCCCAATCTGACTGCGGTGGAAAATGTAGAACTGCCACTGATCTACCGGGGAGTATCCAGAAGTGTACGGCAGGAGCTTTCCAGAGAAGCACTGAAAAAGGTGGGACTGGAACACCGTATGGATCATAAGCCTTCGGAGATGTCGGGAGGACAACAGCAGAGAGTGGCCATTGCCCGAGCTATTGCCCAGGCACCACCGGTGATCCTGGCGGATGAACCTACCGGCAATCTGGACTCCAATTCCACAAAAGAGATCATGGATATTCTGAAAGGTTTACATAATGAGGGAAGAACAGTCATCCTGATCACCCATGACAATGATATTGCGGCACAGGCAAAACGGGTGATCAAGATCAAGGACGGCAAAGTGGAATCCGATTCCGGACAGATCGTTCCGGTGGAGGAGCTGCAGACAGCAGGAGCGTAGTGGAAAATAAATCTTTCACATGCAATGCCATGCCGCCGGTCACGGCTAACAAATTATGAAAAGATAAGAGTATGAATGAATATAGAAAGGATCATAAGTGAGGGATCATGGAACAGCAGGAAAAAACAGAACAGGCACTGAGTGCTAAAAAAGTCAAGGAAATGAAGAAAGCAGAAAAGAGAAAGCAAAAAGAAGCAAAAAAGGAACAGAAGGCAAAGAACCCAGGCAAAAAGCGTAAAAAAGCACCTGTTATTATTGCGGCTATCATAATTGTACTGATCGTGATACGCATGGTAAGCTGTGCGTTTTCCGGCAATGCTGGAGTGATGGTAAGCACCACTAATGCATTTCGCGGAGACATCGAAGAAAATGTCAGCACCAGCGGAAAAGTAGCCAGTGAGGAAAAGACCGTTTTATTTGCTCCGGTCAGCGGAAGATTAAGCGAGATCAATGTGGCAGCCGGAGATGCCGTCAAGGCAGGAGATGTCCTGATGACCTACGACATGGATCAGATGGAACAGCGCCTGCAGGAGGCGTCCTTACAGCAGGATAAGAGTAATGCTTCTTATAACAGTACTATGACAGAGAACAGCAAAAGTACAGCAAAACTGAATGAGGCCAATACCAATCTAGCAGTGTTGGATCAGCAGCTTACCGATTACAAGGCATATCTCAAGGAACTGCAGGATAAACTGAGTACGAGCCAGAGGGAGACCCAGAGACAGTTGTCTGAGGAGAGCTACGATCTGAGCAGAAAAGCGGCAGACCTAAACAAAGAACTGCAGGACGGTGTGACAGCAGAACGGGCCAAGGAAATCAATAAGGAATTACAGGATATCAGCAGCAGTCAGGCCAGAAATTCTTACGTGCAGTCTATTGCTAATTCCAGTGATTATGTAGTGAGTATGCAGAATGAGATCGCTACCGTGCAGGAGCATATTACGGAATGTGAAAATTACAAGGCCGAGATGCAGAGCCAGAAGGGCAGCAGTGAGGGAACGATCCTGAATGGCTATCAGTCGCAAGCCTATGCGGCAGATAAGGATCTGGCACAGCTGACCTATCAGGAGGCACAGGAACAGTACGATGCGGCGAAAAAAGGAATTGTTGCGGACTTTGACGGTATTGTAACGGAGTGTACCGGTGTCTCCGGAGCCAGCGTAACAGAAGGAGCACAGCTGATCACACTGGAGAGCAGCCAGAATGTGAAAGTTTCCTTTGATGCTTCCAAGTCCGATGTGGCAAAACTTGCCATCGGGCAGAAAGTAGATATTACCATCTCCGGCAATAAATACGAAGGCGAGATCAGTAAGATCAATCGTATGGCAACACTGAACGCATCCAATACGCCCATGGTAGGGGTAGAAGTACATCTGACTAACCCGGATGACAAGATCATCCTCGGACTGGATGCTAAGCTGACCGTACATACCAACAGTGCACAGGATACATTGTTGATCCCGGTAGAAGCGATCAATGCGGATAAAAATGGAGATTTCCTCTATGTGATCGAGAACGGCATGGTAGTCAAGAGGGCAATTACCTGCGGAATCTCCTCCGATGAATACACAGAGGTCCTGGATGGCATTACCGAGGAAGACCAGATCATAGTGAACAGCCTCACGGGTATCAGCCTGGAGGAGGGCATGGCAGTAACGGCTGTGCCCATGGAACAGTAGGAGGCGGATCCATGACACAAGTATGGGAATACATCAAAATTGCATTGATGAATATCCGCAGTAATAAAGGACGTTCGATCCTGACCATGCTGGGCATTATCATTGGTATTTCCTCCGTCATCATGATCATTTCCATCGGTAACGGCGTAAAAAGTGGTATCAACGGAGAATTGAATTCCATGGCGGGCGGCCAGATCGCAGTTTATAGCAACGATACCGCAGAAAACGGTACGGAAGTGATATTTACCGAAGAGGATATGGATGCCATTCAGGAGAAGGTCCCTAATGTCAAGGCGGTAACACCGTCCTGGAGTTTCAGCGGAAGCGCCACCGGCAGAAAGGGAACCTTTGATGCTGCTGCAACTTTCGGTAAGGCGGGACTGGAATATTCGAGCCAGGATCCGATCATCAAGGGACGTTATTTTACCGATTCGGATTATTATACGGCGAATAAGGTCTGTGTCATTACAGAGAGCAGCGCGAAAACGCTGTTTGGTAATACCAATGTGATCGGAATGAGTTTTGATTATACGTTGTATGGAGTGACACAGGAATTTACGATCGTTGGTATCCGTAAGGACAACGCATCGAAGCTGTTCGGAATGGGAGGAAATGGTACGGTGACCATGGAGGCACCTATCTCCACAATTTCTGAGGGGTATGGATTCTATGTGGATTACACGGACCTGCTGATCGTCAGTGATGGTGCGGACAATGCCTCTCAGGTGGCGAAGGATGTGGTGAGATTGTTGGAGAACCGCCACGGTGTCAGAGGACAGAACGCCATCTTAGTACAGAACTTTAATGATATTATGAGCCAGATGGATCAGATCTTAAGCTACATCACCATTTTTGTGGTATTTGTAGCAGCCATCTCCCTGCTGGTGGGTGGTATCGGCGTTATGAACATTATGCTGGTATCCGTGACAGAGCGTACTAGAGAGATCGGTATCCGGAAATCTCTGGGAGCCAGGACCGGATCCATCCTGTTACAGTTTCTGTCGGAATCCGCCATCATTACCCTGCTGGGCGGCCTGATCGGTATTCTGATCGGTGTGGCAGGAGCCTTTGGAATCTGCAGCCTGATTGGATTTACCGCAAAGGTGAGTGTGGGTACGGTGCTGGGAGCCAGTATGTTCTCCTCGGCTGTAGGTATTTTCTTTGGAATTTATCCGGCGAAAAAGGCAGCGAAATTAAGCCCTATCGAAGCATTACGGCATGAATAATATGCGATAAAAGTTAAATCATAATTAAATAAAATGCAAACTATAAGAACCGCAGGTCACAGATATTGGAATCCCTGCGGTTCTTTACTTGCTTTTTTATGGGAAAAAATTTATAATGTTCTCTATAGTATGCAATCCTATGCGCAGTCGCCGGATGGTGGGGATGGGATTGTAATAGCAAGTAACTATGCAGTCACATTATTATAAGGAAAGAACTCATTATGGTAGAATTGGATGTGAAGATTACATCGGGGGATTTATATGACTTTTTATTGCGGCACAGCTACAACAGTGTGTCCGGACTTCTGGGAGCGGTGATTGGAGCTTTGGGCGTGATCGTGGGCATCTCGAGACAGTACTGGATCTATCTGATTCTTGGCGTGGTGATTCTGTTATATCTCCCATGGACACTCTATATCAAGAGCAAACAGCAGGCAGTAAACAATCCGGTCTTCAAGGAACCGCTGCATTATGTGTTGGATGAGAACGGCATTACCATCTCCCAGGGGGACAGCTCCACCTGTCAGAAATGGGAGGATTGCTTGAAAGCGGTATCCACCGGACGCAGCATCATTGTGTATACGGCGAAAAATAATGCAACAATTTTTCCTAAAAGTCAGATGCAGGATAAGACAACGGACGTTATTGAAATGATTTCCACCCATATGCCGCCCACAAAAGTGAAGATCCGCAGCTAGATGCATGGATACAGCAGAAGAATAGAGCATGTGGTTACTTCGCCATATAAAACTGCTTATCTGCCTGAATGCTTGCATTCGCAGAACGCAGTTTTGCATGGCTCCGAATAGTTACGAATTATATAAAAAGTAACAGTAACTGCATAACCGTAACACGTAACATGTAACAATAGAAAGCGTAAGGAAAATGACAACAGGCGATTCAGCAGATAACAGAGAATGCAAAAAAGAGATCATAGAGACCCACAGTGCGGAAGAGACCTTTGCACTGGGACAGCGGATCGGCAGGGAAGCACTTCCCGGACAGGTCTACACGCTGATCGGTGATCTGGGAGTAGGCAAGACCGTATTTACCCAAGGTGTGGCAGATGGCCTCGGAATCACGGAGCCGGTGAACAGCCCGACCTTTACCATTGTGCAGATCTACGAGGAAGGACGTATGCCCTTTTACCATTTTGATGTCTATCGTATTGGCGATGTTGAGGAGATGGAGGAGATTGGCTATGAGGATTGTTTTTACGGGGAAGGACTTTGCCTGATCGAGTGGGCGAATCTGATCGAAGAGATCCTGCCGGAACATTACAGGCAGGTGACCATAGAAAAGGATCTGGAGAAAGGCTTTGATTACCGCCGGATCACGATTGAGGAGAGGACTACAGTATGAAAATATTAGCTTTGGACAGTTCCGGACTGGTGGCCAGCGCCGCCATCGTGGAGGATGACGTCCTGATCGCGGAATACACCACGGATTACAAGAAAACACATTCCCAGACATTATTACCCATGCTGGATGAGATCCGGCAGATGATCGATCTGGATCTGCATACCATTGATGCGATTGCCATTTCCGCAGGACCTGGTTCTTTTACCGGACTTCGGATCGGGGCGGCTACGGCAAAGGGACTGGGACTGGCACTGAACCTTCCGCTGGTAGAGGTCCCGACACTGGAGGGACTGGCTTTTAACCTCTGGGGAACGGACAAGCTGGTATGTCCCATCATGGATGCCAGAAGGAATCAGGTATATACCGGAATTTATGAGTTCTGTAAAGAGGAGATCCCGGAAAAGGAAAGCTCAGAACATCAACTTGTGATGCACAGTATCAAAGAGCAGTGCGCTATTGCCGTGGACGAGCTGGTGGAGGAATTAAACCGTCTGGGACGGGAAGTGATCTTCTTAGGAGACGGCGTTCCGGTCTACAGGGAACAGATCTTACAGAAACTGAAGGTTCCCTGCTCCTTTGCTCCGGCTGCCAATAATCGTCAGCGTGCTGCCAGTGTGGCTTCTCTGGGAGCTGTCTACTATGCACATGGCAGAACGGTGACCGCAGCGGAGCATGAACCCGAATACCTGCGTAAGAGCCAGGCAGAGCGGGAACGAGAGGAACAGGAGAAGGCTGCAAAAGAGGCACAGGCATGAAAATAGAAGTTCGTAAGTTACAGAATACGGATATCGAAGAACTGAGCCGGATCGAAGCTGCGTCCTTCAGCATGCCATGGTTGGCGGAAGATTTCAGAGGACTTCTGACGAGAGATTATTGCCTGTATGTCGTGGCGGAGGCAGACGGTCATATCGCGGGCTGCGCCGGGCTGACGGACAGTTTTCATGAGGGCAATATCGACAACGTGGTGACAGCACCGGAATATCGAAATCTGGGCATTGGCGGCAAAATGCTGGAAGAGTTGTTACGCCTCGGCAATGAGCGCGGGATCACAGCATATACGCTGGAAGTCAGAGTGAGCAATGCACCGGCCATCCACTTGTATGAGAAATTCGGTTTTGTCTCCGAGGGGATCCGCCCGAAATTTTATGAAAAACCGACAGAGGATGCCATGATCATGTGGCGCCGTTAACAAGTATTACCATCACTTTTCCGGCGGATTATCCATTATAATGATGCCAGGGTCAAAAGGTAACATTTACAGTCAGAAAGGTGGAAACAGGATGCGAAAAGAAGAAAACGGTAAATTACAGCAGGTAATCTGTAACGGCTGCGGCAAGGAGTTGAAGATAGAAAATGAAATCGTCCGTGAAGGATGTTTCGCCGCAGATGTGAGATTTGGCTATTTCAGCAGGAAAGACGGGCTCAGACACAAGTTTGACCTGTGCGAAGACTGCTATGACAAATGGATCCATACGTTTGCCGTTCCGGTGGAAGAAATGCCGGAGACAGAGCTTTTATAGACAGAAAGAACAAAAAGATGCTGCTTAGGCAAGATTGCGAGGAAAGATGTTAGACGTTTGCTTATTGGGAACCGGAGGAATGATGCCACTGCCTTACAGATGGCTGACCTCCCTGATGATGCGCTATAACGGGAAAAGTATTCTGATCGACTGCGGAGAGGGCACCCAGATTGCCATGAGGGAAAAAGGCTGGAGCCCGAACCCCATCGACATTATCTGCTTTACCCATTTTCACGCAGATCATATCAGCGGTCTTCCGGGAATGCTTCTGACCATGGGAAATGCAGAGCGCACGGAACCGCTGCTCCTGATCGGGCCCAGGGGACTTGCCAAAGTGGTGGCTTCCCTGCGGGTGATCGCACCGGAGCTTCCTTTTGAAGTAAAATGCATGGAGATCACGGAGAATGCCCAGACATTTTCTTTTGAAGGATTCCGTCTGGAAGCTTTCAAAGTGAACCACAATGTGCTCTGTTATGGGTACAGTATGGTGATTGACCGTGCGGGTCGATTTGATAAGGACAGAGCTTTGGAGCAGGAAATCCCCATGAAATTCTGGAGCCGTCTGCAAAAGGGGGAGACTCTGGAGGAAAACGGAAGAGTCTTCACTCCGGATATGGTACTGGGAGCGGAACGAAAGGGCCTGAAGGTGACCTACAGTACAGACACCCGTCCTACTGAAAGCATCCGTCAGAATGCCCAGGGAGCGGATCTGCTGATTCTGGAAGGAATGTATGGCGAACCCGACAAGCTGGTCAAAGCCAGAGAACATAAGCACATGACAATGTACGAAGCGGCGAAGATCGCAAAAGAAGTGGGGGCACCGAAACTGTGGCTGACACATTACAGCCCTTCTATGACGAGACCTGAGGAATTCATGGATGATGTCCGGAAGATTTTCCCCGCAGCTTATGCGGCAAAGGACGGCTGGACCATGGAATTGAACTTTGATGAAGGGAAGTAGGAAAATATGAAAAAAAACAACACGTCGATGACGAAAATTACGGTTTTTCTGATCTTCCTCATTGTCCTGGTAGTGGGATATTATTCGTATCTGTCGGGAAAAAGCAGGACAGAACAGCAGGAGGCCATTATGTCAGAGGTGGATACGGCACTCTCCAGAGATCTGACCAATAATTATCCTGCGACACCTAAGGAAGTAATCAGATATTACAATGATCTGATCAAATGCTTCTACAATGAAGACTGTACCACGGAGGAGCTTCAGGAACTGGGCAGGAAATCCCTTCAGCTGTTCGATGAGGAACTCCGGGCAAATAACGAAGAAGATACCTATCTGACCCGATTACAGGGAGAGGTTAAGAACTATAAGGACAATAAGAGAAAAATAACAAGTGTTTCTCTTGCGTCCAGCACCAATGTGGACTATTATACAGCAGACGGATATTCTTTTGCCCGGATTGCCTGTGGCTATGGCATGACGGAAAATGGAAAAAAGAGTTCCACCATGCTGGTATATCTGCTTCGCAGGGATGAAAACCGCAAATGGAGGATCTACGGCTGGGAGACGGCGGATCAGTTGAATGACAGTCTGGAACAGCAGGAGAATAATTAAAAGCAAAGTAGGCAGAAAAATGGCAGAGACAGAAAAACAAAAAGATATTTATATTCTGGGAATTGAGAGCTCCTGTGATGAGACAGCGGCTTCTGTGGTGAAAAACGGCAGGGAAGTGCTTTCCAACGTCATTTCCTCACAGATTGCATTACATACCCTGTACGGTGGTGTGGTGCCGGAAATCGCATCCCGCAAACATATCGAGAAGATCAATCAGGTCATTGAGCAGGCGCTTGCCGATGCCCATGTGACGCTGGAAGACATTACCGCCATTGCGGTGACCTATGGTCCCGGATTGGTGGGAGCACTTCTGGTGGGTGTATCTGAGGCAAAAGCAATCAGTTTTGCTACCGGAATTCCCCTGGTTGGAGTACATCATATTGAGGGACACATCAGTGCCAACTTCATTGAGAATAAAGAACTGGAGCCTCCTTTTATCTGTCTGGTGGCGTCCGGCGGCCACTCACATCTGGTGGTGGTCAAGGATTACGGTGAATATGAGATCATCGGACGGACCAGAGATGATGCGGCGGGAGAAGCTTTTGACAAGGTGGCTCGTGCCATCGGACTGGGATATCCCGGCGGTCCCAAGATTGACAAGGTGTCGAAGGAGGGCAATCCGGATGCCATCCACTTCCCCAGAGCAGCAGTGGCGGAGAATGAATATGATTTCAGCTTCAGCGGTCTGAAATCCGCAGTGCTGAACTATCTGAACGGATGCCAGATGAAGGGAGAAGAGATTAATCAGGCGGATGTGGCTGCTTCCTTCCAGAAAGCAGTCGTAGATGTGCTGGTGAGCCATTCCCTCCATGCAGTGAAGGCTTATGGACTGAATAAATTTGCCATTGCCGGCGGCGTGGCTTCGAATTCTTCCCTGCGGGCAGCGTTTGAGGAAGAATGCGGAAAACGTAACATAGCATTTTATCATCCCTCCCCCATTTTCTGTACCGATAATGCGGCGATGATCGGTGTGGCCGGCTATTACGAGTACATTAAGGGTGTCCGCAGCGGTTATGATCTGAATGCGGTGCCGAATTTAAAGCTGGGCGAGCGATAAGAACCGAAAAAAGACTTCAAGGAAAGACAGACACAATATGGTAGACAGAGTAGCACAGGACAGAAATGAGACAGAAGATTACAGCATGAAAAATGAGATGGAAAACGGACAGGAGCCTCAGGAGAATGGGGAAAAGCCCAGATGTACCGCTATTATCCTTGCGGCGGGCAGCGGAAGCCGCATGCAGTCGGCGGTGGCGAAGCAGTTTTTACCGTTAAAAGAAAAGCCACTGATCTGGTATGCCTTGCATGCGGTGGAGGAATCCCGGATCATTGATGACTGCATTCTGGTGACGGCAGAGCAGGATATTCCCTATGTCCGGGAAGAAATCGTGCAAAAATATCATTTTACCAAAGTAAATATTATTACTTCTGGAGGAGCGGAACGGTATCTGTCCGTGGGGAGAGCCTTACAGCTGATTGCTGACGGACGGTTGAAAGTACCCAATGAGCACGGATATGTGTTCATTCACGATGGAGCCAGACCTTTTCTGACAGAGAAGATATTAGAAGATACCTATGCAGCGGCCGTGCAATATCAGGCCTGTGTGGCGGCGGTACAGAGCAAGGATACGGTAAAGATCAGTGACGGAGAAGGCTTTGCCCTGTCCACTCCGGATCGAAGAACCGTCTGGAATATCCAGACACCGCAGGTATTTGAGACCAGCCTGATCCTGCAGGCATACGAGAGACTGAAAAATCGTCTTCCCAGGATGCAGGAACAGGGCATTCAGGTAACGGATGATGCCAGCGTTGTGGAACTGTTTACTGAGACAAGAGTGAAGCTGGTAGAGGCTTCTTATCAGAATATTAAGATCACAACGCCGGAAGATATGAAAACAGCCGAGGCATTTCTGGAGGATTAAATCCTCCGAAGATGTCCCGGCTGTTCCTTTGTGCATTTCTATCAAGAGATTGTTCTATTTTTCCCGCATGGCACTGGGGGTCACTCCGTATACCTTCTTGAAGGCACGCCGGAAAGTATTGGAATTATTATATCCCACAGCAATATACAGCTCATTCAGACTGATATCGGTCTCCTTGATCAGTCTTGCGGCCTCCGTCATGCGGATATTCTCCAGATAAGTGGAGAAGTTGACTCCGGTCTTTTCCTTGAACATATGGGAGAAATAGCTCTCTGAGATCTGGAATTCATCGGAGATCTTGTTAAGCCCTAAGGAAGGGTCCTTGTAATTTTCCTTAATATATTTCTCAATGGTGGCGGATAACGTATTGTCATCCTCCTTATTGCCGAAGAGATTACACAGGGATAAGGCAAGATCTTCGCACAATTTGAAGGTCAGGTGCTCATTGAAACGTTCATCCAGCACCTTTACAGCTTCGGGATCCGCGTCCTGAGGCAGTGCAAATCTTGCTTTTAATAAAGTGTTACGGATATCTGACAGCAGGTATTTTAACAGGTTGACCGGCAGGGTACGTTCCTCGATATTCTCCTGATGGATCAGGTTGAACATCTCTAATACCTGCGGCGTATTGCCCGTGGAGATGAAGTGGATCAGCTTCGTGGAGATCTCCGGCGGATAATAGAATACGTTGGAATCCTTTTTAATGAATTCATACGGGAAGAAAATATAGTTCTTCGTCGTATAACTTACAGCTTCGGAGGCCTGCTGGTAGCATTCCCATACATTCATCAGGGAATCCGTATTGCGTCCGATACCGGCGAAGAGCCAGATGTCGTAAGTGTCCAGCAGATAATCATGCAGACGCAGGATGCAGTTGTTGATCTTCAGGATCAGATCCTTTTCTTCTTCCTCTGAGCAATGCAGCAAAACGGAATAGGTACGGTCCGAGGGGCTGAAATAGAACAGCGGTGTACCGAAGAAATTCTCCAGTGCGGACTCGATGATCTTTTCCAGTTCTTCCATGGATTCCACGCCGCCGGGGAGAGTGATTTCTGTATTGTCTCCGAAATTATTATAGTAGACGATGTACAACACATTATAATAAGAAGAATCCGCAATACCCAGATAGTTTTCCATGTAGGTAACTTCATCCTCGGAAGTAGCAGTACCGGATAACAGCTGTCTCACATAGGAGGTACAGATGATCGGACGCTGACTGTCTACCACTTCCTGCAGATTTTTCTGTACTTCCACAGCGGTCTGCAATTCCTGCCCAAGCTCAATGATCGGGCGGACATTGCGGCGGGAGAAATAATAGACCAGACAGCCGCCTGTAAGCAATGCCAGCAGGGCAAAAAAGATGAAAAGCAGCTGGGTGCCACCCAATCCGGCGGCCGCCTTGTAGGGCGGGAAGCTGAAATAGTAAGAATAACTGGTGTTATCCGAAACGTATTTCCCCAAAGTAAAGTTCTGTCCATCGATCCGGACCTCTGCATAGCCCTTATTAAAGTCCAGAGAATCCAACATTTCTGCGGAAATGCTGTCCGGAGTATTTATCGTAAGCACGGTGGAGTCATCTTCCGCGGTCACCGCCAGGAAATTATCACCATCCATCTGAACACAGTCGAACAGATCCGCCATCTTATCCTGTTCGAAGATAAAGCAGACCTTCGCATTGGCATCCATATAATAGAGATCGTTCAGGTCGATGATATACATATAATATTTTTCGCTGTAATTTGGCATGAACTGATCCATGGGAAGAAAGCGGTTCTCGTATTCCGGTTCCGTCATGTAGGAGTGCCACATTTCCTTTTCGGTAGAAGGATACTTCTGGATCCAACTATAGAACCGCTTTGCGGATATAAAATAAGTAGGATTCAATACATAGTCTGTCTCCGGAAAATAGACAAAGGACTCTTTTAACGGAAGAAGAGCTTCTGCATATACATTGGTAGCCAGAGAGTTCTGCAATTCATTTCCCATTTCCGTAAAAGGATAATAGGTATTCTCATAATTCATGACTTTCCGGAAAGTGTCGTTCTGCAGAAGCTGTCTGCAATAGACTTCCATGATATTCAGATCGCTTTCAAACAGCTCTGCATTGCTGATCAGGGTTGTCTCGTTCTGCTGATCATAAGAATCACGCGCGTTATTTATCGTAGAACGGTATAAAAAGATGAACAAAACCAGAATGATCAGCAGGAAAATACTGTAAGAGGTTACCATTTTCAGCATTAATGTATTGTTGTGGCTTGTATAATTTGTATCATTAAGGGTGTCTTTTTTATTAAAAATCATTCATGATCACTCCCGTGTCTCAATTTTTTTAGATAATATACCGAATAAACCATGTCTATTGTATCAGTTACTAACAAAGGAAGCAAGATGTAACCCCTTTCAAATTTAAAAATATCAAATGTAAGTACTTTCAAAGAATGCAGTAAAATCAAGGGTTTGCAGAATCGGTGGTCAAAATTTGCACCCGAACGCAAAAATTGTAACTTGTTTTTCCCGGTGACGGATGGTAAGGTGAGGGCAAGTCAAGGGAATGACCCCATGACAAATCATGATTCCAAATTTTTAGGGAGGAACAAAATGAAGAGAAAAGTATTATCCGTACTTTTAGCATCTGCTATGGTAGCTTCCTTAGCAGCATGCGGAAGCAGCAATGATGCTCCTGCAGCATCCACCGACAGCGCAGCAACTGGCAGCGCAGCAGCTTCTACCGAGGCAGCATCTACCGAAGCTTACAATCTGGAGGAGATTAACGTAGTAGTTAATGGTACTCTGACCGCAACCGTTGACAACGGCCAGGCTGAATTCGTTCAGCAGTGGGATGATGCAGTATCCGAAGCAATCGGTCATCCTATTAAGATGAACATCCAGCAGTTAGACCACTCCGGTTATACCGATGCAGTAGGTCGTCTGTTCGCAGGCGGTGACTATCCTGATGTAATGATCATGAGTGCAGATATGTTCAAGCAGTATGCACCTACCGGTCTGCTGTGGGATATGTCCGAAGCATATGCAAACGCTAAATTCCAGTCTCACCTGATCCTGCCTGAGATCAACGAGAACCTGAAGGATGAGGAAGGTCATCTGTATGGCTTCGCTCCTACCTATGGTAATGGATGTGTTACTTACGTTAAGCAGGCATGGTTAGATGCAGTTGGCCTGAAGGCTGAAGACATCAAGACTTATGATGATTACTACAACATGCTGTTAAAGTTCCACAACGAAGATCCCGATGGCAACGGCGTAACCGGTGATACCTATGGTGTTATCGCAGCTGGTTTCGTTGGTAACGAGGCTCCTTATGTAAACTATCTGCCTGAGTTCTGGCAGGATTCTTATCCCGCAATCCTGCAGGATGAGAATGGTACCTGGTACGATGGATTCCAGACCGATGCTACCAAGGCAGCTCTGTTAAGATTACAGCAGGCTTACAAGGATGGCGCTATCGACCCTGAGACCCTGACCGCTTCTACCAAGATCGCTCGTGAGAAATGGTTCTCTAACGATCAGACTGGTTCTTCAGGTGTATTCACTTACTGGGCAGGTTCCTGGTATCAGACTCTGACCGATAACCTGATCAAGAACGGTGTTGATGAGAAGCTGGTTGAGCTGGCTCCTATCGCTGAGGTTGGCGCTTACCTGAACAGAGAAGCTCCTGTATGGGTTATCATTGATGACGGTGACGGAGACAATTCCCGTGAGCAGGCTATCTTCGATGCATTCATCGAGACCATGATGGATGGTGACAAGGTGCAGACACTGTGGACCTACGGTGCAGAGGATGTTCACTGGTCTACCAAGGCTGAAAGCTTCACCATCAATGCAGGTACTGACAAAGAGAAGTCTTACGAGTACGAAGATGGTCAGTTCCACTTAAAGCAGTCTCCTAACGATCCTAACTCCGTATGGAAGAAGAACGCTATGGATCCCGCTCTGGTTATCTGCTCTCTGGACAACGGCTTTAACGATATCTCCAGCCTGGCTGCAGAAGGTAACAAGTTCTTCACCGAGAACTGCAAGGATGCTCCTCAGTCTCCTACCTCTGAGACCTACACCAACGAGTCCGGTACCATCTATGATGCTAAGCTGGCAGCTATCACTTCTGTAGTAGTTGATGGCGGCGATGTAGATGCAGCTATGCAGACCTACGTTGACACTGTTGGCAGTATCATTGATCAGTGCTTAGCTGAACTGAATCAGTAATTGAGACCGTAATAGAGTAGCGGAAGCTGCAAAATATGATATAATTATCCTGTCCCATCGGGATACAAAGCCCATGGGACAGGATATTTTAGAGAGAAAAGAATGTGTGAGATGAAGTTGAAAGGAAGAGGGATGGTATGAGCAAGAAAAAGAAAATCACCACATCCACCGGCGTAGAAGTACGTCACAAGCCTTTGGGTCTCCGGATCTGGAATAACAGAGGCTATTATGTAATGTTCCTGCCTGTATTTATATTTATTTTGATCATGTATTACTGGCCCATGCTTGGTATTCGTTATGCATTCTACGATTACAAGCCCGTAGGTGCTCCTACTTTTGTGGGACTCAAGCACTTTTACAGTATGTTTAAGACCGATGCGTTCTGGAGTGCATTCAGGAACACATTGGAACTGAGTATCATGAAGTTATTGATCACGACCTTCACTGCGGTTATCGTATCAATCTTCTTAAATGAAATGGGAAATCTCTTTGCAAAGAAAACTTTGCAGACTATTATATATCTGCCCCACTTTATGTCATGGGCAGTAGTTGCATCTATCTTCAGCCTGTTCCTGTCTCCTTCCTCTACCGGTCTGGTAAACGGATTGCTGCGTGACTGGGGCATCCTGGCACCGGATGCCAAGGGAATTTATTTCCTGGCAAGCACTGCATGGTGGAGACCGATCTTCTACATTATCAATATCTGGAAAGAGACCGGTTGGGGAACCATTATCTTCCTGGCTACTCTGGCAGGTATCAACCCGGAGCTGTATGAAGCAGCTGATATCGACGGTGCAACCCGTATGCAGAAGATGCGTTTCGTAACGCTGCCTGCACTGTCCAATACTATTATCACTGTATTGATCCTGAACCTTGCTAAGGTTATGAATATGTTCGAGTCCGTATTCGTATTGTACAACAATGCGGTATACAGCGTATCTGATGTTATTTCTACTTATATTTATCGTCAGACATTCGCAATCGCTCTGCCGAACTATGGTTACTCTACAGCAGTTGGTCTCTTCAAGTCCCTGGTTGGCTGTGTACTGGTACTGATATGTAACTGGGCTAGTAAGAAGACCCGTGGCCGTGGCATTGTATAGGAGGTGTTAAACGTGGCAAAGACAGCTTATCGTAAACCTAAGAAAAAGGTTCATGTATTCGATATTGTAAACTACATCGTATTTATTCTCATCGGCCTCCTGGTTCTGGTACCTATCTGGAAGGTAGTAGTAGACTCCTTCAATGCTGTGGGTGTATACCAGTTCAGACTGTGGCCGGAGGATTTTACCTTAGATGGCTATAAGACCATCATTCATACCCAGAGACTTTACAGACCGTTCATCAACTCCGTGATCACAACCGTGCTCGGTACGTTCCTTGGTCTGCTCCTGTCCACCCTGGGTGGCTATGTACTGATCCAGTTTGATATGCCCGGACGTAACTTCTTCGCATATTTCCTTCTGTTTACCATGATCTTCTCCGGTGGTATGATCCCCGAGTACCTGGTAATGAAGCAGTTACACCTGGTTAACAGCATGTGGATCCTGGTGGTAAAGCACGGTATGAACGTGTACAACCTGGTACTGATGCGTAACTTCTTCGAAGGAATACCTGCCAGCCTGTTCGAGGCGGCCGAGATCGACGGATGTTCCCCTATGGGAATCTTCTTCAAGATTGTGCTTCCTCTGTCCAAAGCAGCTCTGGCTTCCATCGGCCTGATGTTCGCAGTAACCGTATGGAATGACTATTCTACCGTTAAGATCTATATTACCAATCCTGATCAGGTTAACTTCCAGTATCAGTTACGTAATATGATCATGGATGGTGATACTCCTACCACGCAGTATTCAGTATCACAGAACACTCTGTTCTATGCAGCGATCGTATGTGCAATCCTTCCTTTCATGGCATTGTATCCTTTCCTGCAGAAGTACTTCGTAAAGGGTGTTAATATCGGTGCTGTCAAGGAGTGATTTTCTTCTCACACGATGTATGGATTTCGACAAGGGAAACTTCGGTTTCCCTTGTGTTGTATCTGCGGGCAAATTCCGCAAGAAAAGATGCGCAGGGGAAGCGCAGAAATGAGGCAGAAATGAATAAAATTTTTTGGGCTGCAGATTCCACGGTCCAGACCAATGACTATACGACCTATCCGCAGACAGGCATTGGTCAGGTATTTCCTTTATTTGTAAAGCCGGAATATCAGGTATGCAATCATGCCAAGAACGGCAGAAGCACCAAAAGCTTTATGGACGAGGGGAGACTGAAAGCCATAGAGGAGAAAATTGGTGCAGGAGATTTCCTGTTTATCCAGTTTGGACACAATGACGAGAAAAAAGAGGATCCCACCAGATATACAGAGCCTTTTTCCACTTATATGGAGAATCTTGAAACCTTTATCCGTGTGGCAAAAGATCATAGCGCTTATCCGGTGCTGATCACTCCCTTAGAGCGCAGATGCTTTATGGATGAGAAACACTTGGGGATCGGAGCACATTCCGATTATGTGGCTGCTATGAAGCAGACCGCGGAGAAAAATAATGTTCCTCTGGTGGATCTCTACAGCATGAGCCGTATGGAGTTAAAAAAAGCCGGAGAGAAGAACAGCAGAAGATGGTATATGTTCTTCCCGGAGGGCGAGTATAAGAATCACCCGGAGAAATCCGAGGATAATACCCACCTGCGTTATGACGGTGCTGTGAATTTCGCATCGCTGATCGCCAGAGGGTTAAAAGAGATCGGTGGAATCTACGCAGAGATGCTGTTGGATGATCTGAAACTGTAATCCTGCAGACCATTATGAAAATACAAAAAGTCCGTTTTGCAGACAAATTTTGTCAGTGAAACGGGCTTTTTTGTATCTTGATACAAGAACCCCATTTTTTTATAATGTTGCTATCATTATGACAGACAGAGGGAGAAGAGCATGAACCCATTTCAGTTAAGTAGAAACACTACCTTACTTTCGGATGCCGTAACAGAAAAAGCCGTAGAACTTGCCTGTGAGCGACTCCGGAGAGACATGGAAAAGACTTTGACTGACATAGTCAAGAATAGAAACAGGATCATTTTGTGCAAAAAAGATCTGAAACCGGAACAATATGAGCTGGAAGTGACAGAACAGGAGATTACGATCTACGGAGCGGATGCCCGTTCCTTTATCTATGCATTAAATTACCTTAGTGAAACCTACCTTGGAGTGCTGCCATTCTGGTTCTGGAATGATCAGAAGATGGAAGTGAAATCTTATGTAGAGATCCCCTGCGGGATATACCATTCGGAGCCGGACAGAATCCGGTATCGTGGATGGTTTATCAATGACGAAGTACTGATCAGCCATTGGACAGCCGGCGTATCAAAAGACTATCCATGGGAAATGGTGTTTGAAGCGCTGCTCCGCTGTGGTGGCAATCTGGTGATCCCTGGTACGGATAAGAACTCCAGAATTTACGCTCCTATCGCGTCAAATATGGGACTTATGGTTACACATCATCATGCGGAACCACTGGGAGCGGAAATGTTCCTACGGGCTTATCCGGATCTGAAACCCTCCTATCTGAAACACGGAGACCTGTTCGATAAGCTTTGGCAGGAAGCTGTTGAAAGGCAGAAGGACGAGGAAGTCATCTGGAATATTGGCTTCCGGGGACAGGGCGATGTACCGTTCTGGGAAAATGATTCCGCGTTTGATACTTCCGAGAAGCGGGGAGAATTGATCAGCAATATTATGAAGAAACAATATGCAATGGTCAGAGAACAGATTCCGGACGCAGTGTTCTGCACAAATCTGTACGGTGAAATTCTGGAATTATATCGGGAGGGCTGTTTGCAGATTCCGGAGGATGTGATCCTGATCTGGGCAGACAACGGTTACGGCAAGATGGTATCCAGACGTCAAGGCAATCATAACCCCAGAGTGTCAGCGTTGCCGGAGGAAGGAGATAAGGGACGGCATGGCACCTATTATCATGTATCCTTCTATGATTTACAGGCGGCCAACCATATTACCATGCTGCCTAATTCCATGGAGTTCGTGGAAAAAGAGCTTACGGATGCTCTGAGGCATGGAATTACGGACCTGTGGCTTGTCAATGCATCCAATATCAAGCCGCATGTATATCCTCTTTCTTTTATTGCTAATCTGTGGAAACAGGATGCTCTGTCGGCAGAAGAGCATAGAAAGCGTTATGTCACCGAATACTATGGGGCGGAGAATGATACTGCGCAGCTTTCCATTATGGAAGACTGCATTCGCGATTATCCGAGGGCTATGTTACCCTTTGGAGAGAAAGAGGATGAGCATGCCGGAGAACAATTCTATAATTATGTTGTGAGGGATTTTATCTATAGCTGGATGAAGAACGGAGCTGCAGAACCGGTGGAAGAACTGTTCTGGTGTATTCATAAGGATACCTTTGCTGCACAGATGGAATGGTTTACAGGAAAATGTCTGCAGACGGGAAAACAGCTTGAGGGTCTGTATGAGCGCGGCCTTACCGTTGGGGAAAATGAATTATGGAAAGATTCCGTATTGCTGCAGGTGAAAATCCACCGGAATTGTCTACAGGGAGCTACCTTATTTACAGAAGCATTTGCAACATATGAACGGAAGGAATATAAGAAGGCCTTCTTCCTGTTGGGTAATGCTGCAGAAGCATTTGAAGCGGCGGACAGCGCCATGAGGGATCGGGAACACGGAAAATGGAAAGACTTTTATGCCAATGATTGCCTGACGGATGTGAAGGAGACAGCTTACTGCCTGAAACGCCTGATGGGCTATATGAGAAATCTGGGAGACGGACCGGATTTTTACAAGTGGCAGAGAGAAGTGACCTACTCTGAGAATGACAGCAAAGTAGTTCTGATCACTAATATGGAAAATCATATGACGGACTGGGAGTTGTATCTTGCAGGGAAAAGCAGACAGTGGTAAAAAGCAAATAGTAGGAATATTTGTAACAATTACATGATAACAGACACAATTCATAGAAAAAACTGTATTCAGCAAAAAGAGGAAAAGCCCAAAAACGTGATAAAATGGGCTTTTTCTCATCTTAAAAAAATAAAATAAAAATTGTGTAAAAATGTGTTGACAATAGCAAACCTTTTTGTTAGAATAGCTTTTGTCGTCAGGTGAGCAACACAGATGACAAAGACTTAAGACACACATTCGGAGAGATATCGAAGTGGTCATAACGAGGCGGTCTTGAAAACCGTTTGTCCGAAAGGGCGCGTGGGTTCGAATCCCACCCTCTCCGTTAGATTCCAGCAAATAGTCTTGCGGAGCATGGCTGTGGATGGAATCCTCCAGATACAATCGCGAGATTGTCATATTGGTAAATGTGAATCAGCACATGGAGAAGTACCCAAGATGGCTGAAGGGACACCCCTGGAAAGGGTGCAGGTCGTTAATAGCGGCGCGAGGGTTCAAATCCCTCCTTCTCCGTCAGCTGTTGTAAGATGTCAAAAATACTTGAAAAAAGTTGTTGACAAACAGAAATGGTTATGATAAACTATCAAAGCTGTCGCTGAAAACAACAGCAAAGCAACACAGCTCTTGCGGAGCAAGAGGTTATGATCTTTGACAAATAAACAGTAATGCAACCCTGAAAATTCCAAGATTTTCAGAG